>Ga0209039_10002723_pt1 | contig 14644 bp, 11 predicted proteins | sample BogFormECP12_OM1_FD_188238 | JGI IMG/M metagenome (GOLD analysis project Ga0209039, IMG submission 188238) | Bog forest soil microbial communities from Calvert Island, British Columbia, Canada - ECP12_OM1 (SPAdes) (version 2) | ecosystem: Environmental > Aquatic > Freshwater > Wetlands > Bog ... | reverse complement strand
CGTCCCGCTCCTCTTCACCGAGGAGTTCGAAGTAGTAATCATGATCGAGGTTGTGGACCGAAGAGATGCATGGGTCGGACTGAGTTCCTGACCTGAAACTTGATTGCGAGCGAGCCTTGGTTGGATCGGCACATTTTCAACTAGAGCGAAATGGCGCTCTTCTCCGAGTGCATGCTGTAGTGTGCGCGAAAGTGCTTGACACCGCCGACATTGTTAGAGAGGCGATTTATCGCTCGTTGACGTAGTCAGACCGACGGAATGTTACAGCAGCCTATTGCTCGGAACCGCTCCGGGGGGCACAATTCGTCCTGCCACGGCCCGCATTCGGCTGCGGCCCTTTCCCTCTGTGCCCATGCCCCATGTATGCTTGATCTCATGCGCGCAGTGCTTGGCCTCCTTCTCTTATCGTCCCTCGTCGCACGCGGGCAGGAATTCAAGCCTGTGATCATTTCCTCCTCCTCCTCCGCTGCTTCCGGCCCTGACTTCACCTCCTTCGAGTTTCAGCGACTGGCTTTTGGGCGCGAAGGTCCCGACTACACCGGTCTCGAGGGCGAACCCTCCCAAGGCCACCGCCAGATGGCCATCGCGCACGTTTACCACACCGAGTCCGTCGGGAGCGTCCGCTTCCGTCTGCTCGACGAGCAGGGCAAGGAACTCCAGCTGCTGACTGCCCTCCGCATCAACAACTCGTCCCAGGACGCCGAATTCATGCTCGCGGTGGACGTACCGCCGCGCCCGTTCCGCGTGGCGATGGAAGTTGAAGACCTCCAGGGCAGCCGCTCCCAGCGCGTGTTCAAGCAGCTCTTCCGGCCCAAGAAGGGACCGCTGCCTCTGATGCGTTACCCCGAAGGTCTCGCCTCCGACCGGCTCGCGCGGCTGCAACAACTCACCAGCAACTCCGAGAACGAAACGCAAAAGCGTCTCGAGCAACAGCGCGCCGCGCATCCCGACGGCACCGTCACCCTGCCACACGCCCGCATCCACCAGGCCGAATATGCGCCGCTGCTCTCCGAGCACGGCAATCCCCTCGGCGTCCGCGTGCGCTACACCATCACTTTTTCCGAAGACGGCTACTACCAGGCCGCACCGTACGTCTCCCCAGTCTTTCCCAACTTCGACTGGCGCGGCGTCGTGGACTTGCGCCTGCTCGATACGTCGCTGGAGCCCGCCCCACCCGCCGATCCCAGCGGCCAGGCGGCTCTAGCCCTGCAGTACGGCGGCCCGGTGCCGTACAAGGCCAACGTGGACTACCAGCTCACCGCGGACTTCATTCCGAGCTACGTCATCCGCAACGACGCACGTACCAAGTTCTGCCTCAACGAACAGTTGATCGGCAGCCAGCCGCTGCGGATCTCGCGCTGGCAGGCCATCAAAGCCAGCGCCGAGCCGCTGCGCTACAGCGTGGCCGTTTTCGACTTCGGCTTCTACGCCCTGACCGGCGACCTGCCGCCCGTTGGCGTTTTCCACGAAGACTTCATCAAAGAAGGCGCCCAACCCTGCGGCCCCACCCCCAATCGGAATTTCTAACTGTAGATTGTTGGTTGAGGCTGATCGCACGATGGCAGATCTGGAGTAAGAGGATTCCGATCTGATGCTACAAGAACCGATCGCAGAGCCGGATACGATACTGCCTCGTCAACTGTTGAGAACAGGCGATAGCACTCATAATCCCCGTTCGCTCGCTTCCCGCGCCGCTGCAGGCAACAATCTCTGTTACACTCCTTCCCCTGTGGAGGTTCGCATGCCCAGCTTCTCCCGGCGTTCTTTTCTGCATCTGTCGGCGGCCGCGTCCGCAGCCGCTGCCTTTCGCGTCATGACTGAGCCCATGCTGGCCGCGGCTGCCCGCCGCCGGCCGCATGCCGCCGATGCCGTGCTGATTGATTCCAACGAGAATCCGCTTGGCCCCAGCCAGGCCGCGCGCGACGCCATGGCGGCCATCCTTCCGCAGGGCGGGCGTTACTCCGACAATCTCACCGATGATCTTGCCAGCACCTTCGCTCAGCTCGAAGGTCTCAATCCCGACTTCGTTCGCGTCACCGTCGGCTCAACTCCTCCGCTGGGCCTTGCCGTTCTGGCTTTCACCTCGCCGCAGAGAAGCTACGTCACCGCCGATCCGGGATTCGAGTTGGGCCTGAACCTGGCTCCGAAAGCGGGCGCGCGCGTGGTCGGCGTTCCACTCACCAAGACCTACGCGCACGACGTCAAGGCCATGCTGGCCGCCGCTCCCGACGCCGGCGTCTTTTACATCTGCAATCCCAACAATCCCACGGGCACGCTCACGCCGCACGCGGACATTGAGTATCTGGCCGCCAACAAACCGAAAGACTCGATCGTTCTTGTGGACGAAGCCTACATTCATCTTTCCGACGCGCCATCCACGCTCGATCTGGTGAAGGCGGGCAAGGATGTGGTCGTGCTGCGCACCTTCTCCAAGGTCTACGGCATGGCCGGCCTGCGCTGCGGATTGCTGATTGCCCGACCCGACTTGTCCGATAAAGTCCTGGAGCGCGGCGGATGGAACTTCATGCCTATCACCGCCGTCGCCGCGGCCACGGCCAGCCTGAAAGATCCGCAACTGGTTCCGGAACGGCGGCGCATTAACGCCGGCATTCGCCAGCGAACGTTCGACTGGCTCGACCGCAACGGCTACGCCTACATTCCTTCCGAGTCGAACTGCTTCATGCTCGATACCAAGCGTCCCGGCAAGGATGTGCGCGACGCCATGGCCAAAGAGAATGTTCTGATCGGGCGGACCTGGCCGGTGATGCCCACGCACGTCCGCATCACCGTCGGCACCGCGGAAGAAATGGAGAAATTTCAGGCGGCGTTTCAGAAGGTGATGAAGGGGAACGCTGGGTAGAGCAGATTGATTTGGGTAATGTGGGGACAGCCGCCCTCGGCTGTCCGGCGGAGCAAAGCTCCGCAGCGCTTTTCGGCGGACTGCTCAGTTTTACTCCACCGCTTCTGTCCACTGGACGGTCCGCCCTTTGCGGCTGCTTTTGTGCGCGAGCAGCAGCGCGCGCATAACACGCAGCGCGTGCTCGGGACTCACATCCAGCGGAGCCCGTTTTTCGATTGCGTCGCGAACATTGACGTAGAAGCTGCGATAGTCTCCGCGCTCGGTTTTTACTTTTCGTGTCTGTCCGCTCACCAGGCTCAGCGTGCCCCAGCGTTCTTCCGGTTCCTCGCCCCAATCGGGACCCCACTGATCACCGTCGGGACACGTTGGGCTGCGCAGAATTTCTTCCTGCGGATCCATGCCGTACTTCACGAACGATCCCTGGGTTCCATGAATCAGCACGTGAGGGCCGGGAGCGTAGGCGATGATCCGGGCGCGCAACTCCGCCCGCAGGTGCGGATATTCCATGCACACGTCAAAGGCGTCATCCACCTCGGCAGTCGTGCGCTGGCAGAAGGCCGACGCGGAAATCGTCTCCGGCTCGCCGAACAGCACCAGCGCCTGATCAAGTAAATGCGGGCCCAGATCCCAGAGCACGCCGGCCGCGGGAAAGTCGGCGCGTTCCCGCCAGGCGTTCGGCTTGGTCTCCAGGCGGAAGCGGTCGAAGCGCGCTTCGTATTCGGCGATCGCGCCCAACTCGCCGGAGGCCACGAGTTTTTTCACCGTGCGAAAGATGCCATCCCAGCGCCGGTCCTGATAGACCGTGAGCAGGCGCCCACGGGCGGCGGCAAGGCTCACCAGTTCCTCGGCTTCCGCGAGCGTTGGCGTGAGCGGCTTGTCCACGACCACGTCGCGCCCGGCTTCGAGACAAGCTTTGGCGTAAGAGAAGTGGGAGTCGTTGGGCGTGGCCACCACGCACAGGCCGATCGTCTTGTCGGAGAGCATTTCGTCCAGCGTGCGCGCCACGCGCACTTTCGGATATCGTTCCTGGGCCCGCGAGCCATGCCGCTCCAGAATCGAGGCCAGCTCCATCCCCGGAACGCCAACAATCACCGGAGCATGAAACGCCTGCCCCGCCAGACCAAATCCGATCAGGCCCACTCGAATCATTGGACGTTCACCTTTCAGTGAAACAGCAGACTCAACGATACAGCAGACTTGGGGTGGCGCAGCGCTTCAGCGCTGCGATTAGCCTTTTCCTTTCTGTGAGGGCTTTAGCCGCCGAGGTACTTCAGGGGCTGAAAGCCCGATTCATGAGGTGACTCCCATCGCTGGCCTGAAGGCCTGCGCCACCCAAAACTGCAGGCTTCCTACGCACCCTTGACTCGATCCTTCACCCGGCGCACGAACTTCAGACCCGACCAGATTTCGGTGACCGCGCAAACTTTCACGTCTACCAGACCCGCCGCCAGACCGGTTTCGCGGACGATATTTTCGTCCAGATCGGTGGCCACGCCGGAACTTTTCTTGGGCCAGCTCACCCAAAGCATTCCGGCGGGGGCAAGTTGCGGAGTGATCCGCTTGAATTCCTTCGCCAACTCTGTTTTCGACCGGGTGAAGACCTGGACGAAGTCGAGTGGCGCTTTGCCGTTGCGAACCTCTTCGCAGCCCGCGAGCGCCGGCTTCAGCTCCGCAAGCACCTCCGACGGCGCTCCGGCAAACTGCACCCGAAAACCGTCTTTGATCCCCAGCTTTTTCGCAAGTGGTGTTCCTGAGTATCCCGCCATGGCTTATCTCGATGCGAGGAGTCTTCCCAAACAGGTTTGCCGCGAAGACTTCCGTTCCTCGGAGACTGGTTTCCAACTCTCGCGACTCCGCCGAGGTCTGAGGTCCGACGTCTGAGGTCCGAGGTCCGCTTTTCTACTGTGTCGGCGAGTACCATCCCCGCCGCGAGCGCACCCGGAAATTCTTGCGGTCGTTGGCCACGATTTCAATCGTGCGGTAGTGCCCGTCCTTCTTGAGGTCCGCCGGCTTGTAGGAAAGCGCGTACTGGCTGCGCAGTTCGTCCTGAATCTCGGCAAAGGCATCGGCTACGTCGCGAATCTGGAAGGGGAAGAACGCGCGCCCGCCGGTGGCGTCGGCAATGCGCTCCAGGACTTTGTCGCCCGCACCCTTGCTGCCGCTCACGTTGGTGCTGATGGTGTAAACGATGGCCTCGGCGCGCTGTGCCATGTCGATCGCCTCTTCGCGGGTAACGTGGCTCTGGTTGTCCTCGCCGTCGCTGAGCAGAATGATGGCGCGCCGCACGGGCGTGGCTTTCGAGGCTTTCAGCAGTCGTTCGCGGCAGGCGTAATAGAGCGCATCGTAGAGTGCCGTGCCGCCTCCCGGACGCAGTTCGTGCACTCCGTGCGCCAGCGCTTCCGTGTTGTCGGTGAAATCCTGGGTTATTTCCGGGGTCACATCAAAGCCCACCACGAAGGCTAGATCGTAGCCGCGGCGCACCGTCTGATTCAAAAATTCGATGGCCGATTCCTGCTCGAATTTGAACCGGTCCCGCACCGAGTTGCTGGCGTCAATCAGCAGTCCCACCTGCAAGGGCAGGTTGGTTTCGGCGTGGAAGCTGCGGATCTCATCCGGAGGCTTGTTGTCATCCATCACCCGAAAATCGCTCTGCTTCATATCGGTGACGCGCTTGCCGTGCTTGTCGGTCACCGTGAACACGACGTTGACCTCGTTGGTTGGGACGACGATGGTCAGGACCCGGTCGTCGCTGGGAGCGGCGGCATCGCCCGGTTTCGGAGTCTCATCAGCAGCGGGGCTCGCGGGGGCCGCATTAGCCGGAGCGGAATTAGCGGAGGGTGGGTTTGAGGATGAACTGGCGGATGGACTCGCCGGTGTAGTGGCGGATGGAGCAGCGGGTGTAGCCGGAGCCGAACTGGGCGCCGCCTGGCCAGCCGGGAGCTGCTGTTGCTGCTGGGAGGGGGACGAAGCAGCCGGTTCCGGCGGAGCGGGAGCGGGCGCCGACTGCGCCGCCGCACTCACGGCGAAAAGCACCAGCACAGCCAGCCCGACAATCTTGCCCAGTACGCTAGTCCCCAAGATTCTCACCTGCAGACATTATAGTAATTGCAGCCAGAAATTGCTGCAGCTCCACCGGCAACGGACTCTGCAGCGCGATCTGCTTTCCGGTGCGGGGATGCGCCAGTTGCAACTCCGCCGCGTGCAGGAAATTCCGCGGCAAAGAAAGCGCAACCCGTGCTTCGCCCTTCTTGCCTCCGGGGGCCCCATTTCTCGCGTTCTTCGCCGGAACCCCGGCCCCTTCGACAGGCTCAGGGCAAGCTCTGAGCATGCCGGTGGGTGGGGCCTTCCGCACTTCCCCCGGCGCCCCATACAGCTTGTCCCCGACCACGGGATGTCCCAGCGACGCCATGTGCACGCGAATCTGGTGAGTTCTGCCGGTATCAATTCTTACTTCGAGCAGCGTGAATTTGCCGTACGCCGTATCCAGCCGGCGCACGACGCGGTAGTGCGAAATGGCCTCGCGCCCGCCGGCGGTCCGCGTGGTCATGCGGGTGCGCCGAACGCGGTCGCGGCTGATGCTGGCCGCGATCGTCCCCTGCTCTTTCTTCACCCAGCCATGCACCAGCGCCGCGTACGTCTTCTTGACTTCCCGCCGGGCAAATTGCGCCGCTAGCTTGCGGTGGGCGTCGTCGTTCTTGGCGACAACGATCAGCCCGCTGGTTTCTTTGTCGAGACGATGCACGATGCCCGGCCGCATCTCGCCGCCAACCGCCGACAGGCTGGCGAAATGGTGTAGCAGAGCGTTGACCAGCGTTCCCCGATTGCGCCGGTTCTCGGTGGCGCCCGCGCCCGCATGCACCATCATTCCGGCGGGCTTGTTGATGATGGCCAGATCGTCGTCTTCGTAGAGGATATCGAGGGGAATCTCTTCGGCGATAGCGCGTAAGGGAGGCCGTGCGGCAGGACCGAGTATGGTGATGCGCTCTCCACCACGAAGTTTCAGGGATGCCTTGGCAGGCACGCCGTTCAGCAGAATTTTCCCTGCACTGATGAGTTGTTGCATCCGCGCCCGGCTCACATCCTCAAGCTTCGTCGCGAGGAACTGGTCCAGGCGCTTGCCCGCATCTTCAGAGCTTGCCGTGATGTGATCTGGAAGAAGTGATGCCACGGATCGCCTCAGGCGTCCCTACGGGACGCAAGCGGAACAACGCCAGTGTACCCGGCGTTGAAACGCCGGGCTAGTATCGGGCGTCCTGGCAAATGCCTACGCCGACATCTCAACATTTCTGGGAGGAACCGCCGAGGTCTGGCGTCTGAGGTCCGACGACTGGCCTACCGCGCCGCGCTCGCCGTCTGCGCCGGAACCGGCTTTGAGCCGGGACGCAGCCACCAGATGAACCCCCCGGCGAGCACCAGCCCGATGGCGATCAGCTGCGTGCCGGTCATGGCGCCGCCGAACACCGAGCCGCGGCCGGGATCGTCGCGCAGATACTCCAGGAAGAATCGGGCAAAGCCGTACAAGAACATGAACGCCCCGATGATCTGCCCGTCAAACTTACGCCGCTTCAACAGCCACATCAGGAAGATGAAGTTCGCCAGTTCCACGGCCGACTCGAACAGCTGCGTAGGCTCGAGCGGCACATGCAGCGGCGTCTGGGTGATGGAAGCCGCCAGCGGATTGGTGAAGGTCACTCCCCACCAATGATGGGTTGGCTTGCCGTAGCAGCATCCGGCGGCGAAGCAGCCGATGCGGCCGATCGAGTGTCCCAGGGCAAGGCCGGGAGCGAAAGCATCGCAGGTGCCGAGAGCCGGCAAGTGATTCTTCCAGACATACCAGGCGGCGGCCGCAAACGCCGCCAGCAGGCCGCCGGAAAAGACTCCGCCCGCTTGCAGCGTATCCAGGCTGAAAATGTAGCCGAGATGGTCTTTGTAGATACTCCAGTCGTTAATGACGTAAAGCACTTTCGCCCCGACAATTCCGCAGAGCACGGTGAGAATGCCCAGGTTCCATGCCTTGTCGCCGTCGATGCCCAGCCGCTCGGCGTTGCGCACGCTGACCCACAAGCCGGTCAGTACGCCTGTCGAAACCAGAACGCCATAAGTGGGAAGAAAGAACCGGCCGAGATGAAAAAGTTGCGGGAACATAGTTATTTGGATGCAGAAACGAAGGATTAGCTACCGTGGTCAGTCTAGCAGGAAAGCGGCTCTTGGCTCTTGGCCTTCGGCTCTTAGCTAAGAGCCAAGAGCTAACAGCTAAGGGCTATTTTCAAGCCGACCCGCTGGGCCGTGTGGTGGGCCGAGAATGAACCCGTCGTAAGACGTTGGGAACCCGCCGAGACCCTTTAGGCATCTCCGCATGGCGGAGCATCGCTCACCGGATCTTAGTTCGAGTCAGGCCCCCGTTCATTCAGTGTTGGTTCAAAAATCGGTTACCACCATCACCAACCTGGCAGGCCGGCTTTCAACTTGGATGCTAGGCAAATCGCAGCAGATTGGCAAGAGTACGCCTGCAAAAAGATGGCAGGCGATTTGCAGCCAAAATGCTGGCGGCTCTCCCGGAAATGGGCTCGGCCACGCACCCCGGCCGACCGATCAGAAAACCAGTGGATGAAGATGGATCACGGAAGTAATTGATTTGGCAGGCCGGACCGTGAGTATATACACTGACGCAATACCAGGGCCCAAGGCGCACTTGCGGGCTGGCGGCCGGACACTGGGAGTAGTGATGTTCAAAGCACGCACGTCCGCACTAGCGGCGGCGGCCATATTGTTGGGTGTACACGGGACGGTGCTGGCCGTGCGATACGGCACCGACACCGCTTCGCTGTGGGGCGACTGGATCGTCGCGGCGGCGGCGCTGACGGCTGCCGTCATGTGCTGGCAGGTTTCGCGGCAGGCCGGACCTTTCGGCCAGCGCGTGTGGCGGCTGGTGGGCTTGTCCTCTCTGCTTGCCGCGGCCGGCCAGACGCTCTATACCATCGAATACCACCACAGACACGCGCCGTTCGGGACCCTGTGGCCGAGTGATTTTCTCGCCTTCTTCTGCCTCGTGCCGGTGGTGATGACGCTGTTTCTGAGTCCAGGGGATTCGCGCCATGGATTCGGCTGGTTGCGAGTCTGCGATTTTGCGCAGGTTTGCAGTCTGGTGCTCGCTCTCGAGCTGTCGCAAATCTACGTGCCCTCGCGCTGGCAGGCTTCGGGCCGGGCCATGGAAGTCCGCGCATTACAGGTGGGGATATTTTTCTTTGGCTTGATTGTGGTCAGCTTCTTTGCACGAGGACTCCTGTGCAAGAGCCGGCCTGCGAGGACGTTTTTCCTGCACATGGGCGGTCTGATGGCCGTCTACGGAGTCGCCCTGAACAGCAATCTGTATTCCCTGGCATTGGGGCACTACCGGCCATGGGGAGGGCGCGGCCTTTTCTGGACGTTCGCCTTCTGCCTGCAGAGCGCCATTGCGGTAACGTGGGACGAGTCGGAGCAGGAGCCTGCCACGGAGGAGCGCTCGCGAGGCCTTCGGCTGCTGGCCCAGTTCTCTCCCCTGTTGATTCCGGCCATTGTCTTTCCGCTGCTGCTGCGGGTTGCGCAAGAGCAATTCTGGTGGGCGGTAGTGCTGGCGATGGTCTCTTTCGCAGCGGGCGCCGGACGCCTGTTCGTGCTTCAGAATCAACTGCTGCTCAGCCGGCAAGAACTGGAGAGGAATCTCGCCCTGTTGCAGGGAATCACCGAGGGCACCACCGACGCGGTGTTCGTGAAAGACCTCGCCGGGCGCTATCTGATGATCAATTCTGCGGGCGCTCGGTTCCTAGGTTGCACTGCCGAACAGGTCATCGGCAAGACCGACGTCGATTTGTTCCTTCCAGAAGTGGGGCGCGCCATTATGGAGCGCGACCGCAAAACGATCGAGTCCGGCGACACCCAAACCTACGAGGAGTTCGGCACGGCGGCGGGAGTGACCCGGCTGTATCTGGCGACCAAAGGCCCGTTTCGCGATCCGGGCGGCAAAGTGATCGGCTTACTGGGCATCTGCCGTGACATCACCGACCGCAAGCGCGCCGGCGAAGAAATCCGCCAGTCCCAACAGAAACTGCGCATGCACATCGAGAGTACTCCGCTGGCCGTGGTGGAGTGGGATCTCGAATTCCGCGTCGCCTCCTGGAATTCCTCGGCCCAGCATCTCTTCGGATACAGCCAGGACGAAGCCCTGGGAAAGCATGCCAGCTTTATTGTTCCTACCCAGTACCGTCAGCATGTGGAGCAGGTCTGGCAACAGTTGATCGCGCGCAAGGGCGGCAGCCGGAGCACCAACGATAACCTCACTAAGAACGGGCGCATTATTACCTGCGAGTGGTATAACACGCCGCTGGTAGACGAGGCCGACCGCGTGCTCGGAGTAGCCTCTTTCGTCCAGGACGTCACCGAACGCGTGGCCCTGGAAGAGAGATTCCGCCAGTCGCAGAAGATGGAGGCGATTGGACGGCTGGCGGGCGGCGTCGCCCACGACTTCAACAACCTTCTGACCGTAATCCTCGGATACGCGCAGATTCTGTCCGATGGGCTTCCCCCCGGCCGTCTGGCCGACAGCACGGCCCAGATCAAGTCGCAGGCCGAACGGGCTGCCGGCATTACCCGCCAGTTGCTCGCCTTCAGCCGGAAACAGGTGCTCTCGCCGCGCATCATTGATCTGAACGACATCCTGCTCAATTTGGATTCTTTGCTACGCCGCCTGATTGGAGAAGACATTGAGGTCATCACCGCGCCCGCACGCGATCTGGGACCTGTGAAAGCTGATCCGGGACAGATCGAGCAGGTCATCATGAACCTGGCGCTCAATGCGCGTGACGCGATGCCGCACGGCGGGAAGCTTACCCTGGAAACCGCAAACTCTGAACTGGACGAAACCTACGCCGGGGAGCATCCGCCCATTGCACCCGGACACTACGTGATGCTCGCGGTCGGTGACACGGGAGTGGGAATGTCTCCGGAAGTCCAGGCGCGCATCTTCGAGCCGTTCTTTACCACGAAAGAAGTGGGCAAGGGGACGGGACTCGGCCTCTCGACCGTGTACGGGATCATCAAACAAAGCGGAGGCTATATCTGGGTCTTCAGCGAACCGGGCAAGGGCACAACTTTCAAGATTTACTTCCCGCGGGTGGAACAGCCGGTCCAACCGCTGGGCGTCGAGAAATGGCCCAGCAGCAGCGTGCAGCACGGCAACGAGACCGTCCTGCTGGTCGAAGACGATCCGCAACTGCGCGAGCTGACCTCCGACGTTCTCACCCAGTGCGGCTACAAAGTGCTGGTGGCGGGAAGCGCCGAGGATGGACTAGCCATCGCTAAGGCGAATCGCCACGACATCCGGCTACTCATCACCGATGTGGTCATGCCCCGCATCAACGGCCCCCAACTGGCGGAACAGGTCCTCCGGATCGCCCCGGAAGTCCGGGTGCTTTATATTTCCGGGTACACCGACGACGCGATCGTGCACTACGGAATGCTCGACGAAGGCCTCTGGTTCCTGCCCAAGCCCTTCACCATGGCGGCCCTGGTCAATAAGGTCCGGGAAGTCCTCGACGCCAGTGCCGATGCTGCACAAAGCGCGCCCAAGAAGTGAAGCACGCCAGCTAGTGCATTTCCCGAGCTGCCTGAGTACAACTACGAAATGGGAAGGGCACGGCTTCAGCCGTGCCGCCAGCACGAGAGGATAGTCGCGGCTTCAGCCGCTGAGGGCGGGCACTCTACACCGTCAAGAGAACTGGTCTACTGGCTTCCCTCGGCCCAATAACTGCTTCTCGCCAGAACCGTATTCTTCCCCTCATCCCTCAGCCGCACGCGGACCTGATGCAGCCCGGGATGCGGACTTTGGGGCGCGATGCTCAGCAGATAGCGGCTGTGCAGGTGGTTGGTGAAGTCGTTCATCCGCACCTCGAATTTCTTCCGCGTGGCGAACAGTTCGTATTCGCCGCCGGTCATGGAGGCGACGGCGCTGGGAACGTTCTTCCTCATCGCCTGTGCCGCCCGGTACGCGAGATCGAGAAAATTGATGCCTTCTTGCTCCTCGTTCTTGTTGGTGCCGCGGCCGGTGTCGAGGATGTTCGACAACGCGGGGGAAAACGCCAGTGCGTACATGATCGTGGTGGTCTGCCCGATGGACGCCACCGCGTCGTGAATCTTGATCAGGCTGCCGTGATCGCGCGTCTCGCTGATCAGTAACAGCACGCGCTGCCGTTCTTGCGGCTCGTTCCTCAGCAGATTCACTGCGCAGGCGACAGCGTCGAGGATCGCGGCTCCTTCATCTCCCGGCCGCAGATTCTTCAGATCGGCCGAAATCAGGCTTGCATCCCGGGTAAAGCTCCGCGTGACCTCAACCTGGCTGTCGAACTCGACCAGCGCAACTCTGGCGGTTCCCTGGCTGAACAGCGGGTCGAGCATGGAGTTCAAGCCCTGCATCCGCGGGAACTCGTAATTAGCCCGCCGCCCGCGCTGCACCGCCACCACCAGCGAAACCGGCTGGCCTTCGGGCGCTTCGTCGAGCCGGGCCGGCTGCTCCACACCATCGTCTTCCACGATGAAGTCTTTGGCCTCGAGTCCATACACGATCCCGCCCCGCTGGTCTTTCACCAGCGCCGGAATCATCACCACGTTGGATTGGGAACGGAGAGTGGTTTCCGGGGTGGGTTCCTGGGCGATTTGCTGGGTGGGTTCCTGGGCGGCTTGCTGAGGAAGAGCGCTGCCGGGAAGGAGCGCCAGGATAACGAAAAGAAATGCCGCGCGCCGCAGACTAGCCTGCCTTGCGGTCTTCGCCCAGCACTTCATCCAGCGCATCTGCTAATAGATGCGCCCGCTTCTGGTAGTCGGTTGCCCCGCCGTCCTGCTTTTTGCGCAGCAGGTGATATTCATCGGCGATGTTCAGCGCGGCCAGCACCGCCAGCCGCGCCGTGTCAATCGTGTTGGTGGCTTCGGCCACGGCCCGCATCTTGGAGTCCACGTACTCTGCCAGCTTCAGAATGTACTCCGGGTCGGACCCGCGCAGGTTGTAGGCCTGGTCAAAAATCTCGACGCGAACCGCGGGCGACTGCGCTTCGTTCAGCGCCGGATTCTTCGTTGCTGTAGCCATAACTGATCTCCAGAGAAACGCAGTGGGCCGCGTCTCCTCCCACGCGTCTCCTCCCACGCAAGCAGCGGCCTAGCTTGCTTCGGCGATGGATTCGATCTGCACCAGCATTTTCTCGACGCGGCTGCGGATTTCCTCGCGCTCTTTCTTCAGTTGTACCGCCTCGCGCCGCAGCGTGGCCAGTTCTTCGTTCCGTTCTTCCAGTTGCTGCCGCAAGCGCTGGACATCGCGCTCGGCCGTGGCCTGCGCCTGGCGCGCCGCCTTATATCTCTCTATGGTGCGATAGATTTTGTCTTCCAGCGCCTGAAAATCGTCCGCCGGAACCTGCTCCGCCACCCGTTCCACCGCATTCAAAGCCATACGCAGCGCTTTCCCCATCCCGGAAGTCTGATTGTGTTGGAAGTATACTCCACATCGTTGTGGACAACCGAGCACTCTTGGGCGGTGGGTAACAGCGCACTTTTTCAGAACCTTGGCTGCCCCGATTTCCGGGTTTTCTTTGCGGACTTCGCGGCCTTCACTTTGCGAGCTTTGCGGTAAAAGATCTTAACCGCAGAGCACGCCGAGGATTCGCAAAGGACGCAGAGAAAGTCATCCGGGAAACTCAAGCCTCGTCAGCCCCGCAGCTTCGCCAGCCGCCGCGCCGCTTCATCCAGCGTCTCCGGGGTTTTGCAGAACGCGAAGCGCACCTGCCGCGCCCCGTCCCGCGGATGGTGATAGAAGCTCGATCCCGGCACGCAAGCTACGCCGATTTTCTGCACTAAGTGCCGAGCGAAGGCGATGTCGTCGTCGAAGCCGAACCCGGAAATATCCGTCATCACGTAATACGCGCCCTGCGGCCGGAAACACCGGAAGCCCGCCGCGGTCAGCGCCGGGATCAGATGATCACGCCGCACCCGGTATCGCTCCGCCAGTTGCGCATAGTACTCCGCAGACAGGCCCAGGGCGGCCACTCCGGCCTCCTGTAACGGCGCCGGGGCACCCACGGTCAGAAAGTCGTGCACCTTGCGGATGGCGTTGCTGATCTTTTCGGCTGCTACCGCCCATCCCACGCGCCATCCGGTGACGCTGTAGGTTTTCGACATGCCATTGATGGTCACGGTACGCTCGCGCATGCCTTCGAGCGACGCCATCGCAATGTGCTCGGTGTCGTCGTAGAGAATGTGCTCGTAAATCTCGTCGGTAATGGCCAGCACATCGAACTCGAGGCACAGATCGCGAATCAGTTCCAACTCTTCGCGCGTGAAAACCTTGCCGGTGGGATTATTGGGCGTATTCAGAATGATCGCTTTGGTGTGCTTCTCGAAGGCGCGGCGCAATTCTTTCTCGTCGAACCTCCACGCGCCATTTTCTTCCTTCGGCGGACGCAGCTTCACGAACTTCGGCTTGGCCCCGCTCAAAATTGAATCCGGGCCATAGTTCTCATAGAACGGCTCGAAGATCACGACCTCGTCGCCCGGATTGCACACCGCGAGCAGGGTCGAGATCATGGCCTCGGTTGAGCCGCAACAGACGGTGATCTCTTTTTCCGGATCGACTTCGATCCCCTGCCACACGCCCATCTGCCGCGCGATCGCATGGCGCAGATTCTTCGCGCCCCAGGTAATCGCATACTGATTGACATCGGAGGCGACGGCCTGCTGCGCGGCCTGCTTGATTTCCGCCGGAGCGGG
>Ga0209039_10002722_pt1 | contig 14644 bp, 12 predicted proteins | sample BogFormECP12_OM1_FD_188238 | JGI IMG/M metagenome (GOLD analysis project Ga0209039, IMG submission 188238) | Bog forest soil microbial communities from Calvert Island, British Columbia, Canada - ECP12_OM1 (SPAdes) (version 2) | ecosystem: Environmental > Aquatic > Freshwater > Wetlands > Bog ... | reverse complement strand
ACCCGGAAGTTAAGCCCGCCCACGTCACATCCAGTACTGAGGTACGCGAGTCCTCGGGAAAAATATAAAGCTGCCAACCACCCAACAATCCCCAAGACACAACAAAAAACCTAATTTTAAATTATCAAATATATACTTGCATAAATGCTATACGGATTTGAGATCTAATTTTTAATCGCAAACTTATTATCGAATCTTAATGTTAATGTTCTTGATTATGGAAATCGATGATCTTAGAAAGGACATGGAGAATATAGGGCTTCCGACCAGGCGTAAGGAGCGGCAGCCGGACTTCAGGGTCAAGAATGCAACGCTCAAGGCAATTACTATCAGGACCATAGGGCTGGTACTTTTATTGATCATCATGGCTTTTGCGCTGCTCGTCGTCTCACATTATAAGTCGCTCATCATGATGCTGATCGTTTTGGTCTACCTCATACTGGGGGGCTTCCTGGTTTACAAGCTGTTTAGCTTGACGTATACCGGCTGGCTTTATACGCTGTTCCTCTCAGTAGCCGGCATCTTATTACCTTTACTGGCGCTCTACAGCAAGGGTACTTCAAACCAGGGTTTAACCGTCGTGGCCATCGGCATCATGCTTATATCCCTTCTATCGGCGGTGCTGCTGTGGTGGGTCAAGGACCTGTTCGGGATAAAAAAATACGGGGAGATATTCCTCCGGTATAAGTAAAAGTCTATTTTTTTAGCGTCGCCTGGATCTCTTCCTTTAATATGCGGCTGATGAGCTTGCCGTCGGCCTTGCCGCGGAGCCCGGCCATTGCCATGCCCATGAGGCCGCTCTGGGAGGCCTCCCCTTTTTCCTTGACAAAGTCTTTCCTGGATTCGACGATCTCATGGATGACTTTCCTGACCTCGTCTTCGCCGACGCCGCCCAGCCCGAGCTTGCTCACGGCCACGTCAATGTCGGCGCCTCTCGCCATTTCGGCGAGCACCTTCGGGATGGCTTCTTTTGCGATCTTGCTCTCGGCCACGTACTTGAAAAGATCTTTGTAGTGCTCTTCCGCGAGGTTCTCGACTGGCACGCCCTCTCTTCTTAGTTCCACGGTCGTACCCAGCATGGTGCGGGCCACCAGCGTCGCGTTACCATACGCTTTTACGATCTCTTCGAACCCGTAGCTCGACGGCGAGTAGGCGATGCCTTTTGCCAGCTCCTCGTTAAGGCCGTACTGGCCCTGGAGGCGTTTCGCTTTTTCCGGCAGCGTCTCAGGCAATTCCTTCTTCAGCTTTTCCAGGTACTCCCTGGTGATATCTACTGATGGCACGTCCGTTTCGGGGTACATCCGGGCCCTGCCTGGGAGCGGCCTCATGTACTCGGTGCTGCCATTGGGCAGGGCGCCCCTGGTCTCTTCCGGTATGCCGACGAGGGCTTCTCTCGCCCTTATTTTGACGGCATCCATGGCGCGGGCCGACTTTACCTTCGCGTCGGCCACCATGACGAAAGCGTCGTTCGTTCCCAGCCCGAGCTTCTGCGCAATGGCGTCCGTCTCCTCCTGCGTGATGCCATAATTCGGCAGCTCGTCGATGTGGAAAATGCCCCCCACGCCGGCGGCCCTCTTCGCCCGGTCGGAGAACTCGGAGCCCAGGCGACGGCCGGGCTGGATCTCTTTTCCGACCAGCCCCCGGAAGCCGGGCAGCTTCACGGCTAAGGCGACGCCTCCGGCGGACATCGCTTTTTTAACGACCTTCGAGCCGGTGTTTTTGACGATCTCCGTTATATCGAAGACCTCGTCGTCTATCCGTGCGTTCCTGGCGAGCAGCTCGTCCCTGATGGCGAGCAGGTTCACCTGCCTCAAAGCCTCGATCTCCACCGTCTGCTCGACCAGGTCCAGGGTTTGAACGCCCTTAATTTCCACCCGGGCCCCTTTTGCTATGGAGACGTTCACGTCCTGCCGTATGGTGCCCAGGCCGCGCTTCACCTCGGGGAGCGACCTGAGGAGAGTGCCTATGTAGAGCGCTACCTCCCGGGCCTGCGCTGGCGTATGGATATCGGGCGCCGTGGCGATCTCGATCAATGGAATGCCCAGCCTGTCCAGCGAGTATACGATCGTGTCGCCCTTCGCTTCTATTTTCGAGGCGGCGTCCTCCTCCAGGCACAGCGTGTCGACGCCGACTTTCCCCAGGGCGGTCTCCAGGTAGCCGCCCGAGGCCACGAAGCACGTCCTCTGGAAGCCCGTCGTGTTCGAGCCGTCCACCACGATCTTGCGCATGGTGAAGACCTCGTCCACCGGGGCCATGTTGAGCATGAGCGCCGCCTTCAATGCCACGGACAGCGCTTCCCCGTTCAGCGGCCGGGGCGGCTCCTCGTCGTTCTCGATGAGGCAGGTCGTATCGTACGCCTTATAGATGAATTTTTTCCGGGCCATCGCCTGCTCGGCGGCGGCCCTGTCCACTTCGCCCAGCTCGCTTTCCCGTGCCCTTAAATATCGGAAAAACTCGAAGCAGGAATCCTTTACGTCCCGGACCCGGGGCGGACAGCAGCAGTATAGCTTATGAACGGTTGCGAGCTGCTGGTGGATCTCCAGGCCGGACTTCAGGCCCAGCTTTTCATAGTCCATCATAGGGTAGACCTCCAGTGTATCTCGCCGGAGTAGTCGGCCTTCATCATCCTTTTTACCGTTTCTACTTCAGCGGACTGGCCCAGCGCCCACATCAGCTTGACCAATGCCACTTCCGGCAGCATGTCCTCGCCTTCGATGACCCCCGCCTTCAGGAGGTCGATGCCTGTCGAGTACACCCGGTCGCATATGCGGCCGTTGATGCACTGGGATGCCATCACGAAGGCCATGCCCGAGTCGGCGGCCTTTTTGATGACCGGCAGCCACTTCGTGCTCACGTGGCCGAGGCCCGTGCCCTCCAGGACGATGCCCCTGTATCCTTTTTCCCGGTAATAGTCGATGATGTCCGGGGACATGCCCGGGTAGAATTTAATGAGCGCACAGCGGCCCTCCATTTTATCCATTAGCTTTAGCTCTCTTTCGCCGCGTTTTGTATAATTTGTGATCTTAGTGATGGTCCTGGTGGCGTAGTCTACTGTTGCGATGGGGGACACGTTCACGCTCTGGAACGCCGTCCTCATGGACGTGTGGAGCTTCCTGACCTTGGTGCCCCGGTGCACGCTGCAAACGTCGTCAGAGGTTTCGCCGTGCATGACCACGCTCACTTCCGCTATGTCGGACGTGGCCACCGCGGCTGCGCATATCATGTTCATGGCGTTGTCGCTGGACGGCCGGTCCGAGGAGCGCTGTGCTCCCACGAGCACGATGGGCACGGGGGTCTGTATCATGAATGACAGTGCTGCGGCGGTATAGCTCATGGTATCGGTGCCATGGGTAACGATGATCCCGTCGGCGCCGTTCTTGATCTCCTCATAAGCGGCCCGGGCGAGGTTCTGCCAGGTGGCCGTGTCCATGTCCTCGCTAAAGATCATGCTCAGCACCTTGCCGTTGAAGTTCGCGATGTCCGTCAGCTCGGGTATGGCGTCGAGTATGTCGTCCGCCGTGAACTGGCTGGACACGGCGCCCGTCCTGTAGTCGACACGGCTAGCAATGGTGCCGCCCGTCGATAGAATGGATATGGCGGGCAGCCCGGGCTTGTGGGGGTGCTTCTTTCTTTCGGGCTTCGGCAGCGCCTGCGCGGGCTCCACCAGCTCTACTGATGTGCCGTCGAGCGATAATCCGACGTTGTAGCCGTTCTTGAGCTTTAGCGTTATTTTGTCGGTCCTGGAAGGCATCACGACTCCCGTGTATTCATGCCCGTCCTTGACGACTTTTACCAGGTCCCCCTCGTTATATCCGGCCATGGTCAACGCTCCATTATTATGCGCGTCACCGCTTCCGACAGTGCTTTATCCGCTTTCTTCAGCTTTAGCCCCAGGCCCGAAAGGGCCTTCTCGTCGGCCTTTAGCCTGTCCCGCTCCACCTTTATTTTAAGCTCGACAGTCGCTTTCGCGGGGCCTCCCAGGACGCTTCTCCGCTCAACGTTCTTCATCGGGTCCTTGGCCTCGTCGAGCATTTTCCCGGTCAGCCCGAGCGTGCTTAGCTTCTGGCCGATCATGGCCATGGATGCGCCATCGACGTCTTTTAGTGAAGGGTTACCGTCGCCCCTTGCGAGCCGTCCCACGATGCCGTGTGCGGTCCTGAACGGCAGCCCCGTGGCCCTGACAATGGTATCCGCGATCTCGGTGGCGGTGGTGAATCCCGCAGTACTTTTCCTCGCCATCTCTTTTTTGTTTATTTTGAGCGTGCCCACGGCTCCCGTCATGATGCGGACAGAGCCGCGGCATATCTCGAATGAGCGCAATAGCTGGGGAGTGACCTCCTGCAGGTCGCTGTTATAGCTGTAGGGGAGGCCCTTGACGATGGTGAAGGCCGCCACCATGTGGCCGATCACTGTACCGCTCCGTCCACGGACGAGCTCTAAAATGTCGGGGTTCTTCTTCTGTGGCATGATGCTGCTCGTGGAGGCGTACGCATCGTCCAGTTCCACGAAGCCGAACTCGGGCGTGCTCCAGAGCACCAGCTCGTCGGCCAGCCGGCTCAGGCTCGTCTCCAGTATGGCGATGGCGCTGATCGTATTGAGAATGAAGTCCCTGGCCGAGACGCCGTCCATCGAGTTATCCATGGGCGCGTCGAAGCCGAGCAGCTTCGTCGTGTACTCCCGGTCGAGCGGAAAGCCCGTGGAAGCGAACGCAGCGCTGCCGAGGGGGTTAATGTTAATGAACTTAAAGGCGTCCATGAGCCTCTCGAAGTCCCTGTCCAGCGCCGAGGCGTGGGCCATTAAATGATGGGCGAGGGTCGTGGGCTGGGCGTGCTGCAGGTGCGTGAATCCCGGCATTATCGTGTCCTCACTATCCGCCGCCAGGCTGATGATGGCCTTCCTCAATTCCAGAAGCTCGGCCATCAGCGCCAGAAGCTCTTTCCTGGCGGAGATCCTGACGCAGGTCGCCACCTCGTCGTTCCTGGAGCGCCCGGAGTGCATCCGGCCGCCGACGTTCTCGCCGGCCGTTTTTATGAGCATGGACTCGATGGCCATATGGACGTCCTCGTATGCCGGTATATCAACAGCTTCCGCGCCATCCGATCCTATTTTTTGCAATGCCTTCAGGATGGAGGCAGCGTCGGCTTTTTTAATGATACCCTGCTTCGCGAGCATGGCGGTATGGGCCTGGTCGACCATCACGTCGGCGGGGAATATCCACCGGTCCGCCTGCAATGAGGATGTAAAAGCGTTGATGTCCTCGCTCTTGCCGGCCGATAGCCTGCCCCTGCGCAGTATGTCCTCCTTATTCTCCATGATAGCACGCCCTGTGATTGGAAATACTTCTAACGTCATCCTATATGATTCTTTCACCGGAGAAAATGTTTTTGAGCCATGAGGCGCATTGGTGGATGTGATGGCAGTCTTTTCGGAGATATACGACGAGGATAACGATAAGGTGTTCGTGATACGCGGCACCATCGAGGTCCGCGTCCCTAAGAATTTTTATTCGCAATTGAAGAGAAAATACTCGGACGAGGAGATCGTGTCCCTGCAGGAGCCCAAGGTCCTCCGAAACCACCATACGAAGCGGGAGCTCGTTTACGTTACTAAAGAGTCGGGGTTACCGTTGATCGGCCACACGGCCTTCGGCCTCATCGACCGGGGAACGAACCTGATACAGGTACGCCCGGTATCGGGCTGTAACCTGAACTGTATTTTCTGCAGCGTGGACGAGGGCGTGAGCCATTCCCGCAAGGCCGATTTCATCGTGGATACCGATTATCTGGTGGAAGAGTTCGGCAAGCTGGCTGCTCTCAAGGGGATCGACGTGGAGGCCCACATCGACGGCCAGGGGGAGCCTTTCATTTACCCGTACATGCAGGAGCTCATCGAAAAGCTCCGGAAGGTGCCGCAGGTAAAGGTCATTTCGGCGCAGACCAATGGCATGCTGCTCGACGCCGAAAAAATAGGGCAAATGGAAGGGCTGCTGGACCGGGTCAATCTGTCCATCTCATCGTTAGACGACCGGAGGGCCCGCATGATGGCCGGCACTAATCTATACGACGTGGAGCACGTCAAAAACGTGGCCAGGGCCATCGCGGAAAGCAAGATCGACCTGCTCCTGGCCCCGGTATGGGTGCCCGGGTTCAACGACGAGGACATGCCGAAGCTCATCGAGTTCGCCCTGGAGATCGGCGCAGGGAAGCGCTGGGCGCCGCTGGGCATCCAGAACTACGTGCGGTATCAGTTCGGCAAAAAGGTAAAGGGTAGGCCCATGAAGTTCCCGGAGTTTTTCGAAAAGCTGGACATGCTGGGACAAAAGTACGGCCTTAACCTGAAGCTCACACCAGCCGATTTTAACATCCATAAGGCGCCCGGGCTCCCGAAGGCGTTCCGCAAGGGCGACCGCCTGAGGCTGGAGATCGTTGCCCCGGGCCGGGTGTTCGGCGAAATGCTCGCCGTGGACAGGGGCTGCGTCATCGGCGTTTTAACGGACAGGCCCGTGGGCACCTGGGTCATGGCCGAGATCACCCGCACCAACGATAACGTGTACGTGGCCGTCACGAAAGAGTCTAAACTGTGACCCGGAGCATCTCTTTTAATCCCTGTATCTCCTTATCGGAGAGCTCGAGGTCGTTTTTATACAGTGCCACGTCGACCATGCGGGCAGCGTCACTCAGTTCATCGGGGGAAAAATAACGCTTTGCGTGCTCCACGATGAGGCTGACCGGGACTTTTTCGATTAGCGCGCAAAGAAGACTGGCCAGGTCGAAGGCCGCGGCCTCGTGCGACCTCTCCGTGTCCAGCTTCAGGCAGTCGAAGACGAAGACGCTGCCCTTTGAATACATGAAGTTGTCCAGCTTGATGTCGCCGTGGAATATTCCGCCCTCGTGCATGGCCTTTAGCGTTTTAAAGAGTTGGTCGAGCATGTCCCCGTCGATGTCCATTTTCGAGAGGGGCTGGCCTTCGATGTACTCCATGACGAGCATGTAGTCGTCGCCTCCCAGGTGATGCACTCCATAGACCATGGGCGCGTTCACCGAGCTTTCCCGGATCCCGAGCAGGCACCTGCCCTCGAAATCCCCCATCTCCCGGGGGCCGGGATGCTCGTCGAACTTCAGGCTCCGGCCCTCGGCCAGTAGTCCCACGTTCCGCATCATCGCCAGGTACTTGTGCTTTATCGTACTACGGTCGTTGATGATCTTGGCCATGTACTTCTTTTCCTGGCGCGTGTTCTTGTCAATGCCCTTGACCAGGCACGGTATGGAGAGCCAGTAGGACCCCCCCACGAGCTTGATCTTTATTTTTTTAAGCCCGAACTTCCGCTTGAAAACGTACCTTATCTGGGCCCTCCTAAGCACGTTGAGGCGGTCGGCGGAAATACGCTGCATCCACGAAGTGAACGATCTTCTGAGACGAGTGTTCAAAATACGGTCGACCCCCGTCGTGAACACGTAGCAAGCCCCCAACAAGATCACCAGGAACGCCTCCACCACTATGTTGTTTAAAACAACTCTGGCCGCCTTCCTTGCCCATTCGTTCGCCACAGCTGCCGCGCCCTCCTTTTTTTTATATGCCCGATACGCCGTCATGGCTTTTGCTCCCCGGAATAATCCATGTAGCCTCCGCGCATGCCCGACGTGGCCAGGGCCGTGTATAGCCCCAGCACGCCGCCATACCGCCGGGGAGGCCGTCTCCACCTGGCCAGCCGTTCCCCGATGATGGCGTCGCTGTCGATGGCGGCCAGGCTGAGGCGCCTGCCCGGGATATCGATCTCGATGAGGTCCCCGTCCCGGACAATGGCGATGGGCCCGCCCTCCATCGCCTCCGGCGACACGTAGCCCACGCACGGGCCCCGGCTTGCCCCGGAGAATCGCCCGTCGGTGAGGAGTGCCGTCGTATCCGACAGCTCGGGATTCGAGGCCAGCGCCTCGGTGGGATAGAACATCTCAGGCATGCCGCAGCCCTTCGGGCCCACGTACCGGATCACGATGACCGAGCCCTTCTCGATCCGGCCTCCTACGATGGCATCGAATGCCTCCGCTTCGCACTCGAACACGACGGCCGGGCCGGTATGCCGGAACATCTCCTTCGGCACCGCCGAGTATTTTACCACCGCCCCCGAGGGCGCCAGGTTGCCGTGCAGCACCGCCAGGGCGCCTTTACCCCTCGGTCTGGTGGTGGGCGCGATGATGTCCTCCGCGTTCAGCCGGTAATTCGTCAAATGCCGCTTCACTTTGTCGAAGAAATGCCGTTTTTCCAGGTCTTTCAAATTTTCGCCCAGCGTCTTTCCCGTGACCGTCAAAGCGTCCAGGTGCAGGTGGTCCCTGATCTCCCGGATGATGCCCTGCACGCCGCCCGCATACCAGAAAAAGAAGGCCGGGTACTCGCCGCTGGGCCGGACGTTCAGCAAGAAGGGGATGCCCCGGTTCAGCTCATCCCATAACGTCGGATCCAGCGTGATGCCAACCTCCCTTGAAATGGCGGGCAGGTGCAGCATCGCGTTGAGCGAGCCGCCCATCGCGGCGTGCACCATGATGGCGTTCTCGAACGCTTCCCTTGTGAGCACGTCTTCAGTCTTCATGCCTTCCGATATCATTGCCATGATGCGCCGACCGCACGCCTCGGCGTTCTGCTTGATATCGTTCATGAACGACGGCATGACGGCAGACGCCGGTAGAGCGAGGCCGAGGGCCTCGGACAAGGACTGCATGGTGTTGGCCGTTCCCATGAAGGAGCACGAGCCTACGGTGGGGCAGGCGTTACGCTGTAAAAATAAGTAGTCCTCCTTAGATATCTCATTCCTGCGGAGCTTCGAATAGATGGTGCCCACCTGCTCCAGCGTGAACATGTCCGGCCCGGGCATCTGCGTCCCCCCGGGAATGTGGATAGTAGGAACGTCACGTAGCCTGGCAGCGGCCTTTAGCTGGGCCGGTACGCCCTTGTCGCAGCTGGATAAGAGCACGAGCCCGTCGAGGGGCTGGGTCCGCCAGTGGACCTCGATCATGTCGCAAATAATTTCACGGGAGAGCAGCGAGTAGTCCATTCCCTCGGTGCCCTGGGCGATGCCGTCGCACATGTCCGTCACGTGAAAGTTGGACGGCTTGCCCCCGCCCGAATATACGCCCCTACAGACCATTTCAGATAGCTGCCGCAGATGATAGCTGCCCGGAAGCGCATCGCCCCAGACATCCTCGACCAGTACCTGGGGCTTTTCCAGGTCCTCCGGCGTAAAGTCCATGGAGAGCTTCAGCGGGTCGATCTCCGGCCCGAGGCTCCTGAGACGCTGGCTTCTAAGGCCTTTGCTTCCTCTGGTTCTCATGAGTATAATTATATTTTGCTCATTATTTTACTTTTCCACCCATATAAATAATTATTTTCAATAGATAGGGATTAAGGGAGAAGGTTTTTGTACCATGCCCAAGATATTGGCGTTGCTACTTTAGCACTAACAAAGTGGAGAAAACGGTCATGATAACGTCTGAAAACTTGCTCGAGTTAATGAGCCTAAAAAAGTCGGACCGGGAAATGTTCCTCAAACGCATCGAGGGAATGGCCAAGAATTCTGTCGACATTCTCCTTGTCTATAAAAAGTTCAAGGAATATCCCGCCAACGTGTAAATTTTTTTTATCGCCAATAAACATTATATAGGGTACGGCCAATTGTAAAGCAGGTATCAGTCATGGTCGATGTAGCAGTCATCCTGGGCTCCGCTTCCGACCGCGCCATCGCGGATAAGGCTGTCGAGGTCCTTTCGAAAAATAACGTTTCCTATGATGTCCAGGTATTGTCGGCTCACCGTAACCCGGATGAGCTTGACGCTTACCTAAAAGGCTCCGATGCAAAGGTGTTCATCGCCATCGCGGGCCTATCGGCAGCGCTGCCCGGCGTCGTGGCCTCCAGGACCGATAAGCCCGTCATCGGCGTGCCCGTGTCCGCCAAGCTCGGGGGCATGGACGCGCTCCTGTCGATCGTCCAGATGCCCGGGGGGATCCCCGTTGCATGCGTCGGCATAGACAATGGCGACAACGCGGCCCACCTGGCCGTGAGAATATTAAAATTGAGGTGATGTTCATGGCTCTTCAAATGGACTTTAAAACGATCAAGACAGCTTATATCGCGCTGGGCTTGCTTTTTGCGTTATGTGCCATCGTTTCGTCGTACTTGAAACACTATTATTTTGCGCTTGGGTTCATCGTACTGGCGTCCGCTATCATCCTTACGGGCTCCGTCTTTGTTTCCTATGTAAAAAAACTGGAAAGGGCGAAGGACCTGGAGAAGCTGTAAGCCTCGATAAAAAAGAATTAAATATCGTCTTCTTCGACGTCGGGCGAGCCACCGTCGCTGCTTGTGGCGTCTGATTCCTCGAAGATGGCGGGCGCGCCACGCTCGGACTCTAGCTCTTCAGGTGTCGCCACGATCTCGTCGGCGACCAGCGGGGTCATCTTCTGCTTCTTTGCCAGGCAGAAGTACCTCGAGAAAGTTTCCATGTTCTCTATGACAACAAGCTCATTTTTGTGTATCGCGATAGGTATATACAAATTATGGCCTCCAGTACGATACTTTTTCGAAGCCGCATTTCCAGCGGCTGCAAGTGCCTTATTCATCAAGTGCGGCCTCCTTTCTACGGCCAGTTTATAACAGCCCATATATAATCTTATCGAGTGGTTTTAGCGGACGGCGAACAACGGCTTACTGCGCTGACAAAGCGTATCCGGGACATACCAACCTTTAATTGTTGAATGTAGATGTTATAGCTGATGAAAAAGATCCTGGACGGCTTTACTCATAAGCGGGGCATGCACTGCGACACCACCGCCCTCAAGGACGTGTTCTCATATTCAGGCTTCGACATGCTCGAGTCGGCGCTTTTCGGGATCGGCGAAAGCCTCAGCTTTGTCTACTGGAATAGCAAGAACCTGCAGCACCCAATCATCGGAGGCCGGATCAAGCCGCTGGAGCTGGACAGGCGGGTTTGCCGTAATTTGGGCGTCACCGTCCGGATGAACACGTCGACCAGCCCTAAGCGGGCCTATGACGCCATGAAGGCGATGCTCATGGAAAACCGGCCGGTCATGATCCGGGCGGACATTTTTTTCCTGAAATACCGGCAGACCACCCACCATTGCGGCAGCCACAACATCGTGGTCGCGGGCCTGGATGAGGACTCGGACACAGCATACATCGCCGACAGGATCGCCGACGGACTGATCGAGCTGCCGATATCTCAGCTCATTGACGCCCGGGCCTCTCTCCACAAGCCATTCCCGCCTAAAAACCTGTGGTTCGAGTTCGACTTCCCCCGGGCCATCGAAGTGGACGGCAAAAAGCTCATGGCGGCCATCGGCATGAACGCCCTGGAGATGCTCAACTCGGACGTGCGGAACGTGGGCATCGGGGGCATTTACTATTTCGCCAGCAGCCTCGAGCAGTGGAAGAATTTCAGCGCCCCGGACCTCCGGGCCTCCTGCAACGCCGCGTACAACTCCATCCAGGCCAATGGCACCGGAGGAGGCCTGTTCAGGCACATGTACGCCGAGTTCCTCGAATATGCGAGGGGCGTCACGGGCATCGACGCGCTCGAGGATATCGCCGGCCAATACCATGACGCCGGAAGGATGTGGACCGAGGCGGCAAAAATAATAAAGGACGTGCCCTGCGGCTGTTCTTCCATATCGGAGGCATCCGTAGTCTTAGCGGGCATCGCGGCGAAGGAGCATGAGCTGCTCACCGGGCTGATGTGCTGCTCGAACCTGTGCTGTAGCAATAAAAAATCTAGTCGGCCCTCGATGGTTTAGGCATTGTTTTTTACGACCGCAAAGGATTAAATATAGTAAATACTAATAAACTTGATTCCAGGAACATGAAAAACTGTTTTGAATTGCTTGACCCAAGGATACGGGACGTACTCGCCTCCATGGGGTTCACCGAGCCCACCGATACCCAGGAAAAAGCTATACCGGCCATCCTGTCGGGCGATAATGTGCTGGTCATCGCGCCCACGGGCACTGGAAAGACCGAGTCCGCGATGCTCCCGGCGCTTCATCATCTTATAACGGAAAAGGGCGAGGAAGGCATTAAGGTACTCTATATAACTCCTTTACGGGCGCTGAACCGGGACATGATGAAGCGCCTGGCCCAGTGGTCGAAGCAGCTGGGCGTTTCCATCGAGGTGAGGCACGGCGACACGCCGTCACATGAGCGCAGGAAACAGGCGCTGAGCCCCCCCGACGTACTGATCACGACGCCGGAGACCCTGCAGGCACTCTTCATGGGCTCCCGCATGCGCAACCATTTAAAGACGGTGCGCTACGTCATCGTGGACGAAGTCCACGAGCTGGCCTCGTCCAAGCGAGGCATTCAGCTTTCCATTGCCCTTGAGCGGCTGAGGAAATATTCGGAGTTCCAGCGCATCGGGCTGTCGGCGACCGTGGGGAGCCCGGACCAGGTGGCCCGCTTTTTAGGCGGGGTCGATAGGAAAGTCCGCATCGTCGAGGTCTCTATCGAGAAGACCCTGGACTTTCACGTGCTTTTACCTAAAGCCGGTGAGGAAGACCGGCGGATGGCAAGGAAGCTGCTGACCGATGCCGATATCGCCGCCCAGATCCGGGAAATGGTCGATATCATCCATAAGAATAAGTCCACGCTGATGTTCGTGAACACCCGGCAGTCTGCCGAGGCCATCGGCGCCAGGTTCAAGCGGCTGGGCGAGAGCATAGCGGTGCATCACGGCTCGCTGTCCAAGGATGCGCGCATCGAGGCGGAGGATGCCTTCAAGGAGGGCCGCGTGCCGGCCCTGGTCTGCACGTCCTCCATGGAATTAGGCATCGACATCGGCGCCATCGACCATGTGATCCAGTATATGTCCCCGAGGGAAGTCTGCCGCCTGGTGCAGAGGGTCGGCAGGGCCGGCCACCGGGTGGGCGAGACGTCCACGGGCACCGTGATCGCCATCAACGAGGACGACGCGAGCGAGGCGTGGGCCATCACGCGGAGGGCCGGTGCCGGGGATATCGAGGGCATCGACCTGTATTCGAGGCCCTATGATGTTTTGGCCAACCAGGTCTGCGCCATGGCACTGGAATACGGCGACATTGGCGCCGGCACGGCGTTCGGCATAGTGAAAAAGGCCTACTCGTACAAGGATCTGTCCCGAAAGGAGTTCGACCTGGTCCTGAAGCAGCTCGTAGAGGAAAGGCTCATTTTCGTTAACGATAATGACGTAGTCAGCAAGAAGGGCAAGACCAGGACGTACATGTATGAGAACCTGTCGATGATCCCCGACGAAAAGCGCTACGAGATCCAGGACGTCATCAGCGGCCGGTTCGTGGGCACGCTGGACGAGGCTTTCGTCATCAACATGGAGCTGGGCGCCGTGTTCATCGCCAAGGGCGACATGTGGCGCATCGTCGAGATCACCGAGGACCGGGTACGGGTCGAGCCCGTGGAGAACCCTCAGGCGGAAGTGCCCACGTGGACCGGCGAGGAGATCCCCGTGCCCTTCCAGGTGGCCATCGAAGTGGGCGCCATACGGCGGACCATCGAAGAAATGGGCGGCGGCACGGACGAAGAGATCATCGACCGCATCATGAACAGGTACCCGACGGACGCGTACACGGCCCGTAAGTTCGTCGAGTACGTTAAAAAACAGGTGAGCGATAGCTTCCCGGTGCCCACCGACAGGAAAGTCGTCGTCGAGGACGAGCAGCGCACTATCATGATCAACGCCTGCTTCGGCCACAAGGTCAACGAGACTCTCGGGCGGGTCATCACGGCGCTGCTGGCGAGCCGGTTCGGCAGCGGCGTGGCGATGGAGATAGATCCATACCGCATCAAGCTCGAGCTGCCGAAGCGCATCAGGGCGACCGATATCATTAAGCTCATCCTGGACATCGAGCCCATGTTCGTCGAGCCCATCATCGAGAAGACGCTGAAGAACACCATGCTGCTGAAGTGGAAGATGGTACACGTGGCCAGGAAGTTCGGCGCCATATCCCGGGACGTCGACTATGAGCGCATCGGCATGGACAAGCTCCTGAAAGTGTTCGAGGGCACGCCCATGTACGAGGAGGCCGTGCGGGAGATATTCCACGATAAGCTGGACGTGGAGAATGCCGTTAAAGTCCTGGAGATGATGAGGAGCGGCGAGATCTCCCTCGTCGCCAGCAGGCTCAGCCCCATCGGCAGCTCCGGGTTCACCGGCGGCAGGGAATTGATGGCACCGGAGACGGCAGACCGCTCCATCATCCTGGCCCTGAAGGACCGCATCATGAACGACCACGTCCTGCTGTTCTGCCTGAACTGCAAGAAGTACTCGGCAAAGAAAAAGGTCGAGGACGTCGACGACCCGCCCGTCTGCCCGGTCTGCGGCTCCAAGCTAATAGCGGCGCTTAAACCCTGGGAGCGGGATGAGATGGAGATGGCGAAGCATCCGGAGAAGCTCAAGACCGAGGATGAAAAGCTCAAGGTCAAGCGTGTCTACCGCAATGGCAATATCGTGCTCTCCCACGGCAAGAAGGCCGTCATAGCGCTGGCTTCCCGGGGATTGGGCCCGGAGGCGGCGTCCAGGGTCATAGCTAAGCTAAAAGAGGATGAGGAAGATTTCTACAGGGACATCCTGAGGGCGGAAAGAGACTACGTTCG
>Ga0209039_10002721_pt1 | contig 14652 bp, 27 predicted proteins | sample BogFormECP12_OM1_FD_188238 | JGI IMG/M metagenome (GOLD analysis project Ga0209039, IMG submission 188238) | Bog forest soil microbial communities from Calvert Island, British Columbia, Canada - ECP12_OM1 (SPAdes) (version 2) | ecosystem: Environmental > Aquatic > Freshwater > Wetlands > Bog ... | reverse complement strand
ATAAGTTTTCAAACTTCACTTTAATTTCCTTAAAGATAAGTGCCCGTTGCCCTGCATCCTTCCGAGTCACAAAGCACTGGACAGTTCCAGCCGGGCACTCTGGTTATTAGAGTCTCGAGGTATCCTTTACCATACTCTGAATCCTGTTCCTCACAACCCCTAGGTACTCCTCAATGTCAACTGCAACGATGACAGGTATGCCGACCCACTCCCCTTCAACGATTGCCCTGGCAATGTCCTCCTTCGTGTTCATATTGATTTCCAGTTTGTCAGCGAAACGCTTCATCATGTTGACTTTTGACTGACGCTTGCTCATACGGCCACTGGAAGTGAGTTCATTCTCATCCCCGATCTTTGGAAGCCAGACGCGGAAGTAGTCAACTGCCCCATCAATGGGAGTATTTCCGTCTGACATCAAGCCGCCGTTTTCTACCATGACGACTTTGAAGGCAATGGCGTATTTGCTGGCTTCGTGGGCGACTGCTACGATGTTAGCTCGGTAGTTACCGCCGGGGATGAGAGGACTGTCTTTGTACTCGTCGTTGAGGTTGAAGTCAGTGTCAAGGGCTGGCTGTACGCCCGCCCCGACTGCCCAGTCAGGGTCGTCGGGGTGCTGAGGTCCGCCAGTGTCAGCAGCATACTTTTTGAGTTCTTCGTTAGTCATGTTGGAGAAGTCTGGTGAGCCTTGGGTAGTTGGCTTTTCTTGTCTAGGCATTTGTGTAAGTCCTTTTGGTTTGGGTTGGAGTTAAAAGGGTCACAAAGTGACCCACTTATGTTAAAACAACAGTAATGTCATTTCCTTAGTTATGGTACTAAGGCGATCATTAAACTTAGCTAGTATATCTGGTGCCTCACTGATTATGCCAGAAAGAGATATAAATGGCGGCTCCGCTTGTTGCCCACCTTCTATCCGTGCTGCCTTATCTCCCCGGACATCACAGAGGAGATCTTCAAGCTCATTTATTCTCATTCCTATTCCTCTTAGTGATCGTTGCAGGGTGATATGTCGCATTTCTCTTGCTGATTTATCTTCTCCAGTCATTTACTTCACCTCCTTTTGTTAATTAATCTACTCCCGTCGAGCTATCGCTGCATTTGCCCACATTATAGCTTCTTCAAGTTTAGTTAAGGCGAGATCAAGCTCACGAGATTCAGGACAGTATTTAACAAACTCCTTAGCAAGTTTCTTTGCATCAAACCTTAGATCTTCGTAACGTATTTGCTGATCTCCTTTTGGGGCATGATATGTAAATCTTGTTTCAAGTTCAAGATTAAGAAGCTTACATTCACACTCATCAATCATTTTACCTCCTTCTGTCGAGCAGCCAAAGCCGCCCTGGCCTTTTGCTTCAGTACACCTTCATGATAAGCCTTAATAACAGCCTCATAGTTGTTAGGAAGTTCATAAGGAAGGAAACCATCCTTCCCACTTAGCGTACTCCGGGCTTTGTAAAATCCCCGAGGTACAGTTCGTAAATACCACTCTACACCTCCTCCTTCCTTAGTTTTAGTAAACGCACAGTAGACTTCTTCAAAGTAACCAGGGACACGAACTGATAGTTGGCCAGTGAGGAGAGGATCAATGCCCAATACAGCTCCTGTCTCCTGGTCTGTTTTTATGTCAAGGTGAGCTATAAGGACAAGGTTACAGTTGAAGTTCAGCATCCTACGAATCATGCCTTCCATGAGGTTTCTAAGCATCATATAGTGAACATTCCATATAGGCCCTCCAGTTGCGCTACGTTTAGGGTCGAGTTGGAGTGCCCGCTCCATAGCTATGTCAGACATAGAAGTTGTACTATCAGCTACAATAGTAAGGTATTTACCTTGGGATACAAGCTCTCCAACTTCCCGCATATCTTTCTCAAATTCTACCCACCCCTGTGGATTAAGATTATATTCAGTATAGTCCCATCCTCCATAACGCTGGTAAGTGCCGATTTTCTTGTCTGTGTTAAAGACAAAGCCGGGGGTCGGGAAGGAAGCGGCGAATTCGGACTTACCGGTGCCAAAGTCTCCAGTGATAAAGAACTTAGTAAAGTCTGTAGTTGGTATGTAGTCATCAGCTTTTTTGAGGTTCACTGATTTCTCTCCTCTCCTGTCGTTGTTTAGTTATCTTAGCTACGTCCCACGGCTCCCCTTCAAAATAAGCATCGGGGAGAGGGGTATCTGGGTTCAGGTATTGCTTATTTTCACACAGCATGGAGTAAGGGCATTGACCAAACTGCCAGCAGTTGTCAGGAGTCTCTGGCCAGATACCCACTTCCTTACACTTTTGGATTCTACTCACTGTTTCAAAAAGACTAAGACGCCATTCGGCTATATCCTGGGGAGTGTAGATTTCTGGAATGCGATCAAAGTCGATAGATGCGTTTCCATATTGTCCTTGCTTATTCTTCCTTGCAAGAAGCTGATGGACAGTAATAAGGAAGCCCTGGGGAGGATTATCCTTGAATTCCGAGAGTTGGCTTCCAGCGTAAGTGTAGCCCATAAATTGAGGGGACTTACGCAGGGTGTTAGCAAGCCAGCTAATTCCTTTGGAAGTCGTCTTATGATCGTTGAACCAAGTGGCTCCTGACATTTCTACTTCTAGGTCAATTATGCCGGTGAAGTAGAAAACTGGCAAACTATCATCTACTTTATCTAACGGAAACTCACAGATTATAAGACTTTCGTTATTAGACTCAATAAACATTGGAATCTCAAATACTACTTCTGAGTTGATAATTCTCAGCAGTCCTTCGTCATAAGCAAAGTGGCTTATGTATTGAAGCAGGGCTTGTAGAAGATTATTAAGTGTCCTGTAGTCGTCGTAGAATGTCTGTGGACGAGATTCAATCTCCCACTCCCGTTGGGCTGCAGTTACTGCTGCTTCTAAAGCTTTGCCGTCACGTGACCAGCCGTGTTGGGCTATATGAGTGTAGAAGGCATCCATCGCTGAGTGCCATACTATGCCATAGCGGAGGGCAGTACTGCCGACACGGGTCTTGATGTGGCGTTCGTACTTCCAGTAGTATTTACGCAGGCATGTTACGGCATCGCTGCGCTTAGTGTTATCAATTCTGAGAATTTCAGGCATGATCTTCCTCTCTTAAATAAGGAGTGGAAATGTCAATAAAGACTTCCATTGTCCCAGGATTTACAGCTGTGACTTTGAATGTAAGTGGGATGAGGTTTAGTAAAGCTGCTATGATCTGAGACACTTTGGCGGGGACGTAGCCGAGCATTATTTTAACTGGGGGATCAGTATGACTCGGAGCTAGTAATTTAACTGCGTGTATATCAAACTTATTACTAGGCTCAGGCTCAGTAAAAAGACTTTCATTAACTTCAAGTTTTGAAAGATATAATCTATCGCAGTAAAACTTAACCCCATTGACAGTAGTGGACAACAAGAGAGTTTCTTTACTCATGGCTGGTTCCTTTCCACGCCTTTACTAGGCGACCGCAGCGTTGCTGCTCAGGATAGGTTATGTGGAGTTGAAAGGGTCACCAATTGACCCACTTATTTTATACAAACAAGAGAGTGTTGACAGGTCCGGGCTAGGTTACTTTTCGTCATTTGCTGATCAGGCAGGAAGTCGCTTTCTGCATATGTAGTTTGCGGCCCTTCCCTGATTACTAGGTAACCTCTGTCAACACTCACTTCTTTGTAGTGCTACTGGCGCGGACCGTAAATTTATCGGATTGGCGACCCGACTTAGGAACCAGTAGCACTCGTAAGAGGTTTACATTCCTGGAAGATTAATCCCCAACTGTGCCATAAGCGCCTTCGCTGTTGCCTTCTCGTCGTCGGAAAGCCCAGCGAATTTAGCAGCAACATCTGCAAGGGAGACCTTTGGGGATGCTGGGGCGCGGACATTCCAGTCGCCAAGCAGCATACCTTCGTGGACTTTCGTTATGGCGTCAAGGGCATCCTGACCCGTTCTGCCGGCAGCAGAGTCACCAAGTTTATGACCAGCTGCAAACGCGGGAAGGTGGCCTTTTATCCCAACTCCGGTGGGGTTCTCCGCAGTTGGATATTCGCCAGGGTAGTCGTTGGGATCGACCGTAAGGCTGCCGACACCAAGAACTGTGATAGTAAGACTGCCAGGGATGGTGGTAAAGTCTTTAGAAAGTTTCGACTGTCTTTTTTCCGGTACTGCCTCATTACTCATTACATTACCTCCTTCAGGTTGTTGGTTGGTTTGGAGCTCTGGTTCTTTCACCTTTGATTGAGACTGCTTCTTGGCCATCGTACTCCTCCAGCTTTTCTATTACAATTTGCTTGAGAAATTCCTTGAGAGAAGTCCTTTTCCGTCTTGCTAAAGTAGTCAAGCGAATATGGATTTCCTCAGGGAGTACACATTGTGTAAATCGGTCCATTTTAACTCCTTTTTTACCTCCCCTGTGATTGGGACATTATTTCATGGTAGTTTGATTGAAACATATTCGTCGCAGTTTGTCAACAAAAAAATTCAAGGTTTGAGAAGTTTATTTAAGCTTGTAGGCTACAGTACAAAGCGGCTTTCCTCCTGATGTTTTTATAGGTTCATGTTTAACGACTAAAATCCTTCCAACAAGTTTATCACGATGTTTCCAGTAGTCAATACGTTTATCCTTAGTAAGCTCCCTTCCCGTGCCAACGGCGAAGGTAGTGCCGTCATCTCCCTGAACAAGGAACGCACCAAGCATCCCATCGCACCATCCCTTTCCTTCCTGCAAACCAACTATAGTATACTCATCTTCTTCCGTCGGCTTGAATTTGAGCAAACTCGAAGTTCGTCTGTCAACATACTCTCCTACGGGATTTCTAAGTATGATCCCTTCGTACCCCTGCTCAACATATTCCACTGCCTTGTCTTGCCACGCAGTTGTAGGTATAGTTTCAGGGGGGACCAAATATAAACCCCCTTCAAAGAACCCCTTCTCTTGCAGATTCTTAAGGAGAAGAGAACGGGAGTACTGGAGTATGGTCTTATCTTGAATATCAAATACGTGATACTCCAGCTCTTCCACTTTTGGTGTGTAATTTTTAGTTCTGCGAAGGGCACTGTCAATCTCCTCTCTAGCCCAGCCGTGGACATAAATTTCTCCGTCGAAGGCAATTTCTTCGAGGCCAAGTTTTTCGGTCATAGACTGAATTTGTTTCTTGATGCGAGTAAGGAAACGGAACTCGTTTCCGTAACTGCTGAGTAAGAAGCACTCATTTTGGAACCAGATTGTACGGCATCGCTCTCCGTTGTATTTAGGTTGAGCAAAAACCTTGCCTTCGACAGAGATTTGACTAAGCCGATGATCTGAGACTGGATGAGCAAGCATTACGCCGGTGCGTTCTTGTCTAATTGACATTATTAACTCCATAATGAATTTTTACAAAGTGTATAAGTTTACGTATGCTCCTGTATTCGATCTGCCTAATACGTTCTTTAGTTACTCCGAAAAATTTTCCTGTAGCATCAAGAGTCATTCCTAAAATATACCGACAAATTATTACTTTCAAAGATTGTCTACTTAGGTGACTCATTCCTTGGTAAATTTCTTTAGCTTGTTCAATCGCATCATTATACGGTAAGCATGAGTTAATAGAAAATTCTGATATGCTTAGAGAAGCTAATTGCTCTTGTGATAAATAGTCTGGTTTTATTGAACAAACATAACGCGGAAAGACATCTTCAGGCTCAGCACGGAGAGCTTTGCATATACGTAGTGCCTGCGGTTTCCAAGTACCAGTTTGGGTGCCTATGGAATAAATAGGAGGAGTAATTCCAGAAGCTAAATCAGCAACGTCTCCATAACCTGTTCCAGCAGCTTTTGCTAAAGCAACAACTGTTAAGTCTCTGAGAATGCGAAACTCATGAATACGAGATTCATATTCTTTATTCTTTTGGGTAAAAGGATGGTAAGGCAATTTATATACTCCTTCCTACTTACTCCCTTTAATATTCAAGCAAAGCACTTCACTATCTGTAAGTCCCTCTTCCTTAATTAACTCAGCTACTGTCCAGCCATCATTAAGCATCAGTTGAAATCGCCTCAGACGTTCAGGATTCTGGCTTTCAACAGGCTTTACTTCTCCATTCGGGGTCTTAATCCATCCCTCGAAGGGGTTTGTTGTCATCTTACGAATGACAATCCAGTACTTGTGAGAACGAATAACTTTGTCAATTTGCAGTTGTGTGGCATCAACCGGGGAGTATTCACGCATATTTCTAAGTTCTTTCCTAAAAGAAACGAAAAGTTCCTTCTGGCTACGGTAGGAATCCGCAGGGACAAAAAGTTCGTGGCCTGGGGGAAGGGCCAGGGCTTGCTGGAGGAAGTGCTTTGTGAGGCTCATTTAAGAACCTCTCGTGCGTAGTAGTCCATAAGCCTGTCTATAATTTCGTTTTCAAGGTATATTACATTTTGAAGATTATTGCCTTTATTACAAGTACCTACTACTAAAATTCCGCCCGGGCTTATTCCGCAATAGACTGAATCACCTATATACATTGGCTTTTCAAGTGACTTAAGATTCATATTCTCACCCTAAACTTTCTCCCCATTAACACCGCAATCTTAGTTACACTACTTTTCAGTAGTGCAATCAAGTCACGCTTTGGGGTTTGTAGTAGGTTATAATCACAGTTCCTACAAGCCGGGCTCTCCCTATCTTCCCACTTAACCTTATCTACTTCATCAAACGGCTGTGTTGATATTAAGACTGGCATTTGTCCCTTCTTTTCCAAACGCATCAGGAAAACTTTATCTTCCATAGCCCCGCATAATTGGCAAGTTACGTGAAAGCCTAAGTAATACTCCTTGAGCACTGTCACTTTGTTAGCTGGCTCTCTTACCCCCTTTCCATTCTCCCCCTTTTGTATTGTAATTCCCAGTTTCTTGGCTAAGTTTTTCTCATTTTGGCTTAGCAAGTTCCATTTGGACAGGCTGATACTTAGACTAGATTGAGCTCCTCCACTCCCCATATTCCTTCTCCTCTTTTATAACTTCCTCTAACTGGTTAGCGCATTTAGCGAGCATTCTAATTATAGCTATTGATGAAATCATACCAGTTCTTTCTTTTTCCGGGAGATCGTGTAGTAAACCTTCTCCCTTTAATACTGAACTCCTCCAAGCACTTATAAGACGCCATAGCTTTCCTTCAAGAACTGACATCATTGGTTTCTCCTTGTTCGCTTTTCAGTATATTTAAGACAAGTTTATTCCATTTACACTTCCCTCGGATAATTGGATCAGCTAAGCCGCTATACCTCTGGCAAATAATTGGCCTGGCTGTGTAAATCTTGCAGCCGAATGGTGTTAGCTGCGGGCAGGGAAACTGGTCAGTTACTATTCTAAAGCCATTGTCAGAGGTATCTTGAAGAACCCACCCTCGCGCCTTCCAGAAAGCCCTTTCCTCAGTCAACCGTTCGGGGTTCTGAATGTAGACTACAAGGAGTTTGCAACATAGTAAGCATTCTTTGCAAAGCTTTTGCTTTTCCTTACTCAGTTCTTCCTTTGTCACAATCTCCCTCCATAGATTAAGTGGGTCAATTGTTGACTCTTTAAACTTAATTTACATCAGTAAGGCCACAAAGAATACCAGGAACGGTATGAATTCCTATCCCTGGCAGACTTTCTGGTCTTACTCTTTCTCTTCAATCTTTGGAGGATCGAAGTTCCACATACTTCGTACCTCCTTTACTGCATCACGAAATGTAGTTCCACATGTCCCTACTTCCTCAACTCCATCTTTCCAGTGGGCACAGCACTTTAGGCCGTGGATGAAGCCTAGTTCATACGCTTTATCTACCAACTCATTGACAGTTGGCATCGTTACCTCCTTTTAGTCTTACTCTTTGTAAGGCTTCAGTATTTTTCGAATAACGTCTGGCCAATCGTAGTCAGTGAGTTTGTAAAACTTTCCTTCGGTGTCTGGAATTTCTATGTACAGTAGTTCACCCTCCAGAAGGGTAAAGTTCACACTCATTTCTTTAATTACTTTAAATGATTTTTCCACGGGTGTTACCTCCTTTTAGTCCTCGTAGGTGCAAGCCGTCTAATGAATGAGTCCACTATGGACCTTACTTCCTTTGCTTTACTCCCGCGCCAACTACTTAAATTCCCACGCAAATAGAGAAGTTGGGTATAAAGGTTCTCGTCAGTGTCCCCTGCCTCAAGCATCTTCAGGGCATGGATTGTATATCCAACTGCCCAATTAAGAGCTTTGTCCTCTTGATTAGCTAGGATGATTTGGAGTACGCCCTTCAGGGCTGCTCGGTCACTCATCCCAGTACCCACCCTATCAACTCAAGGCCGACGTAAAGTGCTATGACACAGTAGATTATCCAGAAAATAAGTGGGCTGTGGCGGGGTTTCCTGTGACGAGCCTGCCATCTGAGTTTAGCAAGAAAGTCTGACTGCTCATCAGCAAGCCGTCTATTTCTGAAGAATTGTTGTTCTTGTTCTGTTAGTTTTGATGTCATTGGCTGCTCCTTTTTTAATGGATTAAAGATATTGACTATTATTTCCTTGAGTACATTCCATTATGTTCTTTTACTAGAAGTGGATGATTATTGAGAAGCTGAATTAACTCCTTAGCCTCTTCATCGTTTAGACTATCAATTACTTTATCAGGTATTCGTGCAGAAAAGCCAAATACTATAGAAGCTCTGAAACGCTTAACTATTCCATTTAATTTAGCTGTTCTTAGTTGTTCTTTAGTAAGTGGCATTTATGCCTCCTTAGTTAATTTCATCCCATCATCCATACATCAATGATAACACACAAATTCCAGTTGTCAACACCTAAATTCAAGTGTCTAACATTTCTTTCAAGATTCGCTCAAAGTCCTCCTTATTATATCTCTTCCACGCAGGCCGCATTATTTCTAGGAAAGACCTATAATCTTTTGCACCTTCCAGCCCATCCCAGAACGTATCTCTTGCCTCTTTCTTCTCACATTTCTTAGAGCAGAACCACCTACTAAGTATAGCAGTGGATGTTTTTATGCCTTTAAGGCGTAGTTCCTTAGGAACCGGGGAGTTGCAGTCAGCTCGTGTCCAGAACTCTTTCTTGCAAGTTTTGCAACTTCTTACTGACATCCTCTATTCTACTTTCTTTGCCTCTTCCTTAAAAGCTTCGAGGTCACTGTCTGATGACTTAATATAAGCCTCAAGTTCTTCTGGTGTCATGTCTGAGTAGTCATCTTTTTCTTGTGTGGTACTGTTTGCTTGACTATTACAATACTTATCCCTCATATACTGCAACATTTCATCCTGTTGACGAGACCCATGAGTAGATAGTTCTGTCGGTTTAAATGGTAAATCATACTCTACCCCGATATCAGTTTCCAACGCCTCAACTTCTCTTATCTGCCCAGTTTTAGGATTGTATATAACTGGCTCAGACATTTGAAATACTTCTTTCTCTCCTTTCTTAACTACAAGATAGTGCTTGAGGCCAATAACCTTTGACTTACAGTAAAGATAACTTATATCACTACTAGGGTTATAATCCAGCAACTTCTGTCGTTCTCTGGAAAACTGTACTCGGAAGGATTCTCTTGCTCCCCTTGTTGAAAACTCAAGGGGAATAAACTCTCCTTCTTCAAGCTTAAGTGCTGCATTTATTACCTTAAAAACATCTCTCTTAGACATACTTACCTCCATAAGTTAGATTACTACTTAATTATTAGTAATTGTGTCATGGATTGTTCAGTTTGTCAAGTAGTAATTTCAAGGTATTGAATAATTAAATTAATCTGTAATAGGTTGGTAATTTGTAATCATTGGTAATTCGTAATCATTGGTAATTTGGTAATCATTGGTAATCAAATTGCAGACAGTCCTATAGGCCCTTTTGGCGGGCAAATTTCGTGACCTTGCTAAGTCTTTTTCCCACCTCAGCATAGGTCTTTCTAAGCACTCTTAGTTTTCGCTTAAAGCCCTAAGCCCTAAGACCATCGTTTGGTGTATTATATATACTTATATATATAAATATATAGATAATATATTAGTAGTTATAGAAACAAAGAAGAGTAGTAAGCTCTAAGCAATACCAAAGCCCTACTTAGAACAGTTCTTACTTAAAGTAATATTAAGTGGGTCACTTTGTGACTCTTTAAACTGAGATTATTATTAAGTGGGTCACAGAAATAGGGTGTAAAAAGGCCCCTAGGACGGTATGCCGTTTGATTACCAATAGTTTTATATTCCGTTGTCGTTACAAATTACAAATTACGTTACAACAACAACCAAACCCAAAACCAGAAAGCCTCACTCATGCAACCAGTCTCTTCTGCCAGTACTACTCCACTTTCTCCCCTCCCTCGTTTTATTCCTCTTCCTCCTCTTCGATAGGGTTATTCGCCGCATTTACCTCGGCTTCTGCCTCACTGACCCTTGCCTTCACAGCACTGTCATACTTCCCCTGGTCAATCAGACCCAATTTGAGCATAACTGCCAGCTCTTCCGCTGTTGCCTTAGCAAGCGCTGAGTCGATCTTCGTAACAACTGTCTTTCTACCCTCACCAGGCTTTTTCCATTGCCTGGCAATACACCACCTTTTCCAGGTAGCCTCCATCAAATCTGCTCGTTCAACCCCACTGAGCATATCTTTGTCCGCAGCCGTCTTGTCCGACAGTCCCTGCTTTACACCATTAATAAAGCAGGCAACCTCAACGTCTTCCAGCCTGTCCATCTTAACAGACTTCAGGAAATCTGGTACGAAGAAATCCAACTTCCTCGCCCCAAAGACATCTGCGTACAAGTGCTGCTTATCCTCTGACAAACTCCACGTAATGTACCGTCTCTTCACTGTATCGCTCATGTCATCCTCCAGTCGTAACCTAAATGGGTTAATTAGTGACCATTCGATTGATGTCTACAATCACGACTGGTTACATGAGCGAGGCTTTCTGACTCATCCCACGGCTATTATTTGAGCGGGCTGATAAACATTAGGTTCGATAATTATCTAACATATTCCTGACAGTTATCATAGCATGTTTCCGGCAGTAGTTATGGTCATTTACTGTAAACATCGCCCTGGCGTAACATACTGGTCCGGGCTTTTCGCAACGGATATGTTTTGTATTTGATGGTATAGCCTGTATTTCAATTCGCTGCATCGGAGCCACCTTTCCTGCCCGCTCCAACAATAGCCGTGGAATCCATCGGGATACGTCCGTGCATAGGTCCGTTCCCAGGCATGTATGGTCAGAGCGGTCAGGTTGCCATCCATCGCACTGCGTATACATTCATACATGCTATACCATCATGAGGTCAGCCCGTAGCCAGACATAAAGAACCCATGTTCCGTTTAGTCCGCCTGATGTTCCCACCAGGTGTTCCTCACACCCATTATCTAATGCAATCGCCGTGCCATCGTCATGCCAAATACCCCAACTGGCCACCAGAGCCATTCTACCCAACCCAAACCATCACCCAATCACGCCATCAAACCGCCGCAATCCCGCCTCAATTCCCCAAACCGGCGGGATTATGGCGAGATGGGTTCAGCTCGGCGAGATGGGTTCGGCCCGTGGGGGTGCGAGGGTTAACACTCCACTCCACACCACCTGAACCCTCCCAAACCAGTATCCTACACCGTACCTCCAGATGGTGTACTGGTACGTGGGAAGTCGGGGCGGGGTGAGCCGTGGTGCCCGCGCCGCCATGCCTCGGCATCACTAGCACTCGGTGAGTAGTAGTGCCAGCCGGGCCGGGCCGGGCAGTCATGGCTACTGTACTAACTGGGTTACACTGACACTAATAAGTGACACAAGCCTGCCCGCGCCGGGCAAACTTTCCCAAACAACCAAGAAGCACCATACCCCACCGAGCCCCACGGCCACCCCCAGCAGGAGAGAGATGACACCCTTGTTACACACAAGCAGTTACATAGAACCCATCATTCCACCGATACACCAAAGGAAAGGGTCACAAAGTGACCCACTTAGTATTGTGGCATTCCCGGCTCCTAAAGACTTAGGATAATTCTCAGGGATTATATTATTTAAGTATAATAACAATTTAGTAATAGAAGTTGCTATACCCCACCCCGGCCCATTGATGATGACCTGATGCAATATGAACTAATGTAATCGACCTGGGTAAAGAAAGTTTCACAGATATACAAGAACTTGAATTATTCTCTTGACAAACTTGATATTTTACCCATACCATATTTACAATAGAACAAATCTAAGCTCCAATGGAAACATTCTATAATTAGAAGGTGTAAAGTACGGAGAGTTTTATGAGCGAGTGTAGTGCACCTGAGCTTCGTGAGGCTTGCCAAGATTTACAGAAAGAAAGGTTTGATAAACAAGGAGAGTGGAACAAGCGCATGGACACAGAGATGGTTCGAGTATGGATAAAACTCGATTCTCTGACGTGGAATATAGCTATAATTGTAGGAGTCGGAGTTGCAATAAACACAGCAGTAGTTGCTTTTGCTGCTTTCTTGGGTATTCATAAGTAGAATAGGTGAGGAATGAAAGAAGGAATAAATCCCGGCCAAATTCTAGAGCTTATAACGAAAGGCTACAGCGCAAAAGACCTTGCCAAAGCTGCCGGCTGCTCAATCAATGAGATCAGTTCTAGAATAGCTGATATTCGGGATAAGGTAGGGATTGTAACCGAGTACAGAAAGGTACAGTCAACACAACTCACCGAACTCCAATTTATGCTCCTAGAGTGCATCACCCCCGAAAAACTCGCCGACGCTTCCTTGAAAGACATAATGACTGCATTTAACATTCTGAAAGACAAGGAATTCCTTCTTGAAGGAAAGCCTACTGAAATTCATGGCTTGGCTTCTTACTTACTGGAAATTGAAGCGGAGGATAAGAGGGTCAAGGAACTTAAAGCGGCCGGGGATGATACTGTTGTAGAAGGAGAATTTTCCGTCCCCGATATTTAGTATTCTAAGTGGGTCAATTGGTGACCCTTTTAACTCAAAACAACAATAGGAGGAAGTGACATGAGTGTTCTGACAGTAATGGTAGACGACGTAAAGGCTGACATTGTAAAAGTTGAGGATTGGTTCAAGGAAACTGATTGGGCAGCAAAGGCTGCATACTTTCAAGCCTTCATAAAAGGGCTTGAAACTGTCGTAGCTCCGATTGTAGAAGCCCTGTTCCCTGGCACCAGTTCAACAATCAACGATGTTGTGACACCACTACTTGACCAAGCAAATAAGGCAGTTGGTGCACTTACAACCGCAGCGCAGGACTACGCAGCGGGTAATATCAGTGCAGCAGACTTAACCACCGCAGCCCACACAGTACAAGCAGCTGTGATCGCAGCCAACGTAATTGTCAGTGCAGCACAGGTAAGTGTAAAGACCCCGGTTCCTGTGGCTCCTGTGGCTGCCCCAGTAATTCCTGCTGTTACATCTAACTTGGGACAGTAAGGAGTGGGAAGAATGCCTAAATATCGGAAGAAACCCGTGGTGATTGAGGCCCGCCAATTTAACCCTGATACCGATTGGGAAGGGGCCATGTTAGTCCAAGAGTGGTGCGGCGCAAAAATCGTAGTGTGTTCGGATATTGAATCAACCCAAATCATAATTCACACCCTTGAAGGCGATCACCTTGCAGGACGTGGTGATTGGATAATTCGAGGCATCCAGGGTGAATTCTATCCCTGCAAGCATGACATTTTTGAGGTCACCTACGAAGAGGTAGTTTTATGGCCCGCTTCCTTTTGAGAAAGGAGCAAGGGCCACGAGTTCAAGGAGAACAAAATGAAAAAGGCAATCTGGATACTCGCAACTCTGGCAGCCCTGGCCGTGCCGATCATGGCTTCTGCAGGTGGTCCTTACCTCGTGTGCTCCAAATACACTTACACTGCGCCCAATACCGGGGACACTTTGAGCTTCAACGTCACGGGCCTGCCGGCGGCTATTACGGCAACCAATATACCTCCAGATCCTACGGGCACTTACGGTTTCGCACTTAATCTGGCAGGGATTCCGGTAGGGACTTACACGGTGTCTGCTACAGCCTGCAACAACGATGCGGTTTGGGGACAGCAATGCTCTGCGGCATCGCCAAATTTTACCTTCACTGTGCCCGCAGCCCTGTCCGCCCCGGGCACAATAAGCATATCAACAACCCAGTAACCTGTCGGGTATGGAGATGGCATAGTACGGAGACTTCGAAATGACCCGCTTCCTTCTGCTCTTAATCGTCGCTATATTTCTGTGTGGATGTACTATCACTCCACCAATACTCAACGTAGGGCCGGCTACTAAAGTCACAATAGCTGATGGTAAAGTCTTTACCCTTGTTGCTGCAAAGTCAGGTAGTACGTTTCTTGACCATACAATCATCGTCTACATATTTGACGCCAACGGAGTTCTAGTCGGTAAGGACATTGTCTCTAACAACGGCATTATCGAAAGCCTAGGCGGCACAACAGTAACAGCGATGGCTCCTGCTATATCTGCCTTCGCCGGTCCACTTGTAAAATGATTTGTCCTCTTGATGGAGGTTGTCAGATGGATGTCTTAACCTTTGTACTAACTCATTATGTTCTAAGTTCCAGTTTTATTGGTATGGTAGCAAATACTATATTCAAGCATTTACCTGCCTGTGGAACTGATGACTTACTTCAAGTGGGGTTAAAGACACTGATTCTTATTGGAATCAAGTTATACAACCTTATGAACATAAGTAAGGGAATT
>Ga0209039_10002719_pt1 | contig 14659 bp, 12 predicted proteins | sample BogFormECP12_OM1_FD_188238 | JGI IMG/M metagenome (GOLD analysis project Ga0209039, IMG submission 188238) | Bog forest soil microbial communities from Calvert Island, British Columbia, Canada - ECP12_OM1 (SPAdes) (version 2) | ecosystem: Environmental > Aquatic > Freshwater > Wetlands > Bog ... | reverse complement strand
TCCCAAACCGGAAGAAGGAAGAGGCCCCGGAACAGCTACCACGGATATAGGACATTTCTATTTTGGTAAGAATAGGACATTTCTATTTTGGCTTTACATGTGAAATATTTCTCTTGAAATCCTTCGCACAATCCTTTAAAATGACAGCACAAAAAGGCAAAAAAGGCGCCACTTATAAGGAGGATTTGTATGAAGAGATATCTGCTTGCTCCCGGTCCTACAGCCATTCCCCCGGAAGTATTGCTCAGGATGGCTGAGCCAATCCTGCACCACCGCAACCCTCTCTTCGAAGAGATTGTGGCGGAGGTAAGAGAAAACCTGAAACTTCTGTTCGCCACCAAGAATGAAGTTCTCATCTTCGCGTCATCCGGCACGGGCGCGATGGAAGGTGCTGTCACGAATATGCTTTCCCCCGGTGACAAGGCTATCTGCATCCGTAGCGGTAAATTCGGGGAACGTTGGGCCAATATCTGCAAAGCGTACGGCGTTGAAGCGATCAACATCGATCCGCCCTGGGGAGACGACCTTGACCCCGGACTGGTGGAGAAGACATTAAAGACGAACCCCGGCGTGAAAGCCGTTTACATGCAGGCAACAGAAACATCGACCGGCGTCATGTTCCCGGTGAAGGAAATAGCCGCCATGGTCAAGAATTATCCGGAGACGTTGATGGTTGTGGACGGCATCACAGGAGTAGGTGTTTTCGAGCTTCCGCAGGATGCCTGGAACATCGATATCTTGGTAGCGGGGTCTCAGAAGGCACTGATGCTTCCCCCGGGTCTCGCTTTTGCCGGTGTCAGCGACAAGGCGTGGGCGTTTAACAAGAACGCAAAATTACCACGGTTCTACTTCAACTGGACAAAAGAGCTGACGAACCTGCAGAAAAATCAGACCAATTTTACGCCTGCGATCTCGCTCATCAGTGGTCTCAGGGAATCGCTCCGCATGATCAAGGCGGAAGGGTTGGAGAATGTGTACAAGAGGATCGACCGGCTCGCTTACGCGACTCGGGAGGGAGCCAAAGCGCTCGGCCTCAAGGTCTTTGCCAAAACACCGAGTCCTGCAGTCACGGCGATCATGGCCCCGGAAGGGGTTGACGGCGAAGCCATTTACAAGACGCTCTGGAAAAAGTATGGCGTGACAGGCGCAGGAGGCCAGGACCAGCTCAAGGGCAAGATCTTCAGGATAGCCACTCTCGGCTATGCGGACAAATACGACGTCATAACCGCCGTAGCAGCCCTCGAGTTCACGCTTCGCGACCTTGGTTACAAGTTTGAGATGGGCAAAGGCGTTGCCAAAGTAGTGGACGCTCTTAAAGATCTGTAAAAGGAGCAGCCATGAAGATCCTCATAGCAGACGCGATGTCCGGCGAGGCAGTGGATATCCTCAAGTCCAAGGGCCTTTCCGTAGACGTCAAGACAGACCTCAAGAAAGAAGAGCTTGCAGCGATCGTCGGAGAGTATGAAGCGTTGATCGTCAGGAGCGCCACGAAAGTCACCCGGGACATCATAGCGAAGGCAGACAAACTGAGAGTGATCGGCAGGGCAGGCATCGGCGTTGATAACGTGGATGTGGAAGCAGCGACTGAAAAGGGTATTGTGGTGATGAACACGCCGCAAGGGAATGCGCTTGCAGCTGCCGAGCACACACTTGCCCTGATGTTTGCCGTGGCACGGAAAGTGGCCCTTGCGGACGCTACGATGAAGCAGGGGAAATGGGAGAAGAAGCTCTTGATGGGCATCGAAGTCTATGACAAGACCCTCGGCGTCATCGGCATAGGCAACATCGGGATGATCGTGGCAGAAAAGGCCGTAGCCCTGGGCATGAAGGTGATAGCCTATGACCTCTTCGTTGCGAGGGAGGTGGCCGCAGCAAAAGGCATCGAGCTCGTAGACCTCGACACGCTGCTCGCAAGGAGCGATTTCATCACTGTCCATCTCCCCATGGTCAAGGAGACGAAAAACCTGATTGAAAAGAACGCTCTCGCAAAGACGAAGAAGGGCGTCATTATCCTGAATGTGGCCCGTGGTGGAATCGTCAACGAAAAAGACCTGTACGATGCGTTGATGAGCGGCCAGGTATCGGGAGCAGGACTTGATGTATTCGAACAGGAGCCACCCCCGAAGGATCATCCCCTGGTCCTTTCAGATAAGGCGGTCTGCACGCCGCACCTGGGCGCATCGACAAGGGAAGCTCAAGGAAAAGTTGCCATCGACATCGCAGACCAGATAGTCGACTTTGCGCTCAACGGGGTGATCAAAAACAGCGTGAACGCGCCGCCCGTTTCTATTGAAATATTGAGACAGATCTCGCCGTACCTGACCCTTTCCGAGCGCCTTGGCAAGTTCATCGCAGGCATCACCGATTTTTCTGTGACAGAGGTGGAGATCGAATATCTCGGGGCCATTTCCGAAGTCGAAACCAAAATCCTCACTCAGGGGATCATGAGGAGTATCCTCTCGGCTCAACTCGATGGGATCAACTATGTGAACGCGCCCATCGTGGCCAAGTCAAGGGGCATACGGATCAAAGAGATCAAAGAGAAAGAGCATGAAGATTATACATCCCTTCTCGGTATCAGGCTTATCGGAGAAAAAGGGCAGAACGTAGCCTACGGCACATTGCTCGGCAAGAAACAGCCGCGCCTGGTCAAGGTAAACAAGATCTCTGTGGACGCTGATCTCACGGAAAACATGCTCTTCCTGTACACGCACGACAAACCTGGGATTATCGGCGGTCTCGGCACTACGTTCGCAAAAAAGGGAATAAACATAGGAGCCATGTACTTCGGCCGGGAGAGCCTCGGCGGTCTTTCTATCTCCCTCCTTGACGTTGACGCACACATCAGTGATGAGATGCTGGGCGAGATTCGGGGAATGCCCAATGTCATTGAGGCAAAGAGGCTTAATCTCATATAATACCAGAAGCTGACATAGTACTTCTGAACGGCCTCGTCGTTGATCCCCTGGGCGAGGTCATAGAACGAAAAGCGCTTTCTATTAAGGATGGGAAGCTCTTTTCGTTTCATCCAGTTCCAGCCAGAGAGGTCATCGATGTTTCAGGCCTCTACATCTCACCCGGTTTCATCGAGAGCCACCTTCATCTCGAAGGGCTTCACCTGCTACCGTCTGCTTACAGCCAAGCTTTTCTTTCACGCGGCACAACCACGATCATAACCGATCTCCATGAGATCGCAAATGCCGGCGGCTTACCCGCCGTGAAAAGGTACTTGAGGCTCCTTGAAACCATTCCGCTCGATGTATACGTCATGGCACCGTCCTGCGTTCCTTCCTGCCGCTTCGAGAAGGGCTTCGGCGAACTGGGCCTCAAAGAACTTGCCTGGCTGAGGGGTCACAAACGGGTGATCGGTCTTGGAGAGATGATGGATATCGGCGGTGTGCTCGGCCGCACCAGATCGGTAATGAGAAAGCTTGAGCTCTTTGCCGGAAAGCCTGTTGACGGCCACGCCCCGGCGCTTTCCGGTGAAGCGCTACAGTCCTATGTGGCGGCAGGCATCCACTCCGACCATGAAACAACAACGTTTGAAGAGGGAAAGGAAAAACTCAGCCTTGGCATGCACCTCTTCTTGAGGCAGGGCTCTGTTTCAAAGGACCTGGATGCCCTTTTCCCGCTGGTCAAAGAACCTTATCTTGCGAAGCTTTCACTCTGCACGGACGATCTTTCCGTGCGCGATCTTTTTCAGCACGGCCATCTTGATGCGCTTCTGCGCCAGCTGGTGCGAAGCGGTCTCCCGCTCGCACGCGCCTTGAGGCTCGCCACCGTCAGTCCCGCAGACTATTTTAATTTGAGCGACAGAAAGGGGCTCGGCCCGGGGAAGAAGGCGGACCTGGTCGTTTTCGAGGACCCTAAAGACATACGGGTACGCATGACTATCAAGAACGGCTACGTGGTTTACAAGCATGGAAAGCGGCTGCGTCAAGGCCATGCATTGAGAGCATCTTCGCCTTTCCTAATGAAGGTCGCGCGTTTCTCTCCCGACGACCTGCGCCAGGAAGCGAAAGGAAATGCGATCCACGTAATAGGAGTGCGCGAGAGCACCCTCCTGTCCGAGCATCGTACTGCCGAGGCACGCATCGAAGATGGATACCTGCTACCTGACACGGGCCAGGACATCATCTACGCGTATGTCTTCGACAGGTACAGAGGTGAAAGGCATTATGGGTTCGGTTTTGTCCAGGGATTCTCCCTGCGCGGAGGAGCAATCGGGACGACATACGCCCACGATAGCCACAACCTCATCATCGTTGGCGACAATGTGACCGACGTCTTCACGGTGCTTACCGCATTGGCAAAGGAGAACGGTGGCATGGCCCTGTCATGCCGCGGCAGGCTCATCGAGCATATCCCCATGCCCTTTTATGGTATTATTTCGGACTGTGGCGGCCGGGAGTATATAAGGAAAGAAAAGCGAATGCGCGAGGCCTTGAAGCGCATGGGTGTGATGCTGACAAATCCATTTTTCCAGATGTCTTTTCTTTCGCTGCCCGTCATACCGGCGTTGCGACTCACCACGCGCGGGCTGTTTGACGTGACCCGCCAGCGCTATCTTCGTGTTGATGATGAGTGATTCTGTCCCGAAAGCACATACGTATCTCACACCCACTCGTCCGCCGCGGCGAACTCGTTCGAGGCCACAGAGCCCGCAGAGGGAATGCAAAGAGAGAAGGGTTATCTTTTTGCCCGGAATGGTTGAGAGGACCATTCCGGGCAAACCCCGTCCGGCTTCGCCGGAAGATTATCAGCGTCTGTAAACTTCGCGCGAAGCGCGATGCGATGCGAAGAATTCTCTCCGAGAATTCCGAGCAAGCACGTGCGGTACCTCTCTCATCTCGTTCTACCTCTGTGACCTCTGCGGGCTCGAACGAGCGAAGCGAGTGGGCGTGAGATGAAAAGGTAGTTGGTCATGATCAAAGCAGTGATATTCGATTTTGACGGCACGCTGGCTCCGCTTTCGCTCAACTTCGATCACATGCGGGAGGAGATAGAAGCGATAGCCGCGCGCTATGTGAGCCGCGAAGAGATAAGAGAGCTGCATAACCTTTATACGCTGGAGTTGATCTACAGCATTCAAGCACGGCTTAAAGAAAAGGGAAGTAAGTTTCGAAGCGAAGCCTTCGAAAAATTGTGTGCGCTCGAAGTGCAGGCAATGCAGGGAGGCCACCCTTATCCCTACACGAAGGATGTGCTTGCTGCTTTACGAGAGAAGGCTATGAAGCTCGGCATCATAACACGCAATTGCTTGAAGGCGGTCAAAACCGTCTTCCCTGACGTTGAGCGATGGGTCGACACCATAGTCACACGGGATGACACCGATCTCGTGAAGCCCAATCCGGCCCATGTTGAGATAGCCCTCTTGAAACTCAGGGTGCAATCCCACGAGGCCGTATTAATCGGTGACCACCCGACGGATATCATGGCCGGGAGAGCTGCAAGGATGCACACCGTGGGCGTGCTCGCCGGAAGGACAAAGAAGGATACATTTGGGGAAGCAGGGGCTGATCACATAGTCGCGGACATCAGAGCCGTGCTGGATCTCCTGTGAGAAGTAATACCGATTTGCATTCAAGTTGGACGACTCAGCCTTCGGCCGGGTACCCCGGGCGGCAGCTGAAGGCGAATTGGTATAAGGGCCACCGTGGAGATCAAGGTTAGTCTAATGTGAACGGGCTTCGGCTTTCAGCAGATAGCCTGCAGTGAAAGGAATTATTTGATAGTCACTGATCTTTGCCAGAGTGCAGAGCTCAACTATCCTGGTTCGGGTGTAAAAATAGACCGGACAGTCTTTGGTTGCAAGCCATATCTTTCTAATGGGCATCTGTGGCGTATACTTCGAGGGGAAAGAAATGATCATTCTGCCCCGCGTGACATCCTTCATTTTGTTCAGGAAAGGAAGAGGGTCTTTCGAATAATCGAGTACGCCAATAGCGAGCGTAACATCAAACTTCTCGTCCGAATTGAAGCCTGAAAGGAAATCAGCGCAGACGTGGCTGATTCGAAGAGGTTCGTTGGTGCTTTTTGTCCTGGCCTTCACGTAGTTGTCGGCCATTCGTATCATCTCGGGGGAATAATCTATCCCCATAACCTGCATCCCTCGCTCGGCGAGAGGAATGGTAAATCTACCGGCACCGCAGCCTATGTCAAGAACGGAGATGTCCCCTGCCCCGCAGAGCTGCAACACGAGTACAAACCGTTCGCGCATGCCCTTTCTGAACACGAGGTTTGCCAGTTTTGTTATCATTCCGCCTCTGTTTTCATATATGCTGTCGAACTCTTTGGCTGCCCGGGTAAAATAGTCCTTTACCTTAGTCTCTTCGTTCATGCTCGATCCATTCCTGTGTTGAGGTGAATTTAAAGTCGCGCATCAGTTTTCGAAATTTTTTCTCCGTCGATGCAATTCTGTAATAGTGGTACCACTTGAGGCCATCCACCCGCGGCTTGCCCGGATCCAACTCCCATGGATGCAGGTAGCAGACCGCCACATTCCCTGCACTGTTGAGCTTCCTCAGGGCATGGGATACAAAAAAATAGGGGAAAAATCTGAAATAAAAACCTCCGGCAACAGGGATATTCTTCCCCAGGAGCGGGGCTCTGTAAACAGACAGGGGAATCTCCAGCAGATCCTTTCCGTTTTCTTTCGCCTTGACTCTAATCCTGTGAGGAAACAATGGGGCATCCGGTATGCCGTAGAGGGGCGTTTTTACAGGGAAGATACTGGAGTCGTACTCTATCCCGTGCGCGCTAAGGATCTCAAGAGCCCATAGTGTATCCTTGATGATGGTAAATTGCGGCGCCCGGTATCCTCTCACTTTTTTTCCTGTAATCTTTTCCAGTATCGCTATTGATCGTGTCACGTCCCTTTCAAACTCCTCAGGGGTCTGGTCAGGTATTCTCCTGTGACCATACCCGTGGGATGCGATCTCGTGCCCCTCGCTGTCTATTCTTAGTACTAACTCGGGTAGTCTCTCTGCCACATAGCCAAGCATGAAAAACGTGGCCTTGTTTTTTGTCTCTTTCAAAATGGACAGGACCTTTTCCGTAGCTCCTGCCACTCTCATCTCGTATTTGTACCAGTCCGCCGGATCAAGGTCGCAGTACCAGTCTTCCACGTCTATCTGCAGAATATTCAGCATATCGTCTGCTAAAACGTGCTCCATTAGGTACATGAATTTCTCGGCTTGTCAAGCTTTAGGGAGATTCTTTTCTATTGACTCGTGAATTACCCCTGCTAGAATTAAACGGGGAGTTTAAGTCTTTTATGGGCACACTTTTCGCGAGGTTTTAGGCATGCCGCCCATCGGAAACATGGGAAGTCGGGCGATGTCTCATCGAGTAATCCTAATCCTAGCATCAATCATTCTTATTGGAAGCTTCCTAAGAATCTATCACTTGGGTACCGAGAGCATTTGGTTTGACGAAGCAGCCAGTATATATGGATCCAAAGAAAACCTTGTACTTGTGGTACAATCGTCTGGCAGGCTTCACAATCAACCTCCGTTATATTTCGTTCTACTCCATTTTTGGATGCGACTGTTCGGAACGAGCGAGATAGCAGTAAGATCTTTATCGGCAATCTTCGGTATCATATCTATATTTGTCATTTATCAAGTGGGATGCCAGTTGTTCAACTGGAGAGTAGGGCTGATAAGCAGCTTCCTTTCCGCAATCTCCTGTTATCACATCTATTACTCCCAAGAGGCTAGAGCTTATAGTCTGCTTCAATTACTTACTTTGCTCTCTTTTTCTTTTTTCATTAAAGTATTAAGAACAGATAGTAGGAGAGCATTGTATTTCGCCCTCCTACTCCTGACCAATGTTTGTCTGGCCTATACCCATCCCCATGGTCTCTTTGTAATAATTTCACAAAATGTTTATTTCCTTTTGTTATGGAATAGATATAAGCGACTGGGGTTCTGGTTTTTAGGCGTGTTACTGGGTACGGTTGCTTTCTTTTCGCCATGGATACCCATTCTTTTCGAGCGAGCCTCCAGAATAGCCCAAAACTTTTGGTTACCCGAGCCTTCATTGAAGGATATATTCTATACTATCAGAGACTACGCCAGCGGCAACAACTCATCAATCGCTTTTTTGATGTTCTCTATTCTCTGCTTGGTTGGACTTATTGCAATGAGAGGGTTTAACGGCGAATGGAACCGGCAAAATCTTCTTCAAAGCATTAAAGGGCTAAACCGAAACAGTTCCCTTGAATTCGTTGAAGAAACCCCACTATTAGCAGTATGGTTTTCCTTTCCCATGATCATACCTTTCATCGTATCGCAATTTTCTGCTCCTATCTATTTCCCAAGATATACAATCAGTGCGTCGCCAGCATTTTACCTTTTGGTTGCGCGGGGGATAAGCGTCTTCAACAGGAGAAGGGCCGTGTTTTTTCTCATTATACTTGTTTCCTTGTTGTCGTTACCCGGGCTGCGGTACTATTACTCACATTATACGAAGGATCAGTGGAGGGAAACAGCATCTTTCATTGAACATAACAGTCGAGCAAAAGACGTTATTTTTACGTGGCCGGATAATTGGAGCCTTGCTTTCAATTACTACTACAAAGGAAATTTAGAAATATTCGGTATAGACAAGGATGTGCATGACAATAAGAAGATTGCAGCCGTCCTAGATAAGGCAATTATCGGCAAGGAAAGGCTTTGGTTAGTTCTATCTGGTGGGGGGACTTTTTATCCAAGGTTCCTCAAAGATAGATTTGGAAGCCGGTCGGTAGTGGGTGAAAAAAAATTCTTCCGGATCGTTGAGGTTTATTTATTTGACTTATGCCTGGAACCCCAACAACCCGCTGGCTGCCAAAAGTAGTTACTGAAGTAGAGCATGTTTTAATGAGAGGGAAGCAATATGGTAAATGTGTCAAGAGACTTAGAAACCTCCATCATAATTCCCACGTATAATGAAGCCAAGAACATCCCGTTAATTATTTCAAAAATTCATGACGTATTCAGATTACAGAACATACATGGAGAAATTATCGTAGTCGATGATTCATCGCCCGATGGGACAGGGAAGATTGCAGAATCCCTGGCAGACAAGTATCCGGTTAGAGTCCTTATTCGAAGGGCAGATAGGGGGCTCGCAGCATCCGTTATAGACGGTATTAACTTATCGGAAGCGAAAACCTGTGTTGTCATGGATGCGGATGGAAGTCACCCTGCTGAGATGATACCAGAAATGATAAAGCCGATTTTGAATGACTCCGCGGATATTGCAGTAGGAAGCAGACACACTGAAAAAGGGAAGATACTGGATTGGCCTTTACACAGGAGATTAATTTCGAAGGTTGCAGGGATTCTTGCTAGAGGTTTAACAAACATGTCAGATCCGACAACTGGATTTATGGCAATAAGGAGAGATTTACTTGATGAACTGAAATTAAGTCCTGTTGGATGGAAAATCGTTTTAGAAATCGTTGTGAGACTGGGCTCCAAGAGAATGATTGAGCTTCCCATCACCTTTGAAGATAGGCGATTTGGGCAAAGCAAGATGAGTGTGAGAGAGCAATGGAATTACTTAAGACATCTTTACCATTTGTATCGGTATAAATTCTCCCTCCATTGACGAATCCATTAAATTCTGCGTTGTCGGGGCTTCTGGAATACTTGTTGATATGGGAAGAGAATTTTACTTAAGGCGGTAATCATTCGCTCTATCGCTCATTCTTCAATCATTCTGAATGCATTGACAACCTGCGACAAACATTGTATAAACTTATCCTTGTGGGGCTGTAGCTCAGTTGGGAGAGCGCATGACTGGCAGTCATGAGGCCGAGGGTTCGACCCCCTTCAGCTCCACCAATAATTTTAAGTACTTACCAGTCATAACCAAAATCCATCCATCACGATTGTAGTAAAATTGTAGTAGAGGACTTTTTCACTGCCTGCTTCTTGCTCTTTTTCTCAGCCCTCTTCCGTTCCAGGTCGACCACCACGCCCCGCAGAGATTCGACTGAAAAGTGCGTGTAGCGTCTGAGCACGTTCTCCGACTTGATGCCCATCAGCTCGCCTATCTGCCTCGAGTTTTTCCCTGCCTGCCCAAGGCGCGTCCCGAACGTGTGCCTGCAGCCGTGAAACGTGAAGTAGGGCACGATATTGGCCCCTGCTTCGTTGGCTTTGACCACAGCGGCTTTGAACTCCTTCTGGAGCCTGCGGGCCGCGTAGCTTGCGCCATCCGGATCCGAAAAGACGTAGGCATTCCCGTCAAGGCCTTCCAAGCGACGCGATAACATGTCGTACAGCGTATCGTTCAGGGGCACGGTGCGGGGCTCGTGATTCTTGGTTTCCAGCGCCGTGACCGTGCGGTTGAACAGGTTCACCTGGAACACCTTAAGGTCCAGGATCTCGTGCTCCCTGAAGCCCGCATGGATGCCCGCCGTCTCCATGTCCGAGAGATTGCCGTCCATGAACTCCTCGGACATCTCCAGCAGCATTGCCTCTTGCTTGTCGTCCAGCCACATGACCTTGATGTTGTGCTCGTCATACTTGCTGATCTCCCAGCACGGATTCTGTTTCATCCAGTGCCATGGTTTGACGGCCAGACTCATTGCCTTAGAGAGGGTGGAATACTCCCTATTTACCGTTGCCGCCATGGCTTCCTCGTCGATGAACCGCTTTGCCATGTAGGCCGAGATGGCGTTACTATCCACGCTAGCGAGGGAGCGACCAGCAAAATCCCTGTCGAAATGCTTGAAGCTGCGTTTGTACATTGCTTGCGTATTTGGTTCCTTTCTGGGCGCATACTCCTTGAGGAAACGGTCCCTGAGATCCTCATAGGTGTAATGTCGAGACCTATCCACATCAAACCAAGTGTTTTCGACGAGCCCGACCTGGATTTTCGCCCAGACTTTTTCTGCAAGATTGCGATCCTTCGTTCCGGTGCTTCTGCACTCCGCCTGGCCGTTGGCCGTAAATGATACCCACCACGTTTTGCCCCTTAGATACAATCCCATCTCGCTATCCTCCTTTCCGGGATAAAGGGGCCTGGAAATACCTGCCCAATTATAGCACACGTCACCTGAATCCACTCGACGAGCCTTGCTGTTCTCATAACAGCACCTCCCTCTTCGCATTTTCCACGATGTCATCCACAAACGCATTCGCAGCTTTGCCGGCGCGTCGGGTCTTCCTTGGGCGCTCCCGTATATCCATTGATCTACTTGTGTCGAAAGCAATGGTTCTGCTCTCAAGCCAGCGTTCGATGTCAGATTCACGGAATCGGACACATCTCCCCGATATTTTAACGACGGGGATCCGCTTTCTACAGATCATCGCGTAAATGGTAGACCTCTTCATCCTGAGATACTGAGCAAGCTTCCCTATATCCCACAGCTCGTCCATAACTTTGCCCTCCTTTCGGGTCCATCCCCCCCTCAAAAACTTTTTTCCCCTCAAAGAGGGCCGGGGGAAAAAAGGAAGCTGAAGGAAAGACGAACAATAGCGCCGGCATGCAGGGCCGCATGACAGCCGGTAGCGGATGGCAGGCGGTTTGCGGTGACGGCAACCGCCGGGGACGCATTGGAATTGTCCCAAGGCTCTATGCGCGGGGGAACGTTCCGGGGTATTCAGAAAGAGGGAGCCGGGGTCCGGCAAACTGCAAAAAACTTTTGCTTGACAGAGTAGAACATATGTTCTATATACTAAGTATGTCCTTGAGCATCTTCTCAGTCTCTGATGCTCGACGTTGGTCTCTCACCCTTCATCGGGGATTCAATCTTCAAACCTCTTTAGTCGTAAACGAGCTAGCGTATTAGGTGTGGTTATGGTCCTACCGAGCGCAGCGAGGCACTACCGAACGAACGTGAGGGCGCACTTATACGTTGCCAGGCAACGGGTGCGCGCATAACCCATGGCGAGCTATCACCTCTCGGCGAAGATGGTCGCACGATCGAGCGGCAGGAGTTCCGTCGCTGCCGCCGCTTACCGCTCACGCTCGAACATCTATGACAAGCGCCAGGGCCTTACCTTCGACTATACCCGGAAGAAGGACCTCGCCCACTCGGAGATTCTTCTGCCCGAGCATGCGCCTGACCGTTTCAGAGACCGCCCTACCCTCTGGAACGAAGTGGAGCATGCCGAGCGACGCCGCGATGCCCAGCTCGCACGAGAGATAGAACTTGCCCTCCCGGCTGAGCTCACCCTTAGCCAGAACATCGAGCTCGTCCGCGAATTCGCGAAAGCCAACTTCGTCGATCACGGCATGATCGCGGATGTTAACATCCACATGAAAAAGGACAACCCTCACGCGCACATCCTCCTGACGACACGAGAGGTCACGGAAGAGGGCTTCGGCAAAAAGGTGAGGGGGTGGAACAGCAATGCAACATTGCTCAGCTGGCGTGAGGAATGGGCGAAACTCCAGAACCAGAAACTCCTTATCTATGGCCACGATATCCAGGTAGACCATAGAAGCTTCGCCGACCGGGGCATCGAGCTTATCCCCGAGATCCACCTCGGGTTCTCCTGTAAGTTCCTCCCGAGCGACTACCTTGCCTTGAAGGCCCACGAATACGACCGCTTGAATGAGTACCTCTCCATCCGGAGGGACAACGGCATTTTGATCCTTCAGGACCCGGGAAGGGCTCTTAAGTACCTCTCCCACCATGATGTTATTTTCGGGGAAAAGGACATCGACAACTTCACCAGCACGCACACCATCGATAAGAAACAGTTCCACCAGGTGAAGGCGGCGCTCATGGGATCGAAAGAGCTCGTTGCAATCGGTGAGAACGAGAAGGGAGAGAAACTCTATACGACAGCGACGATGCTCGGGCATGAGAAGGAGATGCTCTCCCGGGCGGATGAGCTGAACACCATGAACGGCCACGACGTGGATCCCGCCATCATAACCCAGACCACCACAAACTACACGATGACCCGGGAGCAGGAAGAGGGCTTCCGCCACCTGACCCAGGGGGGCGATATCGCGGTCCTCGTCGGCCGGGCCGGTACGGGGAAGAGCTACACCTTAGCCGCGGTCAGGGAGGCATACGAGGCAGAAGGGTACACGGTAAGGGGCATGGCGCTCTCCGGCATCGCCTGTGAATCTCTTGAACAACAGAGCGGGATCGAAACGAAAACCATTTACAGCGAGCTTAAAAGCTGGGAGCAAGGAAGACACATCCTCACCGCCAGCGATATCCTCGTTGTCGATGAAGCAGGGATCGTCGGGACCCGCCAGATGCACGAGATCGTCGAGCAGGTTCACGACGCGGGGGCCAAGGTGATCCTGGTGGGGGATAACGAGCAGCTACCTCCCATAGAGGCAGGAGGCGCATTCAGAGGCATCATCGAGCGGACGGGGTACTTCGAGCTCGCAACGATCCAGAGACAGAAAGAAGCGTGGCAGAAGGAGGCGACGATTCAATTTTCAGGGGATGGCCACAAGGTAGCGGCTGCCCTGGACACATACCTGGAGAAGGGAAGGATCATCGCGGAGGCGACCCTCGATACCGCCAAGGCACGGCTCGTCTCCGAATGGGCGCAACACACCATCAAGAACCCGGATACATCCACTCTTATCCTTGCTTACACCAACCGGGATGTCTTCGAGCTCAACGCCATGGCACGGGACTATCTGAAAGCCGTAGGTCAGATAGGGGCCAGAGAGTACCCTATCCAGACCGAAAGGGGACCGCGGCAATTCGCCGAAGGCGAGAGGATCATCTTCCTCCGGAACGAACGGTCAATGGGCGTCAAGAACGGATCGCTCGGCACGGTTCTTAAGATAGATGACCACTCCATGGCTGTCCGTCTCGATACGGGCCCTGCCGTCTCCTTCGACACCACGAAGTACCGTGACCTCGATTACGGGTACGCTGCCACCATCCACAAGACCCAGGGCATAACGGTTGACCGCTCCTTCGTCCTGGCGACAGACCACTTCGACAAACACACGACCTACGTTGCCCTGTCCCGCCATCGGGACGATGTGACGCTCTCGTACAGCGGGGATCATTTCAAGGACTTCACGGAGCTTAAGGATCTTTGCGGGCGGGAACGCCCGAAACACCTCGTCGCTGACTTCGCCCTGTCTCGTGGCTTTGAGTATCAGGATACTACACTGGCTTCCGAAAAAGCTCGGACGCAGATGCTCGGTTACTACACCCGGGACGTTGAGATAGACGGCAAGAAATATGCGGTGCTCGAGAATGCCGAGACTAAGAAAAAGCACTTGGTGCCCTTCAAAGAGGAATACTCCCAGTTCAAGGCGTTCAGGCTGATGCACTACGACGGCCAAGAGCTTCGGTACGCCTCAGATAAACAAAAGTCGCAGCAGTTAGAAAAATCTCTATCAATTCGTGGTAAGGAATTACCTGGAAAAGAGTTAGAGATGTAGCTCAGGACACAGCAAGCATGTTTCTTCTATACCACCCTGCCTCCATGTGGTGAGACATGACCTCGGTCGTTCCACGAACTCTGGCCAGCCCCCGAAGCAGGGACCTGGCGAAACACCAGAACCCCCTATCCCGCCCTCCAGTCGATCGCTGACCTTTTGAGTTCTACACGTTATTTCTTTCTTCCTGAAAGAAACGAGTTGGCCTTCTCTCAAAATAGAGAACATTTTAGATGGCAATCGTGAACCCCACAATTCACTTGGATCCAGTATTCAAGCTACGGCGACGCAT
>Ga0209039_10002716_pt1 | contig 14664 bp, 8 predicted proteins | sample BogFormECP12_OM1_FD_188238 | JGI IMG/M metagenome (GOLD analysis project Ga0209039, IMG submission 188238) | Bog forest soil microbial communities from Calvert Island, British Columbia, Canada - ECP12_OM1 (SPAdes) (version 2) | ecosystem: Environmental > Aquatic > Freshwater > Wetlands > Bog ... | reverse complement strand
GCGAAGCGGCGCTAGAGTGCAGCCCATGGCGTAAGCCATGGGTCAAAGTGGGAAATGACCAAGCCCCGAAGGGGCGGAAGACGAGTTCTCACGCACACGTTTCAGCGCTGCGATCAAAGCCTGATGGTTTACAGCGGGCTTCAGCCCCTGACGGCAAATTGCCGCAGGGAGGAGAGGGTTTACCGTACTACCACGCCCGCATACCCCACCACACTATCGCGGTCCCCCGAGACATCGCCCGAGGTCGCGTACTTGACCAGTTCGGCCGATTTCGCCCCCAGCTGTCGCGCCGCGGTCAGCATAGCCACGGCCGGTCCGAATCCGCACATGCTGATGTCCTGGTGCGTGACTACGTCGTAGAGTCCACGCGGGTCCAGCGTAAGGATTCGTTCGATCGCCCGATGATCTTTCACTCGCGTCACCGCATCCGACTCGTAGTGATTCATGTCGCTCGAAGCCACGATCAAGACGGGATCGTTTTGCGCCGCGATCACGTCGGCCAAGGCATGGCCCAGCTGTTCGAGCGGTTCGAATTGCGTCGTGCCCAGGGCGATGGGCACAAACCTCAGCTTCGGCTGACGCAGTTGCAGGAATGGCAGTTCCACTTCGGCGGCGTGCTCGGCGCGATGCGCCGCCGCATCGTCATGCAGCGCGGAGAATCGTTGCTTCAATGCCGCAGCCAGTTCCGTGTCCACCGGTACCTCGCCCAGCGGCGTTTCCCATGCCCCTTCGCTCATTATGGCCAATGCGCGGCCCATCCCGGTGTGATTGGGACACATCACAATGCAGCGCTCGGGAATCTCGATCCGGGCAAACACCGCCCCTGCCACGTGCCCGGAATACATGTAACCGGCATGCGGTGCGATGCATCCGATGGCCCGAACCGGAGCTTCCTGGGCGGACTCTGTTTGCGAAAGATAGCCGCGTGCCTCGGCGCGGAGATCGTCAGGATTACGAGGATAGAATCGTCCCGCGACTGCAGGATGGCGAAGAGTAATGGTAGTCATAGGCCCTCCTTTCGGTGAGCCCGTCGAGCACCATGCTACGAGCGAACGCGCAGCTTGTGCAAGGCGCGATAAACGGCGGCGCTTTCTTCCAGACTCAGGGTCTCGGCCCGCACCGTGGGTTTCACCCTGGCTTCCGCCAGAGCGCGCTTCAACTCCGCGTCGGCAAACCTGGTCTTCAGGTTATTCCATAATGTCTTGCGTTTTTGGCCAAACGAGAGCCGCAGAAAATCAATGAACCCGTCGCCCGCAACGCCCAATTCTTCCTGCCGCGGCTCAATCGTCAACCGCAGCACGGTCGAATAGACCTTGGGCGGGGGCGCGAACGCCCCCGGAGGAATCGTGAACAGCTTCTCCACCCGTGCGTACAATTGCGCGGTGGCCGACAAGACTCCGTAATCACGGCCGCCGGGCTCGGCTGCGATCCGGTCGGCAACTTCCCGCTGCACCATGATCACAACGCTCTCGAAATATTTCGCGAACTCGAACAGCCGCAGCAGAATCTCCGACGTAATGTAGAAGGGCAGATTGCCCACCACCTTCGCCGGTTCGGGCCTGATCTCGATGCCGGGCCGTGCCAATCCCGGCTTGGGTCCGAAGAGGGAATCGAAGTCGATCGCCAGGATGTCGGCTTCGATGATTTCCACATTCCGCGCCATGCCGAACTTGAGCCGCAGTTGCGCCGCCAGTACGCGATCGAGTTCCACCGCGATCAGCCGCCGCGTTCGCTTCGCGAGCAGAGAAGTGAGGATCCCTCGACCCGGGCCGATTTCGAGCACCGTGCTCTGCGAGACGTCGCCCAGAGCATCCACGATGCGGCTGGCCAGGTCTTCGCTGTTCAGGAAGTGCTGTCCCAGTTTGGGCTTCGATCGCGGACGCTGGACGGAAGATACCTTTGGCACATTGACCCCTTATTTCCTTGGGAATTAGACTGACAAGTCGGTCCGGCATTTCTGGCCGGAAGCCTGGGTCCCACACACACTTATCATAGCGTGCGCGGGGAGAAAGTGCGCTCTGGAGGTATTGTACTCATGCACATCGCGTTCGCCGCTTCCGAGGGTGTTCCCTTTTCCAAAACTGGCGGGTTGGCTGACGTGGTGGGCGCGCTGCCGCGCTCGCTCGCCGCTCTCGGCCACCAGGTCAGCGTCTATTTACCGCGTTATCGCCAGACCAAGTTGGCCGATCCGGCCACGGTTGTGCGCAGCATCACGGTTCCGTTTGATGACAAATACCGCTTTGCCTCGGTTGTGACTGGAGGCAGCCAGGGCGGCGTTAAGTTCTATTTTGTTGAATATCCGGAGTTCTACGACCGCGACGGACTCTACGGCACCCCGGCGGGTGATTTTCCGGATAACGCCGAGCGCTTTGCCCTGTTCTCCCGCGCCGTGCTGGAGGCCTCCAAGATTCTCGGCGTTCCCCAGGTATTTCACTGCCACGACTGGCAATCGGCTCTGGTGCCGGTGCTTCTGCGCACCATTTACGCTGAAGACCCGGCATTCGTCGGCGTCGGCACCGTCTTCACTATCCACAACATGGGCTATCAGGGATTGTTTCCTCCCGAAACCCTCCCGCTGCTCATGCTGCCCTGGGACCTTTTCACTATGTCGAAGATGGAATTTTTCGGGCAGGTGAACTTTCTTAAGGGGGCGCTTGCGTATGCCGACTTCATTACCACGGTCAGCCGCAAGTACAGCCAGGAGATTCAAACCGCCGAATACGGATTCGGCCTGGAAGGCGTCCTGCATGACCGCGCCGCGACGGTGACGGGGATTCTGAACGGCGTGGACTACGACGAGTGGAGCCCGCAGACCGACAAGTTCGCGGTGGCAAAGTATTCGCCGCAGGATCTTGCGGCCAAAGCCAAGTGCAAGCAGGATTTGCTGACTGCATTCGGCGTCACCAACGCGGATCTCAAACTCCCGGTGATCGGCATCGTCTCGCGCTTTGCCGCCCAGAAAGGCTTCGACCTGATCGCTCAGATCATGGACCGCCTGGCGCGCGAAGAAATGATTGTGGTCGCGCTCGGAGCGGGCGACAAACCTTACGAAGAGTTGTTTCTCCGCCTCAACAAGCAGTTTCCCAACAAGATTGCCGTCAAGGTTGCCTACGATAACGCCATCGCGCACAAGATCGAAGCCGGGGCCGACATGTTTCTCATGCCTTCGCGCTACGAGCCCTGCGGCCTGAACCAGATTTACAGCCTGAAGTACGGGACGGTGCCCATCGTCCGCGCCACCGGCGGCCTCGACGATACCATCGAACCCTGGAACGCCCGCACCGGCAAAGGAACCGGCTTCAAGTTCACCGAATACAAAGGGGAGGCGTTGCTGCTCACCATCAAGCAGGCGCTCGAAGCTTATCGCGACCAGACCTCGTGGCAGGTGCTGATGCGCAACGGCATGAGCAAGGATTTCTCCTGGACCGCCTCCGCCCGCGAATACGGCAGGGTGTACGAGAAGGTAAAGCAGATGCGCGGCAACGCCAGCGCCGCCGCCGCAGCCAATGCGGAAAAAGCACTAGTCTGATCTGGGGTGTTGCAGAATCATTCAGTGTAACGGCGATATCTCGGCACGCATCGGGCTCAATTCATACCCTTGACGGTCGCTCTCCATTGGCATAGTCTCTCGCCATTGGGGAGAGCCCGTCATGCGGGGTTCGCAGGCACACAGTTCTTGCCGTGCACAGCTTCCACTTGAAGCATCAGCCAATAGCTGCCTGCCGTCAAATTCTCACTTCCTGCTCTCGCTCCTGCTCGGCCTATCGTTCTTGCCTCTGTCCCGTGCGCAAGATACCGGCACTGCCGCAACTGAGTACCGTGGCACTGGCGTTGCGATGAGCGTAGTCGTCCACGGCCCTTCTGGCGAGGTTCTTTCCTCTCCGGCCATGGTCAGGGTGACCCTCGCTACCGTTCCTGTCGGACAAGCAGAGACATCGAACGGCCGCGCCGAACTCGTCTTCAATCGTATCGGCGACTTTACCGTGGAAGTGCAATCTGCCGGATATGCGATCGCACAAAAAGACCTTTCGATCAGTGCGAGTGGAAAAGTCCAAGTGGACGTTTATCTGCAGGCTTCGTCCCAGAGTTCGGCTGGGGTTCCCGGTCGTCCATTGCTCGCACCAAAAGCGAAAAAAGCGCTCGATGACGCCTTGCAAGCCCTCGCCGATGGGAACCTGGGGGAAGCGCAGAAGCACGCCAGCCAAGCCCTGCGCCTCGCGCCAGGGCATCCCGACGTTCTGTATCTGCAAGGCCTGATTTTCTTGAAGCAACGCGACTGGTCCGAAGCGCAGGAAATTCTGGAAAAAGCCACGCAGCTTGATCCATCTAACGAGAAGGCTTTGGCCGCCCTCGGCATGGCTCTATGCAATCAGGGGAAATACGAGGCAGCGGTCGCGCCGCTGGAAAAAGCCCTCGAACTCAAGCCCGCTTCCTCGTGGGACGCGCGCTGGGCGCTCGCCAAAGCCTATTACGGGCAGGCGCGCTACGACCAGGCGCTGCAAATGTCCCAGGTCGCGCTTTCGTCCTCCAATGGGAAGGCGCCGCAAATCGAACTGCTTGTGGCGGAATCCCTCGTGGCTGTTGGCCGTTACGAAGACGCTGCGCAGGGGCTCCGCCAATTTCTCCGCGATCACTCCGATCGGCCCGAAGCCGCCACTGCGCGCCAGTGGCTGAACAAGCTGGCCGCCAACGGCAAGATTCACTCCGACTGAAGCATAGAATCTGCGTCAGCGGAGACGGGTGTTTCGTGGCGTTTGCGCTCATTACCGTGAACTCAGAGGTACCTCGGGCCCCACATTCCTCCGCTGTTAAAATTCCCTCAGCATGACCGCGGCCCACCAGCCCGCTTTCCCCCGCACCATCTTCCACGTGGACATGGACGCCTTCTTCGTTTCCGTGGAAGAACTCCACGATCCCTCGCTGAAAGGGAAAGCCGTCGTGGTTGGAGGCCAGCGCGACGAGCGCGGCGTGGTCTCCGCCGCTTCCTATGAAGCCCGCAAGTTCGGAGTGCATTCCGCCATGCCGCTGCGTACCGCGGCCAGGATGTGTCCTCATGCCATCTTCGTCAACGGCCACCCCGAGCGTTACCGCGAGTGTTCGGAGAAGGTTTACAAGGTTCTCGGCAGTTTCACGCCGCAGGTGGAAATGGCCTCGATTGACGAGGCCTATCTCGACATGACCGGGACCGAGCGCCTGCACGGGCCGCCGCTCCGGGCCGCCCATACTCTGCACCAGCGTATGAAAGCCGACACCGGACTGAACTGCTCGGTCGGCATCGGCACGTCGCGCCTGATCGCCAAAGTTTCCTCGGCGCAGGCCAAACCGAACGGAGTGCTCTGGATCGTTCCCGGCGCCGAAGCGAAGTTTCTGGCCCCGCTCGATGTCCGCGAGATTCCCGGCGTCGGCAAAGTGATGGAGGGTCACCTGCACGCGCTTGGCATCCTAAAGGTCGGAGACTTGGCTAGACTCGAAGACTCCGAACTGGAAAGCCGCTTCGGAAAATGGGGACTGGCCCTCGCCGGCAAGGCTCGCGGAGAAGACGCCGGCGGCTGGTTCGACTCCGAAGTGGGAGAAGATGTCGGAGCCAAGTCCATTAGCCACGAACACACTTACAACGAAGACACTGCCGACCTCAGCCAACTGGAAGCGACGCTGATGCGTCTCTCGGAAATGGTCGGCCGCCGCCTGCGCGAATCGAACTTTCACGCGCGCACGGTTCAACTCAAGCTGCGCTATAAAGATTTCACCACCATTACCCGCGCCCACACCCTTGCCGCTCCGACTCAGCTTGATACCGAAATCTTCGAGCAGATCCGCGCTCTGTTCCGCAAAAACTGGAAGAAAGGAACACAGGTGCGTTTGCTGGGTGTGCACGCGTCGTCATTCACGACCGCGTCCGATCAGATCGACTTGCTCGAAGGCACGCGCCAGCAGCGCTGGAAAAACGCACTGGCCGCCGCCGATCGCCTGCGCGACAAATTCGGAGAATCGAGCGTCAGCCTGGCGACCGGCCTCCGCGGAGGCTTCCGGGAACGAATTCACGAGAATCCGGCAAGCATGCCGGGCAAGGGCAAACGAAAACCCACGTAACCCGCGGCGTCAAATGTGGCGCGGGCACTCTTGCCCGCAACAGCTTCTCCGCGAACCCAGCGGATCGCGCGGAGTAAGACCGGGACCGGATTGAAACGCAGACATACGAGCGTTAGCCTGCATTATTGATGAAGCTGCTTTGAAAGGGCGCGGCTTCCAGCCGCGCCGCCCGTGGCTGCCAGAAAATTGGGGCTTCAGCCCCTGGGGACAAACGCCTTGCCATCCTCCTTTCCAACGCCGCATGCTTGCAAACGGCTCACCCCAGCGGCTAAAGCCGGACGTGCTTCCGCCCGTGTCGGCGCGGCTGGAAGCCGCGCCCTTTCAAAACCGTAGCAATCCTCGCGAATAATTCGGGTCAGATACGTGCTACAGACACGAAACACTCGCTTGTTGTTGAGTGTATGTACACAGGCGACGCTGATTGCCGCCTCCGCCTTGACCTGCTGACTCCTGCAAACTAAGATTCCCCTTCGCTTTTCAGCGTCACTTCGGAGCCTCAACATGCGCAGATTGTTCCCGTTTGTGATGTTCGCCCTCGTCGCGATCTTTTTCCAAACCGCCCCGGCTCAGACCGATCGTCCGCTGCTGCTGCTGCGTGATCCCACGGTCAGCCAGACCCAGATCGTCTTCAACTACGGAGGCGATCTCTGGATCGTCGGCCGCGAAGGCGGCGATGCCCGCCGCCTTACTTCCGATACCGGCGAGGAAACCGCCGCATCGTTTTCCCCCGACGGCACGATGGTCGCTTTCACCGGCGAATATGACGGCAACAAGGACGTTTATGTCGTCTCCGCGACCGGAGGCGTTCCGCGCCGCCTCACCTTCCATCCTGCGGAAGATTTCGTGATGGGTTGGACTCCCGACGGCAAGAAAATCCTGTTCGCCTCCTGGGGCAACAGCTTCCGCCACTTCGAGTTTCAGCTTTACACCGTGCCGGTCGAGGGCGGATTTCCCACACAACTTCCCATCCCCATTGGAATCGAGGCTACGTTTTCGCCCGATGGCTCACACTTGGCCTACGAGCCCCACATTCAGTGGCAGTCGGCGTGGAAGCGCTACCACGGCGGGCAGACGACGCCCATCTGGATTGCAGATCTGAAGGATTCGAGCATCGCCAAAGTTCCCCGCGACAACTCGAACGACCACTACCCCATGTGGGTGGGCGACACGATCTATTTCCTCTCCGACCGCAATGGTCCGGTCAGCCTCTTTGCCTACGACACGAAGACGAAGCAGGTCACCGAGGCCCTGCACAGCGACGGCCTCGATTTCAAGACCGCTTCGGCCGGGCCGGATGCGATCGTCATCGAGCAGTTTGGCGCCATCAAGCTCTACGATCTCAAGACGCGCCAGGCGAAGAACGTTTCCATCCACGTGGCTGGCGACATTGACGCGGTCCGCCCGCATTTCTCCAAAGTTGAACCCAAGCGCATTCAGAACTTCGGCATTTCCCCCACTGGCGCCCGCGCCCTCTTCGAGGTTTGGGGAGAAATCTTCACCGTTCCCACCGATAAGGGAGACACCCGCAACATCACGCGGAGTCCGGCGGTCGCCGATCGCGATCCTGCGTGGTCGCCCGACGGCAAATCCATCGCCTACTTCTCCGACGAATCCGGAGAATACGAACTCACCATTCGCGATCAGAGCGGCCTGGGCACGGTGCGCCACATTAACCTGGGCAATCCACCGTCGTTCTTCTATTCGCCGACGTGGTCGCCCGACAGCAAGAAGATTGCATACTCCGACAAGCGGCTCCAGTTGTGGTACGTGGACCTCGACAACCCGGTCCCGAAACTCGTAGACACCGACTATTTCTGGACTTTTGGCGCCAATCAGCTCAGCCAGACCTGGTCCCCCGATAACAAGTGGCTGGCCTACACCAAGCAACTCCCCAACGGCCAGCACGCGGTTTTCGTGTACTCGCTCGATCAGGGCAAAGCCTCTCAGATCACCGACGGCATGAGCGACACGCTTTACCCGACTTTCGACAAAAACGGCAAGTATCTCTACTTCACCGCTTCAACCAACATGGCTCTCGCCACCGCCGGCCTCGACTTGTCGAGCGAAGAGCATCGCGTCACCCGCAGCGTCTACGTGGCCGTGCTCAGCAAGGATGAGAAATCGCCGCTCGCTCCTGAAAGCGACGAGGAGAAGCCGAAAGAAGAAAAGAAGCCCGATCAGGACAAGGACAAAGGCAAAGATCAGGCCAAGGAATCCAGTAAAGACAAAGCCAAGGACAAGGACAAAAGCAAGGCCGACGACAAGTCCGCCGCCGACAAAGGCAAGGACGACAAAGATAAAGACAAGAAGGAAGAGCCCGTTGTCGTCAAGATTGACCTTGACGGCATCCTGCAGCGCATTCTCGCCCTTCCGATTCCCGCGAAGAATTACCTCAACATGCTTCCTGGCAAGTCAGGGATTCTGTTCCTCTCCGAAGGCCCGGCGGTCTTCCCTGCCGACGACGAAAATCCAAATGTCAACCTGACCATCCAGAAATTCGACCTCAGCAAGCGCAAGGTCGACAAGTTCCTGGACGAGGTCAACGACTTCACGGTCTCCTTCGACGGCGAGAAGATTCTCTACCGCAAGGGCGAGGCCTGGGCCACAGCATCCACCGACGAGCCGCCCAGCTCCGGAGGTCCGCCCAAGCCCGGTCTCGGCCCGCTCAAGCTTGACGGCTGGGAAGTCTACGTCGAGCCCCGCGCCATGTGGAAGCAGATTTACGACGAGACCTGGCGCATTGAGCGCGATTTCTTCTACGATCCGCACTACCACGGCCTCGACCTCGACAAGGCTAAGAAGAAGTACGCGCCTTATCTGGATGGCATCGCCTCTCGCGGCGAACTGACTTACCTCTTCGAGGAATGTCTGGGCGAGATGACGGTTGGCCACATGTTTGTTGGAGGCGGAGAACGTCCGGAGCCCAGGAAAGTGAAGGGTGGCCTGCTCGGCGCCGACTATAGTCTGGAGAATGGCCGCTACCGGGTCGCCAAGGTCTACGACGGCGAGAACTGGAATCCCGGCCTGCAGGCGCCGCTCACCCAGCCCGGCGTGAACGTCAAAGCCGGCGACTACATCCTCGCCGTGAACGGCCGCGATCTGCACGCCTCCGACAACATCTTCAGCTTCTTCGAAGAGACTGCCGGCAAGCAGGTCGTTCTCAAAGTTGGCGCCAACCCCGACGCCAAAGACTCACGCGACGTTACCGTCGTCCCGGTCGAGAGCGAAGAAGGTCTTCGCCATCTTGCCTGGATCGAGAGCAATCGCCGCCGCGTGGATCAATCCACCGGTGGCCGTGTCGCCTACGTCTATGTCCCGGATACGGGAGGTGCCGGCTACACCAGCTTCAACCGCTACTTCTTTTCGCAGGTGGGGAAAGAGGCGGCCATCATTGATGAGCGCTTCAACGAAGGCGGGGATCTTGCCGACTACATCATTGACTATCTCCGCCGCCCGCTGATGAGCAAGGTTGTCACCCGCGAAGGCCATGACTGGTCCAGCCCGTCCGAGGCAATTTACGGTCCCAAGGTGATGATCATCAACGAAATGTCCGGCTCCGGCGGCGATGCCTTGCCCTGGTACTTCCGCAAGGCTGGCCTCGGCCCGCTGATCGGTAAGAGGACGTGGGGAGGCCTTGTAGGTATCGGCGGCTATCCCGAACTGATTGACGGTGGCCGCGTTACTGCTCCGCGCGCCGCGATTTACGGTTTGAACGGCGAATGGGAGGTCGAGAACCACGGCATTCAGCCCGATATCGAAGTGGATCTCGATCCGGCAGCCTGGCGCCAGGGCCACGACGCGCAACTCGAGAAAGCGATCGAGGTCGTGATGCAGCAGTTGAAGGATCATCCGCTGCCGCAAATCAAACGTCCTCCATACCCGAATTATCACGAGCACGATGATCTGGGCGTGAAGTAGTTAGGCCGGACGGAAAGCAGGAATCAGCAGAAGGAGCTTGCAGTCCGCGGTGCAAGAACGGTTCGTATCGCGGCATGCCTTCAGAGCCTGCTGAAAAACTCCAGGTCGCATTTGATTTTGGGTGGCGCAGGCCTTTTAGGCCTGCGATAAAGCTGGCAGAAGGGAATGGGCTTTAGCCCCAGAGGTACCTCAGCGGCTGGAAGCCGCTACTGAAGAATAGATCCCTTATCGCGGCGCTGAAGCGCTGCGCCACCCCCAACTCTGACTTTTTCCGCAACCCGCCAGGCCTGGCCTTCGGGTTTCTCAGCGATCTCCGCGTTTACGGGTTAACCGCCGCCAGCGCGCGTCATCTATTTCGCACCGCCGCCACCAGCGATACGACGCCTGGCTTATACCCGTAATAATCGCCAATCATCTGCAGCCGCTCGATAATTTCCTCGTCGTAATGTTGCTTGAGCGGCGCGGTCAGAATGTTGCGCTGGGCATTGGGGTCCTGCATGAGGTCGAACAGATAACTCTGCGCCGGAGAATCATAGGTCGCGTACAAATAGCGCTCATCGGCGGTAAGAATGCCATACACCGCCTTCGCATCCGACGCCAGAAAAACATCCTGCGGACGGTAACAGTCCAGTTCCTGTTTGGTCTCCGCCAGCAAAGGCCGCCCGTAGAGCGGGTTCTGCCGGATCGGGCGGTGCCCCAGCAAATAGTAGAGCGTCGGCGTGATATCGGTCAGCGTGGCCAGCCGCGTATCGTCATACACAAATTGCTGCCGCATCTTTGCCGGCAGGTGGATGATCAGAGGCACGCGCATCACTTCCGGCCAAATCACGGTGGAATGGCTGGTCCGCCCGAACTCGCCGGTGGCGTCACCGTGATCGCTGGTAACGATGATGATGCTGTTGTCGTACATTCCGCGCCGCTTGAGATCGCTGAAAAACTCTCCCAGGCACTGATCCACCCAATGCACTTCGTAGGTGATCCGCGCGTTCAGGCCCGCCGGCGCCTGCCAGTGCTGCGAAGTTGGCGAGGGCACGTCATTGCGCGCGAACTGGTGCACATTCTTGGGCTGGGTAAAGAAGAACACAGGCTGCCCCGGATCCCGCGGCGCGTCCAGCGCTGCCCGCAATTGCGTGAGGGTTGAGCTTAGCTCCAGTTCGTTCCACAGCTTCTTGTCGTTGTCGAGCTTGACCATGCCATCGTCGGCCGGCAGAATCGGCGTCAGAACGTCGTCCATGCTGACCATGCTGCGGTAATGATCCGCGTGCAACATCTTATCGAGGCTGTTCAATCGTGAGAATGGCTGCAGATAGTGCGCGTGCAGCAGCAATGCTCCCGTCCAGATGGCCGGCTCGGAAAGCGACGTCCCGGCATACTGCGTGTAAACGTGGTGCAGGACGATGCTGTCGCGCGCGAACGTGTCCAGGTTTGGGGTGTAGGCAACGCGCGAGTTGTAAACGCCCAGATAATCGGGCCGCATGGAATCGATCACAAAAACAAAAATGTTCGGAAGCGGTCCTCGCGCCGGGGTCAGCGTGTCAACCAGGTCCACATCGGCGCGCACCTGCGTATCGCGGACATTCGTGTATTCCCGCAGAATGCGGCACAAGTCGCCGCACACTTCCTGGCGCCCGTTGCCCAGGAGGTGATGCACCAGCTGGAACGAGCTGTCATGCCCGCCGTACGCTTCCAGGGACAGCGAAATCTCATCATCGGTCGCGCCCAGCGGCCTGCTCCAGAAAATCTCTCCCGCCTGCAGCGTCTTGTAGGCTGCGGCGCTTCCCGCCAGCACCAGTAGCACGGCCAACGCGGAATATTGCGCGCGCGACGGCCTCAGCCGCAGCAGGCATAGGCTGACCACAATCCAGATGATCAGCGTCACCGTCCCTTCAAAGAATCCACTCCAGTCCGCTCCTCCAATCAGGAACGGGAACGCGAGGGCGAGCGCGGTCGATGCGGCCAGTGCGATCCACCAGACCAGTGCCGCCGGCAAGCGGCCGCCGAACACACGCGCCTTGGTCGCGCTCTGCCCGGAGTCGAGAAACGGGGTGATCAATGAGAATCCCCACAGCGTCAGGCTCAGCGCCAGTGATCCCGCATACACTCTGGCCGCCCATCCTCCGAAGCTCAATCCGCTGGCCAGAAAGCGAAACAAGGCGAGCCATAAGGAAGCGCACACCAATGCTCCCGTTCCGGCGCGGCGAAACCACTGCGGACGCGCAGTCTTGGCGGCCAGCGCAAAAATCAGGTTGATGACGGAAAACACAGCGATGGCCACGACGAGATGTGAAAGCAGGCTCCACAGCGTCAGTTCCGCGTCGGTCCAATGAAAGCCCAGCGTCCGCGTCTCGCTGTACAGGCGCATCCGTGCGCCTACCGTGTAAACCACGCAAACCACAACCGCGATCATGAGTCCTGCAGAGTACGCGAGTGTGCGGTTGTCGCCGCCGTCCTGGGCCTGGCTTCCGGTTTCGTCGGATCGCTTCCACAGCGCGACCGCGATGGCGGGCGCCAGCGCCGCCAGACTCCACCAGTAGGCCGAGCGATTGTCTTCAAGGGAGGGGAGAAAGGGGCGAACGCTCAGATAGATTCCGGCTGCGGCCGCCAGACCGATGCCGGCGAGAAACTGCCGGTCCCGCCTCGACCACTCCTCAACCGGCCGCCAGTTCGCCGCCACCGTCGCTGCGACCGCAACCCAATACAACGCCGCCTGATGACCGGCAAACCATGGCATCCAGGCATACGCCGGCGACTTGATCAGGAAGAAGTACGTATAGGGCAAGAACGCCAGCAGGCAGTACAGCGACGTGAGAACGAAATACGTTCCCGCGACCAGCCGGAGCAGTGTGTTCAGCCACAGCCTCAAAATGGAGATCCTCAGAGGCAACACAAATCCCACGGTTGCCAACTCTTAATTGTCAACGACCGGCTTCAGCGCCCGCAAGTTACCCTAGAGCCTCCGCCGAACAGACCATCGGGGGTTTCTCAGCGTCCGGCCTCAGCCGCGGCTAGCCTGAGCTTTCCCACGAAAAGGGCCGGAAAGGCGGTTGTCGCCAAGACATGCCGCGGAGTGCGTCAAATCACAGACCCGAGAATTGGGGAATGCTAGTTTCAGAACGATGGCCACTCCGTTCGCATTTGGCGAGGCGTTGGTCCTGGGGCTGGCCTCCGGGCCGGCCTGCGTGGCGTCCTGCGGACCCGTCCTCGTTCCTTCCTTGCTTGCCGAGCGGTCCGGCCTGCGCCTGAATAGCCGTTATCTCTCTGCCTTCCTGGCAACTCGCCTTCTGGGATATTTGCTCTTTGCGGCGGTGGCCTGGGAACTTGGGGCGCTGGTGTCGCTGCCATCGTCGGCACGCTCGTTGATTTTTGCCCTGATTCACATATTGCTGGCCGGCGTGCTGCTCCGGTATGCATGGTCGGTTGGCCGGGCTTGCGACCATGCCTGCGCCGGTTCGGAACTGGTCACGATTGGCGGGGCAGGAAAGCATCGCATTCCCGGCGCAGCTGTTTTGGGCTTCCTCACGGGAGTGAGTCTCTGTCCTCCGTTTGTGGCGGCGGGCGTGCGCGCAGCGGAGTTGGCCAATGTGATGGCCGCCGTACTCTTTTTCGCCGTATTTTTTGTTGGAACCTCAGTCTGGTTCGTGCCCTTCGCGGGGCTGGGCTGGGTGCGCCGCAACGAAGCCGTGACCACCGTGGCGCGCATGGCCATGGCGCTGATCGCTCTCTACTACCTTTATGCGGGTCTCGCGACCCTGATCAGGAAAAGTACATATGGCTACTAAAGTTCTGCCCGCCCGGGAGCCGCGGAGCGTCGTCCGGTCTCTTCTGTTGACCTTGCCCATCGGCATCTGGTCGCTGCTGATGTTCACGCCCGGCTTCGCGCAGGCCAATCGTGCGCAGCGCATTGCCAGCGGTATCACCATCGTTTTCATGGTTGTTCTCTTTTTCATGATGATGCGGACGTGGGCTACCTATCGCTGGCGCCGCTGGTTCTTTGTGGCCTTGGGAGTGCTGTTTCCGGTGGGCTTCATCCACACCGTCATGGTGATGCGCGGCACTATGGGCATCCCGATCGAAGAGATGATCGCCGGCCGCACGCCGTTTTGCTTTCTTCCGATTCCCCTGCTCATCCTGCCCGCGGCTTTCACCAAAACGCTGGTATTTCCGGGCTCGATCTTGCCCAACGGAGGCATGTCAGGCGGCGGAATGGCAGCCATGGCCGCCATCTGGCTGGCGGTCACCATCGTGGTGGGCAAAGGCTGGTGCAGCTATGCCTGCTTCTTCGGCGGGATCGAGGAGGGCATGGCGTCGGTCGCCCCGAAAGCGAAGTTGCGGAAGATTGATCGTCGCTGGCGCTACGGCCCCTGGGCCGTGCTGTTGGCGATGGTGCTGCTGTCGCTGGCCTTGTTTGAGCCGGCGTACTGCATGTGGCTCTGCCCCTTCAAGGCGGTATCGGAATACGTGGCGGCCCGCAATACCGTGGGGTTGATCCAGAACGGAATCTTTGTCGTCCTGTTTGCCGCACTGGTCATCGCTCTGCCGCTGCTGACCAAGAAGAGAACGCAGTGCGCTTTCTTCTGCCCCTTCGGCGCTTTCCAGTCCATCTTCAACAAGACCAGCGTGTTCGACGTGAAGATCGACAAGACGCGCTGCACCCCC
>Ga0209039_10002715_pt1 | contig 14666 bp, 16 predicted proteins | sample BogFormECP12_OM1_FD_188238 | JGI IMG/M metagenome (GOLD analysis project Ga0209039, IMG submission 188238) | Bog forest soil microbial communities from Calvert Island, British Columbia, Canada - ECP12_OM1 (SPAdes) (version 2) | ecosystem: Environmental > Aquatic > Freshwater > Wetlands > Bog ... | reverse complement strand
CGCGGCAGAACTGGTGCACGCCGGTGGAGGCGCCGATGATGGCCCAATCGCCCACCGTCACGTGGCCGCCCAGCGTCACGGCGTTGGCCAGCACGGTGCGGGCGCCGATGTGGACGTCGTGGGCCACGTGGGTGTAAGCCATGAGCAGGTTGTCGCTGCCGATCGAAGTGACCAGGCCGCCACCTAGAGTGCCTCGGTGAATGGTGACGAACTCGCGTATACGGTTGCGGTCCCCGATACGGGTCTCGGCGCGCTCGCCCTTGTACTTCAGGTCCTGCGACGCCACCCCGACGGTGCTGTAGGGGAAGAAGAGGTTGTCCTCGCCGATCCACGTCGGACCTTCCAGGTAGACGTGGGCCATCAGGCGGGTGCGCGGGCCGATTTCGACTTCCGCGCCGACGATGCAGTAGGGGCCGATTTCGGCGCTTTCGGCGACCCGCGCTCGCGGATCCACGATGGCGGTCGGGTGAATGGCCATGGTCAGGACGACGCTACCGCGGGCGGCTGCTCTTCCTTGTCCGCGAGTTTGCACATGACTTCCGCCTCTGCCACCACCAAGCCATCGACGGTGGCGACGCCCGCCATTTTGGCGACGCTGGCTTTGCGCTTGAGCACCTTCATTTCCATGCGCAGCGTGTCGCCGGGCACCACGGGTCTGCGGAAGCGCGCGTTCTCGATGGCCACCAGCAGGACCAGCTTCCGATCGCGGTCCGGGACGGTCTTGAGCACCAGCACGCCGGCGGTCTGCGCCATGGCTTCCACGATGAGCACCCCCGGCATCACCGGGAAATCGGGAAAATGGCCCGTGAAGAACGGCTCGTTGTGGGTCACGTTCTTGATGCCGACGATGCGCTCCGCATCCATTTCCACGATGCGGTCCACCAGGAGAAAGGGGAAGCGGTGGGGCAAAATGGCCCGAATTTCGTTGATATCCAAGATGGGCATGGAAGCAGTTATTGTATCGCAGAAGCGTGGTATCCTTACGGCCGAGCTCCTGCACGACGTCGACGGTCGTCGTCACACGAGCCCGCTAGGGACGACGTAGCGCAGGCACTCTTGCCTGCCGCGTCCCGACTCATCGGGACGCTTGGCGGACGTTTGGCAAAAAGCGTCCCGATGAGTCGGGACGCGGCAGACTGAAGTCTGCGCTACCATACAGCCGTGGATTCCTTACTCTCTTATGCCCGTGAGCGCCAGGCGGGAATGGCGGCGTTGATCCGCCAGTTCGTGGAGTGCGAGTCTCCCAGCGACGACGCCGCGGCGGTCAACCGATTCGTGGAACTGGTCTCGGATACAGTGACGCCGTTCGGCAAGGTGAAGACGTTTGGCACACACCTGGTGTGCGAAGTCCAGTTGCCGGGGCGGAAGAAGAGCGGGCAGGTGATGGCGCTCGGGCATGCGGATACGGTGTGGCCGGTGGGCACCCTGCGCACCATGCCGTTTCGAGAGGCCGATGGGCGGCTGTGGGGACCGGGCGTGCTGGATATGAAGGCGGGCATCGCGTTCTTCATTTTCGCGGTGCGCGCGCTGCGCGAGCTGGAGATTCCGGTGGGCTCCAAGGTGCTGCTGCAATTGAATACCGATGAAGAGGTGGGCAGCGAATCCTCGCGCGCGCTCACCGAGAAGAACGCCGCGCGCAGCAAGGCGGTGCTGGTGCTGGAGCCGGGGACGGGGCTCGAAGGCAAGCTCAAGACCGCCCGCAAAGGCGTGGGCGATTTCACGGTTCACGTGCGCGGAAAGGCCTCGCACGCGGGCGTGGACTTTGAGGCGGGCGCCAGTGCGGTCCTGGAACTGGCGCGGCAGGTCCAGCGCATCGCCGGGTTCACCGATCTGAAGCGCGGCATCACTGTCAATCCGGGGGTGATTGCGGGGGGCACGCGCTCCAATGTGGTGGCCGCCGAGGCGCGGGCGGAGATCGATATCCGCGTACGGCGGTTGCAGGATGCGCCGGCGCTGGAGAAGAAGTTCCGCGCGTTGCAGCCGTATGACCCGCGGTGCACTGTCGAGGTGAGCGGCGGCTTGAACCGGCCGCCGATGGAGCGCTCGGCGGGAATTGCGAGACTGTTCCGCACGGCGAAGATGCTGGCGCGCGAGATGGGCGTGGAGCTGGAGGAATCGCAGACGGGCGGCGGCTCGGACGGCAATTTCACCGCGGCGCTCGGCGTGCCCACGCTGGACGGCCTGGGCGGCGTGGGCGAGGGCGCGCACGCCGCCAACGAGAGCATTCTCATCGACCGCATGGCGGACCGCACGGCTCTCATTGCCAAGCTGCTGGCCGCGTTGTGACGCTCACGCCAGCGTGAGGTTGGCTTGCGCGGCGATATCGAGCGACGCGAAATCGCCCCGCGCCAGCTTGGGAAAAGCGGCGGCGGCGATCATGGCGGCGTTGTCGGTGGAGAGGCCGACGGAAGGGAAATAGACCGGGTATGGCAGGGCAGCCGCCTTGGCCGCGGCGCGCAGGCCCGAGTTGCAGGCCACACCGCCAGAGACGATGAGCGAGCGCGCCTCGATGCTCTCGGCGGCGGCCGCGGCGCGCGTCAGCAACTCGGCGATCACGGCGTGCTGGAAGGAAGCCAGCAGATCCAGCGTGCGCTGCGGGGTGGCGGCCAGCCATTGCTCCGCGGTGGGGCACGGGTTTTCGCGCAACAGCGCGCGGCGGGCGGCGATTTCGGCCTCCATGTCGTGCGATTCCACCCAGCGCAGGACGGCGGTCTTGAGGCCGCTGAAGCTGAAATCGAGCGTGTTGCCCTTCATTTTGGCGAAAGTGAAGCGCACAGCCGCGGGATCGCCTAGCGGCGAAAGCTGGTCGACCACCGGGCCGCCGGGGTAGCTGTAGCCCAGGAGCTTGGCCACTTTGTCGAACGCCTCGCCCGCGGCGTCGTCGCGCGTTCGGCCGAGCAGGCGATACTCGAATCCCGCGCGGACTTCGAACAGGTGCGTGTGCCCGCCGCTCGCCACCAGCGCCACGGCGGGGAATTCCACGGGCGTTCCGGCGCGCCTGGCTTCCAGAACCACCGCGTGAATGTGGCCCTCGATGTGGTTGACGGCGATGAGCGGCACGCCGGTGGCGAAGCTCAGAGACTTGGCGTAGGTGAGGCCGACCAGGAGAGAACCGACCAGGCCCGGCCCGACGGTGGCGGCGATGGCGGCGAGGTCTTCGAGCCTGGTGCCTGAGTGCTCGAGAGCTTCGCGCACGACGGGCACGATGGCGCGCAGGTGTTCGCGCGAGGCCAGCTCCGGGACCACGCCGCCGTACTTGCCGTGGGTGGACATCTGCGAAGCTACGACGGAAGAGAGGACGGTAACGCCCGCTTCCACCACGGCGGCGGCGGTTTCGTCGCAGGAGGATTCGATGCCGAGGATGCGCACTAGCTTTTCAGTTGCTCGCGCAAGGCGTCCATGGCGGCGTTGAGCACATTGGGGCCAACTACGTTCATCAGGAGCAAGCCCAGGATGCGCACCTTGATGGCTGGCTCGATGGGCTCGGCATCCAGCAGTTTCACACCCTGCACCAGCTTCTGCTGCTCCTCGTCGGGGACGTTCTGCATGAGCGCCAGGCAATAGGGAACCAAGCCTTCGGAGGCTCTTGTGTAATCGACGCCGTCCATCAGATCGCCGACCTTGCTGCTGCGGTCGCTGGCGCGCAGCCGGTCCACCTCGCGGTCGGCGGCATCGCGGAAGATCTGAAGGAAGGTGGCAGGGCCTACGGCGATATCGCGGTCCCCGGCCCGCACGGTGAACAGCGAAGTGCGGAAAAGAGCCATGGCGCCCACCCCGGCCACCAGCAGTTGAGTCCAGCGCACGGTGTTCGCGCCGGCCCCAAACGTCCAGCCGAAGGCCCGAATCAACGCCAGCGCCAAGCCGGAAGCGGCGCCGTTGAGCGCCAGGTATCCCAGCGCCGGGGGTTTGTAGAGCGCGGATTGGGGCGCATCGCGGTAGCGCGAGACCAACTCGGCAAGACCCACCAGGATGCCCAGCAGCACGGCGGCGGCGAAGTCGAATGTCACAGCCACAAGGTCAGCTCGCGCGGGCCAGGTCCGCCACTTCCGATCCGAGTTTGGTTAACTGCGCCGTTTCGCTGCCGAACTGGCCGCTGACGGTGAGAAAGCCGGAGTCTGCCAGGCGCTTGACGGCCTGGTAGAAGTCGCCGAAGTTCATGCCGCTGGCCTGGTGCAACTCGGCCAGGGCCATAGCCCCCTGCGGCGCTCCGGCCAGAACGGCCAGCAGCGAGAGCGAGGTGCCGGAGGAAGCCGGGGCGGCGGGCGCGGCCCGCTCTTTCTGCCGGGCTTCCAGGTAAGCGGTAATACTTTCCGCCTTGGATCGTTCCATGAAGGTATTATATATGGCTTATGCCAGTGCTGCGGCTGCGCCAGACCGCCGAGGGCGGGGACGCGTATCGGGTGGTGCTGGAACTCGAAGCCGGCGGCCAGCGGTGCGAGGAGACCCTCACTGAATCTGCACCGCCCCGTTGGTAGCCGACAGCTTCCGCTCCTCGGCATCCCGGACCACCAACCGGATCAGATAGGCCCCCGGTTTCACGTCGAAGGTGGTCCGCACCGTGGCCCCTTGGCCCAACCGCTCCATGGTTTCATCCTTGAGCCGCAATGTCAGCACCTTCTTGATCCCCTGCGTGTAGTTTCCGTCGCGGTCGAATAAACCGTACACCAGGGTAACTTCATTGCCGTTCCGGTCTCCCACCTTTCGAAACTTGAATAGCTTCAGATTCAGATGAGCCAGAACGGAGATTCTGGCGGTCTGGTCGCTGGACTTGAAGAACTGAGTATGCAATTCGATGGGGAGTTCGAGTATCTCCTCCCGCGAGAAGAGCGCCGATTCAATCTCGCTCCTGGCATTCTCCGCTTCATCCTCGAGATGCCTGGGAGCGTAATAACCGTGCCGCGCCTGAATGGTGGCGCCGCCTCCATTTTTCAACGTGACCCTCAGACTGTGGAAGCTGCCGTCCAGCTTCAGGTTTTGCGGAGAGAAGCCCAGCAGGTAGACATATTCCGGCGCGGCCGCCAACTGCCGGAACCCTTCATCCAGGTTGTTGCTGTTCTGGTAGAACGTTCCGCCCGTGCCGGCGGCCAATTCCGCCAGAATATTGGAGCGGGCAATGGCCGAGCTGAGCGATCCGCCTCTTCCGTTGGTGCTGGCATCGTAAGAAGGATCGGTAAAAAGCCCGCGGGCGTCCAGCGAGCTGACGATCACGTTGGCCTTGATGGCGCGCTCCAGAATATCCGTCTCTTCCTGCATGTACTCCGGCGCAAAGGTGTTGAAGCCGGGAGAAATAAACATGATGGTGCGCTGACCGGGCGCGACCGCCATTCTCTTGATGAGTTCCTTCAGATTGGCGAGCGAGGCGAGGGTCCTCAGCTCCACATCGGTAAGCGCGCCGGTGCGAACCATGAGGCCGGGCCGCAGGTGAAGCAGCGCGTCGTGCAATCTCGTCCGGTCATCGGTAAAATCCTGGCCGACCTCGCCGGACATGGCATAAACCGCCGCCCGATCCGCGGGTTGGAGCGTCGCCATGTGACGGTCGGCGGCGTCCCGCACGCGGGTCAGATCGCCTAAAGCGAGATGCACATCGTCGAAGAGATAGGCCACAAAGCGTTCGGGGGCGACCACGGGCGTCCCTTTTTCCTCCGCTCCCGCCGACGGCTGCTCGCCTGAGGCCTTCGATTCCTGCACCCCCGGCCCGCCGGTCTTTTCCACTGTGAAGCGGGAGATTTCCTGCGGCTTGCCCTTGTCGAAAAGCTGAAAGCTCTCCTTGGGGAGGTTCCCGATGGCGCGCCCGTGAGCATCCCGCACCACCACCGGCACCATGACCAGGTTCACCTTGGCCTGGAACGCCGTAGGCTCATCGCGCGTCGCCATCTCGGGTGCATTCTGACTGGCGGCGGTTGGCGCTGGAGCGGGCGCAGGCGGCTGCCCGGTTGTGCCCTGCGCCCGCAGCACGGCGCACCCGGTGCAAACCAACACCAGGGAAAACAGGAGAGACCTCATGTACCTACAGCTTCGCACTGTTTGCAGTTTTTGAAAAGGAAGAGCCCGTCCTGTGGGGATGCTTATGCGCCGGCGCCGCGGCCGCCCCTGGTGGGCGCTTTCTTCCCGCCGCCCTTCTTACCCCGGCCTCCGCCCTTCTTGCCCTTCCGCTGCTGCGCTCCCTGTGGGGGGGCGGAATACATCAGCGGCATCGTCAGCATGAGGCCGAGCAGACCGAATCCGAGAATCCTGCGAAGCGACATGAATCGAGTGCTCCTGCATATGATTGCCCCACACCGGACCGAAGTTCCATAAACTTCTGCGCGTAGGCAGCCCGCCGCAGGCTGCCAGCCTGCCCCACTGCCGGACCGGCCTCACAACTCCTTGACCAGGTGATCGAAGGACGCGGACGCCGCTCGCGCGCCGTTGCGGGCGGTGAATTCCAGCAGGCTCGACGAGATCCGCGAACAGCGGAGAACGGCGAGGTGCAGGTCCAGTAGGTCGGGACGCGCCGGATGGCCCGGCTCTAGCGTCGGAATGGAATTCGAGACGCTGTTGAGGATGACGGTCAGTTCGTTATTCAGGCCGTGCGCCGCAGCCGCCGCAATGGCGCACACCCGATCGGTTTTCAATAGGCGTTCCACACCACAGAGTAGCTTGGCGGTGGTAACGTTCAGGGCGAGCGGGAGGGGCGGAGGCTTTGAAATCAAGGAGATGGAGGGGGCAAAATAGTTGTGAATGGGAAATCGGGAATTGACAGGCGGAAGCGCCTGTCCCACCTTGGTGCGCCTTCCAACTTACAGTGTCGAGACGAAGGTGTAGGTGCCGGAGGGCACTTCGTAGGTAGCGGCGCCGGGTTCGACGCGCAAGTACTTGATGGGGCGTCCGGATTCGGTCACCGCGGGCGTTTCTTTCGCGGGGACGGTCACCAGGGCGCTGGTGTTGGGCGGGATCGTCACCTCTAGCGTGAAGTGGGCGGCGTCGCGTTTCCATGAAGTCGCGATCGTCCCGTACATCGATTTGTGCGAGGCCTTCACGAAGGTCAGGTCGCCGGCCGGAACCGGGTGGATGATTACCCGCTGGAAACCGGGGCGGTCGGGGTAGGAACGGATGCCGGCCAGGTACTCGTACATCCAGACGGCCAGGTCGCCGATCTGCATCACGTGGTTGCCGGAATTCATGGCGGGGTCGGCGGTGTCGCCGTTCCATAGCTCCCAGATGGTGGTGGCGCCTTTTTGGACCATGTAGCCCCAACCGGGGTAAGTTTTCTGGGTGGCGATCTGGTACGCGACATCGGGGCGGCCGTTGTCGGTGAGCGTGCGCATGAGCCATTGCGCGCCCACCAGGCCGGTGCCGACGTGGCCGTCGCTCTTTTGCTCGATGTTGCGGGTGAGGGCTTCGAACACCGCCGCGCGGTTATCCGGCGGCACCATGCCGAAGTACAGCGGCAGGATGCTGGAGGTCTGCGTGCCGTTATCGTAAATGCCGTCGGCGGGCTTGAAGAAGCGCTTCTGGAAGGCGGCGTTCACCTCGACGGCGCGCTTGTCGAAATCGGCGGCGTCGGCGGGTTTGTCGAGCAGGCGCGCGTAACGGGCAATGGTGCGCAGCAGTTCGTAATAATATGACGTCCCGAGCAGCGTCTTGTCGGTGATGCGGGCGGGGTCCACCGAATGGATCAGCTTGGGGTCTTCCGGCGGGACGCACCAATCGCCATATTGATCTTTGGGAATGAGGCCGTCTTTCAGGAAGGTCGCCTCGTGGTCGATCCACTTCTTCATGGCCGGATAGTTGCGTTCCATGGCGCGCTTGTCGCCGTACTCGTCGTACAACATGCCGTGGACGAAGACAAAAGTGCCCGGCCAGGTGAGGTCGTCGTAATAATTCGGCCAGTAGTTGGGCGAGACCACGGGGACGCTGCCGTCGGGCTTTTGGGAATCGGCGATATCGGTCATCCACTTGGTGTAGAAGGCCGCGACGTCGAACATGTAGGCCTCGCTGCGACTCACCTGGGAGCGGTCGCCGAGCCAGCCCTGGCGCTCGTCGCGCTGCGGGCAATCGGTGGGGATGCTGCGATAGTTGCCGCGAATGCCCCAGAACATGTTGTGGTGGATCTGGTTGAGCAGGGCGTTGGAGCTGGTGAAGTCGGCCGACTTTTCCATGTCGTCATGGACCACGCGGCCTTCGAGCGCCGCGGGCCCAGGGGGCACCCCTGGCGCACCGGGGAAGCCGATCATTTCGACATAGCGGAAACCGTGATAGGTGAAGCGCGGCTCCCAGACTTCGGCGCCTTCGCCCTTGAGGGTGTAGAGATCGGTGACGCGCGCGGTGCGCAGGTTGGCGACGTAGAGCGAGCCATCGGGCTGGAGCGTTTCGGCGTGCCGCAGCGTGACCTGCGTCCCCTTGGGGCCGGCGACCCGCAGACGGCACCAGCCCACCATATTCTGGCCCATATCGAAAATGTAAACGCCGCGCTTGAGCATCTTGACGCTCACGGGCTTCAGGGTCTCGGTGACGCGCAGCGGCTCGGCCATCTGCGCCGCGAGCACGCCGGCGGGCGCGGCGACGATGTGGGCCGGTTCCCACTTACCATCGTCGAAGCCGGCGCGGTTCCAGCCGGTCTGCTCCAGGCGCGCGTCGTACTCTTCGCCATCGTACTCGTTATTGGCGCGTATGGGACCGGCGGTGGAGAGCTTCCAGGATTCGTCGGAGACCACGCTGGCGCGGGCGCCGTCCTGGTATTCGACATCCAGGTGGAGGATGGCCTTGGGGTCGCCGAAGTTTCGGGTTCTGGCATCGACGCGCGGGGCGTGGTAGCGGCCGTTGCCGAGCATCAGGCCGATGACGTTGCGTCCGGCGGCGATCTGTTTGGTGACGTCGAAGGTGACGTAGAGAACGTGCTTGTCGTAATCGGTGAGACCGGGGGAAAGGACGTGGTCGCCCACTTTGGCGCCGTTGAGGTACAGCTCGGAGAGGCCCAGGCCGGAGTAGTAGACGGTGGCGCGGCGGACGGTCTTCGGGGCATCGAATTCCTTGCGGAGCAGGCGCGCCGCCAAACGGTGGGCAGTGGTGGTGTCGGGTTCATCGCGGCCGATCCACTTGGCTTGCCAGTCCTGGGGATGCAGCAGGCCCATGGACCACTGCGCGGGGGCGCTCCATTCGCTGGGCTGGCCGGCCTGGTCCCAGACCTGCACTTTCCAAAAGGCGGCGGCGCCGGAGGTGAGGGGTTTGCCGCGATAGACCACCTGGGTGGACTGGTCGGATGCCACCTTGCCGGTGTCCCAGAGGTCGCCGGTACCGGCGGCGAGCGCGCGTTCCGTGGAGGCGACGATGACGCGGTAGGCGGACTGGCGGAGACCGCGCGCCTTCGGATCGACGGCCGCCAGGACCCAGCTCAGCCGCGGGTCGGTGACGTCGATGCCTTGAGGGTTGACGCGGTATTCGGCGCGCAGTTGTTGCGGGCGGATGGCGGCGGCGCCGAACAGGGTGGGCGCAATCAGGAGCAGAACAAGGGCGTGCTTCATGGGGAGCCTCATCGTTTAGAAACGTAACACAAAATCAGATGCAGGACATGCGCAGGCCAACCCGCTTGCGCAGAAAATGGGTGCGGCGTTCGGGGGGCAGGGCCAGCAGGCGCTCGATCTGGTCGCGCAACGCCAGCTCACTCTCTTTCTTGAGAGCTTCGAGTTGGGCTTTGCGGGTGACGCGCGGCTTTCTCAACGGTCTCCTCCAGCAGGGGAAGCACGGCCAGGTCGCGAGCGCGTCCGGCCGCCTTCTTACTTCTAATGATATCAGCCAGGGTGGCGACATACAGGCGGGCATCTTCAAACCGCATTGGCGTGGCTCGCTTGCGCAAACCTTCGAAGGAGGGGATGCCGTCGATCACGGACATGAAATCGAGCTGCAGGCCATCGTCATCGCGCGCGATGCGAAACAGGCCGCTCACCGGGTAGTACGGACGCAGAATGACCGCGTCGAGGTCAGAGGCGATGGCCTTCAGCTTTTTCAGGTTGGCGGGAGTCTTTCGGAACAGAAAATCGATGTCCACCGTGGTGACGGGCGCGCCCTGCAAGGCGGCGGCCGCATTGCCGATCAGCACCGCTTCCAGGCCATGCCGCTCCAGCAGTTGGGCGATGCGGGCGAGCATGGGAGAGGCATCCATGGTCAAGGACCTTCCTGCCCACGGTATCACGGCTGTGGGATGGGGGCCAGCACACGCTCGGCCATGGCGAATTTGAGCGCCTCGATGCCCTGGCCGGTGACGCTCGAGATCTCAAAGCAGGGGAGACCGCGCTCCACCGCCAGCTTCTGCAACCGCGCCAGGCGGTCGGCATCCTGCGCGACGTCCATTTTGGTGGCCACTATGATCATCGGTTTCTTCACCAGGTCGGCGCTGAAACTGGCGAGCTCTTCCATGACGGTTTCGAAGTCTTGTACGGGATCGCGGCCGCTTGCGTCGGAAACGTCCACCAGGTGCGCCAGCAGGCGGGTGCGCTCGATATGGCGGAGGAACTGGACGCCCAGGCCATGGCCCAGGTGGGCGCCTTCGATGAGGCCGGGGATATCGGCCACCACGAAGCTGCGGAAGTCCGCGAACTGCACCACGCCCAGGTTCGGTTCGAGGGTAGTGAACGGGTAGTCGGCGATCTTGGGGCGGGCGGCCGAGATGCGCGAAATGAGCGTGGACTTGCCAGCGTTGGGAAAGCCCACCAGGCCCACGTCGGCCAGGAGTTTCAATTCAAGGCGCAGGTGTTTCTCTTCGCCGGGGCGGCCGGGTTCGTGCTCGGTGGGCGCCTGGTGGGTAGAGGTGGCGAAGCGCGCGTTTCCCTTGCCGCCTTTGCCGCCGCGCGCCACGGTGAAGCGCTCGCCGGGCCGGGTGAAATCGTAGAGGCGCTCGCCGGTGGATTCGTCGTAGACCACGGTGCCGACGGGGACCTGGACGTCGAGCGAATGGCCTTCGGCGCCGGTGCGTTGGCTGCCCTCGCCATGACGGCCGCGCTCGGCCTTGTGCTCGGGGTTGAAACGGAACTGGAGCAGGGTGTTCTGGTGTTCGGAGGAGACCAGCGTCACGTCGCCGCCGCGGCCGCCATCGCCGCCGCTGGGGCCCCCGCGGGGGACGTACTTTTCCCGGCGGAAGGCCAGGCAGCCGTTGCCGCCATCGCCCGCTTTTACGAGAATTCGCGCTTCGTCGATGAACATAGAAAAGCCGCCGGCTCCCTTCGAAACCGGCGGCCTCGTTGAGAAAAACTTCTGGAGCTACTCGACGGCGGTGATGCTGACGAACTTGCCCATCTGGCCGCGGTCCTTGAACTCCACCACGCCCGTCACCTTGGCGAACAGGGTATCGTCCTTGCCCCAGCCGACATTGAGGCCCGGCTTGATTTTGGTGCCGCGCTGGCGCACGATGATGGAGCCGCCGGGAACCAGTTGGCCGCCGAAGACCTTCACGCCGAGGCGCTGCGCCTGGGAATCGCGCCCGTTTCTGGAACTGCCTAGACCTTTTTTATGCGCCATGCGTCACCTCCGCCACAATGTCGCCGACCTTCACTTCGGTGAAGGACTGGCGGTGGCCGATGGTCTTCTTGTACTGTTTCTTGCGCTTGAACTTGAAGACGATGACCTTGTCGCCGCGGCCATTGCCCACGATGGTGGCCTTTACCGCGCCGCCGGGGACCGCTTCGCCGCTATCCTCAAAGGCGAGCTTGACGGGCAGCTCGATTTCGGAGCCGACATCGCCGGCCAGTTTTTCCACGCGGATGACATCGCCCGGAGCAACCCGGTACTGTTTTCCGCCGGTTTCAATAATCGCGTGCATGCAAACCTCTGTTTGGGAGCCGGTACGCACGGAGTGCGTCGGAACCACTGGAGTAAGTATCGATTGTACTACAGATTAGCGGGGCGATTCAAATGGGGGTACGCTGAGAGAAGACCTATGCCTGGAATTGCAATTATGACCCTGTTGGCGGCGGCTTTGCCCAATGCGGTGGTGCTCTCACCGGTAGCCAACATGTACTCCAAGCCGAGCGAGGACGCCGACGTGGTGTCGCAGGCGATCTACGGCTCGAATGTGGGGGTGGTGGAGCGGCAGGAGGGCTGGGCGCGCATACGCACGGCGGACGATTACACCGGTTGGACACCGCTCGGCGCGCTGCTGCCGGGCAAGACCTACGCCGCCAGCGGGCGCGTGGCCGAGGTGCAGAGCCTGTTCGCGCACATCTATCGCGATGCCAGCGTGACGGCCCATGCGCCGCTGCTGACGGTGCCGTTCGAGAGCCGATTGGAAGTGGTGGCCGAGCCGCCCGACCAGGAGCGCTGGCTGCAGGTGCGGCTGCCCGACGACCGCGGAGGCTGGGTGCAGGCCGGCGACATCGCATTCGACGCGAAGCCGCTCAGCATCCCGGAGATGATCGAGCTCAGCAAACGCTTTCTGGGACTGCCGTACACCTGGGGCGGGACTTCGAGCTTCGGCTACGATTGCTCGGGGTTCGCGCAAATGCTGTGCCGCCGCCGCGGCGTTTTGATGCCGCGCGACGCCCAGCCGCAGGCCGACTGGAGCGGTGTGACGCCCGTCGAGCGCAAAGATCTGAAGCCGGGCGACCTGCTGTATTTCGGCGGCTCGGCGAAAAGGATCACGCACACCGGCGTGTATTTGGGAGACGGCAAGTTCATCGACGCCACCACCTGGCAGACGCCCATGGTGCGCATCGACGATTTGAACGACGCCCACTGGTCGCGGCTGCTGGTGGCCATGCGGAGGGTGAAATGAACCGAAGGAACTTCCTGAGGACGGCCGCGGCGGCGGGGTGCCCTCTGGGCCCTGCGGCGGCTGTGGCAGCGGCGCCGGGGGCGAGCATCGAAACCAAGATCCTGCGGCTGAACTTGCAGCACACGTGGACCACCACCATGTCGTCGAGCCAGTATCGAGACACGCTGCACGTGGCGTACGCGAGAGACGGCATCACGGGGCACGGCGAAGGCGCTCCCATCGTGCGTTACCACGAGGATGCGGAAAGCGCGCGCAAGGCGGTGGAATCGGTGCGCGCGCTGCTGCTTTCGGCCAACCCCATGCAGTTCGCCAAGGTGATGGCGGAGGTTTTCCGGCGCGTGCCGGGGGAATGGGCGGGCAAGGCGGCCATCGATATCGCGCTCATGGACTGGGTGGGCCAAAAGCTCGGCATCCCGCTCTACACTTATTTCGGACTCGACCCCAAGGACACGCCGCTCACCACGTTTTCGATCGGCATCGACACGCCCGAGATCACCAAGCAGAAGACCCGGGAAGCCGCCGATTTCCCGGTTTTGAAAGTGAAAGTGGGGCTGGCTACCGACGAGCCAACAATTGAAGCCGTGCGCAGCGTGACCAAAAAGCCCCTGCGCGTGGACGCCAACGAGGGCTGGAAGGATAAGGAAGAGGCCGTCCGCAAAATCAACTGGCTGGAGAAGATGGGCGTGGAGTTCATCGAGCAGCCGATGCCGGCGGAGATGATCGAAGAGACGCGCTGGGTGCGCGCGCGCGTGCACATGCCGATCATCGCCGACGAAGCCTGCCAGCGGGCCTCCGACATTCCCAAGCTGAAGGACGCGTTCGACGGCGTGAACGTGAAGCTGGATAAGAGCGGCGGCATGCTGGAGGCGTACCGCATGATTCAGATCGCCAAGGCGCTGGGCATGAAAACGATGCTGGGATGTATGGTGTCGAGTTCGGTCTCGGTGACCGCCGCGGCGCACCTTTCGCCGCTGGTGGACTACGCGGATCTGGACGGGAATTTGCTGATCTCGAACGATCCGTACCGGGGAGTGCTGGTGGAGAAGGGGAAACTGGTGCTGCCAGGGCGGCCGGGGTTGGGGTTGACGAGGGCGTGAAGTGGACACGATGCGGCGGATCAGCGCTTCGAAATTCAAGGAACAGTGTCTGAGCTTGCTGGATGACCTTGGCGCGGAGGGCATCGTGATCACGAAACGCGGCAAGCCGGTGGCCAAGGTGATTTCGGTTGGCTCCGGCTGCGCTGCGCTGATCGGAAGCATGAAGGGGAAACTGAAGATCAAGGGCGATCTCCTGTCCACCGGCATCCGGTGGAATGCGGAAGCCTCGCGCCCCAATGCTAAATCTTGACACCCACATTCTGATCCATGCCATAAACGGGTATTTCATTGAAAGAGCAACGCGGTCGGCCTGTTCCAGTGGCGACACGCTTTAAGAATGCCGCAATAACGCCGTTTGCGGCGCGTTTCGATACCTACCAATTGAGGGACACGGGGGTACTACTTTTTCGAGCCAGCGGCCTGTAACTTGGCAAGAGTTCCCTTTGGCACCTCGAACACAACAAAATACCCCCCTATTCCGCCCCCACCGAAGGTGTGCAGTTTGCCGCCAAGTTCGCCTGCGATCTCGCTCAGTTGTTGGCTCGCGGACAAAGCCGTCTTGTTTGATGTGTCAAACGGCATAAAAAAGTACTCGACATCCGAAGCAGCCTGAACGTGGCTGGGGCCTGGGTGTCTACATGCAATCACGGCCAATAGAAGCACAATGGCAACCAGGCAATGCTTGCTCAACGAATCCGTAGGTTTCATGGCAGAGATTCTATCAGCAGGGTGCCTAGCCGATCTTTCGCAGTTCGGGGGTCAGGCGCAGGCTAACTCCTTACTTTTCAGCAAAGGCATCGAAAAGGTCTGCCCTACAAACGCAG
>Ga0209039_10002714_pt1 | contig 14666 bp, 12 predicted proteins | sample BogFormECP12_OM1_FD_188238 | JGI IMG/M metagenome (GOLD analysis project Ga0209039, IMG submission 188238) | Bog forest soil microbial communities from Calvert Island, British Columbia, Canada - ECP12_OM1 (SPAdes) (version 2) | ecosystem: Environmental > Aquatic > Freshwater > Wetlands > Bog ... | reverse complement strand
CTCGTTCGAACCCCCGACCACCTGGTTAAAAGCCAGATGCTCTTTGTAGGGTCGCCCGGCGGGCCGGACGACCAACCTAACTGAGCTACGGGCCCGTTTTCGCTCCGAGCGAGTGGGACCCGGGGGCCGTATTTGACCCTATGCCTGACGGGATTCACTGAAGGCTCTCCAAGCTCGAGATGATCGACCAGATCGCGGTACGTCCGTGGGTCGGGAGGTTCGGGTCGTTCGCGAGGTCGTCGAGGACGTAGACCGCGCTCGCGATGCGCATGTCGAGGGCGACCCGCGGTTTCGAAAGGGCGTCCTTCGCGGCCTGGGCCCCGCGCCGGACGTTCCTCGGCACGAGCGCGTCGTCGGCGAGCTGCGTCAGCGCGTCGAGCACGCGGTCGAGCCCGGGCACGCCGGGGTCGATCCGGGGTGCGACCGGCTCGGCGGCACCGAGGGCGGGGGTCGGCGGAGCGACGGTCGGGGCGGTCATGGGTTGTGGGTCTCGCCCCCTTCCTTGTAAGCGGTGACCACGAGGAGCGTCTTCGTTTCCCGGATGCCCCGGACCGACGGGAGCCGGTGCAGGACGAACTCCTTCAGTTCCTCGTAGTGAGGGAAGCGGGCCTTGAGGAAGATGTCGGTGTCGCCCGTCACCAGGAAGTCGTCCTCGACTTCGGTGAACTTCGCGACCTCGCTCGCGACATTGTCCGCCTCGGACGTCTCCACCTTGAGAGCGATGAGCGCGACCACGTGCTCGCTACCCCAGACCTTGGTGTAGGCGCTTTCGACAGCGCGACTGACCGGCGGTTTGGCCGCAACAGGTTTCTCCATGATCATTCCTTCCGAGATGCGTCGTCTCCTTCGTGAAAAGCGAATGCCTAGCCCCCGACCGTGCTACGCCACCGGGGCGGACTCGAACTCCTCTTGGAGGTCGTTGATGACCTGGTCGATCACGGCGTCGGCCGAACCTCCGCGGTACTCGCGGATGCCCCCTGCTTCGCTCGAGACACGGGCGATGACGTCCGCCGGCCCGCGCAGGAACTCAACGCTGCAGATGAACTCCTCCATGACGGCCGGCCCCCCACCGAGCCGGCGGCCCGAAAAAGCTCCCCTATTTAGGCTTTTGCAAACCCCCGAAACGACGGTGCCGTCCGGAGGGCGACGGGCCCATGCGGGCGCGACGCTCGGGCGTATCGTTATCTCTCCGTTTCGATACGAGCGCACTGGGAGGTCGGAACCACGGACCCGGCGACCGTCCGGATCGAGGTGCGCGTCGAGCTCAAGGCCGGCGTGATGGACGCCGAGGCCGAGAGCATCGAGAAGTCCCTCGTGCTCCTCGGAATCCCCTCGGTTCGCCACGTGACGACGGCTCGGATCTACGACCTCGAGTTCGCGAACGTGCCTGAATCCGAGGCCCGGAAGCTCGCCGACCGCGCGGTGGAACGCCTTCTCGCGAACCCCGTGATCCACCGGGTGACGGTGCGTCCTCTCTCGACCTAACGCGCATGTCGGAGTGGGCGAGCGAGGTCACGGCGCTCCCGATGCGCCGCGTTTCGGGCGCCGGGTTGAAGCGCCTTTCGGACGCCCAGGGGCTCGGGCTCGACCGCGTCGAACTGCTTCGCCTGCAAGCGTACTTTCGGCGGGAGGGACGCGAGCCGACGGACGTGGAGCTCGCCGGGATCGCCCAAAGCTGGAGCGAACACTGCAGCTACAAGAGCTCCCGTCCCTTCCTGAAGCGGGCCTTCGGTAGCCTGCACCCGAAGCCCCGCGTGCTCGGTACCGGGGACGCCGGCGTCCTCCGGTTCGAGGACGGGTACGCGTACGCGATCCGCATCGAGTCGCACAACCATCCGTCCGCGGTCGAGCCGTACGGCGGAGCCGCCACCGGGATCGGCGGTATCCTCCGGGACGTGCTCGCGGTAGGCGCGAAGCCGATCGCCCTCAGTGACCCACTGTTCTTTGGCCCGCTCGAGCGCGGGCCGGAGACGCTCCCTCCCGGGGTGAAGAGCCCGCGGTATCTGGCCGAGGGGGTTATCGCCGGCATCCGGGACTACGGGAATCGCGTCGGGGTTCCGACCGTCTCGGGCTGCGTCTACTTCGACCCGGCGTACATCGTAAACCCCCTTGTGAACGTCGGCTGCGTCGGGTTCCTTCCGCGCCGCCGGCTCACGCCGAACCGGGCCCGCGCTGCCGGCGATCGGCTCGTGCTCGTCGGGGGGCTCACCGGGCGCGACGGCATCGGAGGCGTCGCGTTCGCCTCGAAGGAGCTCACCGACCGAAGCGAATCCGAGTCCCGGGGCGCGGTCCAGCTCGGGAATCCGATCATGAAGGAGCCGTTGATCCATGCCTGCCTCGAGTCGTACGACCGCGGCCTCGTCCGCGGGCAGAAGGACCTCGGCGGCGGCGGCCTCGCCACCGCGTCGGGCGAGCTCGTGAACTCGGGAGGGTTCGGCTCGCGCATCGACCTCTCCCTCGTACCTCTCCGGGAGGAAGGGCTCCGTCCCTGGGAGGTCTGGATCTCCGAATCCCAAGAACGGATGATCCTCGACGTGTCCCCCTCGAACCTGACGGAACTCCTAGCGATCTTCCGGCGTCATGACGTCCCGGCCACGGACATCGGGGAAGTGGTCCCCGGCCCGTACGAGACCTTGCTCTGGAAGGGCGCGCTCGCGGCCCATCTCCGCGTCGGCTTCCGGGTCGACCCGGCGATCAAACGACGGCCGACCCGCGCTCGGCGCCACCGGGCCGGAAGGTCTCCCGACCTCGCCGAGCAGAACCCGGCGGAAGTGTTCACCGAGCTCCTCCTCGCGCCGGACTCACTCTCCCGGGAAGCGGTCCTCCGGGTCTACGACCACGAGGTCCAGGGCCGAACGGTGGTGAAACCGCTCCAGGGGCGCGTCACCTCCCCGTCCCACGGCGACGCGGCCGTGATCCAGCCGCGTCCGATTAGCCCCCGAGGCCTCGCGATCACCACCGCGACGCAACCGTGGGCGTGCGCCGAGGACCCGGAGAACGGGGCGGTCATGGTCGTCGAGGAAGCCGCGCGGAACCTCTACGCGGTCGGAGCGCGGCCGGATGCGTTCACGAACTGCCTCAACTTCGGAAACCCCGAGGACCCGCGGGTGCTCGGGGACTTCGCGTCCGTGACCCGGGGCCTTTCGCGCGGCGCGCGCGCGCTCGGATTCGCCGTGCCCTCGGGGAACGTCAGCTTCTACAACGGCGGGCTCGGAGCCGAGATCCCCCCGACGCCGGTCCTGCTCGCCACGGGGATCGTGAACAACATCGGACACGCGGTGACGAGCGACCTCAAGGAAGCCGGCGACCTGCTCTACCTCCTCGGGCGGTCAGCCCCCGAGCTCGGTGGCTCGCTCTGGGCCCGTCGCCACGCCCTCCGTGGCCTCGCGCTCCCCCGGTCCGACCCCGCGGGGCTCCGGCGCCTCGGGGAGCGACTGCTGGCGGCGGGCCCCCGGGGGCTCGTGCGCGCCGCCCACGACCTCTCGGACGGTGGGCTGGCGGTCACGCTCGGCGAGATGGCGTTCGGAGGGGGCCTCGGCTTCGGGGTGGACCTCGACGCCGTTGGACTCCGGAGCCCCTCGCTCGCGCTCGCCGCCGAAGGGGCGAGCCGCTTCGTGGTCGAGGTCCCGGAACGGGAGCGTGCTCGATTCGAACGGACGTTCCGTGGGTTCGACTGCTCTCCGCTGGGAACGGTGCGGGCGACGCCCGAAGCCTCGATCCGATGGTCGGGTCGCGCCCTCGCCTCGGTGCCGCTCCTCCCGCTCTACGAACGGTGGCGCGGCGGCCTGGGGTTACCTTAGTACACTCCCATGACGGTCACGGCCCTCGTTTCCGGCGGCAAGGATTCGATCTACTCGGCGTACCTCGCCGACACGCAAGGCTGGCCGGTCGACGAGCTCGTGACGATCGTCCCCGAGGACCCGGACGCGATGATGTACCACACCCCGAACCTCGACATGGTCGCTCTCCAGGCCCGGGCCTGGGGGAAGGCTCATCGCACGGTGCCGGTCCGCGGAACGGGGGAGGGTCCCGAGCTTGCGGCGCTGCAGGAGGCCGTGGACGGTGAACGCGGACCCATCGTGGTGGGAGCGATCCAGTCGTCGTACCAATGGGCCCGCGTGCTCCGGGCCGCCGACCGGGCCGGTCGTCGCGTGTACGCCCCGCTCTGGAGGAAGGACCCCGCGCGGGTCGTCCGCGAGGAGATCGCGGCCGGCCTCGACATTCGGATGGTGCATCTCGCGGCCGAGCCCCTGAGCCCCGACTTGCTCGGCCGCCGGCTCGACCTTGGCCTCGTGGACGAGCTCGAGCGGCGGAGCCGCTCGGTCCGCTCCGTGAACGTGGCCGGGGAGGGGGGAGAATTCGAGACCCTGGTCGTCGACGCCCCGTTCTTCGCTCAGAAGATCGAGGCGGACCGTGTCGAACGTGAGGTCACGGCGTCGACCGCCCGCCTTAGGTTCGCGCAGGCTCACCTCGCTCCGAAAACTGACCCCTCGACCCGGAGGACACCGTGACCCGCTCCCCCGCGGGAGCGACCCTCCCGACCTCGGTGCGCGCGTCGATCGGACGGGCGCGCGTCGCGATCGGGGACCGTCGTGCGTCCGTGAACCTGGGATGGCTCCGGCAGCTGAGCGGCGCGTCCCCGGAACGGATCGCGAACGTTCTGGCGGAGGTGGACGAGCTGCTCCCGTACGAGGAGTGGATCCGCCGGGAGCATCGGGCTGCGGGACGGCCCCACTACGCGCAGTTCCGCGCCCCGCTCGAGCTGTACGCCCTGGTCCGATTGACGGAACCGGAGCATATCATCGAGACCGGGGTGAGCAGCGGCGTCTCCTCGACACATTTCCTTCTGGGAGTCCGCAAGAACCGCCGTGGGGTCGTCCACTCCATCGACCTCCCCCTGCCCCAGCGAGGCCCGCGCTTCTCCCGCCGAGAGTCGCCGGTGGCGCTCCCCCCCGGTCGCTTGAGCGGGTGGGCGATGCCCCCGGAGCTCCGTGCCGGCTGGGACCTCCGCCTCGGAACGAGCGAGAGCATCCTGCCCCGGCTCGTCGAGGGTCTCCCCTCGGTCGGAATCTTCCTGCACGATAGCCGCCACACGCCGTCCCACCTCCGGTTCGAGCTCGCCACCGTTCGGCCCAAGCTCGCGCCTCGGGCGGTGGTGCTCGCCGACAACACCGTCTGGACCGGGGCCGCGTTCCCTCGGTTCGCGAGCGCGGTCGGCGCGCGGGCACGACGCCGAGGCCGCAGTGACCTCGTCGGCCTCCGGATGCCCTAGCTCGAGGAGCGGCGGAAAGGGTAGTTCGAGCCCCCCGGAACTTATAGTTCCCGAGCGCCTCGGGCCCTTCGATGTCGGCGAGTCGGCCGCTGCGGTCGCCCTCACCGGAGCCCGGGGGCCCCGTCCGCGGGGACCCGGTTCGGGAGCGGACCCGACGCTGGCAGTCCGAGTCCCTCGACCCGGCGCTCGCGAAGAACCCGGAGCGCAAGGAGCGGTTCACGACCCTCGGCGGGATCCCGGTCGAGCGGTTGTACACGCCCCGATCGTCGCCCGGCACGTTCGACCGGATCGGCTACCCGGGACAGCCTCCGTTCACCCGCGGGGTCCACCCGACGATGTACCGGGGCCGGCTCTGGTCGATGCGGATGTTCTCCGGGTTCGGCACGCCGGAGGACACGAACCGAAGGTTCCGCTATCTCCTGAAGCACGGAGAGTCCGGCCTTTCGATCGCCTTCGACGACCCGACGCTCTACGGGATCGACGCGGACGACCCCGAGGCGCTCGGCGAGGTCGGGAAATGCGGCGTGAACGTGAGCTCGCTCGACGACATGCGTCGTCTGCTCGCGGGGATCCCGCTCGGCGACGTGACGACGAGCATGACGATCAACGCCCCCGCGAACATCCTCTGGGGGATGTACCTGCTCGCGGGTCAGGCGACGCGCCTCCCGTTCGCCCGCCTCGGCGGAACGACCCAGAACGACATCCTGAAGGAGTACATCGCCCAGAAGGAATTCCTCTACCCGCCCCGGCCGGCGCTGCGCCTCGTCACCGACACGATCGAGTTCGCGACGCGCTCGACCCCGCAGTGGAACCCGGTGTCGATCTCGGGCTACCACATCCGGGAGGCCGGCTCGACCGCGGTCCAGGAGCTCGCGTTCACCCTCGCGGACGGACGGACCTACGTGGCGGAGGCGAAGAAGCGCGGCCTCGACGTGGACGAGTTCGCTCCCCGGCTCTCCTTCTTCTTCAATTCGCACAACGACTTCTTCGAGGAGATCGCGAAGTTCCGCGCGGCACGTCGCGTCTGGGCTGACGTGATGCGCAACGAGTTCGGCGCGAAATCGGAGCGCTCCATGTGGCTGCGCTTCCACACGCAGACGGCCGGATGCTCGTGCACGGCCCAGCAGCCCGAGCTCAACATCGTTCGCACGACCGTCCAGGCGCTCGCGGGCGTCCTCGGCGGGACCCAATCGCTCCACACCAACTCCTACGACGAGGCGATCCAGCTCCCCAGCGAGGACGCGGTGCGCATCGCCCTGCGCACGCAACAGATCCTCGCCTGCGAGTCCGGCATCTCCGAATCGGTCGACCCGTTCGCCGGCAGCTACTACGTCGAGTGGCTCACCGACACGATGGAGGAGGAGACGCGACGCTACTTCGACCGGATCGACGCGCTCGGCGGCGTGGTCGCCGGGATCGAGCGCGGCTTCTTCCAGCGCGAGATCCAGGAGGCGTCGTTCCGGTACCAGCGGTCGGTCGAGTCCGGAACGGAGAAGGTCGTCGGAGTGAACGCCTACACGGTCGACACGCCGATCAAGGTGCCCCGGCTCAAGATCACGGAGGAGGCGCGCCGGTCCCAGACACGTCGGCTCCGGGTGCTGCGCTCCCGGCGGGACGCCTCCCGCCATACGGCCGCCCTCGACCGGCTGCGTCGGGTCGCCGCCACCGAGGAGAAGAACACGATGCCGGCCGTGCTCGACGCGCTTCAGGCGCACGCGACCCTCGGCGAGATCGTGCACGCGTTCCAGGACGTGTTCGGGTCGTACCGAGAGCGCTCGATGTACTGACTTGGGGGAACGTCCGCGACCCCACGACCGTTAAACGCACGCACGATTCGCTCGGCCGGAGGCACCGTGACCCACGAGGAGTACCGCGCGGCGCTGGAGGAGCTGTTCCGGCGTCGGCGCTTCGGGATCCGCCCCGGTCTCGAGACGGTCGAGGCCCTGCTCGCAGGGCTGGGCCATCCCGAGCGGAAGTTCCCGGCGATCCACGTCAGCGGCAGCAAGGGAAAGGGGTCGACCGCCGTGATGGCGCAGTCGATCCTGACCGCGCATGGGCTTCGGACCGGCCTGTTCACCTCGCCCCATCTCGTCACCTACCGCGAACGGGCCCGCGTCGACGGAAGGATGATCCCGCGCTCGGCGGTCGTCGACGGGATCCGACGCGTCGAGGCGGCGGCGCGCGACGCCGAGGCGGCGGAGCGCATCGACCGACCCCCCACGTTCTTCGAGGTGACGACCGCGCTCGCCTTCGACTGGTTCGCCCGCGAAGAAGTGGACGCGGCGGTCGTCGAGGTGGGGATCGGCGGCCGCCTCGACGCGACAAACGTTCTCGATGCTCGCGTGGGCGTGATCACCACGATCGAGCTCGAGCACACCGACCTCCTCGGCCCCGACCTCGCCTCGATCGCCCGGGAGAAGGCGGGCATCCTGCATCCCCACATGACCGGGGTCGTCGGAGAGCTGCCGCGCGAGGCCGCGACGGTCGTCGAGTCGACCGCGACCCGGGTGGGAGTACCCCTCTGGCACGCGGAGAAGGAGGTCCGGGTGGAGAACCGAACCCTCTCCGAGGAGGGGCAGACCTTCTCGGTGAGAACCCCCCGGCGACAGTTCTCCGACCTCTCCCTTCCGCTCCTCGGCCGGTTCCAGCCTCTCAACGCCGGCCTCGCCGTGGCCGCCTGCGTGCGGTTCGCGGAGGCGACCGGGCTCGAGCTGACCGCGGAGAACGTGGCGGCGGGGTTGTCGAAGGTCCGTTGGCCCGGGCGGCTCGAGCGCGCCGCCAAGCGACCCGAACTGTTCTACGATGTGGCCCACACCCCCGAGAGCGCTCGGTCGGTCGCCCAGAGCCTGGCCGAGATCTCTCCGCTCGCGGACCCCGCGGAGAGCGTCATCGTGTTCGGGTGCCTTCGCGAGAAGGACGCGGGGCGGATCCTCGACGCGCTCGCACCGCTCGCCCGCACGCTCGTCGTGGTGCCGCTTCGCTCCGACCGCAGCGCTCGTCCCGCCGAGCTTCGCGTGGCGGCTGCGGGCCGCTTTCCCCGGATCGTCGAAGCCCGTTCCGCGGCCGAGGGGCTCCGTGTCGGCCGGGCCGGTACCGGCCCCGATGGGCTTACTCTCGTGGTCGGGAGCGACTATCTGGTCGGGGAGCTCCACCGCCGCGAGGAGGACGCGGACGAACCCGACCTCTCCGACCCGGGCGTCGCGACGTCCCGGGAGGGCACGGCCGGGACGACCGAGTCGCGGGGCGGGAAGCTGTGAACGGACCGGAACCGGCCCGGGCGTTCGACTGGGAGCGTCTGCTCGACCGGTTGAGCGAGCTCTACGGCACCGGGGACTGGCGTCGGCCGTACCTTCGCGACCACGCGGAGGACCCGTTCCAGGTGCTCATCGGCACGATCCTTTCCCAGCGGACCCGCGACGCGAACACCGACGCGGCGAGCGCCCGGCTCTTCGCCCGGTTCCCGGACGCGCCCTCCCTCGCCCGGGCGAAGCGCTCGGAGGTCGAACCGCTCATCCGGGCGACCGGCTTCTACCGCGTGAAGGCCCGCGTCCTCGGCGTCGTGGCCCGGGAGGTGCTCGACCGGTTTGGCGGCGTCGTGCCCCGCGACTACGCGGAACTCGTGTCGTTGCCCGGGGTCGGTCCGAAGACGGCGAACTGTGTGCTGGTCTTCGGCTACGGCATCCCGGCGATCCCGGTCGATACCCACGTCCACCGGATCGCCAACCGTCTCGGCGTCGTTCGGACGAAGACGCCCGAGGCGACGGAAGCGGCGCTCCGCGAGCGGGTCGACCCGCGGTTCTGGATCCCGGTGAATCCGCTCCTGGTGCAGCACGGCCAGAACCTGTGCCGACCGAACCGGCCCCGATGTCCCGAGTGCCCCATCGCCGACCAGTGCGCCACCGGGCGCGCCCTCAAGGAAGGGCGGAACCCGCCGCGGCCGGAGGACCGGCCGAAGCCGCCGGCGTCGCGGGCAGCCAAACGAGCGCGGCCAGCGTCGCGAGCGTCAGCACGACGAGCGCCTCCCACGCGACCGAGTACGACTGCGCGGCGACGATCACGCCGAACAGCGCAGAGACCCCGGCTCCCCCGGCGAGCTGGATCGAGTTGAGGAGACCGATCGCGAGCGGGATCTCCTCGGGCGGTACCTCCCGCCAGTAGTGGGGGAGGACGTACATCACCGCGTAGATGAACCCGTACGAGAACGAGAACGCCACCCCGATCGCGAGCGCGACCGCGAGGCCGGCCCACGGAAGGAGAGCGAGCACGCCGGCTCCGATGAGGGTGGCTACGAGGAACTGGACCCGGTGGTTCCGATAGCGTTCGGCGACGCGTCCGCCGACGGGGCCGGTCGCGAAGCTCGGAAGGACGAACATCATCCCGACGACCCCGGCGAGCGCGATCGACCAGCCCTCGACCGACTCCCCCCACGGGACCACGAACTGCCCCGTGGCGAATGTTGCTCCTTCCAGGCCGACGAACGCGACGCCGACCGCCCAGACCCCGCGGTACCGCAGCGCGATGGGCAGACGAGCGCGGCGCCGCGCCGGCGGGCTCGGAGCGGCCCCGACGGTCCGAGGCACGGCCCAGAGGCTGACCACGGCCGGAACGCCGAGGACCGCGCCGCCCACGACGAGCGAGAGCTGCCAGCCCAGCGGCGGGATGAGAAGGGCAGTGACGACGATCCCGAGCGCCGAGCCCACGCTGAACGCGGAGCTGAAGACTCCGACGGGTATCCCGCGACGGCCGGCTGGGTAGAGGCTCGCGACCAGCCCGATCGCCGGCGAGAAGAAGAGGGCGGCGCCGACCCCGGCGATGGTGCGCAGCGCGACCAGCACCGCGAACGAGGGGGCCGCACCGCACGCGGCGGCGGTGACGGCGAGCAACCCGACGCCGGCGAGCGAGACCGAGCGTGAACCGTAGCGGCGGGCGAGCAACCCGGCCGGAACCTGGAGGAGACCCGCGCCGACCAGGAACGACCCGACGAGCAGCCCCCACTGCGCCGGACCCACGCCGAACGACGAGCCGATCTGCGGGAGCGCCGGCCCGACGTCGAACCAGTTGTAGGCGTAGCCGATCCGAAGGGCGATGAGCGCGGCCGTGGCGCGCGCCGCCACCCTCGGGTCGAGCGGGGCGCTGCCCACCTTCGCTGCCTCCGGCCCGCTCGTTCGTTCGCCTCCTAGGGAGCCGACTCCCCGGTCGTGACCGGTCCGCCCTACCGACCAAACGGTTTAAACATCGGCGACCGTCCGCGCGCCGTCATGGACGCGTCGGAGTACGACCTCCCGTTCTTCCACCGAGGAGGATTCCACCGGCGCACCTGCGTCGTGTGCGGCCACGCCTTCTGGACCCTCGGGGAGTTCGACCGTTGCCAAGAGGCCCCGTGCCGCGACTACGGGTTCATCGGCCACCCGATCCTGGCACGCCCGTACGACCTGCGCACGTTGCGGGAGAGCTACCTCACGTTCTTCGAGCGGCGGGGCCACACGCGCATCCGACGCTACCCGACCATCGCGCGCTGGCGGAACGACGTGTTCTTCACGCAGGCGTCGATCTACGATTTCCAGCCGTGGGTGACGAACGGGACGATCCCGCCTCCCGCGAACCCGCTCGTGATCAGCCAGCCGGTCCTCCGTTTCATCGACCTCGAGGAGGTCGGCCGCAGCGGCCGACACTTCACGCTCTTCGAGATGATGGCCCACCACGCCTTCAACCGTCCCGACCACGAGGTCTACTTCAAGGAGCGATGCGTCGAGCTCTGCGACGAGCTCCTGACGAACGAGTACGGGGTCGACCCGAAGTCGATCACCTACAAGGAGGAGGTCTGGGAAGGCGGCGGCAACGTGGGCCCGTCGCTGAGCGTCAGCGTCGCGGGCCTCGAGCTCGCGACGCTCGTCTTCATGATGTACGTCCGGGACGGCGAGCGGCTGAAGCCGATGCCGCTCCAGGTCGTCGACACCGGCTACGGTCTCGAGCGGTTCGTGTGGGCGAGCCAGGGGACGAAGAGCGCCTACGAGGCCGTGTTCGGCGCCGAGTACGAGGAGCTTCGCCGCACCTTTCCGCCCCGCGAGACCGCGCTCCTGATCGACCATGCGCGCGCCCTCAACTTCCTCTTGACGGACGGGGTCGTGCCGTCCAACAGCAAGGAGGGGTACTTCGTCCGGCTGCTCCTCCGCCGTTCGCTCAGGATCCTCCAGAAGACGCCGGAGGCTCCCGACGTGATCTCGATCCTCGACCGGGTCGGCCGGGAGATCGCCCGCGACTTCCCCGAGGTGGGAGCGCACCGCGACGACCTCCACAAGGTGGTGCTCGCCGAGTGCGAACGCTACGAGGACGCGATCGGCCGGGCCCGACAGACGATCCGACGCTACGAGGAGCGGGTCCGCTCGACCGGCGGCCATGTCGGCGAGGAGACGCTCATCGAGTGGTACGACTCGCTCGGCGTCCCCCCCGACCTCGCGGTCGAGGAGCTCGTCGACCCTCCGAAGATCCCCGAGGACTTCTACGCCCGCGTCGCCGAGCGGCATGAGAACGAGGGGCCGACCAGCGACTACGCGGACACGGGCGAGGGCCTGCCCGAGGTGCCCTCCGGCACTCCGCCCACGGAGGTGCTCTACTATCTCGACCCGTACACCACGAACTTCGAGGCCCACGTGGTCTGGACCGACGGACCGTTCGTCGCGCTCGACCGGACGTACTTCTACCCCACCGGCGGCGGCCAGGTCACGGACAAGGGGTCGCTCGGCGACCTCGAGGTCGTCGACGTCGCGCACCGTGGTCCGTGGGTGCTCCACCGCCTCGAGCGACCCGCACCGTTCACGGTGGGCGAACGCGTCCGGGCCAAGGTCGACCCGACCCGGCGTACCCAACTGATGCAGCATCACACGGCGACGCACCTTTTGAACGGGGCGCTGCGCGAGGTGCTCGGTCCCCACGTCTGGCAGGCCGGGGCGTACAAAGGCCCCGAGGCGGCCCGCATCGACGTGACCCACTACCGGGCGCTCACGAAGGAAGAGATCCACAAGGTCGAGCGTCGCGTGAACCAGGTCGTCCGGGAGGACCGACCCGTGAAGAGCTACTTCGAGACCCGCGGCGAAGCGGAGCGCCGGTTCGGGTTCACGCTCTACCAGGGCGGTGCGGTCCCCGGGCGCGACCTACGGATCGTGGAGGTGGAAGGGTTCGACGTGGAGGCGTGCGGCGGAACTCACTGCACCCACACGAGCGAGGTCGGCGCGATCGCGATCCTCGACGTCGAGCGGATCCAGGACGGTATCGTGCGCTTGACGTACGTGAGCGGGGACCGGGCGCTCGACGTCCGGGACGAGCACGAGGCGATCCTTTCCGAGGCGGCTCACCGTCTCGGAGTGCCGGTCCAGCAGCTCCCCGACGGGATCGACCGACTCCTCAACGAGGTCGAGGAGACCCGCAAGAACGCGCGGGAGCGACGTAAAGGCGACCTCGGGTCCACCGCCGCACGGTTGCTCGCGGACCCGTCCTCGACCGAGGTGGTCGGCGGGACGACCGTCATCACGGCGAAGGTGGACTTCGACCGCAACGAGATGATGGAGCTCTCCCGCCTCCTCACCAAGGACGGTCACCGGGTCGCTCTGCTCGCGAGCGAGCGGGACGGGCGTGGGGTCCTGTTCGTGGGCTCCACCGAACCGAAGGTCTCGGCGCAGGCGACCCTTGACGCCGGCAAGGCCGAGTTTGCCGGTAAGGGCGGCGGCAATCCCTCGGCCGCGACGGCGGTCGGCGACCCGGGCGCTCCGCTCGCGAGCGCCCTGGAACTGACGCGAAAAGCTGCCCGTCGGGCCGTGACGGAGGGATAGCCCGGCACCTTCTCCTCGGTGCGAAAGCTTTACTTTGAGATGGCCCCCATGATGGCACGGGATACGGAATGGTTCGCTGGGTCTCCGAACCCGCCTTCCTTCCGTAATCGAGGCAATTAAGATGACCGCGAACGAGGGGAGTACCGTCGGCGGCGTCCCGTCCGAGGTGATCACCTTCCTCAGCGGGAAGGGCGGGCGGTCGCTCATCATCAAGGGTGGCGCGGGAACGGGCAAGACCACTTTCGGGCTCGAGCTGCTCGAGCGTGTGGGCCAGCCGAACCGGTCGTACTACCTGTCGACGCGGATCGGGGACGAGGCGCTGTTCCGCCAGTTCCCCTGGCTCAAGACCACCGAGATGCGGACCCGCGTGCTCGACGCGGCGAAGCTGTTCCTCGACGCGATCCAGACCTCGAGCAAGGGCCGGGACGTCGAACTGCCCGAGCCCGAGCAGCGGAAGGTGCGGGCCGGCCGCGAGGTGCTCGCGAGCTTCGGCCAGGAACGCGGGCCCCCGACGCGGGTCGACCGGACCCACCTCACCGCCCTCCTGAAGCGAAGCCCGATGCCCGAGGTGGAGAACGTCTACCAGCGGATCGAACGCGCGCTCCCGGAGAAGTCGCTCCTCGTCATCGACTCGCTCGAGGGTGTGACCCACAAGTACGGACTCGAAATGGAAGAGTTCGTCATGGCCCTCCAGAAGGACCTGGTCGAGGCGTCGAGCACCGACGTCGTCATGATCCTCGAGAAGCCCGAGGCGGGCGGGATCGAGTACCTCGTGGACGGGCTCATCTCCATCCAGCGCGAGGAGCTCGACGAACGCCGCGTCCGTCACCTGCGTCTCGAGAAGCTGCGGGCGACCAACATCGGTCGCGCCCGGTACGCCGTCACCCTGGACGGGGGACGGTTCGAGGCGCTCGGGAACCTCTCGACCACCGGCGGCCCGGTCGCGACCGGGCCGTGGAAGCCCATCGCGGACCAGGAGCGGTACTACTCGACCGGCATCCCCGACTTCGACAAGCTGCTCGGCGGCGGGTTCCGCCGGGGGAGCTTCAACGCCTTCGAGGTCGACGTCAACGTCGGGGTCGACGACTACTACATGCTGTTCACGCCCACGTTCCTCAACTTCCTGACGCAGGGACGGGGGATGATCGCGGTGCTCGCCGCGGGCGAATCGCCCGACAAGCTTCGGGAGACGCTCATCCGCCACGTCCCGGCGAACCAGTTCGACACGCGTGTGCGGATCCCCGACTACTCCGCGAACGAGACGGAGGAGCCGTACATCCTGCCGATGGGACGCTACGGCCGGGACGAGGCCGTGAAGGCGATGGTCGCCGCGGAGCGCGCGGTCGCCGGGCCCGACCGCAAGACGTTCCTCGAGTACACCGCGTTCGACACGTTCGAGAGCTTGATGGGCGACCAGGTCGCCATCCGGATGTACTTCCAGGGCGTCTCCCGGACGAAGCACGTCGGGAACCTCGGGATCGGTCTTCTGAAGCCGGGGCTTCTCGTGTCGAGCGAGATCCTGAACATGATGGACTCGTACTTCCGGATCATCAACATCGATAGTGCCA
>Ga0209039_10002713_pt1 | contig 14670 bp, 15 predicted proteins | sample BogFormECP12_OM1_FD_188238 | JGI IMG/M metagenome (GOLD analysis project Ga0209039, IMG submission 188238) | Bog forest soil microbial communities from Calvert Island, British Columbia, Canada - ECP12_OM1 (SPAdes) (version 2) | ecosystem: Environmental > Aquatic > Freshwater > Wetlands > Bog ... | reverse complement strand
CACCGCGCACCCGCAGATCTCGTTCCTGCGGCTGCTCGACCCGGCGGACCTGCCCGCCGAGTTCGTCGCCGACATCCGCGGCTGGCGCAGCCGCAGCGGGACCGTGAAGATCAACCTGGCGCTCGACCGGCTGCCGGTGTTCACCGGCCACCCCGAGCCCGACCCGTCGGTCTACGGCGGCACGATCGTGCTGGCGGAGTCGCTCGATGACATCGAGACCGCGTTCCAGCAGGCCGTCTCGGGCGCGCCGGCCGCGCTGCCGTTCGCCGACATCTGCATCCCGAGCGTCTTCGACGACTCGCTGGCGCCCGCCGGGAAGCACATCATGTCGATGTTCACCCAGTGGGTGCCCTGCGGCTACGCCGACGCGCCGCACGACGCCGACCTGAAGGCCTACGCCGACCGGGTGCTGGCCCGGGTGGAGAAGGTCGCGGCCGGGTTCACCAGCTCGGTGCTGCACCGGCAGGTGATCGGGCCGCACCAGATGCAGGAAGAGTACGGGCTGGTCGGCGGGAACATCTTCCACGGGGAACTGTCGCTGGGGCAGATGTTCCACGCCAGGCCCGCGGCCGGCTACGCCGATCTGCGCACGCCGGTACGAGGCCTGTACCAGGCGGGTTCGGCCACTCACGGGGGCGGCGGCGTCACCGGCATCCCAGGCCGCAACGTGGTCCGGCAGATCCTCGCCGACCGCCGCGCCGAGCGCTGGCGCCGTCGGGTAGGCCGACACGGCCGGGCTGGAAGGCCGATCGTCCACCCCAAAGAGGCCGACACGATGTGACATCGGTGCGGTCCGGGGGCGGGGGTGCGGTCCGGGGGCGGGGGTGCGGGGCTAGGCGGAGAGGTGCGGGGCTAGGCGGGGGTACGGGGGGCGGAGGGTTGGGAGGCGCGGGCCAGGGCGGCGACTCGCTCGAAGGAGATCAGGCGGTCGGCGGGGTCGAAGACCATGGTGGTGATCATCAGCTCGTCGGCGGCGGTCGCCTCGAGCAGCTCGGCGATGCCGCGCTGGACGGTCTCCGGCGAGCCGACGATCTGCGAGGCCTGGCGGTCCTCGACGAACGCGCGCTCGAGGTCGGTGTAGGGGTAGGCGGCCGCCTCCTCGGGTGAGGGCAGCGGTCCTGGACGGCCAGAGCGCAGCCGCAGGAACGACAGCGCGCCGGAACCGGCCAGCCAGCGGGCGCGCTCGTCGGTCTCGGCACACACCACGGCGGCGGCGACCATGGCGTACGGGCGCTCGAGGACCTCCGACGGGCGGAAGTGCTGGCGATACAGGGCCAGCGCGGGCAGCGTGTTGACCGCGCTGAAGTGGTGCGCGAAGGCGAACGGGAGGCCGAGCAGGCCGGCGACCTGGGCGCTGTAGCCGCTCGAGCCGAGCAGCCACATGTCCGGCTGGTTGCCCCGGCCCGGCATCGCGGTGATCTGCGCGAACGGGTGGCCGTCGGGCCAGCGGCCGGTGAAGAAGCCGAGCAGGTCCATCAGCTGTTCGGGGAAGTCGTCCGCCGACAGGGCGTCGGTCGAGCGGCGCAGGGCCGCCGCCGTGACCTGGTCCGTGCCCGGCGCGCGCCCGATGCCCAGGTCGATCCGGCCGGGATGCAGCGCCTCCAGCATGCCGAACTGCTCGGCGATCACCAGCGACACATGGTTGGGCAGCATGACGCCGCCGGAGCCCACCCGCATGACCGAGGTCGCGTCGGCGATGTGGCCGATCAGGACGGGGGGCGCGGAGCTCGCGATGCCGGGCATGTTGTGGTGCTCGGCGACCCAGAACCGCCGGAACCCGAGGCGTTCGGCGTGCCGGGCCAGGTCGATCGTGGCGCGCAGGGCGCCGCCCGCGGTCCCGCCGTCGGGCACCGGCGCCAGGTCGAGCACGGAAAGGGGCACGGCCCGCGGGCCGAAGGTCAGGGCCAGGTCATCCACGACTGGTTCGAACAGCGCGAAGCAGCTCATTCTTCCGCCCATGACTGTGGGAGGGGCAGAAGTGACCGTGGGGACGAGAGAGGTTGGCCTCGTGGCCGGGGGCTCGAGGCGGCGGAGGCTGCTCGGGGCGGCAATCGGGCTGCGGCCGGCACTGCGGATCGCGACCCTCGGCGGCGTGACCGGGTTTGTCCTGCTGCTGCCCACGTCGCTGCCCCGGTACCGGCTGCCTGCCTAGGGCTAGACCGGCCTGCGCATGACGGGACGGGTTTTGGGCGGCCCGGGTATCTCCTCGAAACCGGCCGCGCGGTACAGCTCGCGGGTGCCCATGTAGCGATAGGCCTTCCCGTCGGGCGAGGGGTAGGCCTCGAGCATGGCGGCGCCGGCCTCGGCCGCGTAACCGCAGGCGGCGGCCAGCAACTGTGGGGGGAGATCCTGGCGGCGGGCTCGCGACGCGACGAAGAAACACACCACCGACCACACTCGCTCCCCCGGCACCTGCGGGATCACCCGGGACGCGAGGACGGCGGCGTAGTTATCCCGCGGCGCGATCGAGCACCAGCCGATGGGATCGCCATCCTCGTCGCCCTCGTCGGCGTCGTAGGCCAGCACGCCGACCGGCTCGCCCGCGCGGACCTGCCCGGCCAGCGCTGCGACCCTTCCTTCCTTCCCGGCGTCGCGGAACGGCGTCGAGCGCAGCCGCCAGCGCTGGCACGAGCACCACCGGAAGGTCCCGTACGTTGCCGAGAAACGCTCCAGATCACCGGCCGTCGCCGGGGTTACCGGCAGGAACCGGTCACGGCTCACGGCGGTGCACGGTCCGGTGCGGGCCTGACTGGAGGGCGTCGCCACCGCCGTAGGGGCGGCCGTCCAGGTTCCAGCTCCACGAGATCTCCGGGGTGATCCGCAGGTACGGGCCGGCGCCGAACCGGCCGGGCCGCTCGGTCAGCTCGGTCAGCTCGGCCGTGCCGTAGACCCGCAGGAACCGCGGCGTCCACGGATCGGTGGACACCAGGTCGTCGACGACCAGCGCGACCTTGGCCTGGCCCGCCTTGACGTTGAGGAACTTCCTGGTCCGCTCGGGCGCCCGGCCGCCGACGTAGAAATAGGTGCCGTCGAACTCGAACCCCACCGGGACCACGTCCGGCTGCCCGTCCGCGTCGACGGTGGCCAGCCGGGCCAGCGGCTGCGACTTCAGATAGGCGGCCTCGTCTTCGGTGAACGCCATCGGTTGTCTCCTCGTGTAGTTCGTATAGATTACTATAAACATAACAAACCTTTTAGGCCGAACGGGCGGTGGTTCAAGCGGTGGCCGCAGGCGGAGAGCAGCAGCCGGTGGCGGACGGGCTGATCCGGCTGTCCGTCCTCACGCAGTCGGCCTTCGCCCGGGTGGCCGAGCGTCACGGGCTGCCGGCCGCGCAGGCCAGGCTGCTGTGCGCGCTAGCGGGCGGGGCGCGGGGCATGTCGGAGCTGGCCGGCCTGCTCGGCATCGAGAAGGCGGCGCTCACCGGGCTGGCCGACCGGGCCGAACGTCGCGGCCTGATCGCCCGGACCGCCGTCCCCGGCGACCGGCGCGCGCTATCGGTCGCGCTCACGCCGGCCGGGCGCGACACGGCGAGCGCCTTCCACCGCGAGGTTTCCGCCTCGCTCAGCCAGCTGACTGAGGTGCTGCCGCCGGGTGAACGCGTGCGGTTCTGCCGCAGCCTGGCCCGCATCGCCGACGGCGAAACCCGCTAGGACCCGGTGCGCTCGGCCTGCTCGCGCCGCTCGGCGGTTTCGCGTGGGTCGTGGATGGTGGTGGTCTGGCCGGGATGCCGGTCGGTGTGGTGCTCCATGGTGTAGAAGCGCAGCGCGTGCAGCATCTGGGTGAACCGGTGATGGTCCGCAGCGGTTGAGACCAGGCCACCACCTCCGCCGAGCATGGCCGACGGGCGGCGGGCGGCGTCGCCTAGGGCGTCGAGCCTGATTGCCTCATCGCGCGCCTGGCCGGCCAGAGCGAGGTCAGCGGTGGACGGCGGCGAGGAGGGCGGAGTAGGAGCGGACCAGGGCCGCGTGCTCTAGCGGGAGCAGCGGGCTGCCGGGCGGGCAGCCCTGCTCGACCCACTGGTCGGACAGGCCCATCGCCTTGGCCCGGTGTACCGCGGCTGGCCGGACCGCTTCCTCGGGCTCGCCGAAGAGGTAGCAGTAAAGCCGGGTCAGCGAGTCAACCAGCTCGTCCGGGGTGGAACCGGGCTCGTGCTGGATCTCGCGGTGCACACGCCACCAGTCGACCTCGAGCTCGGCGGCCTTGGCCGGGTTGGACGGCTCGCCGTGGGTGAGCCTGACCAGCGCGTAGAACCGCCGCATGCAGGCCCGGGCGCGCTTGGGATGGTTGTCGGGGAACGGCGCCCACAGCTGGCTGGCGCGCAGCAACAGCCAGGCACCGTGCATGGTCCGGTACCAGTCCATGCCGAAGCCCACCCTGACCACCCCGATCGTGGCCCGCAGGACCTGAGGCCAGCGGCGCTGGTAATACCCCACCCAGGCCCGGTACTCAAGATCGGCGAGCCGGACGGGATCGAAGGACCGCAGTCGCGTCGGCGTACCCAGGCTGACCTTTCCAGTGCCCACGAGCTTCCCTCCCTGTCCGCTACCTACGCTGTTCCCCTTGCATCCTGGCCTGACGCCTGCCAGATCCTGGCCCGCGGCACCGAAATCGGCACGATCTTGCCATACTTGTCCTTACGCTATCGCCAGGGGGAGGCGAAGCCAGCGGAGGAGTTCGGCGAAGTCGGCGTCGATGACGGACTGGTCGTGCTGGCGGAAGCGGCCGGCCGCCTCGCTGGCAGCGAAGCCGAGGACCGCGGTGCTGATCAGGCGTTCGGCCCGAGCGACCTCGGTCTCGGGCAGGCCGCCTTCGCGCAGCGCCGACTGCACCGTGTCGCGGACCGCGCGGGCCGCCGCGGTGACGGCCGGCCTGGTCAGCAGCAGCGGGAAGACGGCGGGGTGCCTGCGCGCGGTGTCCCTGATGCCGGCCGCGAGGGCGGCCAGGCGCTCGTCCCAGCGACCCCCGGCCGGCGGCATTGGGTACTCGGTGAGCAGCAGTTCGACCAACCCGTCCAGCAGGGCGTTCTTGTCGTCCACGTGCCGGTACAGCGCCATCGGGGTGACCCGCAGGCTTCTCGCGACGGCGTGCATGGTGACCGCCTCCAGGCCTTGCTCGTCGGCCAGCCGCAGCGCAGCGGCCAGCACCGCGTCACGGCTGATCTGCGGGGCGCGTCCCACGGCTGGTCTCCCTCCCGTCGCTCTTGGTAAGAAAAGTATATACCGTATGCTTACAATATATGCAATGCGGCTGCTCGCGGGGGTTGAGGCACGCGCAGGCTTTGGAGGATGCCATGCTGATACTGCTGAGCGACGGCGCCGGGCTGACCGCCCGGCAATGCGCGACCGTGCTGGCCGGGGCTGGCCACCAGGTGGAGGCGCTGTCCCCGGGCGGGCTCTGCCTGGCCCGGATGACCCGGCATGTCCGGCGGGTGCACCGGGTTCCGGCGGTGGGCCGTGATCCGTTCGGGTGGCTGGACGCCGCCCTGGGCATCGCCGCGCGGCGGCGGGCGGACGTGCTGCTGCCGGTGCAGGAGCAGGTCGCCGTGATGTCGCTGGGGCGGGAGCGGATCGAGGCGGCCGGGCTGGCGACCGCGGTGCCTGAGTTCGGCGCGCTGGCCCAGGTGCAGGACAAGGTGTCGGCGTTCGCCACCTTGAGCCGGGTCGGCCTGCCGCAGCCGGCCGCGGTGGTGGCGGCGACCGCGGCCGAGCTGGAGGGGGCGGCGGAGCTCGGGCTGCCGGCCTTCGTGAAGACGCCGATCGGGACGGCGTCGGCGGGGGTCTGGCGGGTCACCTCGACCGACGCGCTGCGGCGGCTGGCGGCGGCCTGCGAAGGCCGCGGCGTGTTCGGCCAGGGCGGCGTCCTGGTGCAGCAGGCCGTGGCCGGGCCCCTGGTCATGGTCCAGGCGGTGTTCGCCCGCGGCGAGCTGGTCGCCTACCACGCCTGCCAGCGGGTCCGCGAGGGCGCCTCCGGCGGGGCCAGTCACAAGCTCGGCGTGGACCTGCCGGAGGCGCACGAGCACCTGGCCCGGCTGGGCGCGGCGCTGGACTGGCACGGCGCGCTGTCGGCCGACGTGATCGGCGGCCCGGCCGGCCCGGTGTTCATCGACATCAACCCGCGGCTGGTCGAGCCGGTCAGCGCGCTGGACTCCGGCGTCGACCTGGCGCGGGCCCTGGTCGAGGTGGCCAGGTCGGGCACGTCGCGGCCGCAGCCGCCGGGGCAGCCGGGCGTGCGGACGCATCAGCTGCTGCTGGCGATCCTGGGCGCGGCCCAGCGCGGCGGGCGCCGGGGCGTCGCGCGCGAACTGCGCGACGGGCTGCTGCACCGCGGAGACTACCGGGGCAGCCGCGAGGAGCTGACGCCGGGCGGCGGCGACCTGCTCGCCGGGCTACCGGTCACGCTCACCGCCCTGGCCATTCTGCTCCGGCCCGCGGCGTGGCGGTCCTTCGCCAGCGGGAGTACCGGGGCGTACTCGCTCACCCCTGCGGCGTGGGAGGAGCTCAGGCGGGCGGGCGCCGCGGTCGGCGCGAGGCCGCCGGGTGCTTGAAGGTGGGCCAGGCACGCAGTACGGCCCGTTCGGCATCATGATGGTCGGGTGCCTGCGCTGACCGAAACAGAAGCCAGGGTCCGGGCCGCATTGGTCGACGTCCGGGCCTACGACGTGTTCCTCGACCTGACCGCGGGGCCGGCCGGTCCGGTCCGGTCACGGACCGAGATCCGGTTCGGGTGCCGGGAGCCGGGGGCGGCCACGTTCGCCGACCTGACGGCCGGGATGACCAGCGCGGTCCTCAACGGGCGGGCGGTGGGTCCGGCGGCCGACGGGCGGCTCGGGCTGGCGGGGCTGGCCGCGGAGAACGTGCTCGTGGTCGAGGCCGAGGTGACCGGCTCCGGCGGCGGGAGCGGGCTGACCTGGTTCACCGATCCGGCCGACGGCGCCGGCTACCTGCTGTACATGGGCTACCCGACCGAGGCACCGGGCCTCTTCTGCTGCTTTGACCAGCCGGACCTGACCGCCACCACCACCCTGAGCCTGGCGCTGCCGGCCGGCTGGGACTGCCTGAGCAACGGGCCGGTGACCGAGCGGCCGCCGGCTGGGCAGTCGGGGACGTGGCGGTTCGGGCCGGTGCGCGGCACGCGGCCTTACGACCTGACCATCGCCGCCGGGCCGTACGTCGAGGACTGGCGCGGCGCCGGCGGGGCCGGGGGCTCGGTGCGCATGAGCATCCGGCGCAGGCCGTCGCTGGCCGGCGCGGACGGGGTGGCGGGCATGGCCCAGTTCGCCGAGACGGCACGGCGGGCCCTGGAGTACTACGAGCGGGCGCTGGGCGTGCCCTGCCCGTACCCGAAGTACGATATCGGGTTCGTGCCCCGGTTGAGTGCCCTGGCGGTGTCGATACCGGGCCTGATGCTGGTCAACGAGAGCCTGCTGGCGCGCATGGCGGATCCGGACGACGACTTCGTGGCGATGGTGTGCGCGCATGAGGTGTCACATCTGTGGTTCGGGTGCCATGTGAGCATGCGCTGGTGGGACGACCTGTGGCAGGACGAGGCGATGGCCACTTACATGAGCTACACGGCCCTGGGCGACGTCGGCGCCTGGACCGCGTTCTGCTACCGGGAGAAGCCGCGCGCCTACCAGGCCGACGCGCTGCCGGGCCGGCAGCCGGTGTCCTCGCCGGTGGCCAGCGCGGCCGACGCGCTGTTCCGGCTGCCCGCTCTGACCTACTCCAAGGGCGCCGCCGTGATCAGGCAGCTGGCCGCGCTGATCGGCGACGACGCGCTGCGGGCCGGGCTGGCCGACTTCATGCGGCGGTTCGGCGGCGGCAGCGCGGAGCTGGACGACCTGATCGCCTGCTGGTCGCGCTCGTCCGGCCGCGACCTGGGCGGCTGGGCGGATGAGTGGCTGCGGACCGAGGGCGCGAGCACGCTGCGGGGCGCGGTGGTACCCGCGTCGGACGGCACCATCGGGTCACTGACCGTGCGGCAGGACGAGCCGCGGACGCACCGGCTCTGCATCGGGCTCTACGACCGTTCCGGGGCGGGGCTGCAGCGGCGACGGCTGATCAGCACGGAGATCAGCGGGGCGGTCAGCGAGGTGGCGGTGCCCGCCGGGGAGCCGATGCCCGACGCGCTGGTGCTCAACGACGGCGACCTGTCCTACGCGGAGATCGCGTTCGACCCCGGCACCCTGGAGGCGCTGGCCCAGGCGGCGATGGACGTGGGCGACCCGCTGACCGAGGCGGTGTGCTGGAACGCGGCCTGGCGGATGGTGACGGCGGGCTCGGCGGCGGACTCGCTGGCGGCGGCGGATTTCGCCGGTCTGGTGATCCGGCGGCTCCGGGGTTCGGTGTCCTTGCCGGTAGCGGGGATTGAGGTGCTGCTCGAACGGGCGGTGACCGCCGCCGACATGTACACGGCAGGTGCCGAACGGGCTGGGTTGCGCGCGGCGATCGCGTCCGCGTGCCTCGACGGCGTGTCGGTCGCGGCGGCGGGAAGCCCGCGGCAGCGTGCCCTGGCGGCGGGGTTCGCGGCGAGCGCTCATTCCGATGAGCAGCTTGCCGTCCAGCGTCTGTGGCTGGACGGCGGGTCGCGGCCGGACGGCCTGGCATTCGACGGTGACCTGCACGGACGCCTATTGCGGACGCTGGCGGCCCGCGGGCTCGCCTGCGACGAGGATCTGGATGAACTGGTCGCCGCGGACCCGGTGGCCGGGGAGCAGAACCGGGCCACCTGCCGCGCCCTGCGGCCGGACATCGCGGCCAAACATCAGGCCTGGACGGCGGCGCTGGCGGCCGAGGCGGACTGGCGGATGGCGGTGGCGTCCGCCGCCGGGATCTGGGTGCCTGGCCAGGAAGAGCTGCTGGGCCGGTCGTGGCTGGCCGAGTACCGCGACCGGTACTTCGCCGAGGCACTGCCGGCGCTGGAGGGCAGAGAAGGGGGATGGGGAGGTGGGTGGGGAGTGATGCGGCACCTGGCGCGGGCGCTTTACCCGGCCACGCTGGCCGAGCCGGCGACGCTGGCGGCGACCGCGGCCGCGCTGGAGCGCGGCGACCGGCTCAGCCCTGGATTGCGGCTGGTGCTGCTCGAGCAGGAGGCGATCCTGCGTTCGGTGCTGACGGCGCGATCGGTGGCGCCGCGGTGGCGCTGAGCTATTCCTCCAGGGCGCCTAGGTCGGCGGGGACGTCGACGGAGTAGGGCTTGAGGATCTCCAGAGGGACGATCTCGAGCGCGCGCTGGTGGGTGGAGGCCAGCACCACCGGGGCGGCGGCGCCGTCCCGGTGCGCCTGCAGCCAGTTGGCCGCGGTCACGCACCACCGGTCCCCCGGCACCAGCCCGGGGAACCTGAACTGGGGCATCGGCGTGGACAGGTCGTTGCCGATCCGGCGCTGATGCTCGAGGAATTCGGCGGTCACCACGGCGCAGATGGTGTGACTGCCCAGGTCCTCGGGGCCGGTGGTGCAGCATCCGTCCCGGTAGAAGCCGGTGAGGGGATCGGTTCCACACGGCTCAAGCTCGCCGCCGAGCACATTACGGTCACCCATGCATTGCAGTATCCGTACCGCGCCCGGTGATCCGCAAGCTCGCACCGGGCCGAGGGCCGATTAGGGCAGAACCGGCGGGAAACGCCGGGGATGCCGGAGGGGGCTCGCGTGCCTACGCGCGCGCGCACAATTGACGCGTGAAACATTCCAGGCGCCCCCGGACGGCCTGGACAGGCGCGGCCGGGCGGCTTAGTCTTGACTGTATGGTCAGTCAAGGTTTGAGGTCCCGTCCTGCCCCGGCTCCGCTTGATCGCGGTGAGCTCGAACTGGCGCTGCGGCCGTTCGGGGAAAGCCGGATGCTGCCGCGGGCGGCGTATGTCGATCCGACGGTGTTCGACTGGGAGCAGCGACACTTCTTCGGCGGCGGATGGATGTGCGTGGCACGCAGCGACCAGCTGCCCGAGCCGGGCGACCAGCGCGCCGAGGCCACCGGGCAGGGCGGCGTGCTGCTGGTCCGCGCCGAGGACGGCGAGGTGCGGGCGTTCGCGAACAGCTGCCGCCACCGCGGTCATGAGCTGCTGCCGTGCGGTCAGGGCGCCCAGGAGAAGGTGATCATCTGCCTGTACCACGCCTGGACGTACTCGCTTTCCGGTGAGCTCCGCGCGGCGGCGGGTTTCAGGAACCAGCGCGGCTTCGACTTCGGCCAGTGGGGCCTGGCGCCGCTGCCGGTGGCCGAGTGGCACGGGCTGGTGTTCGTGGACGGTTCGGGCGGCTCTGCGGGGTCTTTGGCCGACGCGCTGGCCAAGCTGGACGAACTGGTCGCGCCGTACGAGCCGGAACGCCTGGTGACCGCCGGACGGCACCGTTACGACGCTGCGGCGAACTGGAAGACCCTGACCGAGAATTACCACGAGTGCTACCACTGCCCGTCCATCCACCCCGAACTGTGCCGGGTCAGCCCGCCTAAGAGCGGCGAGAACTACGCCGCCGACGGCGCCTGGATCGGCGGCTGGATGGACCTGCGCGACGGAATGGCGACGATGTCGCTGGACGGCAGCAGTGCTGGCGTGCCGCTGCGCGGCCTCGACGCGCAGGGCCTGCGGACGGTCATCTACGTCAACATCTTCCCGAACGTGCTGCTCAGCCTGCACCCGGACTACGTGATGACGCACCGGCTGATCCCTGTGTCCGCCGACCGCACCACGATCGAGTGCACCTGGGCGTTCGCGCCCGAGGCCGTCGCCCGGCCGGACTTCGACCCGGGCTACGCGGTGGAGTTCTGGGACATCACCAACAAGCAGGACTGGTCCGCGTGCGAGTCCGTGCAGCGGGGGCTGGCCTCGCCGCATTCCTCCCCCGGGCCGCTGTCGCCCGCCGAGGACGCGGTGTACTCCTTCGTCACCACTATCGCCCGGGGCTACCTGGGCCAGTCGGTCTGGAGCCCGGTACCGTAGGCAGCGTGACCATACTTGACATCCCGGTGAAGACCCTGGCCGGGCAGGATTCCTCGCTCGGCTCGGCCGCTGCGCCCGGCTCGGCGCTGCTCGTGGTGAACGTGGCCTCTAAGTGCGGGCTGACGCCCCAGTACACTGCCCTGGAAAAACTGCACGAGCAGTTCGCCCCGCGCGGCCTGTCAGTCGTCGGCTTCCCGTGTAACCAGTTCGGCGGGCAGGAGCCGGGCACGGCCGACGAGATCGCCGAGTTCTGTTCGGCCACCTACGGGGTCACCTTCCCGATGTTCGAGAAGATCGAGGTGAACGGCCCCGGGCGGCACGCCATCTACACCGAGCTCACCGCCGCGCCGGACGCTGACGGCGAAGCCGGCGACATCCAGTGGAACTTCGAGAAGTTCCTGGTGCGACCCGACGGCACGGTGGCGGCGCGGTTCCGCCCCCGGACCACGCCCGACGACCCCGAGGTGATCGCGGCCATCGAAGCCACCCTCCCCGCCGACTACGACCTCGGCTAGGGCGCCCCGGCATCATCGTGGATCGCTACACCCCCCATGAGGGGTGTTTTGATCCACGATCGTGGTATTGGGCCGGCAGCGGGGTTAGGCGAGGATGGCGGGGCCGCGTTTGGTCATCTGGCGGGCGATGATCATGCGCTGGATCTCGCTGGTGCCCTCCCAGATCCGTGAACGCGACGATCGGATGGTGGTGGCTGATGCTGTGCGAGTAGGCCGGCGTCCTGACCACCTCGACCCCAGGGCTCGGTAGGTCCACCAGGAACATCGCGTGCTCGCCGTGGTGCGGCCCGCCCGCCAGCCGCGCCTGGAAGAAGGAGAAGTCGGCCGTGTTGAACGAGGTGACGTGCCACTTGACGCCGTTGAGCACGTACTGGTCGCCGTCCAGGTAAGCGGTCGCCTCGATCGCGTCGACGTCGGAACCCGCGTTCGCCTCGGTGATCGCGTAGCACTCCTCGCGCTGGCCGGCGATCGCGGGCCTGACGTACCTGTCGATCTGATCGCGGGTGGCCACGGCGGGCAGCCAGGACGGCGGGGTGGCCGCCACCCAGCCCAGCGCGTTGGTCACCCGGCCCATCTGCTCCTGGACGAGCACCTGCTGCAACGCGGTGCGGCCGCCGCCGCCGAGTTCTTTCGGCATATTCGTGGCGTACAAGCCCAGCTCGCGGGCTCGCTTGGCGTGCCCGGCGATCACGTCGGCGGGTGGCTCCCCGCCGGACCGTTCGGCCTCTTCCTCGAACGGGATCAGCTCGTCCGCGAACCCGCGGGCCCGCGCCTGGATCTGGCGATCTTCTTCCGACAACCCGTACATCCGGCGGTACCTCCCGGCGTCAGCCCAGTATTGACAGCACTGTATTGACTGAATGTTCAGTCTATGTCAGCATCGATGGTGTGCCGATGAGTGATACAGCGGATGCCGTGGTCGTGGGCGGCGGGACCGTAGGTGCCTGGTGCGCGTACTTCCTGCGCCAGGCCGGGCTGGCGCGGGTCGTCCTGATCGAGAAGGGGCTCCTCGGGCAGGGCGCGAGCAGCCGGGCGGCCGGCGTGGTCCGGATGCAGGGCGGGACGCCCGAGGCGGTGCGCCTCGGGCAGTGGTCCCGCCGGTTCTACCTGAGTCAGCGGGACGAGATCGGCACCGACTCCGGGTTCACCGAGCAAGGCTACCTGCTGCCCTGCTTCACCGAGGCGGAGGTCGCAGCGGCGCACGCGCGGATGGAGATGCAGTCCGCGCTGGGCGTCCCGGTGCGCTGGCTCGATCCCGGCGAGGTGGATGCGGCCAACCCGACGCTCGCGCCAGGGCAGACGCTCGGCGGCACCTTCTGCGCCCAGGACGGGTTCATCACGCCGCCGCGCAACGTGGCCGCCTACACGGTGGCGCTGATCCGCAGCGGCGTCGAGGTCCGCGAGCACGTCGCGTTCCGCGGCCTGGTGGCCGACGGCCGCGGCGTCGTGGTCGAGACGAGCCAGGGGCCGGTCGACGCTGGGCTGGTGGTACTCACCGGCGGGCCGAAGCTCGCCGAGGTCGGCCGGCTGGCCGGCCTGCGGATCCCGGCCGGCGGGGCCAGGCACCAGGTCGCGGTCACCGAGCGCCATCCGGACCTGGATCCGGCCCGGGTGCCGATGGTGTTCGACCTGGCCGCGGGGCTTTACTGGCGACCCGAAGAGGGCGGCCTGCTGTTCGGCATGAGCAACCCAGACGAGCCGCCCGGCGAGAACCGCGAGGTGGACGAGGAGTACCTAGCCAAGATGCGGTCCCGGCTAGCCGCGCTGGTCCCGGTCACCGCGGGCCTCGGGCTGCGCCGGATCTGGGCGGCGACCATCGACTACACCCCGGATCATCTGCCCATCATCGGCCGCGCGCCCGGCCTGCACGGCGTCACGGTGGCTTGCGCGGGCGGGGCCGGCATGATGTGGGGCCCGGGCGTGGCCCGGGCCGTGGCTGATGTCGCGCTTACCGGCTCCTCCGAGGTCCTCGACGTGTCCCCGCTCGGCCTCGACCGTTTCGACGAGGCCGGCCATAGCCGCCTCGCGACCGACCCTATCGCCCTGCCCTTCCCGGAGAGGATCGCCTCATCTTGACATCCTCCGCCGCCCTGAAGCTGAAGGGCGGGGATTCCAGCCGCGACTTGAGGTCGCGCTGTAGGTTCGCGGTTCAGTGGCCCGGCATCCCGAAGCCTCCCCGCGCAGCCACGACATGCCCTGCCGCGGTTCCGTACCAGGTGGTGCTGGTGCCCGCTTAATTATCGCGGACAGCTTTAAGGTATCACTTCGCACTGACATTCTAGGGGAGGTGGAGCGGCGTTTCCTCCTGTTCTGAGCGAGGTTCTGGACTGGATCTTCCAGAACCAGCACTTACCCTGAGGACGACGCTCCCCCAGGACGCTCCCCCAGCCAGAAGCGCCACTAGCCTGCCGAGTAAGGCGCCTCGCGGCCGCCTGGCCGGATCTTGCCCGGGCAGCGCCAGTCGGTAGCCTGGCAAGATGGACTATCGCACGCTAGGACACAGTGGCTGCGCGGTATCGAGCCTGTGCCTGGGCACGATGACGTTCGGCGTCGAGACGGATGAGCCGGGCGCGCACCAGCAGCTCGACCGCTTCATCGAGGCGGGCGGCAACCTGGTGGACACCGCCGACGTGTACGGCGACGGGCGGTCGGAGGAGATCATCGGCCGCTGGTTCGCCAGCCGCCCAGCCGATGTCACCGAGCCGGTGGTGCTGGCCACCAAGGGACGCTTCGCGCGCGGCCACGACCAATCGCCAAACGGCGCGGGCCTCTCCGCGCGCCACCTGACCCGGGCGCTCGACGCCTCGCTGCAACGGCTGGGGCTCGAGTCGGTCGACCTGTACCAGGTGCACGCCTACGACCCGCTGACGCCGCTCGAGGAGACACTGCGCACGCTCGACCAGTTCGTGCGCGCCGGCAAGATCCGCTACTACGGGCTGTCCAACTTCACCGGCTGGCAGCTGACCAAGGCGGTGCACCTGGCCCGCGCCCTGAACGTGGCCGAACCGGTGGCGCTCCAGCCGCAGTACAGCCTGCTGGCCCGGGAGATCGAGTGGGAGATCGTGCCGGCCGTGCTCGACGCCGGAATGGGCCTGCTGCCGTGGAGCCCGCTCGGCGGAGGCTGGCTGTCCGGCAAGTACCAGCGCGACCAGCGCCCGACCGGCGCCACCCGCCTCGGCGACGACCCGAACCGCGGCATGGAGGCCTACGACCGGCGCGGC
>Ga0209039_10002712_pt1 | contig 14671 bp, 15 predicted proteins | sample BogFormECP12_OM1_FD_188238 | JGI IMG/M metagenome (GOLD analysis project Ga0209039, IMG submission 188238) | Bog forest soil microbial communities from Calvert Island, British Columbia, Canada - ECP12_OM1 (SPAdes) (version 2) | ecosystem: Environmental > Aquatic > Freshwater > Wetlands > Bog ... | reverse complement strand
TTATTTTCTCGTAGCCATCCGTTTTCTTGTGGTAGCTATCTGTTATTTTCTCGTAGCCATCCGTTTTCTTGTGGTAGCTATCTGTTATTTTCTAATGATAGATATTAATGAACTCGTGCATGTTGTCGTTGCGATGGCTTCTCGTAAAGCTTATGACACCACTTCGTCTTCCACTTACTACCATTCGTCTTACAATACTTAACACGGTGCTCGGGATCCCGCTTAACCCAATTAAAAAGATACATGAACTGGTCCCTGCCCACCTCGATCGTACGGATCCGCTCGGGCACACCAACGCCGATCAAATAATCACTAAAAGCATTCTCGATAAGGGACTGAAGCGGGTCAAGGATCTTCGTCGACTTCCACTCAAAGCCAACCTCATCCATCCATGGCCTCACATGGTCGAAAATATGGCCGGAGCAGATCTCGACCCTATAATCCTCCTTAGAAATGCCCATCTCCACGAACAGCTCTTTAATTATTTGCACCACTTTATCCTGGTACTCGTTCTTGAAGCCGTCCTGGAAATACTCGACACCGACCAGCTTATACTTAAAAGCGCCCGTGCCCACGTCAAGCACTCCGATGGCGGCGCCTCCCACAGGCGAGCCAATGCCGCTATCATCGATCTGGACCAGCTTAGGCTTCTTACAATGGCTCTCGCCACCTTCGGCGCCATGGCTGTCGCCCATAATATCTGCTTCCACGAACAGGTAGATTGGCAAAAGAGACGAAATACTTTTTCATATACAAAAAATAAATTAATACACTAATATATTGCTCACCTTAGGCATGCATGATGAAACCGAAGTACTTCTCCAGCGTTTTACGATCAATGACGCCCGCCTTCATCAGGACATACAGCACTACGCCTAAGACGACAATCACCATAATAATGCCAAGGACGGCATAGGTCAGCATATGCGAGGCGTGAACGATGGACTCCCAGTTCTCACCCACTAAGTAGCCAAAGATCGCCAGCACCAGACACCACGGAAAGGCGCCTATCATGCTGTATACCATGAACTTCTTAAAGTCCATGTTCAACAGCCCGGCGGGGACGTTCACGATGGTCCGCACCACAGGCAACATCCTGGTAAAAATGACGGAGGTCTCGCCGTACTTGCAGAACCATCGCTCTGCGAGCATCATCTTATGGGCGTTAATGCCCAGGTACTTCCCGTAGCGGTCGATGAACGGCTTCCCACCCCAGGCGCCAATAAAGTAGCCGATGGCCGAGCCCAGGCCGGTGCCGAGGGAGCCGATAAAGGCCACGAGGACAACGTGAGGGATGCCGCCCGGCGTGGCGATGAACCCCGCATAGGTCATGATGATCTCGCTGGGGATCGGTATGCCGGCGCTCTCGATGGTCATAAGAATAAATATCCCGAGGTAGCCAAGATTACCGACGACCTGGGTGACGGTACTGGTAATATCGCCAGTCAATGATAAGAGAGCGTACATTCGTAACCTAATCCAAAAGGTGCTCCCAATGATAAAAACTTTCCTCGCATCCCGAGTCCAGGAAAATAATTATATAATAATCGCCTATTAAAATAAAGGAGATACTATGACAGGACGATGGGCAAGAGAAGTATTAGAGCATAGCCTGAGCAGGCGTACGTTCCTGAGGACCGCAGGAGCAGCGGCAGCCGTGGCGGCTTTCGGCACCCTGGGGTGCGTAAGCGCAAGCAATCCATCGCCTACGGCCTCCCCCACAATAGTGCCATCGATCGCGCCAGCTTCAGCGGGGAACATGGTCGTGGCCACGAATGCCGACCCGGTAAAGCTCGTCGACAGCGCGCTGGACGCCTTCGGCGGCCTGGAAGACGTCATAAAAAGCGGCGACAAAGTCCTGTTAAAGGCCAATTTTTCATTCGCCCGCACGGTGGACCAGGCGGCCTCCAACCATCCGCAGGTGCTCGCCAGGATCATGCAGCGCTGCAGCTCTACCGGGGCGTCCGAGGTCACGGCCTTCGACCACACCATGGATAATCCCACGATCTGTCTGGATAAGAGCGGCATCAAGGCCGCTGTGGACGCCATCGGGCTCAAGGTAATTTCCGTGAACGGCGATAAAGATTTCGAGGATAAAACCGTCCCCGGCTCGGCGCTGAAAAGCATAAAGCTGGCAAAGCTCATGGGCGATGCCGACGTGTTCATCAACGTCCCCGTCATCAAGAGCCACAGCACTACCAGGCTCACGGCTGGCATGAAGAACCTCATGGGCGTCATCTGGGACCGCCAGGCATTCCACAGTAATGATCTGGACGCGTGTATCGCTGACCTGGCCGCCTACGCCCGGCCGAGCCTCGTGATCGCCGACGCCTACCGGGTGCTCAAGACCGGCGGCCCCCAGGGGGGAGGGTCGGGAGACCAGGTGATCCAGCCTCATCAGCTCATCGTGGGTAAGGACCCGGTCGCGGTGGACTCCTATGCGGCCACGCTCCTGGGGCTCAAAGGCAGTGACGTCGACCACATCATGTGCGCCTACCGTCTGGGGCTGGGCGAGTACGACCTGGGCAAGGTCCCCATTCAAAAGGTGGGATAACGGTCAGGCTCACTTCCCTATCCCGCTACCGGCCCGCCTTCCAGGCGGCGTTCTTCGCCGTTTTCATCTCGCTATTCCTCAGCATGGCATATCCCGTCGTCATGCCGCTGAGCGGCCTGTACCTTGCGGCCGACCCGCTGGCCGTCGCCTCAATTATGCTGTTTTACAGGGGCGCATGGCTGCCCTTTTTGTTGCCCGCCGCCGTTTTCCTGGCCATCGCCGTCATTTTCGGCCGGGTCTTCTGCGCCTGGGCCTGCCCCATCGGCTTTCTCTCCGACATCCCGGCCTCGCTGAACGGGCTATTATTCAATAGGCCCATAAAATGGCGCTTTGAAGGTCTGCAGCTCGGCGTTCTTGCGGCCTCGCTCCTGGCCTCACTCATGGCGCTGGACGCGCTCTCCTTCCTCGACCCGATGGCCATATTCCAGCGGTCCGCGTATCTCGTCTGGGGCCTAGCGGGCGTTCCTTTTATTTTGCTGCTCATCATGCTCGGCTCCATGCTGGTGCCCCGCCTATGGTGTCGGCTGTGCCCGATGGGGGCATTGCTCGGAATATTCTCGGCCTTTTCGCCCTTCCGCCGTCATCTCGACGAGAAGTGCACCGGCTGCATGAAGTGCAGGAAGGCGTGCAGCATGGGCGCCATTTCCCGGGACAATAAATGGGACGCGGTAGCCTGCACCCGGTGCCTGGACTGCGAGCGGGCATGCCCCGAGGGCGCGCTCAGCTACACGGCCTCACGGCCAGAGCCCGCCATATCGCCCTCAAGGAGGTCTGTCCTGGTGGCAGGTGCCGTTCTTGGCCTCTTCGCCGTTTCTAAGGGCGCAGCCTCCGCATTATCGAGCGACACGAGCCCCGTACGGCCACCAGGCTCGCTGGCCGAGGCAAAATTTAATGCGGCCTGCATACGCTGCGAGAGCTGCGCCAGGGCGTGCCTCGGCAAGGTCATAAGGCCCGCCGGCCTGGACCTGGGGCTTGAGCGCTTTTACACGCCGGCGCTCGACTTCAACGCGGGTAAATGCGAGCGGTGCGGCACCTGCGGCGCCGTGTGTCCCACTGGCGCTATTTTAAGCCCGCCCGATGAGAACATTAAGATAGGGACGGCGAGCATTGACGGCCGGAAATGCCTCGCCTGGGTAAATAATAAAAAATGCCTCATCTGTGCGGAGGTATGCCCCGTCCACGCCGTGCTGGACACGAGCCTTCTGAAGCCGCGCATCGACCCGGAAGTCTGCATCGGCTGCGGGTCGTGCCAGTATAATTGCCCGGTGCCCGAAAAAGCGGTAACGGTATCCAGCAAGGGCGAGAGGAGGAGAGATGGATAACCGCGAGGTCGCGAACGTGCTGGCGGACATCGCCAGGCTCATGGAGCTCGAAGGGGAGGACGTCTATAAGCTACGGGCCTACAGGAAGGCGGCACAGAGCGTCGGCTCCACCAGGTCAGACATTAATGACTGTTATCGCGAGGGCCGGCTCCGGGAGATCCCCGGCGTTGGAGAGAGCATCGGAGAGCTTATCGCCGAATTACTGGAGACCGGCAGGAGCAGCATGTACGAGACGCTTAAAAAGGAGTTACCTCCCGAGCTGTTCGAGGTCATGGACGTGCCCGGGATCGGCCGCAAGACGGCCATCAAGGTCCATAAGGCCCTGGGGGTGACCTCGGTGCAGGAGTTCAAGCAGGCGGCCCGGCTGCACCGCATCAGAAAGCTTAAGGGCCTGGGGGACCGGATCGAGCAGAAGATACTGGACTCCATCGAGCGGTACCAGCGAAGGGAGACCGAGACGAGGATACCCCTGTACCGCGCCATGGGCGTCGCCTCCGAGGCGCTGGAGTACTTAAAGGACTGCGACCTCGAAAGGGCCGAGATCGCGGGAAGCGTCAGGCGCTACGCTCCCATGGTATCCAACGTTAACGTGGTCGGCGTCTCGGATAAGCCCGAAGCGGCCATCAATTGTTTCGTCAACTCGCCCCTCACGGCCATCGCCGTCACCGTATCGGCGAATAAGGCGAAGGTCGTGACCCGCTACCGGGTTGATGCCACGTTCGAGCTGGTGGACCCCGATAACTGGGGGCTGCACATGGTCTTTGATACGGGCTCGGAAAAGCACCTGGAGGAGCTGGTCGAGTACGCCGCCGATAAGGGCATAAGCCTGAGCCATCAGGGCTTCATGGACGCGGTCACGCTCCAGCATAAAAAATTCGCCACCGAGAAGGAGCTTTACGCCGCGCTGGATCTGGAATACATCCCTCCGGAGCTGAGGGAAGGGCAGGGCGAGGTTAAGGCCGCCGGCGAGCACGCGCTGCCCGACCTCATCGAGCGGAAGGACATCAGGGGCGACTTTCACGTTCACTCAAACTGGAGCGACGGCGCCAGCTCCATCCAGGACGTGGCCATGGCCGCCCGGGCTCTGGGCTACGAATACATCGCCATCTGCGACCACTCCAGGTCGCTGACCATCGCCAACGGCCTGAGCGTTGACAGGCTGAGGGACCAGATGGAGCAGATCGACCGGCTGAACGACACTCTGGAGGATTTCACGGTGCTCAAGGGCAGCGAGGTGGACATCAAGGCCGACGGCACTTTGGACCTGCCGGACGACGTGCTGGAAGAGCTGGACATCGTGGTGGCCTCGGTGCATACGAGCCTCAACCAGGAGCCCCAGGCCATTACCGATCGGGTCGTGCGGGCCCTGGAGAGCCCGTACGTGACCATCCTGGGCCATCCCACCGGGCGCATCCTCGGCGGCCGGGAACCCATGATGATCGACATGGGCCTGGTCATCGAGGTCGCAAAAACGAACGGCAAGGTGCTGGAGTTGAACGCGTACCCGAGCCGGCTCGACCTGAGCGACGAGAACGTTCACCGGGCCGTCGACGCCGGGGCGCTCATCTCCATCGATACGGACGCCCACTCCCTATTCGAGCTGGACTACATGGAGTACGGCGTACACAGCGCCCGGCGAGGGTGGGCGCCTAAAAATAAGGTACTGAACACGCTATCCTACGACGGGCTTCTACGATTCCTAAGCGCCAAAGAATAAACGATAAGTTTTATTCATCAGGGCACAATTTATATTCAGGATGATCCGAGCTTTCATTTCTGTCAACCTTACCCCGGAGATCAAGGAAAAAATAGGGGCTGCGGAGCGGGACTTCGACATGAAGGGCGTCAAGCTGGTCGACCCCTTGCTCATACACGTCACGCTCAAGTTCCTGGGCAACATCGAGGAGGACAAGGTAGACAAGATCGACGCCGCGCTGAAAAAGGTCACGGTCAAGCCTTTCAAGGCCACGTTCAAGTCGCTGGGCGGTTTCCCGAATTCCCGGAGCCCCAGGGTGATCTGGATAGGCGCCGAGGGCGATTTCGTCGAGCTGAACGAACAGGTGGAGGCGCTCATGGAGAAGATCGGGTTCGCCACGGAGGGCCGGTTCAACGCCCACGTTACCATCGGCCGGGTGAAGTTCCCCGACCCCGCGCAAAAGGAAAAGCTGCCCGGGCTCTTCGAAAAGTACGCGGGCTACGACGCCGGCAGCATGACGGTCGACGCTATTTATCTGATGAGGAGCACGCTGAGCCCGAAAGGCCCGAAGTACGACGTGCTGAAGGAGATCAAGCTTGCAGCTCGATGATATATTAAAAGAGGCGTTGTCACGGGTCAAGCCCACCGCCGAGGAAGAGCGCCAGCTTAAGGGCATCGCCCGGGAAGTGCTCGATAAGGTCGACGCGGCGGCCCGGGAATTAACGCCGGACGTATACGCCATCCACGTCGGCTCCACGGCCCGGGACACCTGGCTCAGGGGCAAGAAGGACATCGACATCTTCCTCATGTTCCCCCCGGACACGACCCGGGAGAAGCTGGAGGAGGACGGCCTCAAGCTCGCTAAGTTCGTCTCTCCCATGTACGAGGAGCGGTATGCGGAGCACCCGTACATAACGGCCGTATACAAGGAGCTTGACATAGACCTGGTGCCGTGCTATCGCGTCAAGGATGCCGCCCATATCCAGTCTGCCGTCGACCGGAGCCCGTTCCATAACCAGTACGTCCAGTCGCACATTAACGGCCTCTGCGACCAGGTGAGGCTGCTCAAACAGTTCACCATCGGCGTGGGCGTCTACGGCTCCGAGCTCCGGACGATGGGATTTTCCGGTTACCTCTGCGAGCTTCTGGTCTTGAAGTACGGCTCGTTCATCGGGGTCCTGGAGCACGGTGCCAATTTCAGCAAGGGGACCATCATCGACCTGGAGGGCCATGTGGACCGCTCCGTCGATCATCCCGAGCCGCTCATCGTCATCGACCCGGTGGATCCCCGGAGGAACGTGGCCGCGGCGCTGTCGGAGCAAAAGCTCTGCGAGTTCATCGATGCCTGCCGGCGGTTTTTGCCCGCGCCATCGCTCGATTTCTTCTTCCCACACACGGCGAAGCCTATCGGGAAGGGGAGCCTGGAAAGCCTGCTGGCGAGCCGGGGCACGCTGCTGGTGGCCGTCACCTTCAAGGCGCCCGACATCGTCGAGGACACGTTGTACCCACAGCTGAGAAAGGCGGAGGACTCGCTCGTTAAGCTGCTCGAGCGCCATGAGTTCAAGGTATACCGGAGCGACACCTGGTCCGGGGGCAAAAGCGCCATTGTCCTCGAAATGCTGGTCTGGGAGCTTCCTGTCATTGAGCGCCACCTGGGGCCGCCCATCCACGAGCGGGAGCACTGCGAAAAGTTCCTGGAAAAATACCCCGGGGCTTACATCATGGGATGCCGCTATGCCGTGGACATACCACGAAAATATCCGAACGCCGTCCAGCTCATCCAGGGCCTGCTAACGTCCTGTAGCCTCGGAAAGCAGGTGGCCGTTTCCATAAACGAGGGCTTCGAGCTCCTTTTGAACGAGGGCACGCTGGAGCTGGGCCAGGACTTTGGCACTTTTCTCGTCCGATTCCTGCACGGGCACTAAAGCCTCCAGTATTTTTTCTGTATGCCACGGGCACTTTGGATCCATCCCGACGCTTTCACGGTATTTTCTTCATTCATTTTCCCATCGTATGGCTCTCCCATAAAGCCCAGGAGAGACGCCTCTACGCACAACGGTAAGTGCTCCAGGGAATATCCGCCCTCGAGCAGCGCCACGATATTTGCTTTTTTAGCGCCCTCTTTCACCAACGATGCCAGTCTATAAAAGCCCGCCTCGGTAACCCTCATATCACCCAGGGGATCTGCGTAATGCGGGTCGTAGCCGGCCGACAGGATGACGAGGTCCGGTCTATAGGAGCCCATGATGGGCAGCAATATTTCTTCGAACGTACGGACATAGTCGGCGTCGGTGGAACCGGCCGGAAGGGGAACGTTCACGTTAAAGCCCTCGCCCTCTCCCCGGCCGGCGTCCTCCGCCCTGCCCGTGCCGGGAAAATGGGGGTACTCGTGCACCGAGAAGTACAGCACGTCCGGCCTGTCGTAAAACATCCGCTCGGTCCCGTTGCCGTGGTGGACGTCCCAGTCGACGATCATGGCCCTTTTCACCGACTTCAGGGCGTAGGCCGCCCCCACCGCCGCATTATTAAAGATGCAGAACCCCATCGCCCGGTCAGGGAGCGCATGATGGCCCGGGGGCCGGACGAGAGCGACCGAGAGCCCCCTGCCGGCAAGGGCCTCTTTGACTCCTTCGGTCGCCGCTCCTGCGGCCTTTAAGGCAGCCACGGCAGAGCCATCGCTCATGTACGTGTCGGCGTCGAGCATGCCCTCGCCGAAATTCAACGTACGATGTACGTACGATGGCGAGTGGACGGCCTCCAGGTCTTCCGCGCTCGCGGCCATCGGGCTTATATACTGTAATCGTTCGGACAGGGGGCCGTTTTTCAGGCGGGAAACCGTTAGCTCCAGCCGCTCCTTACACTCAATATGCCCCGAATAGTCGTGTTTTAAAAAATCGTCCGTGTAAAATATACCTGGTCTATGCAAGATTTAAAACCATAATATAATATGTATAATATCTTTAATTTTTTTGTATGTCAATTTTTAGCATTCGAAAAAATCCCATGACGTCTATAGTTGCACTTTTATGGCCTTTATATCTACAGCTTAATTAGCAAAAAATTTATATTTAAGGAGAGGCTATAGACTCGAAATACGTAAAATATTCAAATAGGTTATATTATACTAAGAAATATTAAAGTTTTATTTATCAAATACTAAATAAATAACCTATTATAAGGGTAAAGTATATAAATCAACAAAGTTATTATTAACATATATTAATAAATTACCATGAATTAGAAATAATTTATTAACGAGGTGGATCTAAATGAAAAAACTGACTGTACCAGTACTAGATGAAAAGGACAAGGAGTTCGTTGAGACTTTAGTGAACGTGGGCTTAAAGAGGAACGTCGCTAAGACCCTCGTGTATCTGGCAAACGTGGATGAGACCATCAGCAGGGACATCGAGCTGGGAGCGGACCTCCGCCAGCCGGAAGTCAGCATCGTCATGCGCGAGCTCAGAGACCAGGGATGGGTAGAGGAACGGGAGATCAAGAAGGAAGGCAAGGGCAGGCCCCTGAAGTGCTACAAGCTGGCCACCAGCATTACCGACATCATCTCCATGCTCGAGGAGCGCAAGAGGGAAGAGGCTCAGGTTCACCTCGAGAACATCCAGAAGCTCAGGTCGCTCTCCGACAAGCTGAAATAAATAAAATCATAAAAGCCCCCAAAAAATTAAATTATTTTTCTTTTCTTGTAATATCTTTTTTTTATTTTAATTCAGCCGGATATCCTTCTTCTCAAAGCCGGGTCTTCATACGTTAACTCCGCGAGGATCTGCTCGAAGTTCTCATCCGGGGCAAGCTGCCGGTCCCGATAAACGCCCGTCCGCCCGACGTCCGCCCTTCGTCCCAGCACCCGCATCCTCTCTTCCACGATGGCCTGGCCTACTCCGATCTTTTTTGCCACCCACCCGGGCGACAGGTCGGACAGCGGCGTCTCTATGTGCCCGTCGTCCGTCGGCTGGATGAGCATGAGCCGCTTATCGACCCCGCAGACCCTGCGCTCTTCGATGATGCCCTGAAGGTCCAGCTCTCCCCCGAATTTGTAGAATTCCAGCTCGACCTGCCTGGGCGGTATGAGCGGAAAGATCACATTAGAGCCGTCCTCCAGGACAAGGTGCGCCTTCACGAGCGCCCGGGGCGTGGCCTGAACGAGGCTTCTCTCCCGGATGCCCTGTTCCTCCAAAGCCCGGCCTACGCGGATCGAGCTCACCACCTGAGGAATAAAAACGTCCACGTCGCTCGAGGGCTTTACGTCTCCCCGGGCGACGCTGCCGAAGACGGCGGCGTCCATGTCCAGGGCCTTGAGCGCCCGTAAAATGATCGCCGCCCTGCCCCGGAGCTCCTTTAACTGTTCCCAGGCCTCCTGGCCGTAGGCCACTTCCCGCCTGGGCCCCATCTCAGCGGTCTTTCGCCTCATCGCTCCCGCTCGGTTTCCTTCTTTATCCAGTCGAGGTAGGGCCCATAGCCGCCATCCAGCTTCCAGGTCGTGATGCACGGAAGCTCGTAGCTGTGGAGCTCCTTTACCCTTTTTATGACTTCCGGGACCAGCTCGGTGGTCGTCTTGCATATCATGGAGACCTCGGTGTCCGCCTCGATGCGCCCCGCCCAGCGGAAGGTCGAGGAAATGATGTCATAGTTAGCGCATGCCACCAGGCGCTCTTCCACGAGAGCCCTTGCTATGCGGCCCGCCTCATCCATATCCCTACAAATTATATATACTACAGAAAACATTTATTACCAAACTTTAACTTAATCTGTGTTTATATAAGATTTATGGGGAGAAAAAAAGTTGGTTGACATCATCTGGATAATCGCGCTCATCGTCTTCGCCGTCTGGTGGTTCGTCATCGCGGACCTGGACAAGGCGGGCATTCTCAAAAAGTATAACTTCTCGACCATAGGGCCCATCCTCATCGTGAGGACTTTCCGGGGCCAGAAGCTCCTGGACTGGATAGCCAGGCCGAAGAAGCTCTGGAGGGCGATCGCGAACGCCGGCATTCCCATCGTCCTGGCGTCCATGGTAAGCATGCTCGCCCTGGTGCTCTTCGCCGTCATATCGGCGCTGGTGAACGTGCAGAACGTCCCTGCGCCCAGCGCGCTCACGAACCCCGTGAACGCCGTAGGGATCCCCGGCATCAACCAGTTCATACCCTTCTGGTGGGGCTGGCTGGCCCTGATCATCGGCCTCGTCGTACACGAGTTCAGCCACGCCATACTGGCCAAGTCCGAGGGGATCACCGTCAAGTCCCTCGGCCTTTTGCTGATACCGGCGCCCATCGGGGCGTTCGCCGAGATCGACGAGGAGGAGCTGTTCGGCACGAAGAGCAATGAGGGCGCGGCCGAGGTCATCGGCCCGCTGGCCACCAAGGGCCCAGGCGAAGGGAAACGAAAGGCATCCACGATGCAGCTTATCCGCATCATCAGCGCGGGCGTCATCGCCAACTTCATCGTCTTTGCCATTGCCTTTTTGCTGCTTTTCGGCCCGGTCCTCGGGTCCATCGCGGCCACGAGCAATAATGTGTATATCTTCGACGTCGTTCCCGGCTCTCCCGCGGACTCCGCGGGGATCAAGGCGAATACGCTCGTCACGGCGCTCGACGGAAAGAACGTGACGACGGGCGACGACTTTACGAGCTATATCCGCTCGAACCCGGATAAGGACATGGTCATCTCGGGCATCGTGGACAGCAATCCCGTGAGCTATACGGTTCACGTGGGCCAGACCTCGGGGGTGTTCATCCAGAACATAACGGACCCGGACAGGCTTCCTGCCCAGAGCGCCGGCCTGGAGCCCAACATGAGGATCACCGCCCTGAACGGCACGGCCATCGCCAACGCGACGGGCTTCAATAATTATATGATCAATACGAAGCCTGGGCAGCCCCTGACCCTGACCACCGTCGACCTGAATAACGTACAGAAGGATATCACTTTGACACTGGGCTCGGGTTCGACCGCTAAAGGCTACATCGGCGTCATCACCTCGGACAATCCGCTGGGCTTGACCGTAGACAACGCCAACGCCCAGTCGTACCTCGACGGGCTGAAGAAAATGCCTTTCTCCGCGCTCGGATGGGTCCGGATCATCTACATGCCCTACCTCCAGTTCATCAACAACGACCCGGGGCTGGACATATTCCATACGCCGTATGCGAGCATGTTCACCGTTACCGGCTGGCTGGCTCCCCTGGGAAGCCACCTGTATGACATCGTGGACTGCCTGTACTGGATCGGCTGGCTGAACTTCATGCTGGCGACCTTCAACTGCCTGCCCATGATCCCCATGGACGGCGGCCACGTGTTCCGGGAGCTCGTCCGCAGGCTTCTCGAGCCGATCGTGAAAGATCCCGAAAAAGCTGAAAGGATATGCGGCGCCATCGTCAACGGCTTCGCGGTGACGTTGCTTGCTGCTATATTGTTCATGGTCGCCGCGCCGTACCTGGTCCACTGGTCCCTCGGGTAAACATCCTGCCTTGCAGCTTACTGGGGGGCGGCTATTTTTTCTTTTTTCGTTATCCCCAGTCCGATAGCTCGTACGTCGAGCCGTCGCAGGCCGTGTATATTTTTATCGGCACGGGAACGCCCGGCGCTGCCCAGTAGGTACAGTCGGCGCCCTTGAAGCTACCGTCGTATTTCAAACAGTTGAACGACCCCTTGGGGACGGTGATGCTATCCTGGCCCGCCTGGCTATAGTCGATATCGCCGGCGCTCAGCACGGGATCGTCGCTTTTGATTTGTTCGAAGGGCACGATGGAGCTCGTACTGCTGCTCGACTGCGTGCTGGAGAACCGCAGGCTGTACATTTTACCGGGGATGCCGGAGCTCGCGGAGGACGTATCGTCCGACGTTATCGTCCGCTTCACCTGCTCCGTAGTGGAGCCGCCCGAGGACTGGGAGCCGTACTCCAGCCTCACCGTCGAGACTGACGGCTGCCCGTTGTTGTTATTGGTCAACTTATACTCCACCCATGATGCCTTCGACATGTCGAAGGGCTTTGGCGGGGTCGCCTGGGGCGTCGCCTGCGCTGCCGGCTGAGGCTCCGACGAGCTAAGGGCTCCCGACGGTATGACGGAGGGCGTCGTTATCGTCGGCACGTTTTCGCCCCCGGCGTGCATATTAGACGGAGCCTGGTGTAAAAAGAAGAGGCAGGCGCTGACCACTACCACAAGCGCGATGATAATATAGCCCAGATATTTTCGCGAAATATCACATACCCCCCATTCGATTAACCGACCGGTTACACATTTATTTATATTTATTTTTATATTAATATTTACTCTATAAAAGGCAAGTCACCAGTAGTAATCGGCCCCCAATAACGTTTTAACCATAAAGCCGGCAATATGGGACTAATGCCCTGTGGAAACGTCAACTTCCGGTGGAACCCCCGTAACCGTTACAGCATCACGGCCCTGAGCTCGGCGGTCGATTTCGGGCTGGCCCGAAAGCCAGAGGACGGGATCATGCTCTATAGCTTCGCCTCTCCCCAGGCCCCGCAAGTCTTCCGGGAGGTAAAGTCGGCCAGGACCGATTCCATATTCATCGCGGGTGGCCCCCACCCTTCGGGATGCCCGGAGGAGACGCTGGAATATTTCGATTATGTGGTCATAGGCGAGGGGGAGAAGACGCTTCCGGAGCTCGTCGCGGCCCTACGGTCGGGAAAGGACGTGTCGACGGTGAAAGGCATTGCCTTTAAAGATAACGGAAAGGTCGTTTTCACGGGCCAGCGCGAAGAAGTAGAACTGGATAGCTGCCCGCCTTTTAAGCCTCCGCTCTTCGGCCCCATCGAGATCACCCGCGGCTGCCCCTGGAGCTGTGCATATTGCCAGACGCCGAGGCTCTTCGGCCATCACATGAGGCACAGGAGCGTCGAGGCGATATGCAAGTACGATAAATATTATGAGGATAAGCGCCTGGTGTCGCCCAACGCCTTCGCCTACGGCTCGGACGGGATAACGCCCGACGAGGCCGCAGTCGAACGTCTTCTCAAATCGCTGTCCGGCAACATCTACTTCGGCACCTTCCCCTCGGAGGTGAGACCCGAGTTCGTGACGCCGAAAATGCTGGAGCTGGTGAATACGTACTGTGCCAATGACGAGCTGCACCTTGGAGGGCAGTCCGGCAGCGACCGCATGCTAAAAGCCATTCACAGGGGCCATTCCTCCTCGGAAGTCCTGTCGGCCGTGGAAAAAACGCACGACTCCGGGCTCACGCCCGTGGTCGACTTCATCTTCGGGATGCCCGGGGAGCAGGAAGAGGACCAGCGCCTGACGCTGGACTGCATCGAGAGCATCATACGGGAGGGCGGCAAGGTCCGGGCTCACTACTTCATGCCCCTGCCCGGGACGGAGCTGGCAAATACTCAGCCTGAAAAGTTGAGCCCTGAGATAGAAAAACTGCTGGGCAAGCTCGCGCTCGGGGGCAAGCTCACCGGCTCCTGGACAAATAATAAGGGGTTTTTGCTCAGGCGATGATGATCTTTCCGCCGCCGTCATCCTTGTCTTTTTTATGCGGTTGCATGGCCGAGGCCGCCGAATGGGCGGTCGCATGGTCGACGGTGCCGGCGTTGAATACCAGCTCGTAGATGAGCTTGCCGAGCTTGCTGTTGCGGTCATAGCGGTAATAGCTGGTCTTGCCGACTTTCCTGGTCTCATGGATGATGTTGTACTTGATCAGCCCGTCCTTCATCTTCGAGACTTTAGGCTTGGAGATCTTCAAACGCTCGGAGACGTCCGCTAATGTGAACTCGTTGCCGTGGTTGAATACTAGATAAACGATTAATTGGGCGGATGAGTTTTGGCCGAAAATCTCTACTAACGGAGAAGGGGGCACTGACATTGTCGATTCACCATCTATGTTTTTGATATGATGTCTATACGGTGCACGGTGACATAAAGGCATCGTTCGATAAGAACTTCATGTATAAAAAGGTGGTTAAGAAGGTGGCGGATAGTTTTTTCTTCTCGGCGGGTCGACGCCTGGCTGATGCCAGGCTACTCGGCGTTTCCTATGAAAATGTCTTGTAAAAGAGCTAACATGGAAGATGTTCCCAAAATAGAGTAAAAAAGTGGTTTAACCCAAAAATAGTAT
>Ga0209039_10002711_pt1 | contig 14672 bp, 9 predicted proteins | sample BogFormECP12_OM1_FD_188238 | JGI IMG/M metagenome (GOLD analysis project Ga0209039, IMG submission 188238) | Bog forest soil microbial communities from Calvert Island, British Columbia, Canada - ECP12_OM1 (SPAdes) (version 2) | ecosystem: Environmental > Aquatic > Freshwater > Wetlands > Bog ... | reverse complement strand
CATGGCTGGTGGCTCCGACTCCCACAACACCGGCAGTCCGTACCGCCAGGACAATTTCTACGGCGGTCACGCTCAGATCGACGGAACCGTTGACCGGCGAATGGCTGGGGTCATGGCGTTTGGCACGATTGACGTTCGCCTGGAGAATCCGGGCGGACTCACAGGCGTGTGGGCCGAGGAAAACACTCGTGCGTCCCTTTGGGACGCGATGTATCGCAAGGAAACCTTCGGCGTCAGCGGCCCCCACATCAAGGTCCGCTTTTTTGGCGGCTGGGGCTACAACAAAGACATCCTGAACGCCAGTGACTGGGTACACCAGTCTTATGCAAAGGGCGTTCCCATGGGCGCCGACCTGCCTCCCTTGAAGGGCACGGCTCCGACGTTTGTCGTCTGGGCGGTCAAAGACCCTACTTCTGGCAATCTCGATCGAATCCAGATCATCAAGGGCTGGAGCAAGAACGGCCAGAGCTTCGAGAAGATTTTCGACGTGGCCTGGGCTGGCGACCGCAAGCCTAACAAGTGGACGGGCCGGGTTCCGGCGATCCAGAGCACCGTGGACCTGGAGAAAGCCACCTACACCAACACCGTCGGATCGACCGAACTCAAGACCGTCTGGACCGATCCCGAATTCGATGCCAGTCTGCATGCGTTCTACTACGCCCGCGTGCTGGAAATCCCCACCCCGCGCTGGACCCTCATTCAGGCCGTGAAGGCCGGGCTAACTCCGCCGGATGTGGTCCCTCTTACCGGCCAGGAGCGCGCCTGGAGTTCGCCCATCTGGTACACCCCCACCGCCGACGCACGCAAGAATGCACCTGCCGGCATGAACGTGACTGACCTCAAAGCGAAGGGTGCAACCCAGTTGGGTGACGCGCAATTGAAGGCGCTGATCGTCGGCAAAGCCTTCTGGGTGCGTAACAACGTGACCGGCGACACCTTCAGCGTCAGTTACACCGCTGAAGGTAATAGCAACGTGTGGCATGTCGGCCACAGCTCCACAATCCCCAGCTATGTTGGCAACCCGCTACGCAATGGTTATGAAGGTGTAACCACACCCTACAAGATCGAAGGCGGGAAGGTAGTGACGAACATCTCCCAGGATCCCATCTCGATCACGATCTACAAGCTGGGCGACAGCTATTACGGCGCGCGCAGCAGCGAGTTTGGCTACGCCAATTACGAGATCATTCCCAGCCCGCAGTTCGTGCTCAATCCGCTGACCGCCACGCTCAACACCTTTTCGATCGAACTTGGCTTGAACGAACAGCAGAAACAGCAGATTCTCCCCTTCCTGCAGGACGAGGTAAAGCAACTCGGAGCCCTGAAGAAGAACACCGCGCTCAAGCCCCTGGAGAAAATCGAGCAGTTGAAGCAGATCGGCTCTGCCATCGATGCCAAGATCACGCCCATTCTCGATCCGCAGCAGCAGAAGAAGTTCCAGACCATGCGGGAGCAGATGCGTCGCGACATGATCGAGAAGATGGGGGAAAAGGCGATTCAGAAGGCGGAGGCCAAAGTGAAGTCGGAGATGTAGAGCTGGAAGTAAGAAAGAGCCATGGGCTGGCGGGCAAGCCGTTTGGGAGATCCGCCGATCGAGAAAGTGCGATGAAGAAGATTCTTGGATTAGCGGCGCTCGCGGAAGCGGGTACAGGAGCAATTCTGCTTGCATATCCGCCGATCGCGGTGCGCGCGTTGTTCGGCGCCGAAATCGGCGGAGTTGGCATCATCATGAGTCGCATCACCGGCGTCGCGCTCATAGGCTTGGGTGTGGCCTGCTGGCCGGGCAAGACAGGTTTGCAACCGCTCTACGGAATGTTGACCTACAGTATGCTCGCCATGCTGTATCTCATTGTCGTCGGGCTGGGCGGTACAGCGGGGATTCTGTTGTGGCCAGCGGTCGCGATCCATGCGGCTTTGTCCGTCCTCCTCGTCAGCGCGCGATTCAAAGAACAACGAGGCGCAGCTTGAGACAACGGAACCCTCGGGTCCCGGCACAGACGGCAGATCAAGTTCGCGAGGTTCTGAGAGTTCGTAAGAATTCACAACTTTGATAGGATGCCTATACCCCCAAAGAAAGAAATCTGCTCCATGAGGTGATGATGGTGAAGCGGGTATGGTGTGCGGTTCTGGTCCTTGTCCTCGCCGTAGTAGTGCAGACCGGCTGTACGAGCAAGCAAAAGACTGCCGAGAAGACGGCCGATTCGGCCGGCAATGGTGCACCGCAATCTGCCGAGGCGCGTCCTCCGCGCAATCCTCTGCGCAATGCATACTTCGGCGATCTGCATCTCCACACCAGTTACTCGATGGATGCCTTCGCCTTCAGCACGCGAACAACGCCCGAAGACTCATGCAAATACGCCATGGGGGAGACCGTCGAGTACATGGGCAAGCCGGTGAAGCGCATTGCCCCGCTCGACTTTCTTGCCGTCACCGACCACGCGGAGTACCTGGGCGTGGTGCGCGAGACCATCAACCCGAACGGCCCGTTCGCCAATACCGAGTGGTACAAGATGATGACCAGCACCGACCCCAAGGTGTCGGGCGAAGCGTTCAAGAAACTCATTGGCTCAACCGTAGTGAACAAACCGCTGCCGGAGTTTACCGATCCCAAGCTCGCTCAATCCGCCTGGGAGCAATACGCCGCGGTGGCTGACAAGTACTACAAGCCCGGCAAGTTCACATCGTTCGTAGGATTCGAATGGACGTCTGCTCCGCAGAACCAGAATCTTCATCGCTGCGTGATCTTTGCCAATAAAGGGCCGGCGATGCCGTTTTCGTCCTTCGACTCCCAAGATCCTGAAAAGCTCTGGGAGTATCTCGAATGGCAGCGCAAGCAGGGACTCGAGGTGATCGCGGTCCCTCATAATGCCAATGTCAGCAATGGTTTGATGTTCGACACCAAGGACCTCTCGGGAAAGCCGTTGACGCGTGAATATGCCGAGCGTCGCATGGCGAACGAGCCCTTGGCGGAGATCATCCAGGGCAAAGGTCAAAGCGATACCAGTGCGGCGCTCTCACCCAACGACGAATTCGCCAATTTCGAGATGTTCACCTACCTGATCGGCACGAACATCAAGGCGAAATCTGCGACCGGCAGCTATCTGCGCCAGGCATACGGAGTGGGACAGGCGCTGCAGCAAAAGCTCGGCGTCAATCCCTTCAAGTATGGGGTGGAAGCTGGTACGGACTTCCATTCCGGTGTTTCCTCCACCGAGCCCAGCAACTACGTTGGCTCGCACGGCAATCAGGACAGCGATCCGCGCGCCGTGGTCACCGCGACGGAATCTGTGAGCGGTGAGCCACCCACGGCCATCGGTTCCGGCGGACTGACCGGGGTGTGGGCCGAAGAGAACACGCGCGAGGCCATCTTCTCTGCCTTCAAGCGCAAGGAGACGTTCGGTACCTCCGGCGTGCGCTTGAAGGTCCGCGTGTTTGCCAGTTGGAAGTACCCCAGGGGCCTGACCAAGAATCCCGACTGGGTGAAGACCGCGTATGCCGACGGTGTTCCCATGGGTGGCGATTTGTCGGCTCCCTCAGGCAAAGGTGGACCGACCTTCTTGCTGCACGCAGTCAAGGACCCCGACAGCGGCAATCTCGACCGCATCCAGATCATCAAAGTCACCACCAGGAAGGGCAAGAGCCAGGAAAAAATCTTCGATGCTGTGTGGAGCGGCGACCGCAAACCCGATCCGAGAACCGGTAAGGTTCCACCCGTCAGCAATACTGTGGATGTGAAGACCGCCACCTACACCAACAACATCGGATCAGTGGAATTGCTGGGCGAGTGGACCGATCCCGAGTTCGACCCTTCGGCGAATGTAACCTATTACGCGCGGGTGCTCGAGATTCCCACGCCACGTTGGTCGACGTATTGGGCCGCCAAGCTGAACATGCCTCCGAATCCGGCGGTGCCGGCATTCGAGCAGCAGCGCGCCTGGACGTCGCCCATCTGGTATACACCCACGAATGGAGCCCGCTAGAATTGGCGGGTTCCCGCGAGCTGAGTTTTTCCAATGAGTGTCTCCCCTATTGTTCCTATTGAAGCGCAGCCCGTGATCGAGCGGTCGCGGCTGGGACAGGATTTTCCGTCCACTTTGAAATGCTGGCTGCGCGAGCCGCTGTTGCATTTCCTGGTTCTCGGATTGGTGGTGTTCGCGGTGTACGGATACATGCACCGCGGCCGCGGCGGAGTCGAGTCGTCGCGCCAAATCGCGTTGACTCTGGACGACCTGCGAACGATGGAAAGCTACTTCGAGTCACAATGGCATCGTCCGCCGACGCCGGAAGAATTCAACGCGATGGTGGAAGACAAGGTCCGCGAAGAAGTCCTCTATCGCGAAGCCTTGGCCATGGGCCTCGACAAAGACGACACGATCGTGAAGCGCCGCATGGCGCAGAAAATGCAGTTTCTCGCCGAGGACGTCGCTGCTGCGCACGAGCCTTCCACCGCGGAACTGAAAGCCTGGTTCGACAAGAACAGCAGCAAGTTTGCCCTACCCAGCCGCTACAGCTTCCGGCATCTTTATTTCTCACCCGACAGGCGTGGTAAGAACGCCCAGGAAGACGCCGCCAAAGCTCTGGTCAGGATCGCCGGCCAGCCGGAAGATTCGAAGCTGGTGGCATCCCTCGCCGACCAATTCATGTTCCAGGACTATTACGGCGACCGCGCTCCCGAGGCACTGGCCAAGGAGTTTGGTCCGCAATTCGTCGTCGCCCTCGAGAAGCTCCAGCCCGGATCGTGGCAGGGTCCCATTGAGTCTGGCTACGGCTGGCACCTGGTGTTCGTCGATACCGTTATTCCGGGCCGAATTCCGGCGTTCGGGGAAATGGAGCCGGACGTGAAGACCGCGTGGCTGGGTGAACAGAAGGCACAGGCATGGCACAAGGCCTATGCCGATATGCGCGCCAAGTACTCCGTGTTTCTGCCTGCTCCGCCGGACAAACAGTCCGCCAGCGCACCGACGCCTCCGCCCAAGAAACAAATTCCCGCTCCGTCAGGCGAGGGGCCGCTGTGAACAGGAGTGTTTTGAAAGGGCACAGCTTTAGCTGTGCCGTAAAGCCCTTCAATTTTGTCGTCCCGAGCGGACTGCAGTCCGCGAGGGACCTCCTTTTCGGAACACCGTTGTGCCGGCTTGTTCTCATCGCCCTGCTCCTCGCGCTGCTATTTGCGCCCCCGGCGGCGTGGTCGCACGAGGTGCGCCCAGCGTATCTCGAGATTAAGGAAACCGCACCCAACCAATTCAGCATCCTGTGGCGCACTCCGATGCTTGCCGGCATGCGCCTGCCCATTGTGCTGCAGCTCCCCGACGACGTGAAGAACCTGAAGGAGCCGACTGTCCAGGAATTGACGGACTCGCTGGTTGAACGGCGCTGGATTGACGCTGGTCCAAATGGGCTGGCGGGCAAGCGTATCGAGTTTCCCGGACTGCAAATGACCATCTCCGATGTGCTGGTGCGCATCGAGCGCCTGGATGGCTCGACGCAGGTAACCCGGGTGACGTCCTCCGATCCCGGCTTTGTCGTCGAGGCTGCACCGCAAAGGATGGAAGTTGCGCGCACATACCTCGTGCTGGGGTTTCAACACATCCTGACTGGCGTAGACCATTTGCTGTTCGTGTCCGGGTTGTTGCTGTTGGTAAGCGGCTTCACCCGGCTGATACAGACGGTCAGCGCCTTCACCCTCTCGCACACGGTTACTCTGACCCTCGCAACACTGGGCTTCGTTCATGTTCCTCCGGCGCCAGTGGAAGCCGTCATCGCCCTCAGTATTCTGTTCGTCGCCTACGAGGTCCTGCGAAAACATAAGAACCCAAGTGGACTCGCGCAACGCAAACCATGGCTGGTGGCATTCACGTTTGGGCTGCTGCACGGACTCGGCTTTGCCGGTGGACTCAGCGCGGCCGGACTGCCGGTCGGGCACATCCCTCTGGCATTGGGCTTCTTCAGTGCCGGAGTCGAGGTGGGGCATTTCTCTTTCGTCACACTGGCCGTGGCCTTAATGGCAGCGACGCGCCGCTGGACGGCCAAGCTGCCGGAATGGTCATGGCACGTTCCACCCTATGCAATCGGCACGACGGCGTCTTACTGGCTGATCGCACGCCTTGGTGCCTTTTGAATGCGGGTGCTCCACTCCCGATGCGCCGATATTGACACTGCGGCTTATCCTGAAGAGTGCGGCGACCGCACGGTCACGAGATCTACCGAGGAATGAGATGAAGACCACGAGCGCACTATCGCTGGCTGTGACGATTTCCCTGACTCTCTGGGCGCCGGCAGCCATGGGGCAAGCGGTGCATGTGTCCACCGACCGTGGCGTCGTAACCCTGAGTGTCGGCGCACAGAAGCCATACTCGCTGACGGTCCACGGTCAGACAAAGGCGCCGGTATTGAGCGTAAGCTGCCAACAGAAAGGCAAGAAATTCTCGCACGCGATCACCTTTTCGCCGGGAGGCATTCTGACGGAACAGGAATACTCAACCTTTGGAAGCTCGGCTTCCCTGGTGCTGGAAGTTACCGCCGGTAGACAGAAGCTTTCTGCGAATTGGGTGGCTCACGGTAACCTCGAGACTTTCGCCTATCTGGGCAAGACCGAGCCCGAGCGCGTCAACTTTCTACAAACCCTGCTGGGCACACCGATGGTTTCTCTGGAGTTCACTCCCTTCCTGACCGGCCAGCCGGTCACGAGCACGTTTGACCTGACCGGATTGCGAGCAGAATTCGAGAAGCATCCCGAGTGCGCTATGAAGTAGGCCGGTGGCGAGAAGGCAAGCACCTTAGCGGATGCCGGTATCCATGTCTATATCCACTTGGACTGTCTGATTGGAGACAACCGTGAATCGCTGGGGCTTGGCGCGGACGTGCTTGCGCAGGCGGTCTTGTACATCCAGAATATATTCACCCGAGGGCAGAGCAAGGCGATAGTGTCCCTTCCCGTCCGCCGTAAGGCGCGCGACTTCTTGTTTTCCGTCCGGGCTCAGGATGACGAGAGGGTACTCGGCATAGGTTTGCGCCGTAACCGTCGGCACATTGCCATCCGCAGGTTCAACCGGTTTTAGCGAAATGATGTGGATATGGCCCTCCACCACTCCCATCTGCGTCGCTTTCCCGGAGGCGGTCCAGGCAGCCGGAGCTAAAATGAGCCAGCCGAGAATAACGTGGATAAGAAACAACATCGGAGGTCTAGGGAAGACTGGGGCGGAATTGATCCTCCTCTCCCGCCCCACCTACATCAGTCTACGGCAATGTCAGCACCCAAGCGCTGCGGCCGTGGGTGGCTGCATAGAGCTTACGGGCGCTGCGCACGATGGTAAGGCCGTTCACCTCGACCATCGGAAGTCCACTGCCGGCGACTCCCCAGTCCGTCGAGCTGTTGGGCAGCCGCAAGACACCCCAATCGTTGGAGACGTAGAGATCGCCGTTGGAATCGTAGGCGATCCCAGTCGCAGGGAAGTCGGGGAATCCCGTCATTCCAGAGCCGTCGAGGGACGTCCACGTCGCGTCATTCATGACCGGATCGTACGTCACCGAGAACACGTGACCGGGAGTCGACGGCGTTAGCGAGCTGTAGCTCGAGTACGCGATCCAGGCATGGTTCGGGTTTGCCGGATCGACATCCATCCCGCTGATGAATCGGCCCGGACTCGCGGTTGCCGACGGCAGGTTGTCCAGCCGGGTATAGGTTACAGCGCCGGCCGCAGCGTCAGCGTTCTTGGAGAGGAAGACGCGCCCGGTCGTCGTTGCCGCCCACAAGGTTGAGGTGTCGGTCGTAGCGCGCGCCAAGCTCGCCACGTTGCCGCCGGAGCGGCCGCTTCCGCGGTAGCCTCCGTTGGCAGTGATGTCGGTTGATCCTGCAGGCCCGATCTGCAAAAAATCGCCGCAGAGCGGATTGTTGGAGGCAGTCGTGAACTCAGGACAGTTGGTCTCCAGGTAAGTCTGGTCGCCGGCCCAATCCTGTGTGCGCCACACGCTCTTGGCCCCCCGGAATATGCTGCCTGCACTGGCCGCGTTCGGGTCAGCAATGGCGGGCTGGTAGAACTGTGAGCTTTCCCCGCTTGCCAGGATCGGTCCCGTCGAGATCGCCCAATAGGCGGGATCGCCGTTGCGGAAGTTCACGTCGCCGGCGGCGCCGGTGAAGCTGTTAAAACGCCGTGCGGAATTGCTGACGTTGAAGCCCGACTGTCCACCGTCTCCATAGAGGACCTGCCCCCAAACAACCGGCGAGCCATTGCTCTGCCAGGTTCCATTGTCCTGGGTCCCGCCCTGTAAGTGGCCGGGGTTGTCCGAAGCGACTGACAGGCTCTGGAACTGCAAGGCGGACAGGCCGTTGTTCAGACCGTAAAGAACGGTCGGCACTCGCGACAGTAGTTGCTGGCACAGCGCCAAGTCCGCCCCGCTGAGACTGCGGTAGGTCGTGCACTGGGAGGAGATGTCGGCGAAGCTGCCGCTGGAGCGGACTAATCCGCCGTCAGAGCCCTCGAAGAACAGACCAGGGTTGCTCGAGCTGACGACGAGCGCGTGCTGATCGGGGTGAATGCCATTGGGTGCGACGGGATTAGGTTGGCAACAGGTTCCTGGCGGTGTCGGGTTGGTGGTCGCATCCCAGGTCAGGTCGGTGAACGAAGCGCCGGCGTCGGTCGAGTAAACGAGGGCGCGGCCATCTGATTTGCCACCGTACTCACTGTACCCGTAGGAGCCGCCGAGATAGACGCTGTCCGGATAACCGGCAGGCGATACCGCGAAGTTGTCGTACCAGCATTGGCCGGTGCAGATGTTGATGTTCTGGGTGGTAGTAAGGTCCGCGAATACGGGTACGCCAGTGGCAACATCATCGCTGCGATAGAAGCGTGCGGCCGGCGACCCCGTGTTTCCGTCGTAAGCATACATCCGGGTTTTGCCGCTGGGCAGCTTCGTCACGGCGAACTCGGCCCGGTCGGTGTTCTGCGTGGGGTCGAGCGCCATCAGGATCTGTGTCCAATTGTCACCGCCGTCGTTGGACCGCCAGACGCCACCCATGTTGTTGATCGGAGGACGCGTGGTGTTGGGGAAGGCGGCTGCGTAAATCGTGTTCGGATCGCTGGGGTCTACCTCGATATGGTTGACGCCGCGGGTAGAAGCGAAGCTCGCCTGCACGATGCCGGCGTTGCCCGGAAGCGTGGTATTGAGGCAAACAGCTACGGAGTTCAGCAAAGTGAAATTAGCGCCGCCGTCGGTGGACTTCCACAGCCCGTAGGGAGGCAGGCCGGGCCCGAGGCTAACAGCGCCACCGCTGGAAACCGAACTGACACCACGCACGCCGCGTGCGGAGCCGACATAAAGCGCGCTGCCGTCCACCACGATGGAAGAAATTGAGCGCCCATCGAAGGCCGGACCGCTGTATGCGGGCGCGGTATATAGGTTGTTGTCGCTGCACGTGACATTCTCGGCGGGCACGCTCGTGTTCGCGGCCAGTTGCGTCCACGTGTCGCCGCCGTCAGTCGATTTATAGATCCCGAAACCGGCTTCTGAATCGGCCGAAGCGTTGGGCTCTCCGGTCCCCACATAGAGGGTGTTGGTCGCGGAGTCGTAGGTCATCGTACCGATGGCGTTGGTTGAGAAGCCACCCGAGATGAAGGTCCAGGTTGGCCCGGCGGTCGCGCTCGGCCCAGGAACAGCCAACGCGTTGTCTGTGCGCCAGATGCCCCCGCCAGCAGCTGCCACCCAAAGCCGGCAGGCGGTAACGGTGCAGCTGGGGGCAATGGCCAGCGCAGTAATACGGCCCGAATCCGCGTAGGGCGCGCCGGTGAAGGTCAGGATACCGGGAAAATGTGCCGCGCTCGGGCCCGCGAGAGTCCACGTTCCCAGCGGGCTCTTGCCCTTGCCCACGCCACGCGCCTTAATGTTGGCCCAAGCCCGCTGGGCATTCAAAGTAAGTTGTTGCGGGATGTATGGGGCTGGATAGGCACGGTTGCGATACGCTTCCTCTTCAGCCGCATACGGATTTTCCGCCTTCCCCGCCTCGTCGGATCCTTCATTGCGAGAAGCAACGCCGTACTGGGCCTCGTGCTTAGTTACGAAGCGACTTCTGGGGTTGGCGATCGGGCTGGTCTTCTGGGCTGTAGGCTTGTTAACGCTTTTTTTCTTTGTAGCGCTGTTGGCATCCGTTGTTTGGGCCGGTTTGGCGGCGCTTGCGGTCGGTTGCTGTGGGCCCTGCGCGTTACTGAGATTCGGCCCAGCGAGCAGCGCGATGGCAACGGAGGACAAGAAAAATGTGCGAACAAAACGGTGGAGCCTCCATGCGCCACCGCAAATGGGAAATAGCGATTTCATATCACGCTCCATGTAGCTGAATTTTGCACTTCCCAGAGGCTGGGCACGATCCGACCGGTAAGTTACTCTTGTGAGGAATTTCGAGCTACTATCATCATAGTAGCCTTACCGCACGGATTATGAGCGTAGGGATATTTCGAAGTCAAGAAAAATATGGGACCAGCTCGACGATCTCGGCAAATTCTGCCGGTGTACGTGCCTTGAGCGCTGTTATACGCACGAAGCCCTGAGCCGCCTGCGCCTCCAGAAACGCGACTACGGACTCCCCGTTCTCCCACTCGGCCACGGCCACCATGTCGTACTCGCCGTCGGTGTACCAAAGGCACATGACCTTGCCCCCCGCTGCTTCGACGGCCTTGCGGCTCGCTTGTGCACGAGCGGGGGAGTCCTTCACATTCATAATCCCCTGCCTGGTCCATTTGAAGAGAGCGATGTAAGTTGACATCGAGAACTCCTATCCCCATGTCGGGAACTGTCAGATCGCCAGAAGATGAGAGCTGACCAGTTAGGGCAGCCCTGGACATAAAAAGAAATCAACCCAGGTAACCGTCCGCTATTGCGCCGCCGCTTCGTCGGCCTGTGCAGGCTCTTCTTCCGGCAACTTGGTTACGGCTTTGGATTTGCGCCGCTTCGAAGTGGGTTCCGGCTCGGCCTCGCCCTCCGGCTTGGGCGGAGGAGGAACGAAGTAGAGAATTCGCTGGCAGGAATCGCAGTACATGGTCTCTTCGGCGCGCATGACGTCCTGAAAGACCTGCGGGCGCAGCAGGACGCGGCAGACTGAGCACATCTGGTCTTCGTGTACGGCAGCCAGCGCCGAGCCGCGCAGCTTGAAGACGCGATCATAGTGGCGAAGGGTGTCATCGTCGATGTTGGCGCGGAGCTCCTGGCGCTGCGCGTCGAGTTCGGCGAGTTCCTTCTCATCCTCCGCGGTCTGCTGTCGCGCGTGCTCCTTCTCCTTCTCGTTCTCGGCGGTGTCGGCCTTCAGCTTCACCTCAGCATGCTTCAGTTCCTCCTTGCGCGCGTCGGCGGCAACCATGATCTCCAGGATCTTGTCTTCCAGGTTGCGAATCGCAGCTTCGGCTTGCTCGATCTCGCTCAGCAACGCCTTGTATTCCTGGTTGGTCTTGACGTTCAGGGACTGGTCGCGGTACTTGCTGATCTTCTGCTGCTGGTCCTGGATGTCCGATTCCAGCTTGCGGCGGGTGCTTTCGTCAGCTTTGATCGCGGCCTGCACTGCCTCGATATGGGCCTTGGAGCCGGCAAGTTTGGTCTCGATCTGCTGCACCTGCCTGGGCAGGGCGGCGACCTCGGCCCGAAGCGCAGCCATGCGGCAATCGACCTGTTGCAGGTCAATCAATTTGTGCAAATCGGAATGCATGGAACCCAGACGAAAACCTGTTGGGATTCTAGCATGCAGGCAGCGCCTCTTCTGTCGCGCGCCGCGAGAGCTCTCGTCAGGTCGTATGCAACAATTTGCCGCCTTCGGCATGAACCGCGACGGCTCGGTCCACCTGCTTCACGATCAATGCGTCGAAGCCGTGCAGCCCTCAATAGGACTTGTTAGAATTTTCCCTTGCCTTCCACTCGCAAAACCGCCAAATCTGCCACCGTATCCGGCGCTGCCAAACCGGTGAACGCTGTAAAAACCAGCTCTGCGAAAACCGCCGCTTTAGTCGCGCCTCCCGAGCCTCCGGGATCCAAGGGTCGCATCTTCCTGATCGACGCGATGTCGTTTATCTTCCGCGCCTATCACGCCATGGCGCGGCAGCGGCCGATGTCCACCAAGACCGGCATCCCTACCAGCGCGACGTTCGTCTTCGTCAACATGCTGCGCAAGCTGCGAGACGACTTTGCGCCGCAATATCTGGCGGCCGTCTTCGACGTGGCCGCGCCGACATTTCGCGACCAGCAGGCGACGGCCATCACCAGCGTTCGCAAGTTCGACGCCAAGACGCAGACTTTCGTGGACGTGGCCTACGGTGGCTACAAAGCTAACCGCGCCCAGATGCCGGAGGACCTGGCGCAGCAGGTGCCGTACATCCGGCGCGCGCTGGAGGCTTACCGGATTCCGATACTGGAAGCATCTGGCTTCGAAGCTGACGACGTGATCGGCACCCTGGCGCGCAAGGCGGCGGACGTAGGCTACTCGGTGTTCGTCGTCTCCAGCGACAAGGACATGATGCAGTTAGTCAACGACCGCATCTTTGTGCTCAATCCGCCGAAGGACAATCTCATCAGCGACGCGGCCAAGGTAGAGGAGATCCTGGGTGTGCTCCCTGAGCGCGTGGTGGACGTGATGGCGCTGCGCGGTGACGCCATTGACAACATTCCCGGGGCGCCCGGTATCGGCGATAAGGGCTCAGTGGAGCTCATCCAGCGTTTCGGCAGTGTGGAGAACGCATTGGAGCATGCAGCCGAAATCGAACGCAAGACCTATCGTGAGTCGCTGCAGAACAATCGCGACGTTGTGCTGATGAGTAAAGAACTGGCAACGATTAAGACCGACGTTGCTGTCGAGTTTGAGCCGGAGACGATGCGGGCTCAGGATCCTGATGCCGCGGCGGCGCGCGCTTTGTTTACAGAGCTCGAGTTCAACACGCTGGTGCAGGATTTCCTGAGCGAAAGTATCGAACTGGGCGAGACGGAGTACCGCGACGCGCAGACCTCTGCCGAGGTGGAGGCGGTTGTCGCGACCGCAAGAAAGTTGGGCAAGCTGCTTGCGATTGCGCTGGAAGCTTCCGCGTCGCGGCCGGCGGCGGCAGAGGACGAAGAAAATGCCGACGGAGATGAAGACAAGCAGCTTTCGCTATCGGATGTGCCGCAGGTCGCGGCTGCGCCCGCAAAGCCGCGTATCGCGATCTCGGCGGAGCCAGGCCAGGCGCTCTCGCTTAAGCTCGACGACTCAGAAATCGCGAGTCCGCTGAAACGTGCGCTCGCGGACGAGTCACTCCCCAAGACAGTCCACGATTACAAGTCAGCGATGCACGCTTTCGCGCAGCATGGCGTGACACTCGCGGGTGTAGAGCATGATTCGCTCTTGTACGCCTATCTGCTCGATCCCACGTACTCGACCTACGGACTGTCCGAGACGGCGTTTCGTCACTTCAATTTGAAGCTGGGGGGATCGCCCGCCGAAGCGGCTGATATAACGTTGCGGCTCACGGAGAAGCTGAGCGATGCTGTGGACAAGGCCGGGCTGCGCAAGGTTTACGACGAGATCGACCTGCCGCTGGTTCCGGTGCTGGCGCGCATGGAGGAGGCGGGCGTCAAGCTTGACTGCGAGGTGCTGGCGGAGATGTCGCAGCGGCTGGAGCGCGAGTCGCAGGCCAAGGCACGCGAGATCTACGAGAAGGCAGGCTCGGAGTTCAACATCAATTCGCCCAAGCAGCTCGGCGATGTGCTCTTCAACAAGCTCAACCTGCCAAAGCCGTTCAAGTACGGCAAGGGCAAGACAATTTCGACCGCGGTTGACGTGCTCGAGGGATTGGCGGGAGAGCATGAGGTCCCACGCTTGGTGCTGGAATACCGGCAGCTTTCCAAGCTGAAGTCCACCTACGTGGACGCGCTGCCGGCGCTGCTCAACTCCTGCACCAAGCGGCTGCATACCACGTTCAACATGGCCGGCTCGGCAACTGGACGGCTTTCGTCCGTCAATCCGAACCTGCAGAACATTCCGATTCGCACCGAGATGGGCCGCGAGATCCGTGCGGCGTTTATCGCCGAGCCGGGGCACGTGCTGCTCGCCGCCGATTACTCGCAGATCGAGCTGCGCCTGCTGGCGCACTTCTCCGGGGACAAGCTGCTGGTCGAAGCCTATCGCGCGGGCGAGGACATTCACACGCTCACCGCGTCGCAGGTGTTCGGCGTGCCAGCGCTGATGGTGAACGCCGAGCATCGCCGCCGCGCCAAGGCGGTGAACTTTGGCATCGTTTATGGGCTGTCGCCGTTTGGACTGTCCCAGCAGCTTGGCATTGATACTAAGGAGGCCAAGCAGTTCATCGACGCCTACTTCGAGAAGTACAGCGGAGTGCGAGAGTTCATCGATCGCACGCTGGACGAGGCGCGTCGCAATCAGAAAGTCACGACTCTGTTCGGGCGCGTGCGGCCCATTCCCGACATCCACAGCAAGAACTTCAACCTGCGCGGCTTTGCCGAGCGCACTGCGGTCAACACTCCTTTGCAGGGAACTGCGGCAGACCTCATCAAGATCGCGATGATTCGCATTGATGCCGAGCTGCGGGAGCACGGATTGCGGTCGAGGATGCTGCTCCAAGTGCATGATGAGTTGGTCTTCGAAGTTCCCGAGGATGAAGTTGACACCATGAGGCGGCTCGTCACCGAGCGCATGGAGAATGTTTATGCGCTCA
>Ga0209039_10002710_pt1 | contig 14683 bp, 13 predicted proteins | sample BogFormECP12_OM1_FD_188238 | JGI IMG/M metagenome (GOLD analysis project Ga0209039, IMG submission 188238) | Bog forest soil microbial communities from Calvert Island, British Columbia, Canada - ECP12_OM1 (SPAdes) (version 2) | ecosystem: Environmental > Aquatic > Freshwater > Wetlands > Bog ... | reverse complement strand
GCAATATGGTGCTGGACGGCGAACGTTCGGGCAGGCTGAATCACGGCCGCGTGATCCTGGACGCCACCAGCGGCAACACCGGCATCGCCTACGCCATGATCGGCGCCAACCGCGGCTACCGCGTGAAACTGGTGATGCCGGCCAACGTGAGCGAGGAGCGCAAGCGCATTGTCAAGGCTTACGGCGCGGAGATGGTCTTCAGCGATCCGGCCGAAGGCTCCGACGGCGCCATCAGGCTGTGCCGCGAACTGTACCGCGCCGACCCGGATCCGTACTTCTACCCCGATCAATACAACAACCCGGCCAATTGGAAGGCGCACTACGAAGGCACCGGCCCGGAAATCGTGCAGCAGACCGGCGGACGGCTCACGCACTTCGTCGCGGCCATGGGCACCAGCGGCACGTTCATGGGCGTCACGCGGCGTCTGAAGCGCGACCTGCCGCACGTTGAGTGCTACTCCGCGCAGCCCTCCAGCGGGTTCCACGGCCTGGAGGGGTTGAAGCACATGCCCACCGCCATCGTGCCGGGGATCTACGATGAAAGGTTGGCGGACGGCAACCTGTGGATCGAAACCGAGGACGCCTACCGCATGGTGCGCCGCCTGGCCAGGGAGGAAGGACTGCTGGTGGGGATCTCGTCGGGCTGCAACGTGCATGCCGCCACCGTGCTGGCGCGCCGGCTGGCGGAGGGCGGGCGGCCGGGGGCCATCGTCACGCTGCTGTGCGACAGCGCCGACAAGTACCTCAGCGAGCGATTCTGGAACGAGGAATGATGCACATCGCGCCCGACCCCTGGGAGGCCATGGTGAAGCACGCCCGCGAGACTTATCCCAACGAGTGCTGCGGCGCCATGCTGGGCTCGATCGACGGCGAACGGAAACTGGTGCTCGCCGCCATGCCGCTGGAAAACGCCTTCGATGGCGCCCAGGCGGCGCGCTACCAACTGCGCCCCGAAGACCTGCTGGCCGCCGACCGGGCGGCGCGCCAGCGGAAGATGGACCTCATCGGCATCTACCACTCGCACCCCGACTGCGACGCGTACTTCTCCAAGACCGACTTGCGGAACTCGTGCCCGTGGTATTCGTTCGTCGTCCTATCCATCCGTAACGGCGAGTTCCATCACGCCAATAGCTGGCTGCCCGACGCCGACCAGACCGAAGCCGCGAAAGAGGAGTTGACTTACTGACATGGCCAGGATTCTTATCCCCACGCCCCTGCGGCAGTTCACCGGAAAACAGGACGCGGTGAGCGCCGCCGGCGCCACCGTGGGCGAGGTGCTGGACGCGCTCGCCGCCGCCTATCCCGACCTGCGCAAACAGATTTTCACCGCGGATGGCGCGCTGCGCAGCTTCGTGAACGTGTATCTGAACGACGAAGACATCCGCTACCTGGCCAGGAGCGACACCCCTGCCGCCGGCGGCGACACCATCTCGCTGGTGCCTTCGATCGCCGGTGGCTCGGCGGCGCTGGCCCCGCCCGCCGCCGCCGAAGCGCTCACCAACGACGAAATTCTGCGCTACAGCCGGCACCTGATCATCCCCGAGGTGGGCGTCGAAGGCCAGCAGAAGCTGAAAGCTGCGAAGGTGCTGCTGGTGGGCGCGGGCGGACTGGGCGCGCCGCTGGGCCTGTACCTCGCCGCGGCCGGCATCGGGCGCATCGGCATCGTGGATTTCGACGTGGTGGACGTGACCAACCTGCAGCGCCAGGTGATCCACTCGACGCGCGACGTGGGCCGCAAGAAGATCGATTCGGCCGCCGAGAAGATGCTGGCCATCAACCCCGCACTGCGCGTGACGAAGCACGAAACGGCGCTCGCGAGCGGGAACGCGCTGGAGATTCTCAAGGACTACGACCTGGTGGTGGACGGCACCGACAACTTCCCCACGCGCTACCTGGTGAACGACGCCTGCGTGCTCCTGGGCAAGCCCAACGTGTATGGATCGATCTTCCGCTTCGAGGGGCAGTCGACCATCTTCGCCTGCCCCGGCGGCCCGTGCTACCGCTGCCTGTACCCGGAACCGCCGCCTCCCGGCCTGGTGCCCAGTTGCGCCGAGGGCGGCGTGCTGGGGATCCTGCCCGGGACCATCGGGCTGATCCAGGCGACGGAAACCGTAAAGCTGATCCTGGGTATCGGCGAGCCGCTGGTGGGACGCCTCTTGCTCTACGACGCGCTGGCAATGCGGTTTCGCGAGCTGAAATTGCGCCGGAATCCGGAGTGTCCGGCGTGCGGCGAGCATCCCACGATTACCCGGCTGATCGATTATCATGAGTTCTGCGGCGTTCCCTCCCCACGGAGTGCGGCGCCCGCGCAGGAGAGCGGAGTGAACGAAGGCGAAATCGGCGTCACCGAATTGAAGGCGAAACTCGACCGCGGCGACAACTTCGTGCTGATCGACGTGCGCGAGCCGCAGGAGTACGGGATCTGCAGCATCCCGGGGTCGAAACTGATGCCGCTGGGCGAACTTCCCAAGCGCATCGGCGAACTGGATCGGACGGCGGACATCGTGATCCATTGCAAGTCGGGCGGGCGCAGCGCGCGAGCCTGCGGCTTACTCCGTCAGGCCGGCTTTGCGCGCGTGCGCAACCTGGTGGGCGGCATTCTGGCCTGGAGCGACAAGGTCGATCCCAGCGTGCCGAAGTACTGACTTCTCGCCGGCGCGCCGGAGTATCCTGGGATTTGCGGCCAGCCGCGAATCGGCGCCGATTGAGACATGTCCGGACAACTGGTGGAGTGCGTACCGAATTTCTCCGAGGGGCGGGTTTCCGCCACGGTTGACGCCATCGTGCGGGCCATGCTGGCGGCGCCGGAAGTGGCGCTGCTCGATCGCCAGTCGGATGCCGACCACAACCGTTCCGTGATCACGCTGGCGGGTCCGCCCGCGGCGGTGGCCGAGGCGGCGTTCCGCGGCGTCGAAAAGGCTGTGGAACTGATCGACCTCACCCGGCACCGGGGCGCGCACCCGCGTATCGGCGCGGCCGACGTGGTGCCGTTCATCCCCCTCCAGGGCGTCGCCATGGAGGATTGCGTGCGCCTGGCCGAGAGCGTGGGCCAGCGGATCTGGAGCCGGTTAAAGGTCCCCGTGTACCTCTACGAAGCGGCGGCCAGACGGCCCGGCCGCGCCAACCTGGAGAACGTCCGCCGCGGCCAGTTCGAGGCGTTGACCCGGGAAATGGGCGCGCTCCCGGAGCGCCATCCCGATATCGGCGATCCCGTCTGCCACCCCACCGCCGGCGCGACCGCCGTCGGCGCGCGGAAATTCCTCATCGCCTACAACATCAACCTGGGCACGACGGATCTGGCGGTCGCCGATGCCATCGCCAGGACCATCCGCTCCTCCAGCGGCGGGTTCCCGTGCGTGAAATCCATGGGCGTGTTCCTGGCGTCGCGCAACCTGGCGCAGGTCTCGATCAACCTCACGGACTTCGAACGGACGCCCCTGCACGTGGTGTACGAAGCCGTGGCGCGCGAGGCCGGGCGCCGGGGCGTGGAGGTAGTGGGCAGCGAGATCGTCGGGCTGATTCCGCGGAAGGCTTTGGAGATGGCCGCGGGCCATTTCCTGCACTGCGAGAACTTCCGTCCGGAGTCGGTTCTGGAGAACCGGGTTGCCGCCGCCGTCTCCCCGGATGCGCCGTCGGCCTGGCGGTTGCCAGAGCGTTGATCGCCGCGGCCAGGCAACCGAAGAATGCGCCTCTCCAGTGCATCATTCGGCGGACGCGCCCCGAAATGTGCGAAATGCAACGTCCGTACTGCCCTGAGCCTAAAGGGCTAGTAATATTTCTCTGAATTTTTGACCTAAAACCCTCGGTTTATACGTCTATGTGAGTAGTTAGGAATATGGCGATGAGACACGAGATTTCGGAGGCCAGAAAACTTGCCGAGTTGCGCGCCCGAACCGACCGCCAGCTCAATGCCTTGATCTCCAGCCGTTTGGAGCGCGGATTCGCATTGGCGGGGCGTCTGGAATGCGGAGAAACCGAACATTACCGGGAAGTGACGCGGCTGGTTTCGGAAGTAGGCCGCCTGCTGCCCGTTGTCAATCGCGCGGACCGCACCCGCCTGCAGTGCCAGCTTATGCAGTTGCAGGATTCGCTGGCCTGCGGCATATCCATGCAAGCGGCCTCCTAGCGGCCCGCATCCCGGCCATGCTCTTCTCATAGTGGAGCACCCGTCTCATCCTGAGGCGGCACGTGGGTGGTCGAAACACAAGACTTTGACCGCCGGAAGACGGGCCGGGAGCGCTGGCGCGTGGCCGCGATTCGGTTGGTAGTTGCCCGGCCGGATGGAGGAGTGGAAGACGGTGGCGGCGATGCGGTCGAGGTCGCCCACGGGAATCCGCTCCCAGCAGGCGTCGTGGGGCGAGGTAATGGCGCGCGGCGCCAGGGACTGCATGTCGGCCTGGCAATCGGCTGTGAGGCGGTGCGGCGTGGTGAACAGATCCAGGTGAACCCGGCCGTAACGGGAACGCGGCGAGCAGCGCTCGCTCCAGACCACCGGAATGCGCAGGCTCCAGCACCATCGCGCGTAGGCAGCCAGCAGTTTCCGGCAATCGCGGCAGGCGGCGTTGAGATAGCCGTTTTCGCGCGCGAGACTCAGGCGCCGGCGCTGGCGGCCGGTGAAGTGGGAATCGGGATGAATGTTCACTTCGGGCACTGAGGGAGTATCGGATGTCTGGGGGAAAACCTGTAGGGCTGGGCCTTCACCGTGCGGAAGATCACTTACTCCGGCCGCAGAGACGGCGGCGGGGCATCTTTCCGCCCAGGTATAGAAACTTTTTCTAACGCGGCGCGTTTAGTAATACATGGAACCCAGTATGACTTCCCTGTCGAGTGGCTTCCGTGCCGCGGTTGACGTCGTCATTGCCACGTTCGCCGGCCTCATCGCGGTTCTCGTATGTTGGCCTGTCCTCATCTTGACTAAGATGGTCAAGGTTCCCCTGAAAGCTCGCAGAGCCCACTTTTCTTTGCGTCCTTCTCCCGGCCAAGAAGCACGATAACCCCGGCGAGCGGATATAGAAGATTCTCCGGTCCCCGCCGTCGCGCCCTTACAGCGGCTCGTAGCACTTGCGCGAGGGAGAGCACTCGAACTGGTCCACCACCTGGCCGTCCGGACCCAGACAATTGAACGTATGCGTACACCACAGCGCGGTGTCTTCGCTGGTATCCTCGGCGGGATTGCGCTCCGCGTCGATGTACAGCCCTTTCCAGCGCAGATTGCAGCACCGGTTGCGGCTGACTTTGCGATTCGTTCCCGGAATTTCCATATGTTTATGTCTTCCCCTGCGCCGCCGCCAGCAGCGCGCGCTTCACCGCCGTCCGTACCAGCGTCACTTTGTACGCATTCTGGCTGAGCGGTTGGGCGCCCGTGACGGCCAGCTTCGCCGCCGCTTCCGCGCCCCCCGCCGTGAGCGGCTTGCCCACAAGCAGTTTCGCGGCCTCGGCGGCTTCCCACGGCGCCGGCGCCACGTGACCCAGCACGATCCGCGCCGACGCCACCACCTCGCCCTTCATCTTCAGCGCCACCGCCGCCGCCGCCAGCGGCCAATCCAGCGCTTCCTTCTGCCGCACTTCGTAGGTCGCGCTGCGTCCCACTGCGGCCGGGATCAGGATCTCCGTCAGAATTTCGTCCGGCTGCAGCACGATCTCGCGCGTGCCCTCATTCGCCGGCGTCTGGAAGAACCTGGCGGCGTCCACGTCGCGCGGCCCCTTCGCCGACACCAGCCTGACCTTCGCCCCCATGGCGATCAGCGCCGGCGCCAGGCTCGACGGATTCACGAAATAAGCCGGGCCGCCGCCGAAAATGGCGTGGTAGCGGTTGTCGCCGTCCGGTATCCGCGATTTGCCGTCCTCCATGGCCAGCAGGCCCATTCCCTGCCGGAAGTACCAGCAGCGCGGCCGCTGGCACAGATCGCCGCCCACGGTTCCCATGTGGCGGATCTGGGGGCTCGGAATCCCCGCCGCCGCATCCGCCAGGGCGGTGTACTCGGCCCTGACGACGGCACTCTTCGCCAACTCGTCCATGGTGACCAGCGCGCCGATCCGCAGCCCGGCGGCGGTCTTGCGGATGCCATCCAGTTCCTGTACGTTCTTGATATTCACCACCCGCTTGGGCGTGTGCAGGCGGTCTTTCATCAGGCTGATCAGGTCGGTGCCGCCGGCCAGCACGTCGGCCTCGCCCCACCGCGCGCCCAGCATCGCCACGGCTTCGGAAACGCTGGCCGGATTGCCGTATTCGAAGGATTCCATTATGCCCTCCCTTCCAGCGCGTCCAAAACGTTTTGCGGCGTCATGGGGATCTTCGGCACGCGCACGCCGATGGCATTGGCCACGGCGTTGCCGATGGCCGCGCAAATGGGCACCGCCGGCGGCTCGCCCAGTCCGATGACGCCCCGCTTGTCGTTCTCTTCCCGGATGTCCAGGTGCACGCGGATATCGCCCACGTCCGAGATTCCAGCGAGCTTGTAGAACTCCATATCCGGATTCAACATCCTGCCGGTCCGGGGGTCCATGATGCGCTCCTCGAACAGAGCCGTCGAGATGCCCGCGATGATGGCCCCGTGAACCTGGGTTTCCGCGAGGCGCGGGTTGACGATCAGGCCGCAATCCTGCACCGCGGTGTAGCGGTTGACCTTCACCACGCCGGTCTCCACGTCCACCGATACGTCGGCGATCTGCACGCCGCAGACACCCCCGGTGGTCATGCCCGCCGTGTCGCCGCGCGCCGTGAACACGCCCATCTCCGAGATCGACGCCGTGCCCAGCTTGCGGCACGCCGCCTCCCAGGTCATGCTCTTGCCGGGCATCCCTTTTACGCGAATCTGTCCGCCCGCGGCCTCCAGTTGGCCGGGCTGCGCGCCCAGGACCGGCGCCACCGCTTCGAACAGCTTGGCCAGCGCGTTTACCGACGACCGGCGGCTGGAAGTGGAAACTCCGCCCACCGTCGTCGATCCGCCCGACGAGCCGTCCCGCGGCAGGTCGCTCGATCCCACCAGCAGTTTGATCCGGCCGATAGGCAGACCCAGCGTCTCCGCCACCACCTGAAGGATGATGGTGCGGGTGCCCGTTCCCAGGTCCTGGGTGCCGAGCTCCACGCGCACGCTGCCGTCCGGGTTGATGACGGTCCGGCACTGGCTGGCGTGCCCGCTCCCTTGCCAGGTGGCGAAACCGGCTCCCAGGCCGCGCTTGAGCGGACCGGCTCCGCCCTGGCCGCGCGGGTGCCACAGCTTCTTCCACTCGGCCATCTCCGCCGCCTTGGCCAGTTGCAGACGATACGTATCCTGCCGCGCTGCCGGCGCGTACGGCACGGCCTTGGAGAACACCTCCAGCGGATCCAGCCCCGCTTTGGCCGCGAAATCCTCGATCGCCGCGCAGGTGATGTAGCAAGCCTGCTGGTTGCCGGGGGCGCGCCACGCCCGCTGCGGCCCGCCGTTCACGCGAATGGAGGTGTGATTCCGGCGGGAATTGGGGATATTGAAGATGTACGGAATGTTCCCCGGCATCGTGAGACCGCCCAGGCCGCCCGAGCCCCAGGTTTCGCCCTGCCAGCCGGTGATGGCGCCGTCCTTCTTCCCGGCCACCTTGACCTTGGCGAAGAGCGCGGGCCGGTTGCCGGCGATGGTCTGCTCGCTGGCCCGGTCGAGCCACAGACTCACCGGACGTCCGCCGGCCTTCTGCGACAATCTGGCGCCCACAACGCCCCATGAATCCGGGCTGAACTTGCTGCCGAACCCGCCGCCAATGTAGTCCATCTTCACTTTGATGTTGGTCGCCGGGACTTTCAGAGCCTGGCCCAGTTCCCCGGCATAGTCGGTGACGTCCTGGGTGGAAGGCCACACCTGAATCTGGTCGCCCTGCCACTGAATCACCTGCCCGTGCGGCTCCAGGCAGCAGTGCGTCGCCACGGGGATTCCGTAGGCGCCCTCGGAAACCACCTCGGCTTCCGTGAACGCCTTGTCGGGATCGCCCTGCATCCGCTCGCCCGCCTTTTGTGTGTAGGCCGCCGGGATACTGGCGAGGGCGGCATCCACCACGTTGTGCGGCAGCACTTCGTAATCCACGCGGATGAGGCGCAACGCATCCCGCGCCTGTTCTTCGGTGTCAGCCGCCACAGCCGCGATCTCCGCGCCCTGCCACTGCAGCTCGGAGCCGGCCTCCGCCACCACGTGCACCGACTGCACGCCCTCGGCCTTTTCGGCGGCGCTGGTGTCGATGCTCTTGATACGGGCGTGGGCGTAAGGGCAGGTGAGGTACGCTCCGTGCAACATGTCCTTCAAATTCATGTCGGAGCAGTAGCGGGCGCGCCCGCTGGACTTCACCGGACCGTCCACCCGCTTGGGCCCCGTGCCCATGACCTTGCGGGTGCTCATCGCCGGCCAGGAGTAGTCGGGAGTGCTAGCCATTTTTCTTCCCTCCAGCCGTGGTCGTCATGGTCTTGGCCGCTTCCAATACCGCGGCCCTGACCCCGATGTAGGTGCCGCAGCGGCACAGGTTCCCGCCCAGCCCGCGCTTGAAGTCCTCCAGCGTGGGGTGCGGGTGTTCTTCCAGGAATCCCTTGCATGCCATCACGAACCCCGGCGTGCAATAGCCGCACTGTTGCGCGTCGTTGTTCCAGAAGGCCGCCGAGACCGGGTGCAGATTTTCGGGGCCGCCGATGCCCTCGATGGTTTCGATTTTCCGGCCCTGCGCATCGATCGCCAGCACCGAGCAGCTATACACGGTTTTCCCGCCCAGCATCACCGTGCAGGCGCCGCACGTGCCGCGGTCGCAGACTCTCTTGGCCCCGGTCATGTCCAGGTAGCTGCGCAGCGCGTCGCACAGGGTGACGCGCGGCTCAACCTTGAGGCTCACCGGTTTCCCGTTAATGTTGAGCGTGATTGGGACCGTCCCCGGCCCCGCAACTTTGGCCGGCGGCGTTGCCGCCCGCGCATTCCGATCCAGCAAACCCGATCCCAGCGTGCCGCCGCCCAGTCCCACGCCGCCGAGGAACCCACGGCGCGAGAACCCGCGCGCTGGTTTTGGGGTGCGTTCAGAGTCTTTTGGGGAACTCACCAAGTACCCTCCCTTCGTGCCGCTCCCTTAGTGACTCTTTCAAAGCCCCGGCGGATTCGCGAATAATGGCATTTCCCCACATTCCTTCCGGGCCCAAGCGCCCCTAGCCGGATGCCCCCTCAACTGGCCACAGTGTGGCCGTCTATTTTTCTTAAGTGCTTGATTCCATTGGAACAACCCAGTCCAGGTTGGCCACACTGTGGCCGGCCCGGAACCGCCCACGCGCGCTTAGTGCGTTCCCATCCCGATGTCCCAGCCAACCGGTTGACCGGCGCGCCCCAGCCGCTACACTAAAGCAGAGAGGACAACCGATGCCGGCACTCCGCGCCATTTGGGGCTTTCTGGCGGCGGCGGGCGCGCTCTGTGCGCAGCCGTACATCATTTCAACCGTGGCGGGCGGCGCTTTGCCGGCCAGCCCCGCTCCGGGCGTCGCCACCGGCATCTACGAGCCGGGCGGCCTGGCCACGGATGCCGCCGGGAACGTCTATTTCGGCAGCCTGAATTACGTGTTCCGGTTGGGCCGCGACGGCATGCTGACACGCGTGGCAGGCACGCCGGCGGCCGGATTCTCGGGAGACGGCGGGCTGGGGGTCAACGCCCAACTCTCGAACCCCAACGGAGTGGCCGTGGACGGCGCGGGCAATCTGTATATCGCGGACACGTACAACAACCGCATCCGCAAAGTCGCCCCGAGTGGCATCATCACCACCGTGGCGGGCACGGGGACGAACGGAAACACGGGCGACGGCGGGCCGGCCACGCAGGCGGAAATTGATTTGGACGGCGGCGCACTCATGGCCGCCGACGCCGCCGGCAATCTCTACTTTGCCGGATACGAGGGCACGCGAATCCGCAAGATATCTCCCACGGGCATCATCGGCGCCTATGCGGGCACTGGCGCCGCCGGAGTTTTTGGCGACGGCGGCCCGGCCGTTCAGGCGGGAATCGAAGACCTGGTGGGAATGGCCCTGGACGGCAGCGGGAACCTGTACATCGCCGACAGCATTTGGGTGCGCAAGATCTCCGCCTCCGGCATCATCGCCACCATCGCCGGCGGAGGAACGTACGGCGTCTCCGGCGACGGCGGACCGGCCATCGACGCCAGCTTCCAGTTTCTGGAGAGCGTTGCCGCGGACTCAAGCGGCAACGTCTACGCCGGCGACGCCGCCCGGGTTCGCAAGATCACGCCGGACGGGATCATCCACGCCCTGGCGGGCACGGGAACGCAGGGATTCTCGGGCGACGGCGGCCCGGCGCTGGCCGCGCAACTGAACACACCCTTGAGTCTGGCCACCGATGGCGACGGCAACCTCTACATCGCCGACGAAGAGAACTACCGCATCCGCATGGTCTCCGCCGCCGGCGCCATCGCCACCGTGGCGGGCAACGGCAGCTACAACTTCCAGGGCGACGGAGGTCCGGCAGTGGCCGCGCAACTGTCGGGCACGCTGGGAGTCGCGGTGGACGCCGCCGGCAGTCTGTACATCGCCGATGGCGGGAACAACCGCGTCCGCAAGGTGCTCGCCGATGGCGCCATCGCCACCGTGGCGGGCACGGGTGCTCCGGGCGCTTCCGGCGACGGGGGACCGGCCGCGGCGGCGCAACTCTCGAAGCCAGCCGGGCTCGCCTTTGACGGCGCCGGTAACCTCTACATCGCCGACGAGTCCAACTACGTCGTCCGCAAGGTCGCCCCCAATGGCGTCATTACTACGCTTGCGACCAAATCCAGTATCGGCGACGGCGGCGCCGGCGGACCGGCGGCCGTAGCCACGGACAACTCCGGAGACGTTTTTGTCAACACCGGTCTGGGCCAGTACGTTCGCAGGATTTCGCCGGACGGGACGGTGACACAGTTGCTTTATGGCGGACCGTTGATGATGGGCGGGCCGTATTTCCAGTGGCCGTCGCAGTATTGGGGAATCGCGGCCGACCCATCCGGCAACCTGTATGCCGCCGACGCCCCGTACTCCCGCATCGTCCGCGTGACGCCCAGTGGGATCGTCTCCACGCTCGCCGGCGCCGCTGGCTCCGGTTTCTCCGGCGACGGCGGGCCGGCGGCCGGCGCGCAATTGAGCCGGCCCCTCGGCCTCGGCCTGGACGGCGCCGGGAACCTCTTCATCGCCGACTCGGCCAACAACCGCGTTCGCGAGATCTCGGGCGGCAACATGGACACCGTGGCGGGCAACGGCGTGGCGGGCTACTCCGGCGACGGCGGCCTGGCCACCGCCGCACTGCTACGCGGGCCAGGCGCGGTAGCCGCCGGCCCGAACGGCCGCATTTACGTGGCCGACTCGGGCAACCGCGCCATCCGCCTCCTGCAGCCCCAGGACCAGGTGGGACCCGTGACCATCCACGCCGTCAACGTGGTCTCCGGCGGCCCGGATATCGCGCAGAACGCCTGGATCGAGATTCACGGATCGGGCCTGGCGCCCGCGGACGTGGGCCCGGGCGGCCTCCGCTGGGACCACGCCCCCGAGTTCGCCTCGGGTCAAATGCCAACGCAGCTCGATGGGGTCGGCGCCACCGTCGATGGAAAACCGGCCTATGTATTCTGGATCAGCCCCACGCAGGTGAATGTGCTCACGCCCCTGGACGCGGCGGTGGGCCCGGCGCCGCTGGTCCTGACCAACGGCGCCAATGCCAGCGCGGCGTTCATCGTCAACCTGAAGCCGCTGGCGCCCGCGTTCCTGGTGCAAGGCGCCACGCCCTATGTCGCGGCGCTGCACGGGGACGGGAGCCTGGTGGGGCCGGCGCCGCTCTCGACGCCCGCGTACCCGTCCACCCCGGCCAAACCGGGCGAGATCGTGGCGCTCTACGGAACCGGATTTGGCCTGCCTGGGACGCCGCTCATCGGCGGCTCGGCGGTGCAGTTCGCGCCGCTTGTCAACTTGCCCGCCGTGCAGATTGGCGGCGTGGCCGCTACCGTGCAGTATGCCGGAGTGGTGAGCCCGGGGCTGTACCAGTTCAACCTGGTGGCGCCGGCATCGGCCGCCGATGGCAACCTCCCGCTGACGGCAAGTTACAACGGCGTGAGCGTCTTCGGCGGGGCGATCCTCGCGGTCCAGAAATGAAAGGAGCGGTGGCCGTGCGGGACTGCCGGAACTGCTCTATGATGACTAGCGGAGGCCATTGTCGTGAATAGCGAAAAGAGCATCGAGTTGCTGAACAAGTCCGTGGCGGACGAACTGGCGGCGGTTCACCAGTATATGTACTTCCACTTCCACCTGGACGACCTGGGTTTCGCGCCCCTGGCGAGTCTGTTCAAGCGTACCGCCATCGCCGAGATGGGACACGTGGAAGCCCTGGCCGACCGGATTCTGTTCCTGAAGGGCGATGTGGCGATGGCCGCTTCCTGTGCGGTCGAGACGATCGGCGAACCGGCTGCCATGTTGGCCAAGGCCATCGAGATGGAACAGGGAAGCGTCCGCGATTACAACGCCGCCGCGCAGGCTTGCGGGGCCGACGCCGACGCCGTCTCGAAGCAGCTCTTCGAGCACCTGGTGGCCGACGAAGAGGGTCACCAGGACGGCTACGAGCGGCAACTGGATAACATCCAGCGCTTCGGCCTCAGCTATCTGGCGTTGCAGTCTTTCGGCGCTCCCGCCCCGCCCCAGCCGGAGTAGGCGGCGAACTGCCGGCGCGGTCCGGCCGCTCACAAAATCTCGGAGATCAACTGCCCGGCCGGAATGGGATCCGGCTGGCCGTAGGCTGCGGCGTGCTTCTGATCGTCCAGTTGCTGCTCGGCGGCTTGCTCCATGGCAGCGGCCTGTGCCGCCACTCTGCGGTCCTGGTTGGACGGGTCCATCGGAGCATTAGCCGCCGCCTCGACGGCGCGTTCCTTGTCGATGGTCTTCTGCGGGTCGGAAGGATCGGGGGCGACATCCAGGCTGACCTCGCCGCCCACGGCGTACAGATTGCCGTCCGGCCCAATGGCAAAGGTGTAGGACGGGCCGCCTTTGGCGTACGGTCCCGCCGCCGCCAGGTGGGCCTGCTCGTGCGCGCGCACGTGGCGATCGGTGCTTCTCAACTGGGCGACCGCGGATTTCTGGGCGGGTGTCAACTTGATACTGCCGTGCGGGAGCGGCGGGGCTGAGCCAGGGCCGCTCGCGATGGTTGCCGAACCCAGCCCGGAAATTCCGGAGACTGTCACTATCCTTGCTTATCGGCCGGAGATACCGGAAACGCAGGACGCGGTGAGGACTGGAGTTTCTCGCTGGTTCTGCCGATAAGGGTCCTGATGGTGAAGTGGATCTATGTCCTGGCAGTCTCGGCGGCGCTAGCCCAATCACCTCCAGCGCAGACGCCGGCCCCCCAGTCCGGCCCACCCGCCAACACGCCCGCCGCCAACGCCGCCCCCAAAACCGAGCCCGCCGCGCCCGCGCCGGCGCCGGCCCCCCAGTCCGCCACGCCCGCCAACGCGCCCGCCGCCAACGCCGCCCCCGCGCCGGCGCCTCCGTCCAGCCCGCCGCCCAAGGTGCAGTCCGCCGCTCCGGCGGCACTGTCTCCGGCCGAAGCCATGCGCGCCTCCATCCAGAAGCAGCGCGAGGCGGTGCGCAAGCAGGCTGAATCCGCCGGCGCCTGGCTCAAGCCCGGGGACCCTCCGCCGCCGCTCGGAAGCGAACCCGCCTTTCCACAACCCGATTGCGAACCGCTGGCCGATGCGGTGGTGGCGCCGCTCATTGAAAGCACCGCCAAATCGCAGGAGATCCAGCCGGAACTGCTGCGCGCGGTGATGGAACGGGAATCCGGCTTCCGCCCCTGCGCCACGTCTTCCAAAGGCGCGCAGGGCCTCATGCAACTGATGCCCGAAACCGCGCTGGAACTGGGCGTGAGTGATCCATTCGATCCGAAAGAAAGCGTGTCCGGCGGAGCCAAGTACCTGAAACAACTGATGGACAAATACAAAGGCGACCTCTCCAAATCCCTGGGAGCCTACAACGCCGGACCGGCCGCCGTCGACCAGGCCGGCGGCATCCCGGACATCCAGGAAACCAGGGACTACGTGGACGCCATCCTCAAGAAGCTGGCCGTCACACGTGTTGCCCCGCCGAATGCCCCGACGCCCAAGCCCACTGGAAATTGAATCCGCCCAATTCGCCTGTCACGTCCAGCACTTCGCCCACGAAATACAGACCGGGCGCCTTGCTTGCCTGGAAGGTCCGCGAGGAGAGTTCCGCCGTATCCACGCCGCCGGCGGTGACCTCGGCCTTCTCATAACCCTCGGTGCCGGCTGGTTGCACCCGCCAGGCGTGCAACGCCTTCGAAACCGCCTGGATCTCGCGGTCGCTCAGCCCCGCCGGCGGTTTGCCTCCCGGCGGCGCCTGCGCCCGCAGATTCAGCCAGCGCTCCGCCAGCCGCTTCGGCAGGTGGCGGCTCAACACCGCCGACAGCGCCTGCCGGACGCCGGCGGCCCGCGCTTCGCGCAAAGCCGCGGCCAGGTCGGTCCCCGGAAGCAGATCGATTTCCAGCGGCTCGCCCGGCTTCCAGTAGCTGGAAGCCTGCAGGATGGCCGGCCCGCTGAGCCCGCGATGGGTGAATAGCATCCTCTCGCGGAATCTCTTGCCGCCCGCCGCCGCGGTCACCTCCACCGCCACCCCGGCGAGATCTCCGTAGTCTTCCCGGTCCGCGCGCGAGAACA
>Ga0209039_10002709_pt1 | contig 14685 bp, 12 predicted proteins | sample BogFormECP12_OM1_FD_188238 | JGI IMG/M metagenome (GOLD analysis project Ga0209039, IMG submission 188238) | Bog forest soil microbial communities from Calvert Island, British Columbia, Canada - ECP12_OM1 (SPAdes) (version 2) | ecosystem: Environmental > Aquatic > Freshwater > Wetlands > Bog ... | reverse complement strand
CTAGCCGGATATCCACACTGATTGATGAGCGTGCTTCGTTCAAACGGCGTAGTTTTTAGGAATCCACTTGGCTGGTAGGTCGCCATAACCGGCCAACCATGACGCCCGCTTCGAGCTAAGTTCAGCAGAATATGACGCTTGGAGGTGCATGCACAGATTGGACCGGTTATAGCGGAATTAACCGGCCAACCCGACGATTTTCAATTACTTAGAGGTGCGGCTAGGGTTGGCCGGTTAGTTTTCATTCTTCATGATTTGGTTAGGTTCTGCGGGCATTGGTGGATTATCCACCATAAGGGCAGGGGCTGAGCGGACTACGTCCAGCGGAACCAGCGCAAGGCCAGCAAGTAGGAGAGAACTCCCCAGAGGCCCAGCACGAGCAGGCGTCCCGATTGATGGGCAAGTGGTGCGCCTTCCAGAATCGCCGCACGCAGGGCATCGTTCAGCGCGGTAAGCGGCAGTGCCTTAATCAGCGGATGAAGGAGGGAAGGGAATCGCTCGTAGGAAAAAAAGACGCCGGACAGAATCCACATCGGCATCATGACCAAGTTGATCAGCCCACTGACCGTTTCGATTTTTTGCGCGCGGCTGGCGGTGAGCAGCCCCACGCCGCCAAAACAAAGCGCCCCCAGAGAGCTAATGATCAGAATGGAGAGCCACGAGCCCGCCACGCGCATGTGGAACACCAGCATGCCGAACCCCAGCAGCAGCGCCAGTTCGATCAACATCAGCACCAGGCGGCTACTGGCCATGGCCAGGAGGAAGTCACTCCGGCGCATGGGGCTGGCGACAAAACGTTTCAGCAGCTTGCGCTGGCGCAAATCCACCAGCGCAAACCCGATTCCCCACATGCCGGAATTCATCAGGTTCATGCCCAATAGGCCGGGGATCAGGAAGTCGATGTAACGCGCCCCCGGTTCGCTGGAGACGCGGGTGCTGCTGGGGACGCTGTTCTTTCTTCCCGCGGCCGCCTGGAGCGCGTCGTCGGTGACGCTGCGGGCCAGCACGCTTTCCGGACGCGCCGGGTCGTAGAGGTATTCGAAGCCCGTGCCTCGCGGGGTCACCACCAGGTCGTACTTGCCCAACCGAAACTGGTTGAACGCTTCGGCGGCGGGGAGCAAATCCACATGCACCGTACCCGCCGCGGACGCCGTGCGGACCAGTTCCATCACCTGCGCCGCCTCCGGCCCTGCTACCAGCGCCACTCGGCTGACGTCGGCGGGTTTGTTGCGAAAAGCAATCCCCAGCCCCAGGGCCAGCAGAATGGGAAAGATGAAGACCCAGAAGATGACTTCCGGCTCCCGGTACATTTCCTTCAACCGCGCCATGAGCAGGAGGTCGTAGCTTTTCCAACGGCCAGTTTCCGGGTGGGCGGTCGGCGTTCCCGCCGGTGCCGCGGCCTTGCTTGCGATTCCGGGTTCACTCTGAAGATGCCCCACCTGGGCTCCCTTCGGCTGATCCAGGATTCAGAATTCAAGATTCAAAATTCAAGATCAAACCCCAAGGCAAAATCGAATTAGCAAAATCGAAATTGGAACCCCCAAGATTCCAAATTGGAAATTGCCAATCGCAAATCCAAAATCGGCACTCGAAAATCGACAATCGAAAATCCCTTCACTCTTCCCGCAAGTGGCGTCCTGTGAGATGCACGAAGACGTCCTCCAGGCTGGCATGGCGGGTGGTAAGGTGCAGCAAGTGCCGGTTGCGGCTCTGTATGGCTGCCAGCAGGGCGGGGATGGTCTCATGTGGTTCGCGCACGCTCAGCACCACTCGCCCATCCTCCTCATGTACGGCTTCGACACCGGGCAGCGAGCGCCACGCCTCAAGCTCGCCGGGGACATTGTCCGTGGCGTCGAATTCCACCATGTGGTGCCCACCCAAGCGCTCGATCAGTTCGGAAGGCGTCCCGGAAGCGATGGTGAGGCCGTGGTCGATAATGGCAATGCGGTCGCAGAGGCGTTGGGCTTCGTCCATGTAATGCGTGGTGAGCAGGACGGTGCCGCCGCGCTGCTGGAATTGCCGGATCACTTCCCAAAGCTGGCGCCGGCTTTGCGGGTCGAGGCCCGTGGTGGGTTCGTCGAGGAACAGGATTTTCGGATCGGCTACCAGAGCCGTGGCCACCGCCAGCCGCTGTTTTTGCCCGCCCGAAAGTTTGCCCACCCAGGCGCTCGATTTTTCCGTGAGCGCCAGCTCCGCCATCACTTCCTTAATGGCGCGCGGGCGCCGATAGAAACTGGCGAACAATTCCAAAGTTTCGCGCACGGTGAGCTTCTCGGCCAGGCGGGTTTCCTGGAGCGAGATGCCCATCAGCTCGCGGAGTTCGCGATTGTGCGTGTGCCAGTGATTTCCAAGGATTTCGATTTCGCCGGAGGTGGGTTCCAGCAATCCCTCCAGGATTTCGATGGTGGTCGTCTTGCCCGCCCCATTGGGGCCCAACAGGCCGAAGCACTCGCCCGCGTGGATCTCCAAGTCGAGCCCGCGAACGGCCTCGACTTTGCCCTCGTAGGTTTTGCGCAGCCCCCGGCAGCGAACGGCGACGTCCATGTTCGGCATCATAGCGGATTACGCGGCGGGGGGGAACTCACTTCGAGGGGGAGGAAGATCTTTTTGTGGTGGCAGGGCCATCCTGGCCGCGACGGGTCACGGGCGGGACGTCCGTGCCACAGCTACTTGTCCCCCATCACGGTAATCACCACCGTGCGTTGGCGTCCGCGCACATCGCACTCGAGATGGAAGATTTGCTGCCACGTTCCCAGCAGCAGTTGGCCCTCGGCAATGGGCACCGTCAGTGAGGGCCCCAACAGGGTCGCCTGCAAATGCGAATGGCCGTTGCCGTCGTGCCATGCCTGCTCGTGGCCGTAGTTGCGACTAGGCGGGATGAGCCTATTGAGGATGGCCGGCAGGTCCTGCTGTAGCCCCGGCTCAAACTCGATGGTGCCAATGGACGCCGTGCTGCCAATATTGAAAACGTTGACGGTCCCGGTTTTGATGCTCGACGCCGCGACGGCGGCAGCGACCTGGGAAGTGATGTCGTGCATGTCGCCTGGCCCTGAGGTGCGAAGGGAAAACTGTTGTTGGTGAACCATGTTTCTACGTTCCCACGAAGCTGATCGGCGTGCAACATATTTTGGGCTGGCGCAGCAGGTGTAGCGCGGACCTGTTCTGTAGGTCCGCGGCTTTTCCTTGTCCAATCGGGGACAAACCGCGGACCTACAGCACAGGTCCGCGCCACACACTTGTCCCTGCGTCCCGTTAAGATTGTTACACAAGTGTAACGTAAGAAAAAACTCTAATGAGCATAATAAAAAGTATTGACAAGCTCAACGTCTTAGACTCTAATAGCCTCCAGGCCCAATTCTATTACATTTGATTCGAGTAAGGAAACATGGACGCCCTAGGCCGATTTCCCAAGGGTAAGACGCCGGGTAACTAGGCGACAAACTCATGTTTCGGCCTAGGCCGTTTGGCCTGCGCATGTGCATCATGTTAAAGGGAATTGCACACCGGAAATGGGCTTCGCGTCTGAACACGGGTATACCGTCAGCCATTGGGGGAGCTAAAACGGAAATTCCGGCTGTCGGTACTCCCATCATCCAACGAGGTAGCGTCACGGGCGAACGCTAGCAGCATTGATGGGCGTTAGCCGAACTTCAAACTAATTTTCAGCATAAAACGAGAGGAGAATTCCCATGGCCGACAATGAGAAGAACAAATCGCCGCAGGAGGTTTCCGCACGGACTCCCTGCGCTGAAATCAACAAGGAAGACTTCCAGTTTGTTCTGAAAGCCCTCCTGGCAACCTATGAACCCATCTTGGAACAGCAGCTAAAATTGGCGAAAAACCCCGAGGAGCTGAGGAGACAGGCGGAAAGCCGGCCTCCCAATTATGCCGATGAAATTGCCGAGGCGAATCACACTTTTAGAAAATTCTTCAGCGAGGATGTAGTTCTCCGGATGATTCCGGAGAAAGGCCGGGCCCAACTGGGCCACAGGGATAACTGGCGATGGTGTCTGGACCATCTCCTCTGTTGTTTTATCTTCGGCTGGCTGGTTTGTCGTGGTCCGCGAACGTTTCGGGCGTGGGCCTATTACGTTTACCAGTACTGGCGCTGCATCCGGGAATTGCTGGGGACGCCGGTGGCCAACCCTCCCACGGAAGAGCAACGCCAGGATTTCGTGACCCTGATTTCGGCGCTCGCCGCGGCGTACAAACCCTACCTGACGGACCAATTGGCCAGCGTCGAGTATCCGGCCGGAATACCCGATGAGGTCCTGAACGGAAAGATTAACTCCTCCGAAGGCCAAGAAGACGTATGCGCGATCTTCGAGCGCTTTCTCACCAGTGATGCCGCCCCGGCGCTTCTGGGCAGGGAAGCGTTTACTGCGCACAGCAAAGATCCCAACTTCTGGTCCTGCCGCTGCTTGTGCTTGTGCGCGATCTGTTTCGGTTGCTGCCTGGCGCGCGTGCGCAATCTTTTCGAGGTGCGTGAGTGCCTGGAGTATTTCTTTTGCTGCTTGCTAGATTGCTTCCAGCCCCTGACTTGCGCCATCACCAGTCCAACAGATGGCGCCTGCGCGAAGGAGCAGTACTACTCGGGTCCCGGCGTGTGGGGAGTCGAGATCGTGGGCACAGCGGCGGGTGGATCCTGCGATCACTATACACTCGAGTGGAGGGATCCCGTCCTGCTGACCCCCTATACTCAGAACTTCGTCGTTTACGCCCCTCCGGCGCCTGCGACAGGACCCGGCGCCTGTGGAAAAGTCAATGCGACTCTGGGGTATATCGAAACCTATGGCACTCCCGTTCCGACTCACGTCGAGGTCCAACTCACGGTATTCGGCTCGGATAGCAGCCAGCAGCCGTGCACAGTTACGTTTGACATACTCGAGACACGCGTCTCGATCGAAAACGTCGCGGACATAAGCGTCCCGAATTGGACCGATCCCAACTCCCAACTTCTCGATGCTTCTGGTCAAGTGCTCTCGGTTGGCGACCTCCTCGAAATCTTGGGACATGCCTGGGTGGGCGGCTGCCCGAACACGCAGATCCAGAAGTACACACTTTCTTACCAAGCGGGCTTTGTCACCGATCCGACCTTAGGAACCTGGACACCGTTCTGGGAGGTGGACTATAACAGCCCGCTTCAGCAGGCGGCCATCGTCAGCACTTACATGGACTTGACCAGTTGCTGGCAATTCGTGCAGATCTGCTCCCCTCCGATCCCGCCCTGCCCGCGTCCGGTCCCACCTTATCTGCAGCCTTACCCGATTCAGTACGATGAGTTGAGTCCAACCGCTTGGTATAGCGGAGTTGCGTCTCCCTGCACCGCAGGTCCTGGGACGCCACCGCCTCAGGCGTGCGCAGTTGATCCCCAGCTACCGCCGCTCTGGGCTTCCAAGGCGCTCCCGTCCACCAACTGTTTCTCGGGTCAGTATACCTTGCTCTTGACGGTCGAGGACGTCAGCTCGAATTTGTATTACGACACGCAAGAAGTGTGGTTCGACAACAAAGCCATTTACGGTGAGATCACAGGATTCCTGGGAGTGGCGCCTTGCGCGGTTATCAACCTGAGCCAGATACTTAACGCCGGCAACTGCAGTGTGCCCTGGCCGCTCTCGGTTCAGGGCATCGCTTACGACGAGTACATCTTTGAGGGAAACACCAATCTCCCGAGTGACAACTTTGGCGGATACTGTTTAACCGTCACACGCCAAGGCGGCTCAGAGTCGCCACCCTGCACACCCGTTAGCCTTTCCGTCGCCTTGCCGATCACCACTACAACTAGCGTGACGATCTCATCCGCCACCGGCAGCGGTTTGGTGGTGACCTATACCTACACGGTGGTGACCCCGGGAGGTCGGCTCCTGGTCGGCCAGCCCATCACAATCACCGGCCTGAGCCCCAGCGGCTACAACGGCACGAGCCTCACGATCCAGAGTGTTACCAGCACCCAGTTCACGGCCGCGGGGACCACGACCGGCCCTTCGACCGGCACCGGCACGGGGACGGTTACCGTCGTATCAACCACTGGAACCAATCGCATAGGAGATCCTGGGATGCGCTGTGGTACCGCCTCGCCTCCGCCGTCGCCTGCTCCGTCGCATCAAACCGGTACGCTCACGGTGGCGGATGCACGAATCTTCGACGCCACCTGCGCGTGCAAAGCATCCCCCGCGCCGCCAACGGGGTTTGCCTTGAATCGGGGCGACTGCTGTGCGTACTTCTTTACCTTGGACGTGTGGGACACCACCATCTGTGAATACCTGTCGGGCGGTCACCACTACGCCGCCGCACCCTGTGTTCTTGTCTGGCCAGTCTATATCTGCAACGACCTGCCGCCGCTGCCTGCGGGCACCCCGCCGCCTTGTCCGTAAGGAGGCTTCTTGAGCGCAGGGAAGTGAGGTAACTTGTTCGTTTAGTAAAATGATAAGTGAAGCGAGCTTCTGGATCCGGTTTATCCTGGCCGTCCTTGCCACCTGGCGGGTGACTCACCTGCTGGCGAGCGAGGACGGCCCGGCAGACCTAATAGTGCGATTGCGCGCCCGCTTGGGCCACGGTCTGGCTGGCAAGCTGATGGATTGCTTCAATTGCCTCAGCCTCTGGATCGCGGCCCCGGCGGCGCTCTTCGTTTCACGGAAGCCTCTCGATTGGCTGTTCACGTGGCTGGCGCTGTCGGGCGCGGCCTGCTTGCTGGAACGCCTGGGGCAAGAACCTGTGGTCATTCAACCCACTTCGCAACCCATGGAAGGAGATGTTCACGATGTGCTGCGGTCAGAAACGGACGGCGCTGCGGAGCGCTCCAGCTCCGGCGAGAATGCCGACGACGACTCCAACAGTCCGGCAAAACGTGCCTAACATACCAAGTGCTCCGCAACAACCCGCTGCACCCACGCAGTTGCTAAGCTCCTCGGTGACTCTCCGCTACACGGAGAGCTCGCCGGTCCGGGTGCGGGGTCCGGTGACCGGCCGGGTCTATGACTTCTCCGGGTCCCGTTCCGTTCAGGCCGTGGACCGCCGAGATGTGCCCGCCCTCTTGCGCACACGGTTCTTTCGCCAAAGTTAGTGCGTCTTTAATTTAAGTTTATACAACGCGGCGAAGCCGCAACCTGAGACGTGCCACGGCCGTCCCGGCCGTGCTCGGGCACGGGCGGGACCCCGATGAATCGGGGCAGGCTGCCCGTGGCACGAGATCTTCGCGCGGCAACACCGGAGGCGGATTACGACGCCAGGGAGGCTTGCAGCATTGCGCGCGTGTAGCCCACATTGTAAGCATAGCCGGTGTAAGCCCCCCCTCCCGGGTAGCCGGACTTGAAGCCGTTGTATTCGCGGTCGGCATCGAGCCCGCGAGGGTGCTCGGGGAAGATCATGCGGGGATATTTCTGCCGGACGAGCTCCTTCATCACGGCGAACATATCCACCTGGCCCTCATCCAGAAAGACTTCCGTGTATTTTTCGCGCGGGGTCTCGACGCGGACGTTGCGGAAGTGCATGTGATTGATCCGGTCGCGGCTCCCGAAATAGCGGCACACTTCCACCGGATCTTCCCCCAATTCCCGCGTTACGCCGCAGTCAAACGTGATCCCGTTGGACTTGCTCGGAACGATCTCGATGAGGCGCTTCCAGCCCGCCAGGTTTCCCATGATTTGTTCCGACCCGCGGCTGAGGGGCGCCGGGGGATCGTTGGGATGCAACGCCAGCCGGACTCCGGACTGCTCCGCTACCGGCACGATCGCTTTCAGGAAGTAAGTGATGTTTTGCCACATCTCTTCCAGCTTATGGACGCCCTCGTTCGGAAGTGGCGGCAGATCCTTAACCCGGTCGTAATCAAACGCCGTCATGCCCGCGCCCGCCCTGCCCGCTTCCGCGTAGTAGCCCTCCACCAGCCGGTGGGCATAGAAGTTGTACTCGACCACTGGCAGCCCTGCCGCACCCGCCGCCCGGAGGGATTGCTGGACCTTTTGAATCTCCTCGTCGCGGCCCGGCTTCCCGTAGAGAGTGTTGGGGAAACCCGAGATCATCAAGTTGCCCAAAGTTAGACCACCTGATTGCAGGCGGTCCATCAGGGCGTGGATTTGGGTTTCGTCCCACGGGATCCTCGGCCCGACCATGGCCACATGGTTCACTCCCAGTTGCTTCACCCGGCGCATGTCCGTTTCATCTACTAGGCCGGCCGCGCCCTCCCGGCTGATTTGCAGACAGATCTTGGGCGTTTCCGCGCCCTCCTGGTGCAACTCCGGCAGGCCTGCCCTGCCCAAAGACGGGCTCAGCAGGGCGGCCGCGCCCACGGTTTTCAGCATGTTTCGGCGGGATACTCGCGATCTCATGATTTCCTCCTTCCTCGATGATGGATTAGCGAGTAGCGTAGCGCGCTGGAGCCGCAAAAGAAAGCCAAAACGCAAAGGTGAAAACATGCAGGCGCAGCCAGCCGCGCCGCCCTTGGCTGAAGTAATGAAAACATGCAAATAAGTACAAAACGCCGATGAACCAGCTTTATTACGGCGACAATCTGCAACTTTTTGTGTGACTCCATTGCAAAAATGGCGTTGACTTAACCACCCCTGGGGAGCATCATGTAATTATCAGACAATTGATTGATGAGGAATCCTATGCTCGATACCCGTGAAATCCACTCCTTGACTGATTTCCTGCGGAACCATAAGGCGCATGTCACGCGGCTGAAGGAGACGCAGGCCCCGGAAGTGCTGACGGTCAACGGCAAGGCGGAGGTGGTCGTGCAGGACGCGGCAAGCTACCAGCTAATGCTCGACCGGCTGCACTACATGGAAACGCTTGCGGCCATCCAGGAAGGCATGGCAAGCGCGGAACGCGGCGAACTAAAGCCCGCCGTCCAGGTGCTTGACGAGATGCGGGCTAAGTATCGCCTATCGCGTTAGCCTTTCCGCTCCTGCGGAAACGGACGCATATGCGGCCTTTGAACGCATCCGCGAAGCGGCTCCCATGCACGCGGAAAAGTGGCTCACCCGTTTATTTGAGGCCATTTTCAGTCTGGACGAGCTCCCCGCCCGGTGCCCCGTCATTGCCGAAGCAAAAGAGCTTGGCTATCCGGCCCGGCACTTGTTATACGGCAAAGGAAAAGGGGTTTACCGAATCATTTTTCACATCCGGGAGGAAGAGCAGCACGTGCGGGTGTTGCGAATCTGGCACGCTTCCCGCGATGCCATTACCGCCGCCGACGTGGAGGATTAACCATGACCCCTTATTTGGCCCAGACCCAATAGTCTTGCCACTGAGGCGTACCCGCTGCCGAAAACATCCGTTGACTCAGAGCGGCATCAAGTATAGAAACTTAGCGCTGAACCTGCACTGTGCCTGCCGTGTTAGAATCCAGGCCGATTCTCATGGTTCGTCGGAGGAAGAGGTCATGCAAAAAAAATACCTAGTGTGGTTGGTGGTGGCGGCTGGCGCGGTGCTGGCATCGGTTTCGATGATCCTCGCGCAAGGCGGGGGGGAAAAGCCGATTTATCTTGATGCAAAGCGGCCGATCGAGGAGCGCATCGATGACTTAATGAGCCGGATGACTCTCAAGGAAAAAGTCGGGCAGCTCAACCTACCTTGTGTATATGTTGATGAGCTGGGAAGAGACATTCCCTCGAAGACGGTGGCGTGCAAGAAATTCACCGCCGGGACATACACGTCGGAAATCGGTCCCGCCTGCGGATTCTTCACGCTCGCCAATGAGATTTTGAAGGATGGCGCGCGCCAGCAAGCGGAATACTTCAACGAGCTGCAAAAGATCGCGCTCACCCAGACGCGCCTGAAGATCCCGGTGATGGAGGATGAAGAAGGGACGCACGGCCTCATGTGTCCGGGGGGAACGGTTTTCCCCGAGGGCCTGGCGGTGGGCAGTTCCTTCGACATCGATCTGGTCAAGGCGATTTACGCGGCGGCTGCGGCGGAGGCGCGCGCGGTGGGCATCCACATGCTTTCCACCCTGGTGATGGAAACGCTTCGCGACCCGCGCATGGGCCGAAACGAAGAAGCCTACACCGAAGACCCTTACCTCTACATGCGCATTGGTGAGGCCATCGTGCGGGGAACGCAGGGCACCGACATATCCGCCCCCGATAAGGTCATCGCCGTGCTGACCGATTTTCCCACGCAAAGCGAACCCGCCAGCGGCCTCGAGCGGGGAGCGATCGAGGTATCGGACCGTTCCTTGCGCGAGAACTTCATGCCGCCCTGGATCGGGTCGATCACCAAGGCCGGGGGCTTGGGGGTGATGGCGGGATACCCGGAAGTCGAGGATGTGCCAGCGCACGCCTCGGTAAAGTGGATGAACGATGTCTTGCGGGGGGAAATTGGCTTCCAGGGAGTCGTCGAGAGCGAGGGCGGCGGCTTTTCGACCTTGCAATATGAGCACATTGTTCCCACCCAAAAGGAGGCTGGACTGCTGGGGTTGAAGGCGGGAGTCGATTTGAATATCACCTACGAGCCTGCCTACATGGGACCCTTGGTGGAGAGCGTGGAAGAGGGCCGAGTCCCCATGGCGCTGGTGGATCGCGCCGTGCGCCGGGTCCTGGCGCTAAAGTTCCGCCTGGGCCTGTTCGAGAATCCCTATGTTAATGCGGACCACGCCGTCCAGGTTGTACACTCGCAAGCGAATCAGGACCTAGCTCTGCGCGCCGGCCGCGAAGGGATCGTGTTGCTGAAAAACGACAAAGGCCTGCTGCCCCTCAAGAAGGATTTGAAATCGGTGGCGGTGATCGGCCCCAACGCCGATGACGTGATGAACCAACTGGGTGACTATTCGCCGAAAGGGGTTCCGCAGCACGTAACGACCATGATCGAGGGAATTAAGGCCGCGGTATCATCCCAAACCCAGGTCACCCACGTGCGCGGCTGCGAAATCACGGGCACGGACAAGAGCGGGTTTGCCGAGGCCGTAAAGGCCGCCAAGGGCGCTGACGTCGCCATTGTGGTGGTGGGAGAGAGACAGCACGATATGAAGGGGGGCGGTCGCCGCAACGGGCCTACCGATGGCGAAGGGCACGATGTGGCCAACCTGGACCTTTCAGGAGTGCAGGAGGACCTGATCCAGGCGGTCTTCGAGACCGGGACTCCCACCGTGGTGGTGCTCATCAACGGCCGGCCGCTCTCGACGCGATGGACCGCCGAGCACGTGCCCGCGCTGGTCGAGGCCTGGGAACCCGGCGAGCGGGGCGGGGAAGCGGTGGCCGACGTGCTCTTTGGGAATTACAATCCCTCCGGGCGCCTGGCCATCTCGGTGCCCCGGCACTCCGGCCAATTGCCGGTCTACTACAATTACAAGCCTTCCAAGGCTTACTGGATGCGCCGAGGTTACGTTGATATGCCATCGTCGCCCCTCTACCCCTTTGGTTATGGGCTGAGCTATACCAACTTTGAGTACAGCAACCTGCGTATTGAGCCGGCGGAGATCCATCTGGGCGGCGACGCGCGCGTGACCGTGGACGTGAAAAACACAGGCGACCGAGCGGGCGTCGAGACCGTCCAGCTTTACATTCACGAGCAATACGCGCCGGTTTCGACCCCGGTCAAGCAACTCCGGGGGTTTGAGCGAGTGGCGCTCGATCCTGGCCAAACCAAGACCGTAACCCTGAAGCTTACGCCGGAAGATCTCCAGTTGCTCGACATTGACCTGCGCTGGCGGGTGGTGCCGGGCGATTTCGAGATCATGGTGGGCAAATCGTCGGCAGATATACCCCTCGAAGGAATACTGAAGGTCATACCGTAACGAGAGGAAGGTAGCGCGGGCATCCTGCCCGCCGGGGCGGGAGCGACCCACTCCCGCCTTTTGTGTTTCTACATTTTTGATGAGGTAGCCGGTAGATTTCCCTGGGTCCTTACCCGCAGTTTTACTCACGGCTGCTCTCTCGAATATCGCTGTGCGAAGCACCTTGGAGTGCGGCGGCTCGACGCCGCCTTCGTCCTCATCGTCGTCCTCATCGTCAATGTAACGCCAAGGCGGCGTCGAGCCGCCGCACTCCAAGGTGCTTCGCACAACTTTTTCGTAGGGGGTCCCATTCCAAATGACTGTAATACCAGCAGGGTGAATGACGCCAGGAACCCCTCGTGCTTTGTGCTACCATTAGCTTCCGAGGCTGCTCCGGTGCATTGGCCATCCACCGCGTCGCAGTTGAGGAGTTTTGTCTTCATTCATCCTTGCGGAGGTCTCCAAATGAGTCCCGGCACAGCAGCCTTAATCACCGCTTCCATCCAGGAAAGTATCAAGGTCAAGCAAGCGCTGCTCGAGGACAAACATCTCCTCAACCAAATTGCTGAGGTGGTCAAGGAGTTCGTCTCAGCGTTGAGCCACGGGCACAAGATCCTCTTATTTGGCAATGGGGGCAGCGCCGCCGACGCCCAACACATTGCCGCGGAATTCGTGGGGAGATTTCAGATGGAGCGCGCCGCGCTTCCGGCCTTGGCCCTGACCGTGAATACTTCCTCGCTCACCGGAATCGGCAATGATTACGGTTATGAAAATGTGTTTTCGCGGCAAATTGAAGCTTTGGGCTCGAGCGGCGATGTGGCCGTGGGATTCTCCACGAGCGGAAAGTCCCCCAACGTCTTGAAGGCGCTGGCCGCGGCAAAGGTCAAGGGATTGGTCACCGTGGCCTTGACCGGTAATTTTGGAAGTATGATGCAGGAGGTCTCCCGCTACTGCCTTTGCGTGCCCTCGAACCAGACCCCGCGCATTCAGGAATCCCACATCCTGATTGGTCACATCATTTCGCAGATTACGGAAATGGAACTCTTCGCCAAGTGAGCCACGGATCACACGGATCAGCACAGATAATTCCTCTGGTTTGATCCGTGCGAATCCGGGTTAATCTTTTGCCACGGCGGCCAGGATTTCCTGGGGTGATGCCGTTCCCGTGCCTTTTTTCATGACTGTAATCGACGCCATGATATTGCCGAAGCTGGCGGCTTCCACGGGGTCGTGCGTGACGGCCATCGTGAGCGCTGTTCCTGCGGCAAAGCTATCGCCGGCTCCGCAGATGTCCACGGGGTTTTCCACCGGCCGGGGCTTGGACCAGGTTTCTTTACCTTCTTCCAAGACCATGGCGCCTTTGGGGCCATGCGTCAAAAAGAGCGCCTTCGCTCCTAAGCTTTTGCGCAGCCGCCTGAAATCCACGCTTCCGAAAAGCGCCTGGCACGCGGCCTCTGCCTCGCTGTGGTTCGGTTTGACCATCAAGTTGCGGAACAGGTGTACGCGCCGGCGCGAATCCGCCAGAAAGATTTTTTCCGGATACTTTGCGGCCAAGGCGATGAGCGACTCGCGCACGGCCGGCGTTACGACTCCGCCTGCCGAGGTCTCCGCCTGGTCGGCCACTAGCACGGCGTCAAATTCTTCGATGGCGGAGGCAAGGTTCCCCAGAATTCTAAGTTCCGCCTCCGAGGGCAGAGGCCTGGTGTTGATGAAGTCGGCGCGCGGTTGGTCCTCGATGCCCGTTTCGCAATTCAAGAGCTTGGTGTAAGTGAAGGTTTGCCATTGGCGCACGCCCACCATCAGGCTGGCGTCGATGCCGCGCTCGGTCAAAGCGCGCTCCAACTCGAACCCAAATCCATCGTCGCCGCGGACTCCTAGCACTGCGACCTTGGCCGGTCCCAAGGCGGCGAGATTATTGGCAACCGTCCCGCCGCCTCCGGGCGTGACCTCGGAGGCTACAATTCCCAGGCGCGGGATGCCGGTTTCAGCCGAAGGCTCCGAGGTGGCGGGATCGTAAGTACACCAGCGGTCCAGGCAGATGTCTCCCACCACCAAGGCCCGCACTTCCTTAATGCCTTCGAGAATCTCAGGAATGGTCATGGTTGCAGCTCCAAAAGGGCGCGCCGCAAGGCTGGCATGGTCGCGCGATGATCTCCACAAAAATAAAAACTCTCTCCCCCATCGGCCACGGTTCTCACCAGGATCGTTTTGTGGGGACGGAAATAATACCCGGGATCGGTCTTGGGCAATTCGTGGTGAATGTCCCCTTGAATCGGCACCAGGTCGAATACGGCGGTGGTGAAATTCTTGATCACTCGCCCCTGCTGGTGCGCCACGTTGCGAACCATGGAAAGCGCCTTCAGATAAACCTCGGGGCCCATGATGGCGGACCCGAAGTTCAGCATGATGCCGCCCTCCAGCTTTTCCATGGATGTGGTGAAGATCAGGAAATCGCGGTAGCTGGCGGCGCCCAGAGCCTGGCCGTCGCAATTGGGGTGCTCGTGAATGATGTCGTAACCGATACCGACGTGGACCGTGGCAGGGACAGAATGTCGATAAGCCGCGGCGAAAATGCTGAGGTCCTGGTGCGCGTAATCGGGTCCTGCCGTGCGACGTCCCACATTCTCACCCAGGCCCAGCGAAAGGTCGGCGGCTTCGCGAATGAGGTCATTCAAATCACCGGTTTCGCGCCAGAGACCGAATTCACCACTGCGAATGTAACGCGCCACGCTTTCCGTGGTGGCCCCGATGCGTGCCAACTCGTAATCGTGAATCGCCCCCGCGCCATTCATGGCGACGTGCGTAAGATAGCCGCGCGCGATGAGGTCGATCACGTAGCGGCTGGCTCCGGTTTTGATGACGTGAGCGCCCATCATCAGGATGCGGGCTGCGCCCTTGTCCCGGGCGGCAAGCACCCGCTGCGCCACAATCTGCAACTGCGGATGGGAGAACTCGGGCGCCGGGGCATCGAG
>Ga0209039_10002708_pt1 | contig 14692 bp, 10 predicted proteins | sample BogFormECP12_OM1_FD_188238 | JGI IMG/M metagenome (GOLD analysis project Ga0209039, IMG submission 188238) | Bog forest soil microbial communities from Calvert Island, British Columbia, Canada - ECP12_OM1 (SPAdes) (version 2) | ecosystem: Environmental > Aquatic > Freshwater > Wetlands > Bog ... | reverse complement strand
CAACCAACCTCTGGGAGCCAAGCGGTGGAAAACACGGCAGGGGAGTTTTGTGGCTTGACAACGCCTTCGCTCTTATCGAGGGGCACCCAGCGTTTGCCCTGATTTAGCGTGCGGGCCACCCGCCGAGGCACAGGACAGAGTGCGAGCCAAACGATTGTGGTGTGTTTGGGCTTAGTTTGCGGACCGCCTCGGAAGGCGGCCCCTACAAAGAAAAACCCAGGGAAAAGCCCAAGCAAAAAAACAAGGACAAATCCAAGGGAAAAAACAAGAGAAAAGCCGCAGGGCCCGCCAGACTGCGGCGGGCCCTGCGCTACATGATGCGGAAAGGTGGTGGCTATTTCAGGGCGAGTTCGGGCGCGGCTACGGTGGATTCGGCGGCCCAGGTGATGAGCAAGGGCATGAATTGCGTGACGGCGTCGGGGTGATTGGGAAGGATGCGGATGGCGTAGCCGAAGAAACCGCTCTTGGCGGTGTGCATGGAGGCATGGAAGCGGTAACAACCGGTGCCTTCGTTTTCAAACTTGTCCATCGGTGTGATTTCGGGATCCTTGATTTCGCCGCCGGCATCCAAGCGGCCGGTGAGGACTTGGACGGAGACGTCCTCTGGAGTAAGCGAATCGAGGAAAACGCTGGCGGAGATCTTGATTTCGTTGTCGAGATTCACTTCGCCAACATCGTTGGAGACGCTCTTCACCGCGAGCCGTGGCCATGCGGCTTCCACGCGGGCGCGCCAGGCGGCCAGATTCCGGGCATGCGCGGCGTTGTCTGCCTGCAAACGGCAGTGGCGCTGGTGCGCGGAGAGATAGTATTCATTGGCGTACTGGATGACCATGCGGTGCATGTTGAATTCGGGGCAGAGGCGAATGATGGAAGCTTTCATGCGGTCAATCCACTTGCGGGGTAAGCCGTCGGCGCGGCGTTCGTAGAAGGCGGGGACGATTTCGTGTTCGAGCAGTTCGTAAAGGGCTTCGGCTTCGACTTGATCCTGATAGCCGGGATCCTGATAGGACTCGCCCTTGCCGATGGCCCAGCCGACTTGCACGCCGGCGTCGAGGCCAATCTGCCACGCTTCATCCCACCAGCCATCGAGGGTGCTGACGTTGAGAGCGCCATTGGCCTGGGCTTTCATGCCGCTGGTGCCGCTGGCTTCCTGTGGGCGTAGAGGTGTGTTGAGCCAGACATCGCAACCCTGAACCATGTAGCGGGCGATGGCCACGTCGTAGTCTTCGAGGAAGACGAGCCGGCGGCGAAATTCGGGGCGGGCGGCGAGCTCGATGATGGTCTTGATGAGTTCCTTGCCGTATTGATCGCGGGGGTGAGCTTTGCCTGCATAGATGATTTGCACGGGGCGCTTCGCGTCATTCAGGATGCGCGCAAGACGTTCGGGATCGCGAAGCAGCAGCGTGGCGCGCTTGTAGGTGGCAAAGCGGCGTCCGAAGCCGATGGTGAGCGCGTCGGGAGAGAGAACCTCCTCGGCTTCGTCAATGGCGGACTGCGAAGCGCCGCGATTTTTGAGTTGCGCTTGCAAGCGGCGGCGGGCGAAAGCGACGAGGCGCTCGCGGCGGCGTTCGTGGGTGCGCCAGAGTTCGCCGGCGGGAATGGATTCCGTACGCTTCCAGAGTTCGGTGTCGGCAGGCTCGTGGCGCCACTTGGGGCCGAGATAGCGATCGTAAAGCTGATTCATTTCGAGCGAGACCCAACTGCGGAAGTGCACACCGTTAGTCACATGGCCGATGGGGACCTCGGATTCCGGCAAGCCGCGCCAGATGGAGTTCCACATGCGGCGGCTGACGGCGCCGTGGAGCTTGCTGACGGCGTTGCTGAAGGCGGCGAGGCGGAGCGCCAGGATGGTCATGCAGAAATCTTCATTGTCATTGGCGGGGTCCTGACGGCCGAGAGCAAGAAACTCGCGGCGGCTGATGCCCAGGCGCGGATAGAAAGTGGAGAAATAGTGATCCATAAGGCCGGCGGGGAAATAGTCGTGGCCGGCGGGCACGGGCGTATGTGTGGTGAAGACCAGGCTGGAAGAGGCGAGAACGCTGGCTTCGGCGAAACTGAGATGCTGCGATTCCATCAGGGAGCGGATGCGTTCGAGAGCGAGGAAGGCGGAATGCCCTTCGTTCATGTGAAAGACGGTGGGGCGAAGGCCCAGAGCTTCAAGGGCGCGCACGCCGCCGATACCGAGAAGGATCTCCTGCTTGATGCGCATGTCCAGCTCGCCGCCGTAGAGTTGCGCGGTGATGGAGCGGTGCTCGGGGCGATTCGTGGGGATATTCGTATCGAGGAGATAGAGCTGAATGCGGCCGACGACAGCACGCCAAACACGGGCGGTGACTGCGCCATCGGGAAGTGTGACGTGAACCTGCACGTTGGGAACTAATTCGATGGGGAGAACGTGGAAGTCGTTTTCTTCGAAGGCTTCCTGCTGCCAGCCGGCGGCATTGAGGTACTGGCGAAAATATCCTTCCTGATACAGAAGGCCGACACCCACGAGAGGAATGCCGAGATCGCTGGAGGCTTTGAGATGATCACCGGCGAGAACGCCGAGTCCCCCGGCAAAAATAGGGAGACATTCCGTGATGCCAAATTCGAGAGAGAAATAGGCGACGAGGAGATCCTTATTCTCGGCGTGTTCGCGCTGATACCAGGAACCCTGACCAGAGAGATAGGTTTCCAGACCTTTGGAGACGCCCTGGAGATGGGCGAGGAGGGAATCGTCGCGTGCGGCGGCTTCCAGAAGGGATTGATCGATGCTGCCCAGGACACGGACAGGATTGTGCCCGGCGGTTTCCCAGAGGTCGCGATCGAAGCGGCGGAAGAGGTCAATGGCGGCGTGGTTCCAGCTCCAGCTCAGGTTATAGGCAATTTGTAGGAGCGGCTTCAAGGCGTCCGGCAGGAAGGGACGAACTTTGAACGTGGCGATGGGCTTCATGATGATCCTCAAAAGGAGCGACGCGCGGGGGGCGCGGAAGAAATGGACCGAGATGCGTGAAGCGGTGCAGGGCGAACGAACGCACCACGGGAGCGGCTAAACGAAGTCAGCTTACCTGTGTGAGCGGGAGTTCGCAAGAGGCGCTTTGGATGGGGCGGAAGGCTTAGGCGAATCGCTGGGTTTGGCGGCGGCAGTGAGTTCACGCTCGGCTTGCAGCCAATCGTCGAGTTCGGAGCCCGGCGTCGCACCACGCTTGAGGAAAATCTCGTGGGCACGGAAAGCGATATCTTGCTCCGTGGGACGCGCGAGTGTACGAACGGCTTTTTCATTTACTGGTGGCTCTTGAAGAGCGGTGGCTTTGCTGGACATGCAATCCTCCAATGAGAGCCGGAGTGATCCGGCGAAATGGACGTAAAGCGAACAACGCAGCGGCGGAAGGGAAGAACGCCCGGCGCACGACAACAAAGTGCGCGAGCCCGGCGAGCCGACTGCGACACGCCGCGTGGTTACCAGGGGCTCTTCTTCAGGGAAGAAGACGAACTGCGACGAAAACCGCTTCAACGTGAGGATGGAACAAGAGGAGAAAGTTTGTCAATAGGATAAGTATATAAATAAATAGTTAAAGTAATGTTACAAATTGGCACAGCGAGGGATTCGGATTTGAAACATGCGGGCGGCGGGCACAAAGACAGTAAAACCAAGTTGGGTGCTCTGGCATATGATGTTGCTGTCGCGGTATCTTAGCTGCAGTCGGAATGTTCTCTATGAGATACAAAGTATGAGACTTGTTCGCGAATCCTTGTTTTGCGCGGCGCTGCTTGGACTGGTGGGAGCTTTGCCGCTCTGCGCCCAGATGCCGCCGCTGCTGCCCTCGCAAAAGGCATCGCTGTCTGACCGCGTGGTGGCGTACCAAATTGAGGCGAATTACCACCCGAAGGACCACAGTCTGGACGCCCAGGAAACACTTACGTGGACGAACTACACGGGCCAGCCGCAGGAGCGCCTGCCGTTCCATCTGTATCTGAATGCCTTCCAACCGAAGTCCACCTTTATACGAGAAGCCTTTGAAGAGGGGAATCGCGACATGCCGGTTGGCGCGGAGTGGGAAGACAAAGAGTTTGGCGTGGACGTGATCAAGTCGTTTGAAGTGGTTGGCATGGGTGATCTGACCGGGAAACTCCGATTCATCCACCCGGATGACAATAATGCCGACGATCAGACTGTCGTGGAAGTGCAACTGCCGCGAGCCGTGGCGCCGAAAGAGAAAGTCACGTTTAAGATCACGTTTCACGACCAATTTCCGGAAGTGGTGGCGCGCTCGGGTTACAAGCGGGATTTTGTGCTTGCCGGACAGTGGTTCCCGAAGATCGGCGTATGGTGGAAAAACGCGTGGAATTGCCACCAGTATCATGCCAGCACCGAGTTTTTTGCAGACTTTGGCACGTTTGACGTGAAACTGACCTTGCCGTCGAACTTTAATGTGGGCGCCACCGGTGTGCAGACCGGCGAAACGGCCAACGCGGACGGAACCAAGACACTGGTTTTCAGGGCTGAAGATGTGCACGACTTTGCTTGGACCGCCGATCCCACCACAAGAATTGTGGAAGACACGGTAACCATCAGCAGCGGCACGGTGAAGCTGCGCCTGTTGATGCAACCGGGGCACATGGCCAGCGCGCCGCGCTATCTGGACGCGCTGAAGGGCACGATGAAGAAGTTTGACGAGTGGATTGGACCTTATCCGTATTCGCAAGTCACGGTCGTCGATCCACCGCATGGCGGCCTTGCCGCCGCTGGCATGGAATATCCCACGTTTATCACCGCTGGCACCGCGTGGTGGGTATTGCAGGGTATGAAAGATCCTGAGAGCGTGGTCGAACATGAGTTTGGGCACCAGTATTGGTATGCGATGGTGGCGACGAATGAATTTGAGGAAGCGTGGCTCGATGAAGGCATCAATCAATACACGGAATGCAAGATCATGGATGCGTTGTATGGCCGCGATCTGGACGTACTGAACACACGCGTTGCAACCGAGAGCGAACGAGGCGCGGACCGCATCGCATACATTGGCGCGGCGGAGTTGGATCCGATGACGCGGCGCGCGTGGCAATATCTGAATCTCCGATCCTATGGCGGCATCACGTATGGCAAAACGGCGCTGGTGCTGCTGACGCTGGAGCATATTATTGGCGAGCAGAAGGTGCGCGAGGCGCAGCACGTGTACTTTGAACGGTACCGCTTCAAGCATCCCACGGCGGACGATTTCATGAACACAGTGAATGAAGTAGCGGGGCAGAATCTGGACTGGTATTGGAACCAGGCGGCGCGCGGAACCCAGGTTCTGGACTACCGGATTTTGAGCGCGAACAACGATCGTGCCGACTGGGCGGATAAAAACGCGCCAAAGAAAGAGAAAAAGGGCGAAACCGAATATGTTTCCAATGTGGTGGTGCACCGCAGGGGAGACTTCATTCTCCCGGTCACACTGGAAGTTAAGTTCGACAACGGCGAAACGCTTCGCGAACAGTGGGACGGCCAGGACCGCTGGCACCGCTTCACCTGGCGAAAGAAAGCGCAACTGATTTCGGCGGAAATCGATCCGGAGCACGCCATTTTGCTGGATCGCGACCGGTTTAATAACAGCTGGCTGCGCGATCCGGACCGGCATGCCGCCGGAAAGATCGCCGGGTACTGGATGCTATTGACGCAGTGGTTTGCGCAGTTGCTGGGCTGGCTGGCCTGAGGCGCGACGATGAAGCGACCGATTCGAGATGGACTTAGCCTGCTATGGCGGCACCAGCGGCTGATGTGGTGGATATTCTTCGTCAACCTGGTGCTGGGATTTTTTGGGGCGATTGCGCCGAGCGTGGTCCTGCGCCCGGTGCTGGACAAGAGCATGTATGCCACGCAATTGAGCCGGCGGTTTGATCTGACGGTGTTCATCGAGCTGCTCAGCAAGCCCGAGGTTTCTCTCGGGTCGTCGGTGGCTGGCTCCGTGGTGGTGGGAGTGATCTTCCTCTTGTATATGATTTTTATTACCGGCGGGATTCTTGTTGTTTATCGCGAGGACCGCAAGCTCAGTCCCGGGGAGTTTTTCCATTTCAGCGGGCAGTTTTTCTGGCGCATGGTGCGCCTGTTGCTCTGCTCGATCATTCCGTTTGGGATTGTGATTGCGCTGCTCGCGAGGGTCGGGACCGTGTCGGGCAAGATGGCCGCCGATGCGCCACGGGAGATGCAAGGGTTTTGGGTGCAAGTCGCGGGCTACCTGGTGTGCCTGGTGCTGGCGCTGTTTGTGCGAGCGTGGTTTGACCTGGCGCAGGCGCGCACGGTGATTGACAGCGTGGGGGGAATATTCAAGCTGAGTTTCCGGTCATTCGTGCTGGCGCTGCGCAACTTGCATCGCCTGCTTTTCATCTACCTGACGACGAGTTTTGTTTGCGCAATTGTGATTGCGGGGGCCTGGGAGTTGTGGCTGAACATTCCGCACCAATCGTTTGGGCGAAGCTGGCTGCTGCTGGAAATTGTTACGCTTATGATGGTGGCGATACGATTGTGGCAACGGGCCGCAACTGTAGTCTGGTACGAAAATTGTGCCGAACTGCATGCGGCGGCGGTTCCGGTTGAATCCGTGCCGCCGACTGCGCCGGAGACTGTCGAGACCACAGCCACAGTGACATAGCTAATTTCTGCGGATGGAGGGGAAGCAGGCCACTACACTATTTACCGAGTAGCAATCATCATTTATCGGGTATTCGATTCGAAACCGGTACGAGGGGGAGGAGGCGGAACCCAAGACCCAGGTTCCCAAACCGAACCTGGGGCACCCTCCGCGTCTCTGAGCTTCCAAGGAAATTGATCAAGCTATGTGCTCTGCGCGCTTCCCAAATCAAGGAATTCGGCAGCGTTGATCACGGGCCACCCGGCCGAAGCCCGGGGGAAGTGATCGTATTGGCGAGATGGCGAACTTGTGTTGCACTTACGGCGCTTGGGAAAAGTCGGGTCGCGGCACTCGAAAATAGAGCCCCTCTAGGCTTTCTTGAAAGTCGGGGCAGGCAGTGTGCAAAAAAAGTGACAAGCGAAGGGGAAAAAGCGCTTACGCGTTGCCGAGATGGGGTCGAGCAATGCCCGACCTCTACACGAATTAGGCGGGGATTAGCCGCGGAAAAGCTGGCGGAAGGCGTAGAAGAGGAAGCCGGAGAGCGTCATGGCGGCGGGCAGCGTAAGGACCCAGGCGAGCAGCAGGTTGCGCACGGTGCTCATTTGCAGGCCGGAATGATTGGCCAGCATGGTGCCGGCGACGCCAGAAGATAAGACGTGGGTGGTGCTTACGGGCAAGCCGAGGCCGTCGGCGGCGCCGATGGTGGCCATGGCGGTGATTTCCGCGGCGGCGCCTTGCGCGTAGGTGAGATGGTTCTTGCCGATTTTCTCGCCGACGGTGACCACGATACGCTTCCAGCCAACCATGGTGCCGAGACCCAAAGCGAGCGCCACGGCGACTTTCACCCAAAGGGGAATGAAGCGGGTGGCCTTGTCAATGTGCCCTTTGTAGTTTTTCAGGGCGGCCACATCCGCGGTGGCGAATTGCGGCTTGCCAGATTTTTGCATCAGGCGCAGAGCTTCACTGACCAGGTACATATCATTGCGGAAGTTTCGCACATGGTCGCGCGGGACCATGGCGAGTTCCTTGAATTGGGCCATTTCCGTGCCGATGTCGTTGACGAGGACGCGCAGGGCAAGCATGGTGCCGGGCTTGAATTCCTTGGTGCGGATGTAATCCGTGACGTCGTCGCGGGGATCGCCGACGACGGCCGCCGGGGTCACGTATTTGTCCAGAGTGTCAGCGGCCTGATGGGAAACGGCTACGAAGTCTGCGGATTGCCTCGGTGTTACGGCGTGGTTCAGCGCGTAGGTGGTGGGCACGGTACCGATCAGAATCAGCATGATCAGGCCCATGCCTTTCTGGCCGTCGTTGGAGCCGTGGAAGAAACTCACACCGGTGCAGGTGAGAATGAGCATGCCGCGAATCCAGAATGGTGGCGGTTCGGTGCCTTTGGGCGCTTCGTAGAGGCGCTTATCCTTGATGACGGCTTTCATGAAAAGGAAGAGCAGGGAAGCGAGAATGAAGCCGAAGATCGGGGAGAGGACGAGGGACTTGGCGATGTTGGCGGCCTGGGCCCAATCCACGCCGCTGGTGCCAGACCTCGCCGACATGAGCTGATTGGCGATCCCCACGCCAATGATCGAGCCGATCAGCGTATGGGAACTGGAAGCGGGCAGCCCGAACCACCAGGTGCCGAGGTTCCAAAGAATGGCGGCGACTAGAAGAGCGAAGACCATGGCAAAGCCCGCGCTGCTGCCTACCTGCAAAATCAGCTCGACAGGCAACAGGGAAACGATGGCGAAGGCCACGGCTCCCGACGAAGTGACGACCCCAAAAAAATTCCAAAAGCCGGACCATACCACCGCGATATTGGGATCGAGCGAGTGCGTATAAATGACCGTGGCGACAGCATTGGCGGTGTCATGAAAGCCGTTCACAAACTCAAAGCCGAGAGCCACCAACAACGCGGTGCCCAGCAGAATGTAAGGCCAGGCGGAGCCCAACTCGATGTTTCCGAGGTCGCGGGCGATGCTATACCCGATGAAGATCAATCCGGCAAGAAACACTATGCCGAAGACGAGTGTGCCAATGCGGCTGGGTCCTCGGCTGAGTTTTGCTTCCATTACGGTTGAAGCGGATGCTGCGGCCATTGGTTTCCTTCCCGGAAAAGAGAATGTGCGCAAGAGTGCGCAAGAACAGGCACACGTTTATACGGGAGAAATATTAATGGACGATGAACAGGTGATTTAGAAGATGCGACCGAGCTGGAAGAACCATTTCTGATGGCCCGTATCGCCGACGCTGCCGCCAAGGAAGACGGGGCCAAGCGCGGTTTCCGCGATGAATCCTCCGACGACGTCGGCGGAGAACCTGGGTGCGGGAAAGGGGTCGCCATACATTTTGCCGAACTCGCCCGCGCCGGAGAGATAGACTTGCTTTCCGACAAAAGGCGGGAGCGTGAAGATTTTGTGGAGATAGCCGCCGCGGGCAAAGAAAAACTGGTTGCCGAACAGTTCGTGGATGCCGTAGGCGCTTAACTGGTTGGGTCCGCCGAGGAAAAAGGGCGGTGGCGAACCCACGTGCTGGAAGCTAAACGATGTGCCGCCACTTGCCAAAAGGAAGAGCGAACCCTTGGAAGAGACTGGCTGGTAGCCATTCAGATTAATTTGGAGGGTGGGGAAATTCTGCGTGGCGCCCGGATAGTCGTTATAAAAATGGAAGAGGGATTGGATGTAGTAGCCCTTGGTGGGAATAACGGGATCATTGGTATGGTCCAGAATGTAGCGGGCGTGAAGAGAGGCAACGGTTCCGCTGGAAGACTTGAATTCGGGAGTGCCGAGCCGCAAGTAGTAGTCCAAGTACCCGACGCTGTAGCCGGCGCGGAGTTCGCTGAAACGGTTAAAGCTGTGGCCCACATCCATTCCGGATGCCACTTGACCCTGGCGGTAATCGGCGAGCGGATCGTGTTTCCGGTAAATCAGGAAAGTGGTTTGGGTGGCGCTCAGGTTGGGAGCGAAGAACCAGCGGCTGAACGGGAGGAAGGGCCGGTAAAGCTCCGTGGTGATGCCGTAGGTGCCGCCAAATTGCAGATCGGTGCGCCATTCGGAGCGTTCTCCGGCAACGTCCATGAAGGTGAAGCGAGAACCCAGGGTGAAGGTGACGTCATCGGGCTCCGAGCCATCCACCGTAAAGGAAGGCTGAAGGAGTGGAGGCGCGTAGGATTTTTCGTGTACGCGAACCAGCAATCCATCCAATCCGTTTTCGCGAATCATCCCGTAACTGACGGTGTCGTAGCGCCCAACTCCGGTTAGGCGCGTGAGGTAGGCATCGAGTTCTGGTGTGCGGACGGGCTTGCCCACAAACGGGAGGAGAAAATTCTCGATATGCCTGGCGTTGCGTGAGTCAACGCCTTCGACACGCACAAACTGAGGCGTGCCGATGGTGGTGCGGCGGCGCGACTCTTTTTGACGCTGATACTCCGCCCAATCGGCGTCATTCAGCGCATAGACTTTCAGTATCTGGGCCTTTTCGGCGGCGGCATCGTAACCGCGCTGGATGAGCGGCTCGGCCTTTTCGTAAGCCGTGGAGTCGAAATCTTCGACGTTGGCGCGCACGATCAGATCGGCTCCGGCCATGCCGCGGATTTCGGTTTCGGCAATGACGAGTGACACGGAGCGCTCGAGCACGCTGAAGGCCGACTGGATTTCTTTCGCGGCGGTTTTGGAAATCTGGAGGTGAATGGCGATGACCACGTCCGCGCCCATGCTTCGGACAACGTCGGTGGGAAGATTGTTCACCAGCCCGCCATCCACGAAGACTTGATCACCGTGGCGCACTGGTGCGAATACCCCGGGAATGGACATGGTGGCGCGCAACGCGTCGGAAAGGGAGCCATCCTGAAAGGTGTACGGCTTGCCGGAGATGAGTTCGGTGGAGACACAGCGAAAGGGAATGGGGAGCGCGTTGAAGGAGGGAATCGTGGAGTACGGCAGTGTTTCGCGGTCGATCATCAGATCAACCTGTTCGCCGGTATTGAGGCCTGGCGGCAGCGTGAGGCCATTCTTCAGGCCGATCTGGATGGTGTTGGGAACATCGCGCGCGTCTTCCTTGCGCCGGAAGGACAAGTCCTGATACGGAGTGCCGCCGCGCAGGAGCATAGTCCAGTCGGCCGTTTGCACAATATGTTTCAGATCATCGGCAGACTTGCCGGTGGCGTACAGGCCGCCCACCAAGCCGCCCATGCTGGTGCCCGCGAGGTAATCCACGGGGATGTGATGCTCCTCGAACCACTTCAGGACGCCGATGTGGGCGAGGCCGAGGGCGCCGCCGCCTTCGAGGGCGACACCAATGCGCGGGCGGGTAGTTGGGGCGGGCTGCGGCGCGGGGCGATTCTCTTGCGCGCAACAAATCGAGCAGAGAAGCAGCAACGAAGAGAGAAATCCAGAAACGCAAAAGATTCGCATGAGAGTACCCCATCGTGGGTTTAGGGGGGCGAGCCCGAGAGCGCACTTAGTGTGTCGCAGCTTTAGGGGAGTGGCAAGCGGCTTATCTTGAAGCACGGGAGAGGGGGGGGAATCGGGCTTGGGTGCGGCGAACGAGGTCATTATACAAATATGAAACCTAAGTTATCAGGTATCCGTCTGACGAAATAGAAAGAGAAACGTAATGACGACGGGGGCCTACAATGCGGCTGCTCCGCGCTGTAAGTTTGTGCAGCTCTCTGATCTTCTTAACGCAAGACCCGGTGGCGATGCCGCCACAAACTGGGAATCAAAACCAGATTGAGAAAAAAGAGCCCACGGATAAACCGGGTATCACGATTCCGGCAGGAACCAAAGTCATCGCTGCGATGACGAGTCCCGTTTGGAGCAAGACGGTAAAACCCGGCGACCCGGTGTATACGACGACGGCCTTTCCCGTGGCCATCGACAACCAGATGGCGATTCCGCCGGGCACGTACGCGCAAGGCACCATCGACGCGGTAACCAAACCCACGCGCAAGACCAACACCGCCGACTTTCAGATTCATTTTACGGCGCTCATTTTCGCGAATGGCTACACGGTGGAACTGCCCGCGAGTCCTCCGGCGGCCACGGCCACGGTCCACGTGCAGGTGAATTACCAGAGCGACATCCTGCTGGACAACGGATCGCAGATCGAGATGACGTTGCAAAACCCGCTCACACTGGATTCCGCGAATGTGGCCGTGGCTGTGCGGCGATCAAAGGCTCCACCCATCGGGCCGTACCAGTCGGCGACGCGCTGCCGGCCCATACCAGGAACGCCCGGAACGTCGGACACGGTGATACCGGGGACGCCGGGAACACCGGGAACGCCGCCAACGGTCATACCGGGAGGTCCTGGAATGCCCGACACGGTGATACCGGGGAGTCCGGGTACGCCCGGGACGCCAGATACAGTGATACCGGGTTCGCCGGGGTCGCCGGGCTTTGTGTGCCCGGGTCCGCCGATTGTGACATCCGGTCCAGGAGTTCCTTTTTACGATCATGAGGGATTTGTCACGTTTGCCAAGAAGGTGCAGGTGGGGGAAAAGAAGTTGAAAGCGGGAGCGTACAAAATTGCCTGGGCGGGATCGGGCCCCACTGTCCCGGTGAAGATTACTCAGAAGGACAAGGAAGTGGCGAGCGTGATGGCGCGGGTGGTGGTATTGCCGGAGAAAGCAACGCAGGACGAGCCCGTGACACGCAAGAATGCCAATGGATCGGACTCACTGGCGTCATTGAAGTTTGCGGGGCAGGCCTTTCAGTTGCTTTTTGATTAGGAATTTGATTAGGAACAGGTGGCGGCGGGAGAGGCGAAGGCGCGGGCGCTGTAAATGGGAGTGGGCGTTTCGCAGGAAGAGGAAGGGAGACCAAGACATGCGATGGATAGCGATGTATGGATTGTTCGTTGCAACGGGTTGCCTGGCGCAAGAGCCAACACAACTGGCGCCAGCTTCCGTGGGACTGGAGCAAGCGCCGGCGGCTGCGCAGAAACTGACGATTACAGTTCCGGCCGGGACGCGGGTTCCGGTGACGCTGACTTACAGTGTGACGAGCAAAACGGCGCACGCTGGGGATGCCATCCACGCCGTAACGGCATTCCCCGTGACCGTTGGTACCACCGTTGCGATTCCTGCCGGCACGTATGTGGAAGGAGTGCTGGATAAGGTGAGGCACCGGGCTTCCGCGGACCATGCGGCGCTGCAGATGCATTTCACGCGACTGCTGTTCGCGAACGGATACACGGTGTCGCTGGAGAGCGCGGTAACTGAAGCGAGCGCCGGGAAACCCAATGAGAATGTTGCCGAGGCTTCAGCGCGAGATGACGCTGGTGCGACGAGTACGGCTTCTGGAAATGCGAGTTTGATGAGCAATAGCTTTGGCGCACAGCAGCCACCTCCGCTGGCGCCACTGCCGCGGTTGGGGCCGAATCCCGCTGTCGTGGCGGGAGTGGCAACTGCGGCAATGGTGGGAATACTCGTCACGGTATTTGCGCTTGGGCATCACCGAGGTTCGTACACATACCTGGATGCGGGTGCGCAAGTGGATATGGTGCTGCAAGCTCCGCTCACGCTGGATGGGGAGCAGGTTGCGGCGGCGCTGGCCAGCGCGCACTGAGGGTGCAGCGAGTGACGCATTCACGAAGCGCGAGGTTGGCCTATCGCCGCGGATGGCGCACCCTTTGTGAGCTGGCAAAACCCGCACCCTTACAAACCAAAGGGTGCGGCACCCACGGTTACATCCGCTGCCTACAAAGGTCTTTGCGTGAATGATATACTTGCCCCGTGTCCCATGAATTAAGAGAATTCTATGCTCCACCCGCCCAAACCAACGATACCTCTTCCTATCGACAGGACACAGCGGGCGGGCTCTATGACTTTCCGCTCCGCGAATACAGTACGCAAGGCCGCTGGCCCAATCCAGATCCCTTGGGAAGAAGTGCAATTTGTCCAAAAGACCCGCAAACCCAGAATCGATATGCCTACGTCCGCAACAATCCCATGACCCACACTGATCCGACTGGGGGGCACGAGGTGTATTGTGATCCTGATGAGGATCCTTTTTGTCCGTGCGATATATTCCCGTTAGGGTGCATTCCGATCGGCGGTGGTGGAGGATTCAGTGGTGGTGGTGGTGGTGGCGGCAGCCCAGAGCGGCCCCGGCCCTTCCCCTGGCCTTATCTGCCCTTGGGTTTTTTCTCGTCTCTCAACTCAGCCGATGCCGGTGACACACCGGAGGGAAAGTGCTGGAATGACTGGAACGCCTGTTACGACAATGTTGACAAGATCATGAATGGACAGGTTAAGAAACACAAAGAAGAATTAAGAGGATGTGTTAAAGACTGCACGATTGCACTCTTGTTTGGGGGCGAAGCCTATGTAGTCTGCTTGAAAGTGTGCGCACTTATTTGGGATGCTGGGGCTGCAGCGGACGTCGCGGCTCGCGACTTGGGCTACAGGATTTGCGATGCACGCCTGGATAACTGCTTAAAGCAAGCCGGAGCTCCGCCAAGATAAAATGAGAACCGATGCGATACATAGGTGAGAATATCAGAAGGGATTCTTTGGCGAAAAACTACATCTTCCGAGCCGTAGGAGCGTTCAACATATTTTTCGCCATTATTGGCTTGGGCGCATTAGCGCTACAGTCTTGGGCTTTCTCTCTTTTCCCGCCCGAAGTAACAGGAGGGCAAGGCGACCCTGTCAAGTTGGCCTTCCGAATTGGGCAATTGTCCGCAATTGTATTCCTTCCTCTTTTGGCCTACTTCGGCCTACAGCTGATGCGGTTACGCGCAAAGCTGATAAAACCCTGCGCCTTTCTGTTCGTGGCGGAGATTGTGTACCCCCTTCTCATGAAACTCTTTTGGCCATGGATTTTTTCACGTAGCATACTGGCAGCAATTAGAAGCGGCCTGTTGAATGCTGGCTTGGGATTGCAGATTCTGACTGGATACCCCCTAGTTGCTCTGATCGCGCTCTACGTCCTCTACAGGAAATCGGGAGAGAAACTAGTCGACCGAAAATGATTGGATGACGCCGTCGGCTCCTCCGACCGAGTAAACTTGGTTGAGCCAACGACCGGGGCTCGGGAAAAGGAGCCGAGCAATATTAACTAGAGGATGTGCCTGCCTGCTCGCGGACAGTACGATACACC
>Ga0209039_10002707_pt1 | contig 14692 bp, 11 predicted proteins | sample BogFormECP12_OM1_FD_188238 | JGI IMG/M metagenome (GOLD analysis project Ga0209039, IMG submission 188238) | Bog forest soil microbial communities from Calvert Island, British Columbia, Canada - ECP12_OM1 (SPAdes) (version 2) | ecosystem: Environmental > Aquatic > Freshwater > Wetlands > Bog ... | reverse complement strand
TCCTCGAAAGCGATTCGAACGTAAAGACTTTGTTTGCAGAGAATTACGGAATTAGATGCCCTCGGCAGAACCACTTTCGCAGTAAACTACCGCTAAGGGTCAGCGCCCCCGTTAAGGGCAATGGACAGCTCATAGAGATAACCTGGAGGTTCGTGGTTTGTCGCGCTATGAAGTCAGGAGTCTGCGCACTGCTTAAGGCGTGCCACCGCATACCGTTTGCCGTCTCCTCTCTCTTACCGTCTACCGCCGCTGCCTACCTGCCCGCGATCAGGTTTCCTCCCGCGGCGGCATACCTGCTCCCATTTAGGCTAGCACATAGGCAAGAAATCCTGTCAAGAAGATTCTTGCGGAATTTCCTACGGGTAGGAAGAAATCTTAGCCTTCCCGCCTTGAATTCCTACCGGCAGGAAATGGGGTGGCAAGCCTCGGCGGCGAGGGCGACAAAACGTCAGCATCGCCCGCGACGCCGGGCACAAGGGTGGGCTGGCCGTTTCCAGTCAAAGTGCCCGGCGTGCGGAGTCCGCGGAGGTTAGCGGATGGTCTCAAGTCAAATCGTACTAAAAACCAGTCGGGTCAGACGGTGGTGGCCTAAATGCTTGTTGGTGTTTCTCGGTGACAAGCTCCGGCGAGCAGGGCGCCACCACAAACCTTCTCGCCTTCCCGACCAGAATTCGATGCGATCGCCATTTTGCGCGGACGGCTGCTCCTGACGAACGGACAATTAGTACACTGACATTTTTGCTACTTGACAATCAACTTTTTGGGCAGCTATCCTTACCGGCTACTCCTCAATCTCATACGCCCGCGAGGTTCGCCATGTCCCCGCTCCCGCACGCTTCCAGGCAATGCAGACCACCCGTATATCGCTTTACGCTCACCTTCAAATGGATTGCTTGCTCATTATTCGTCCTACTAGGGCTGGGCATTTATCAGAGTATGCAGGCCTCCAAGAAGTTTCCCGCTCCGAACCAGATTCACGCCCTGTCCACCAGCACTCCACCGAATCTGGTGAAGGGTTACGGCAAGTTGCCTCTCAGTTTTGAGGCAAACCAAGGGCAGACAAGCGCTCCCGTAAGATTTCTCGCGCGCGGCCGTGGCTACGCTTGTTCCTCACTGGTGACGAGGCGGTGCTGGCGCTGCGCAAGCCGGGCGTGGCGCCGGGCGGCGCGGCCGCAACCCGCGGCGTAGGGCCCAGCGGCGCTGGGCCTGGGCCGAACGCCGTTCGGCCCTACAACCGGCGCAACCCGTTTGGTGCGGAAACAAGAATTCACGGTGCGGCGAGGCAGCCCTCGTTGTTCGGTCCCGGCACTCTCCCCCTCCCCTTGCTCCCTATGAGCCTCGATGCGGACAGTCTGGCCGATATCCGAGTCGAGATGCCGCAGGAGCGGAGCGCGACGGCGCTGCGCATGCGACTGGTGGGCGCGAACGGCCACGCGGCAGCAGCGGGAGCGGATGAATTACCGGGCAAGGTCAATTACTTTATCGGCAACGATCCGAAGAAGTGGCGCACCAATGTTCCGACTTATGCCAAGGTGAAATACCAGGGCGTGTACCCCGGCATTGATCTGGTCTACTACGGCAACCAGGGTGGGCAGCTTGAATACGATTTCGTCGTGGCTCCGGGCGCGGACGCCAGCGTAATCGCGCTGGACGTAGCGGCGGGTTTACCCCGCCACGCAGACGTAGGGGCGGGTCTTGTGCCCGCCCGTGAAGGGCACCCACGAGGGGTGCCCCTACGACTCGCGGCCGATGGCGACCTGATCATCCCCACCGGCGACGGCGAGGTCCGGTTCCACAAACCCGTCGCTTACCAGGAAGCGCCAAGCGAAACGGGAAACGCGAAATTCGAAACTCGCCGGTCGGTAAATCGTCAATCGACAATCGTCAATCGAAAATTAGTTGACGGCCGCTTCACCCTCGACGCCGAAAACCGCGTCCGCTTCGCCCTGGGCCCTTACGACCACAGCGAGCCGCTGGTGATCGACCCCGTGCTGGTCTACTCCACCTACCTGGGCGGCAGCGGCGGTGACTCCGGCCATGCCATCGCCGTGGATTCGTTCGGCAACGCTTACGTGGCCGGCATAACGGGTTCTTCAGACTTCCCCACCGTCAACCCGCTGCAAGCGAACTTTGGGGGGGGGGTACGAAGATGCCTTTGTCGCCAAGCTGAACCCGGCCGGCTCCGCCTTGGTCTATTCCACCTACCTGGGCGGCAGCTACCAGGACTTTGGCTACGCTATAGCCGTGGATTCGTCCGGCAACGCCTATGTGACCGGATGGACGCAATCTTCGGACTTCCCGACCGCGAACCCGCTGCAAGCGAACTTGCGAGGACAGTACGGAAACGCCTTTGTCGCCAAGCTGAACGCCGCCGGCTCCGCGCTGGTCTATTCCACCTACCTCGGCGGCAGCTACCAGGACTTTGGCTACGCTATAGCCGTGGATTCGTCGGGCAACGCCTACGTGACCGGAGTCACGGATTCGTCGGACTTCCCCACCCACAACCCGCTGCAACCGCATTTGGGGCAAGTCGAGTCGGATAACGCCTTTGTCACCAAGCTGAACCCCGCAGGCTCGGCGCTGGTCTATTCCACCTACCTGGGCGGCAGCGTGGGCAACGTGGACGATGAGGGCTACGCCATTGCCGTGGATTCGTCCGGCAACGCCTACGTGGCCGGATACACGAGGTCTTCGGACTTCCCCACCCACCACCCGCTTCAAGCGCACTTGCGGGGAAACTACAACGCCTTTGTCGCCAAGCTGAACGCCGCGGGCTCCGCGCTGATCTATTCCACCTACCTCGGCGGCAGCTACCAGGACTTTGGCTACGCTATAGCCGTGGATTCGTCCGGCAACGCTAACGTGACTGGTCAGACTTTCTCGACCGACTTCCCCACCGCCAACCCCCTGCAACCGAACTTGAGGGGATTCCCAAACGCCTTTGTGGCCAAGCTGAACGCCGCCGGCTCCGCGCTGGTCTATTCCACCTACCTGGGCGGCAGCGGGGACGATGTGGGCTACTCCATCGCCGTGGATTCGTCCGGCAACGCTTACGTGGCCGGCCAAACGAGTTCTTCAGACTTCCCCACCGTCAACCCGCTGCAAGCGAACAAGCGGGGAATCTTAAACGCCTTTGTCGCCAAGCTGAACGCCGCGGGCTCCGCGCTGATCTATTCCACCTACCTCGGCGGCAGCTACCAGGACTGGGGCAACGCTATCGCCGTGGATTCGTCCGGCAATGCCTACGTGACCGGACAAGCGTGTTCTTCGGACTTTCCCACCCACAACCCACTGCAAGCGCACTTGGGGGGAGTCAACGACTGTAACGCCTTTGTCGCGAAGATTGCGCCCTCCAATGTGCCTGCTGCCGTTCTCTCCCCTTCAAGCCTTGCTTTCGCCCCGCAAAAAGTGGGTACCAGCAGCGCAACACAAACCGTGACGGTGACCAACCTCGGCAGCGAGCCGCTATCCATCTCCGGTATCTCGGCCAGTGCCGGATTTGCCGAGACCGACAACTGCTCCACTCCGCTTTCGCCATCGGGCAATTGCTCGATCTCGGTGACGTTTACGCCCACGGCAGTAGGTGAGCAAAATGGAACACTCACCATTACCGACAACGACAACGGGGTGAACGGCAGCCAGCAGACCGTGGCGCTTTCCGGTACGGGACTGACCCCGGCGGCGGCCACGCTTTCCGCCACCTCCGAGTCGTTCGGCAACCAGGTGATCAATACGACGAGCACGGCCAGGAGCGTGACGCTTACCAGCACCGGCACGACGAGCCTCAGCATTTCCGGCATTACGATTACCGGAGTAAACGCCGGCGACTTCAAGGTTAACACTTGCCCTGCGAGCCTGGCGCCGAAAGCGAAGTGCTTCATCAAACTGACTTACACTCCCACCGTTCTGGGCGCAGAGACGGCCAGCCTCGTCGTGACCGACAATGCGCCGAGCAGCCCGCAAACGGTCGCCTTGTCGGGGACGGGAGTATTGCCGGTAGTGCTGAGTGCAACCTCGCTGAGTTTCGGCAATCTGGATGAGGGCGTCAGCAGCGCCGCCAAAACCATTACCATGACCAACTACCAGGAGGTGACCTTGACGGGGATCGGCGTGAGCACGGGCAACACGGACTACACGCAGACGAACACCTGCGGCACGTCTCTCGCCGCCGGCAAAAAGTGCACCATCACGGTCAAGTTCAACCCCTCCATCATCGGCACGGACGACGCCACCCTGAGCATCTCGGATTCGGCGTCGAACTCCCCGCAGACGGTTGCCATGACAGGTAAGGGATTGGCGCCGGTGAGCCTGACTCCCACCAGCAAGACCTATGCCAGCCAGACCGTCGGCACCACCAGCCTCGCCAAGGTGATTACGTTAACCAGCTACCTGAGCACCACGCTTAGCAGCATCGCCATCTCGGCCACCGGCGACTTTGCCGTTTCCTCGACAACTTGCACCACAACCTTGGCCGCCAAAGGTAAGTGCACCATTGACGTGGTCTTCAAACCCACCGCGACCGGCACCAGGACCGGAACGCTGAAGGTGAGCGATAGCGCCGCGAATAGCCCGCAAACTTCAACATTGACCGGCACGGGGAAATAGCTCGGGAGCGCATGGGGGCGGTTTGAGGACCGCCCCCGCACTCTCAGGTAAAGGCGCTCTGACGGGCCTCGGCTTGAGTACCTGCAAAAAACAAACAATCTCGCGCCAAGTCGCCAACTCGGACAAGTGCTGGGGATGATCCACGCCCCGGATGGCGCAGTGGTTCCCCTGAATACGTGGCTCTGGGAAGTCGGAAACGCAGCGGACCAGCATCAGCGGGTAGCCCCAGTCAGTGCAGGCCTGATTGCGGGGCCTTCCCGTGACGGCGAAGGCATGGCCTGCGGGAGGAAGGCGCGGGCTGCGGGGATTCATGAAGCAAGGAAATCGCGAATCTCGCGCAACACCTTTTGAAACATTTCCGGGGTCAGGCGGCCGGTCTGCGTGTTTTGCTGGCTGGGGTGGTAGGAGCAGAACAGGCGAGGTAGGCCGGCGGGCAGCGGGAAACTTGCCCCGTGGGAAAAGACCAGGGTTGACCGGCGCGGGAAGCCTTCGCGCTTCCCGACCACTCGCAAGTAAGCCTCGAAGGCGATGCGCCCCAGCACCAGGACGGCGCGCAGGCGGGTCAATATTTTTAATTCCCTTTCCAGGTATGGCTGGCAATTGCGCAATTCTTCCGGGGTCGGTTTATTCTTGGGCGGCGCACAACGGAGCGGCGCGGTGATGTAGCAGTTGCGCAGCTCCAGGCCGTCCGTCCGATCCCGCGAGGTGGGCTGATTCGCGAATCCCCTTTCATAGAGTCCGCGATAGAGGAAATCGCCCGAGCGATCGCCCGTAAACATCCGCCCCGTGCGATTGGCGCCATGGGCTCCGGGCGCGAGGCCGAGGATCAGAAGCTCGGCGCGAGGGTCGCCAAAGCTGGGGACGGGTTTTCCCCAGTAATCGCAGTCGCGATACATGCGGCGCTTTTCTTTGGCCACTTGGCGGCAGTATGCAATGAGGTTCGCGCAACGAGTGCAGGCGATCACCTGTCGCTGGAGTTGGGCGAGTTCACGAGCTGGGTTGGGCATGGGCTGATCTGCCTGAAGTGACCGGACTCATTGTACGGGAAATCCCCAGGCTCTGCACAGCGTCTCACTGTCTGGGAAGTTGCAAAGGCATATCCAAGATCTCCTGTATCGATTTGCACGGGTTTGCATCTATATAGGCGGGAGGTAAAAGCAAAAAACTATGGAAAAGGTTCTACATGTTCAACCCGCCGATTGGCAGGGACTCGAGACCAGCGCCAAACCGGTATTTTTGGATTTCTGGGCGGATTGGTGCGGCCCCTGCAAAATGCTCGCGCCGACGTTCGAGCGCTTGGCGGAGAAGTATGGCTCACAAATCACTTTCGCGAAGATCAACGTGGATGAATTGCCTGATGTCGCCAACAAGTTCGCGGTCCGCTCCATTCCCACTCTCGTTTTGCTGCAACAAGGCAACGTGGTAGAAAAGTTGGTAGGGCTGCGGTCGGAGCAGGAATTGGCGCAGGTGCTCAGCCGTTACATGAACGGCAACGGCTGCAAGTAATCGTGTTACGGGACTCGGGATTAGGGGTTGGGGTCCCTAATCCCCGACCCCTGACCCCTAATCCCGCGGGGTTAAGCCCCGGGCCGCTGACCTAGCACGTTGGTAGTGTTCGGGAAAAACGCTTTCGGCGTGCTCATATAGCCAGATATGGAGTCCTTGCCCAGTTTATTGACCACCAGCTCCAGGGCGCTCGACGCCCCCTGCACATAGAAGAAGAGCGGTTCATTCATGCCCTTGTTGCTACGCTCGGTCTTCTTATCGTCAAAGTAGAGAAAAACGCTGAAGACGTTCTTCTTCGGGTCGGTCCTTTCCAATTCCACGGTTACCGTTCCAAGCTTCTGCTGCGCCTTTTTGCGGGGCAAAGTGAACTCAAAATAGTCGCGATCGCCCTTGTGCGCCAGGGCCACCAACTCGTCGTGGGTGCGGGCGATGGCGCCGCTCAACTCACCCTTGGTGCCGGTGAGGGCGTTGGTAAACTCGGATTTGGTATTGGCCAGGTCCTGCTTGGTTCCCGCCAAATCCGTGCTCAGGCCGCCGATTTTGGCGTTGGAATCAGCCTGAAGTTTGTTCACTTCGTCGGCGCTGGCTTTCTGGGCGATGGCCTGGTTCAACTGGGCCACCGCGGTTTCCTGTTGTTTTTGGACTTCCGCGGACAGAGCGTGCGCGCGGGCCAGTTCCTGTTGCGTTAGGCCGAGCTTCTCCGAAGTCACCTGGAATTGCCCGCGCAGTTGGGCGTAGCGCTCGTCGCTGGAGTTAATGCGCCGGGTAATCAGATTCATCGCGTCAGCCTGCTTCATCGCGTAGTCGTTAAATTGGGAGCGAGCCATGAGCACCAACACCAGGTTCGCAATGGCCAGGACGGCCAGCGCCGCCACCAGCCAAGGCAGCGCTTTCCCGCCTCCTGTGGCGGGAACCGAATGCGGGGGTTGCTGAACTAAAACGTAATGAGGGCCTGCGGCTTGAGGTGACGCTGGCGCACCCTCAGGGGCGGTCGCGCGCTTCGCGGGCTCATCGTTCAGGCCAAACATCGAGTGGCCGGGGCTAGGGTCTTTGTCTGCCATACCTTCTCCTCTTTTGCATTAGGCGAGTTCACCGGAACCGCCGAATAAGCCTATATCCTATATTATGATGCCCAATTCGGCCGATTGGGTTTAAGCGTAAAGGCATTTTTAACTTTCTGATGACCAGCACAGTATCCCATTAAAAGCATGTGCGTTCAAGCGCTGAGGACGGCGTGTTAGTGACGCGTCTGAATCAGCGCCACAGCGTCAGCTCGAATAGCTTCGCCACGCCCGACGGCATCCAGGCCTTCACCGGTTTTGGCTTTGACGCTTACCTGGCCGGGCTTGAGGGCCAGTGCCGCTTCCACTTTCTTTTCCATAAGGGTAATGTGTAGCGCCAGCTTGGGCCGCTCCAGGCCCACGGTGGCGTCGATGTTGACGATGCTATACCCGGCGGCATCAAGCAATTGGCCAACATGGCGTAGGAAGAGCAAGCTGGACGCGTTTTTCCACTGGGGAGAGGTGTTGGGAAAGTGGCGCCCAATGTCACCGAGGCGCGCCGCGCCCAGCAGAGCGTCGCAGATGGCGTGGGCCAGCACGTCGCCATCGGAATGGCCGACCGGGCCTTTGTCAAAGGGAATGCGCACCCCGCCCACAATCAGCTTGCGTCCATCCACCAACCGGTGAAGGTCGTTGCCGATCCCCACTCGAAACAGCAAGGGTAAGAGTTGGCTAGCGCGCCGTTCCAGGCCGTTCCCTGTTGCGCGCATGGACAAAATGCCCTTGCCGCTCCCTTTCCGTGTGCTCCGTAAAGGATCCATCTTCCCCAAATCAGGCGCCATTCCGGATGTGTTCGCGCTCTTGAGCGATATAGAGGCGGGCCAAGGGCAGATCCGAGGGTTTGGTGATTTTGATGTTCCGGTCCGATCCCATCAGGACCGTCACGGTGTGGCCTTCGTGTTCCACCAAGCTGGACTCGTCGGTGCCGTTATAGCCTTCCGCCATGGCGCGGTCAAAAGCCTGGCGCAGCAGGGGGTAACGAAAGGCCTGTGGCGTCTGGGCTAGTACAATGCGCTCGCGGGGAATGGTCCCCAGAATCATCTGCCGCTCCACTTTTTTTACCGTATCCACGCTGGGGATGCCCAGAATAACCGCCCCGTCTTGGCGCGCGGCGTCAACCACTTGGCGAATCAGGGCGAGTTCAATGAAGGGGCGCACCGCATCGTGGACCACCACGACATCCGTTTCCGGCGGGGCCTGATCGAGGCACCGGGCCACGGTTTCCTGCCGCGACGCCCCACCCGCCACCAGCCGCACGGTTTTGGCAAAATGCTCATGGGCAATTTCCTTGCTGGCCCGGTCCATTTCTTCCGGCCGCACCCCCAGGAAAATCTCGTCGATGGCTTCGGAGGCGGCAAACTTCCTCAGGGTGTGAACGAAAATGGGTATGCCCTCGAGAGAGAGAAATTGTTTGGGCGTAGCACCACCCATCCTTAAGCCTGTGCCCGCCGCTGGAATGATGGCTAAAACACTCATACCGTCTTCGTGGTCGCCCGTCACGCGTGGGCGGTCCCTTTAAGCCCAAGACTATTCACTTAGGACGCGTGAACCAGCGCGAAGCGCCTTGGAGTGCGGTAGCAGCAGCTACCGCCTTCATGTCGTAGTAACCGAAGTCGGAAGGCGGTAGCTGCTGCTACCGCACTCCAAGGCGGGCTTCGCCCGCAATGAGATTCCCTATTCCGTCACGACGACTAAATGAACAGCGTTGCCTTTAACCGGGATTTCTCCATACACCCGGACGCCCACAGGGACTGCCGGAAGGGCGGGGCGCCCGCAGGAAAAGAAAGGCGACGGAGCGCTCCAGGCTCCCGTCGCCTCTCTCGCAGGAAGAACCTTCCTTTATTGGTGAACCGCCTCGACCAAAGCTCGCCGTTCATCGTACTTGCCAAAAATCATTTTTCCCGCCGTGGTCTGCAAAACGCTCGTCACGGAAATGTCGATGGTCTTGGAAATCAATTTTTTGGCGTTGTCCACCACCACCATGGTGCCATCATCCAAGTAAGCGACGCCCTGATTGTATTCCTTGCCTTCCTTCAGAATAAACACCCGCATAATCTCCCCGGGCAGGACGACCGGCTTCAAAGCGTTGGCCAGTTCGTTGATATTGAGCACCGGGACACCCTGAAGTTGGGCAACTTTGTTGAGGTTAAAGTCGTTGGTGACGATTTTCCCTTCGTAAGCCCGCGCCAGTTCGATGAGCTTCAGGTCGACCTCGCGGAACTGGGGATAATCTTCCTCCACAATCTGCACCGTGATGTTGCTCATCTTCTGCATGCGCTGCAGGATGTCTAACCCCCTCCGCCCCCGATTGCGTTTCAGGGGATCGGAAGAGTCCGCCACCAACTGAAGTTCGCGCAGCACGAACTGGGGGACGATCAGCGTCCCGTCAATAAAGCTCGTTTCACAAACGTCCGCGATGCGGCCGTCGATAATGACACTCGTGTCGAGCACTTTGTAATTCCGGCGAGGCGTCTTTTCCGTGGTAAAAAGTCCGCCGAGCGCGCCGAGATTGAGCAAATCACCTTTGTTAGCGCCCAGCACCAAACCCACGTAAGCCATCAACAGTAGCAAGGTCACCTGAAAGAATGACTTTGCGTTATCGTTGATCGCCGTCAGACTCAGCAGATGGCTGATCATGAGCGCGCCGAGGATGCCCAGGATGGACCCGAAAGCTGCACCCACCAGGCGCTTCAGGCTCGCTTTCTCCAGCCGTATTTCGAACAAAATGAAGAAAATCCCCAGGGCTAAGCCAAGAATCGCCGATCTGATCCCCGACAAGCCAAAAGGTTGAAGATGTATCGCGGCCGCAGTAATGATGATTACAAATATAACGCGGACTGCTCCCATTTCCCACGACATGAGGCATGACCTCCTTCTGGAACCATTCCACCAGTTCCGACATGACTCTACCGGTCCCCTATTTGCTGCGGTAAAAGACGAAGTATACCATCCCCGCGCACGGGGTGAAAGCAAGTTAATAACGCATGGTTGTCCTTGATGATAATTATTTACTACAGCAATACCCCCACCCCACGGCCTCTGGAGGAGACCGTGTGCAAACCTGGCCTGTCGGTGGGCTTATCGCCGGGCTTTGGACTTGATCACGATGGGTGTACCCAGAAAATTAATCTCTCCCGGATGCGGTTTTCGAGAAAGCGCTCGAAGGAAAAATGCAGTTTTCCGGAGCGATTGGTGAAGGCGACGAAGATGGGTGGCGCCAAACCACTTTCCGTAAACCAAGAGTTTTCGTTGTCAAGTCGGCGGTGACAGACGCATTGTTGCCCTGCCCCTGACACTTGCCCCTCCACAACTGGGATTCGCCGTTCATGTCCCCAGCCCCCGACACTCATCTAACCTCGGCACTTGGCGCATTGCCTGCGAGGATGGTAAGGTGTATGTTACCGGTCGGGAAATGGGAACCGAAATTCAGGTACACGCTTGACGGCGCTACACATGGCAACCGCAACATACCAGAAGAGACTGGGGGCATTCTACACTGGCGAACCAGTAGCGCGGTGGATTGTCAAATGGGCAGTTCGGAGCCCGGAAGATACGCTGCTCGACCCGAGCTGTGGCGGCGGAGTTTTCTTGCTCTCAGCCTCTCAGTGTCTTGGCAATGGGGGAAACGGCAACCCGCACATATGGGGCATAGATGTTGATGAAGAAGCACTCCGAGCGGTTAGTGCGCGGACCGCTCGCTGCAAACTAATTAACGGGAATTTCTTCTCGATCAAGCCTAAGGAAATGCCTCGGTTTGATGCCGTAGTGGGCAACCCACCATTCATCCGTTATCAAAGCTTTAATGGTTCAAGTCGCTCCTTGGCCCTTGCTCGCGCGAGAGAGGCTGGCGTACATCTTCCGCAACTGTCGTCGTCTTGGGCTCCATTCCTCGTCCACGCTGCGAGCTTCCTGAAGAAGGGCGGCCGATTGGGTATGGTTGTTCCGGTGGAATTAACGCACGCCCAATACGCGAGAGAAGTCCTGAAGTTCGTCGCGAGCAAGTTCGGACGGATCCAGCTTTCCATTTTCCGGAAAAAGCTCTTCCCGGACCTCAGTGAGGACACCGGCGTGCTGCTCTGTGACGGATATGAGAATAAGTGCACTTGGTTTTCGATCGCGATCCTCAGGGACATTCAAGAAGCTGAAGACCAGAGCTACGTCGAACAGCCCGTGAACATTGAGGCTGTGCTAAGCGGGCGAACGAGACTCACTCACTATCTCTTGGCTCCGAAGGTGCGCCAGCTCTACCAGGGACTCTCGGAAAACAGTCAAGTTACGAGGCTCGGGACGGTCGCTGACGTCGGAATCGGGTACGTAACAGGGTGTAACGATTTCTTTCACGTCTCGTTCTCTGAATCTCGAAACTGGCGGCTTCCATCGAAGCTGCTTAGGCCTGCACTCCTTTCCATGGACGGCTCATGCGGTGCGTTACTGCGCAGAGTTGATTGGGCAGCACTTCGCGACGGAGGAGGGAAAGCATACCTCCTGGCCATTCCTGCAATCGGCGAGGAGAAGCTGCCTGGCCCCCTGCGCGAGTATCTTAAATTGGGGCAACAGTTGGGTGTCCCAGAGAGGTTCAAGTGCCGGGTCCGAGACCCCTGGTACTCGGTGCCTCACGTGCGGGTTGCAGACGCTTTTCTTTCCTACATGTCCGGGCAGAGCCCGAGGCTGGTGGGCAATGGCCCAGGACTCGTTGCTCCCAACACTTTGCACTTAGTGAGGTTTGAGAAGGGGGAGCGTGCCGAGCTGTTCATTGCCGGCTGGTATTCCTCGTTGACCAAACTCAGTTGCGAGCTCGAAGGACACCCTTTGGGGGGTGGGATGCTGAAGCTTGAGCCATCCGAGGCGGGAAGGGTCTTAATTCCTCTCCCAGGTCGCCGTGAGTTGCCGAGTTTGTTATCGGATCTTGACACGCTGATTCGCAACAAGAATGAGGATGCGGCGTCGGACTCGGCGGACCGCATAGTCCTCCGTCGCGGACTCGGCCTGAGCGCTACGGAATGCGTCGCCTTCCGGGAAGCGGCTGCCCAAATGCAGAATTGGCGGATGCACAAATGAGCCAGAAACTTGGAATCGTCACCCTCGCCGACGCCCTAAAGAACCTCTGCGCCGGCGTAAAGACTCAATCTCAAAAGCATATTCGGCCACTTCATTCCTACTGCGCAACGCGTCTGATCCTCGAAGGCGGCTTCCCTCCGGAGTGGGTTGTTCCACGTCAAGGCTTTTCGAGCGAGAAGGCGACCAACTCCGATTATAAACTCCAGGTCTCGCCCGAGGCCAAAGACACATCAGAGCACCGTGTGTTAGGAGGGATCAAATATAAGGACGTAGATGTCACCGTCTTAGTACCGGGCCTGGGACCGGCGTTGGCGATCTCTGGCAAGAGCACCGGCAACGCGTTTCGGAATCTCACGAATCGGATGGAAGAAGCATTAGGCGAATGTACCAATGTTCATTTGATGTACCCAGGCTTGGTCTTCGGCTTTCTCCACCTGATCAAATATGCCAAGGAATCAGAAGTTGGAAATGTGCAGGACGCGTCCTTTGATGAGCACGATAAGCCCTTACCTGCCATCCATCGATACCATGACGTCATGCTCGCCTTGAGTGGAAGAAGCACCATCACCGATCCAGGAATGCGCTACGAGGCGGTAGGATTCTTGGTTTACCGCTGCACAGCCTCTGGTCCTGCCATATGGAAAGCGTACCCGCCCGCAGACAGCCCCGTGCACTTCTCGAAGTTCTTTCAGCGGCTATACGACCTCTATGATCTGCGATTCGGGTATCCCGATCCGGACGGACCCAACATCCGAAAGGCATGGCGTCCGCAATTCGCCGGTTTCGCCGAGACCATCGACAAGCACTTATCTTTCGAGTGGCAGCCGAGATTGGCTGAGTGAATCCCTCGGCGTAGTTGTGAGCTACGCCTCCTCGAGGTAAATAGAGAGATTACCGCCGGGCTCTAGATTTGATCACAATGGGTGTGCCCAGGAAGCCGAATCTCTCCCGGATGCGGTTTTCGAGAAAGCGCTCGAAGGAAAAATGCAGTTTTCCGGAGCGATTGGTGAAGGCGACGAAGATGGGTGGCGCCACTCCCGCTTGGGTCAAATAATAAAGCCGGGTGGGCTTACCCGACGGGGATGATGCGCGCTCGAAATCCACCTCCGCCAGAAACCGGTTCATCTCCGCCGTGCTCACGCGAAGCTGGCGGGCTTCCGCAACTTGCGCGATGGCCTGCAACAGGTTCCCCAACCGCTGTCCGCGCAGCGCCGAGATAAAAACGATAGGCGCGTAATCGAGATACTTCATACGCTCGCGAATTTCCTGGGTGAAATCCTGGGTGGTGGTGGGGCCCTTCTTGATGGCGTCCCATTTGTTGACCACGATAATGACGGAGCGCCGGCTTTCATGGGCGTAGCCGCCGATGTGGGTGTCAAGCGCGTTGACCCCATCCTGGGCATCCAGAATCAGCAGCGCCACGTCCGCCCGTTCCAGATGCTTGCGCGCCTGGATGACGCTGAGCTTTTCCGCCAATAACTTGGTTTTGCCCTTGCGCCGGATACCCGCCGTATCCACAAAGCGATAGTGCCGGCCGTCCCGCTCCAGTTCCGCGTCCACGGCGTCGCGCGTCGTCCCCGGCACCGACGAGACAATCGAGCGCTCTTCGTCGAGGAGCTTGTTCAGCAGGGTGGATTTTCCCACGTTGGGCCGGCCGATGATGGCCACATTAATCGGGTGATCGGGGGATCCGGGAATCGGGTGATCGTGAATCGGACGATCGGGTGATCGGGTGATCGGGTGAGCAGGCAACTCGCCTTGAGGTGATACGTCTTCCGCCTCAGGTTCCGGCGGACCCGGGGGAACTGACCGGTCCCGCTTGCGGCGCTGGGGAGATTCAACCTCTACGATGGCGTGATGGGCGAATCCCGCCGTCACGTGGTCCAGCAAATCATCCAGTCCTCGGCCGTGCTCGGCGGAGATGGGAAAGATGTGTTTGATTCCCAGGCGATGAAATTCCCCGGCCAACGGTAAGTGCTGCTCCGCGTCAACCTTGTTCACAGCCACGGTCAGGGGTTTTCCCGTGCGGCGCAGGAGTTGTGCCAACTCTTCATCCAGCGGCACCACGCCTTCGCGGCCGTCCACCATCAGGATCAAGTGTGCGGCTTCCTCAATGGCCACCTTTGCCTGGCGATAAATCTCGATGGGGATCAGTTCCTTGTCCGAGGGAATAATGCCCCCCGTATCAATCACTTCAAAGGGCATGCCCAGCCACTCGGCGCAAGCGTAAAGGCGGTCACGGGTCATGCCAGGTTCGTTGCCCACGAGCGCCCGGCGCTGCTTGCAAAGGCGATTGAATAAGGTGGACTTGCCCACGTTGGGCCGTCCGAGAATCACGATGCGGGGAAGCGAAGGCATAGAAAGTTTGGCTCCTCGGCAGAATTTGTGGGTAGAAGTGGGAGCTTTAGTTCGTTCGAAGGAAAAAGATAGCGCATCCTGTCCCGATCCTGTATGGGTAGTGT
>Ga0209039_10002706_pt1 | contig 14696 bp, 17 predicted proteins | sample BogFormECP12_OM1_FD_188238 | JGI IMG/M metagenome (GOLD analysis project Ga0209039, IMG submission 188238) | Bog forest soil microbial communities from Calvert Island, British Columbia, Canada - ECP12_OM1 (SPAdes) (version 2) | ecosystem: Environmental > Aquatic > Freshwater > Wetlands > Bog ... | reverse complement strand
ACATCGCGTACTGGGCTGTTGACGCGCAGGACGGATCGAGCATCACTTCGTTGCCAGCGTGGGAGTTTTATACCCAGCTTCCGGGCTGGAGAGTCTACGATAACACTACGAATCTGGTCTGGAAATACAACGGCACCGCATGGCTTCCTGCCGCGTATTCCAACACTGTCACCGGGAGCGGCACCACGGCGATAGTGGCGTACCCGGTCACGGTCGTGTTTCCCGCGCAGCCGATTGTGGTCGTGACGCCAACAACGAACGCCGGGGCATTCTATCTGTCGGCCCAATCCGCGTCTGGGTTCACGATCACTTACGCAAACTCGGGTGCGCAAGCCTTTAACTACATCGTGTCAGGCAGCTAAAGCTTCTGAAATCTAGGGCTTCAGTCCTTCCAGAGAAAATCGGGCTTTGGCTCGTCTTTAGTAGGAGAAAGCCTTGATCACTACCTTAGACACTGTATCGTGGGCGAAGCCCCTTTCATTGGGCAACGCGGAATTCGTTGAGACGGGAACCTCCTCGTCCTTTCCCACGCTCTACATTGTTTCCAACGTAAGGAACAACGGCTTCGGATTCGGCAAGGGCTTCGGCAGTTCTTTCGCCAGCCCCTATCAGTTTGTCGTCCTGCAATCCGATCCTGTGCCGCCGTCTCCCGGGCCGGGCGACACCTTCGGCGGCACCCCCCCGGTCTCGGTTCCCGAGGCTGTCTACACATTCCCGCAGCCGAATCTTTCGTTCGACCCGGCCGCCGCGCTCGACCCCAGCACGGGTCTGCTGCATATTCTCGGCACCCGCAACACGCCCACGACCGGAGACCAGTCAAGCTCGCAACTAAGCGACATCGTCAAATTTACTTACGACATCAACACCCGCATTCTTGCGGGCCCATTCGTGATTGTTTCGAGTATTGGCGGTCGTGTCCGCGGCTCTTTCGACATCGCCGTCCTGCCCACGGGCAACACGATTGCCGCGATGTCCCTTACGGAACCCGCGCTCGCGACCGGGAACGTTTCCAGCGTCTCCGTCTCGGGCGGCGTCGCCACAGTGAACGTCGCGCCCATGAGCCCGCCCCTTGTCGCGGGGCAATGGGTGCTGCTCGACAGCCTCGTTGACGCGGCATTCTTGAACGGCCAGCTCTTGCAGGTGCTCACCGCGACCGCGACGCAGTTTACCGCAGCCACTAGCGCGGGCAATTATCCGCTGGCGGCCGACACAGGGACTGTCGCTCCCGCGGGGAGCAGCTTGCTTGCCGTTGAGCTGGACAAGGGCACGAATCTTCCGGTGCCGGGCACGGCTGCCATCCTTGACAGCTCCCCCGCCCGCACAGGCAACACCTTCGACGGCGTGTCGCTCTTGGCGGACGGGAACACGGTCGAGCTTTATTACCAGTCGCACCCCAAGGTTTTCAGTTTCTCCGACCAAGTGTTCACGATCAATTTGGCGAAGCGCGATTACCCGCCTTTGTCGCCGCCAGGCGCGGCTTGGAACTCCCCGACCACGCTGACGACATTCACCGCGCGCTACTCGGACAACCACCTGACTGTGCTGGCGGACAGCGCCGGTCACCGCTACATGAGCCTGACGTACTGGTCGCAATTGAACCACCCGGAAGGAATCGTCGGCAGCGTGCTCGTGGGGCGCAAGAGCCTTGACACGCCGATTCCTGGGTTCGGTTTCGCTTTTGGAAACGACTTCGGCCTTTTCGAGGGCGTCAGCCCGTGGTTCTTCCACCCCACCCTCGGCACCACAATGGGCGGATCGCTCGTGCAAAGCACGCTTTCCATCGCGCAGGACTCGTCTGTCAGCCTCGTGTACCTGTTGCAGCCGTTCGCCGCCGTATCGAACCCACCGGCGCTCGCGTCGGCGGCATGGCCGCTGCAAGCGGCGTCCGTGGACCCCGGCTCGCTCGGTCTTACGAACGTGCCGGGCTTCTACAACACGCGCAATTTCACGTGGCTGCGCGGCACCAAGTCCCTCGTGGACAACCAGTCCCTGTGGGCGGTCGTGGGCGAAAGCGAAATAGCCTCGACCGCCGCTGGCGAACTCCACACGATTCCGACCCTGGCGCTGCCGCCGCCCCTCTTCACAGTTCAAGTCGCGAACTTCGCCGCCTATTTCGAGAACGTCGGAGTCGTCTACTACCCAAGCTTGGCTCCCCTTACCGAGGTCGACACCGATCCGCAACGGGGGCAGTACACCGTGGACACGTCCACCGGCATGTACACGTTCAACGAGGCAGACGCGGGGCGTGTAGTCGCCGTCAGCTACAGCTATATCGCGTCCATTCTCCCTGTGTACGCGAGCCTGTACAACGTGCCGCCCATCGCGGAGGTCGTTCCCGCGTCCGCGACAGTGTGGCGCGGAGGCTCGTATTACGCGACGGACGTTTCCCCGGTATCAGGCTTTGCGACCTTTGGCGATACGATCACGGTGGCGTGCCCCAACGATTTTGCCGCGGGGCAGCAGGTCGCCATTTACGGTTTCGTGAGGGCAGAAAACCAGTTCCTGAACGGTGTCACCTTGAAGGTGTCTGCCGCCACAAGCGCCTACTTTACCGCCAGTTTTGCCAACAGCTTGGTCTTCGGTTTCGGTTTCGGCATCAATTTCGGGAGCTCTTTCAACAGCTTCACGAGCGTCCCGAACGACACGGGCTTCGCGGCGGCGCTGATCCCCGGCACCCTAGTGCTTTCGGCGGCGGGCTCGGCAGACGCGGACAACGATGCTATGCAATACGTCTGGAGCGAGAACGACCCTGACTTGGCGCACGTGTCTTTGTCCGCGGCTGGGGCCCTGGCGGCTGTGGACGTGGCCAGCGCTGTCGGCGCAGCCCGCCGAGTATTCGATGTCGGCGTGGCTGTCATCGACTTGTTCCCTGACCTCGTGACGCAGCGCCATCCCGCGTTAGTTGTGGAGGATGTTGCTGTCAGCACGCCCTCCAGCCCCCCGGCCAGCGCCAGCGTGCTCACTGTGACCTTCTCCGCGCCGACCGGGGCTCTTGTTCCGATCGCGGGCGAGCGGGCCATGCTCTATGGCATCAGCAGCGCTGCCATCGCGGAGTCTTTGAATGACCAAGTAATCACGCTCATAGCCGGGACTGATGCCACGACTCTCGTGGCGGAGTTCCCGCTGGGCTTCGGCTACGACTTCGGTTTCGACTTCGGTTCCATGTCCTTTCCGACTACGGCTGTGACTGGCTCGGCGATCTCCCAGCACCAATTCCAGCAGACCCAGATCACCGTGCCAGCAAATGTCGCCCCCTTGGCTTTCTTCCCGAGCCCGCAATGGGGCGCTGGAAACGTCCTTGCTGCCACAGCAGCCCGGAACACAGGCATTACGATCACACCCGGAGCCGTCTCCGACCCGACGACGCAATTTCCAGTGATCTACAGCGGGCTTACTGACCCGGACGACGTGCCGGCCTATTCGTGGTCGCAGGTGAGCGGCACGTCGGTGGTTTTGGTCGGCGCTTCCTCTTCCGCGCCGGTGATCCATACCAACGGCGTGAACCTCAACGGCGAGGCCTTGGTGTTCAGCCTGACTTTGAACGACGGAATCAATCCTCCCTCCATTACTGAGTTCACAATTCCAGTCGCGGCCTATGTTTTCAATTCGTCCAACCAAGACAAGCTGCAACTGTCGCGATCCGTTTTCAGCGCATCGGCTCCTGTAACGGGCGTCAGTATTTTTGGGGGCATAGGCACAATCACGGCGAGCAACAGTTTTAGCGCCGGGCAAACTGTGTGGTTCGGGGGGCTCACCGGTGCCGCTTTCCTTAACGGAGGCGCATTCGCTGTTTTGCCGACAGGGTTCGGCCAAAGCTTTTCGGCGAGCTTCGGAGGCTCGTCACTCTCGTCAACGCAATTCCAAATTGCTTCCGATTCGCTGCCAAATTACGGCCCCCTGAGCGAGAGCGGCACGGCGTATTCTGCCATGCCGATCTCGATGCGCAACACCGCGCAGACTTGGTCGCCGCTTGACATATCCATCCTTTTTAGCAACTTGCGCAGCGTGAAGCGCACTTCTGTCCTCGACGGCAGCGACCGTTACATCGTGATTTCCCCGCACAGCGTGCTCGTTTACGGCGTGTTCCCGTCCGCCACTCCGGCTGCCGTGCTGCTGCGCAAGCTCTTCCTGCCGAACAGCACGGCCGCGTCGATCCTCGACGCCGTGCATACGGAGCAGGACTACACTCTTGTCTTCGACACCGAGGGGCGTATTTGGCGGTATACGACCGCGCCGTTCGTCAACACCGACAACCCTGACACTTTCATCAACGTTAGCAATTACACGTCGCTTAGCTTCCTTGACAGCGACCTCGCCGCCGAGGATCGCATCCTCACGACACAGAGCTTCGGCAATCAGCGCGTGCTTGTCATGTCCGGCGAGGACGGCGCGCTGCTGCTTCAAGTCAACACGACCACTCTGGCGGTGATGGGCAAGCTTGAGTTCGACGTCGCCTCGAACAACCTTTACGGAGCCAGCAAGGTGCAATTCGTGCGCTGGGTCAACATGGACAACCTGAACTCCGGCAAGATACTGCTGGGCACGATCCTGAACCAGGCAGGAACAATTACGAGCCTCGCCGTCGGCGCTGGCACATTCAGGACGCATCCCGTGGGAGCCAAAACGCTCCTAGTCGCATGCGCCAACTCGTTCTCGGTCGGGGACGCAATCGTGCTGTCCGGTTTGAGCGCCACGGCCACTTCACGGGCTTTGAACGGATTGACCGCGACCGTAATCGACGCGACGCCTACGGCGTTCATTGCTTCGTTCGATCCGGCGTCGCTCGGCTTGCCAGCGATTTACGGTCCGACATCAGACACGGGGATTGCCCAGTCGCAGAACTCGGGTTCGACCTATGAGACACTCATTGACTTGGCTGCAAACCAGATCATTGGCACGTTCGACAAGTCGAAGCTGCGAAACCAATTTGTGGAAACCGGCGAAATCATGTTCGATCCAGACGACGCCTACTCTGGCGGACCGGCACCGCCAGAGTTGCTCCAGCCGATCACCGTGAATTTCGGAGGCCTGCCGAACATCGTCATTACGTGGCAGCAGCAGCGCCCTGACTTGATCAACTCGTACACTGTGCAATTCGCCATCGAGAACCCATTCGCCGCCTCTGTTCCGGCCGCAGCGCCGTACACTTTTCAAGTGCCGGTAGGCGACCAATTTACGGCAGATGCGGGCGTGCTTGACACAACCGTAAATGCTCCGTTGGCGCGGACAATCGCGACCGACCCGCTCACCGGGCAGTACCATGTCGATGAATCGACCAGGATTTACACGTTCAACCAAGCGCAGGCAGGGCACAGCTTAGCCATCACTGTTCGGCAGGGGTTCCAGACCCTGCAAATTGTGAACTCCGGCAATCAGCAGACCGTATACGAGCCGCTCCCGACAGGCCGCACGTACTTCTTCCGGGTGCAGGCTATCGGGCTCGACGGGACTTCCGGCTTCTCGAACGTCGAATCAATCACAATATAACCTCAGTATTATCCTGCATGCCATCCACTGGATTCGCTGTCGCCCCTATGCTCATCACCAAAACCGATTTCCTAAAGCCGTTGAAGCAAATCGCCGCTTTCGACCCCAAGGGCGCTCCGTATGTCGGCGTCCAACTGGTCGAGGGACACAAGCCGATGTTCCTGCGGTCGAACAATGAGGGCATCATCCAGTCCAAGGATTACGGGCTTCACCCCACCACTTACGTCTCCCTGAACCATCTTACGAGCGTCTTGAAAGTCTGCCCGGAAGACAGCATCGAACTCAGCACGGACGAGCGCGGCACCATGCGCTTGTACGGCACCAGCGGCGCGGCCTCCAATAGCGAGTCGAACGTCCACACCGTGGCAGAAAAGCAGGCTGGGATGAAAACCCATGACATCGGATCGAGGGTGATCTCGCTTGACACGCAGACGTTTGCCGGGCTGGGCATCGACAAGTTCACGCTCGCCACCCCGCCCGTGCTGGCGCGCGGGAAGCTCATGCTCGCCACGAACAAGGGCGCTGTCGTCATGTGGCACAGCGATTTGCTGGAGAGCCAGCCCATCCAGCTCAGCCCGAGGGAGCCGTTCCTCCGCATGGTATGCGGACAGCAGGTTGACGAGCTTGTGCTTACCGCAAACGGGTACTGGGGCGCGATCATCGGCGATCTCATGACCTACACCAAAGGGCATATCCTCGGGCGGCAGCTATTCGACAGCTACGACATCCCCTGCATCGAGGTGGCGCAGTTGCCAGCCGAGCGCCTGCTGACCTGTCTCCGCGCCGCCGTGGCGCTGCTTGACGAGACCGACCGCATCGACATCGACCCCAAGCTGGGCGTTATAGCCAAGGGCAGCTTCGGCGACAACAGGAACTCCCTCGGCGAGACCGGAGGCTGGGATCGTTTCAGCATCCAAGCCAAGACCGCCAAGGTGGTCATAGACTCTCTTTCCCAAGCCTCCGGCGACTATGCTATACTGGAATCCACGTCAACAGGATCGGGTCCGTCCTCGACAATGAGGGTAAGTCGCGGCTCCTTTGCCGTGAGTTTCAGGAGCTTTTGATGACTTTTAATTTGATCGCAATCAACGGCTGGCGTGCTAAGTTTGAAGGTATTACGAACATCAGAGCCGTGTCGAACGTCGTAATTCTTTCAAACAACAGCGGCGAGGAATTAGCCGTCATAAACCTTGCCCCCGGCGAGTATATTGAACGGCAACGACAATGAGCGGATTGGATTTTCTTCGAATGATGAAGGTTGCCTTCGGGCACGATCTGAATGCGATCCCGGAGGACAAGTTTGCCGCCGCGCTCGACCGCTGGCACGAGCAGCCCATCGAGAAGAAAGAGCCGCCGCTCCATCAATGCACGGAGTTGGAAGACATCAAAAAATGCCGCATTTGCTCCATCATGTAAAGGAGAATCATGATCGAGATCACAGACGAGACGTTCGTGCAGGAAGTCCTGCAATCGCCAATTCCGGTGCTGGTCGATTTTTACGCCGACTGGTGCGGTCCGTGCAAAGCCGCGGCCCCAAGCATCGAAAGCATCGCCGAGGAGTTCGAGGGCAGGATCAAGGTCGTGAAGCTCGACGTGGACACGGGCTCCAAGTACGCGATGGAACACGGGGTCAGGGGCATCCCGAATTTCATCCTGTTCGACAAGGGCGCGGCCGTGGCGCAGTTCGTCGGCTGGGCCGAGTCCGTGGAGCAAACGATCCGTGAAGCCTGCGGCGCGGTTTTGGCATCATAGAGGCGTGTACTGCTGCGGAAACTGCCCCGACCCGAACGACAAGGAAGCTTGGCGTCAATACGCCAAGACCAGCGCCATTGCCGCCGCGATCGCCTTGGCTGTGATCGGTTTAGTTTTTCTTTTGGTCAAATTGTGAGGTCTAAGGAGCCTCTTCTATGCTTGAGTTTCTTGTCGGCCTGCTTGCGTTCGGAACCTTGTGGTTCTGGCTTTTCTCTTTCGTGGTCTTCTGCGCGATCACCGCGCTGGTCGAAAATGACGAAGGCGTTTGGGCGACCCTCGTGTTCATCGGCACCGTCCTTTCCCTCAACTTCCTGTCCAAGGTCCCCCTCCTCGACTACATCAAGCTGAACCCCGGCCATACGCTGATGTACATCGGCATCTACTTTGCCGCTGGCATCGGCTGGTCGTTTATCAAGTGGGGCGTGTTCCTGAAGAAGCGCAACCTAAAGTACGAAGCCTTCAAGGCGAAGTACATGCGTGACAACAAGATCGAAGGCGGCATGACGCCGGAGCAGATGTCGAAGTTTTTCAGCTGGCTCGGGAGCAATTACGAAGCCCGCGACGGCAAAGTCGCCGCCGCCGCGCCGGAGCCGAGCGACCACAAACGGGACATCACGCGCTGGTCTTGCTACTGGCCTTTCAGCTTTGTCGGCACGCTGCTGAACGACGTTGTCCGCCGCTCGTGGGACTTCATCTACGAGGTGCTGCAAAGCACGTATCAGCGCATGTCCTATGCCATCTTCAAGGGCGCGCGAGAAGACGCGAAGGCAGTCGAGCAGTACAAAGCCGAGCAGGCGGCGGCTGGCGCTGGTGACTCCGGCTCCCGGCGCAATCGCGGCTATTGATTCGAACCGACGAGTTTTGGACGAGCCAGAGGTCTGGGTAGTCACGGGTTCGACTCCCGTCTCGTCCATGGCACACCGTCAAGGACCGGCGAAAGCCGGGGTTTTCTTTTTGGCGCGGTATTTATAGGCATGAGCATGGACGAAGCAGGTTCCGGATTCCCGCTGGAGGCAGAAGCACAGAAGAAGAGGGGCACACGCAGCCGCCCGGCTAAGGCGCGCAAGCACAAGGAAACCACCGTCTACAAGGGCAAGCTGGCGGAGGCGCTGGACGCCCTGCACGCGCAGGGGCATGAGGTGCTGACCATACTGTCTTCCCCGGACATCAGGGGCTACGAGATCGTCAGCTACACGGAAGAATAATGGATCAGGCGCTCGTCTCCCGACTGGGGAAGGTGCACGCGACGGTCTCGTCCATCGACCAGCGGCTCCAGTACGAAGCCGCCACGATCACCCGCCTGTCAGCCCGCATCAAGCAGCTTGAGGAAGAGAAGGCAATGCTTGTGAAAGCGGTTGGCACGCTGGATCGCTGCGTCCAAATTGTCAGTGCTAATGGGATAGGAAAAATAGAGGGCATTGTCAGCGACGGCTTGCGCCGGGTCTTCAACAACGACCACATCGGGCTCCTGATCGAGAAGAAGGAAACCGCCCGAGGCAACAGCTACCGCTTGCTGGTCAAGAAGGGCGAGACCGTGGGCAACCCGATGGACTCCTTCGGCGGCGGCGTGCAGAACGTCGTGGCTTTTTTGCTTCGTGTAATTTTGATTAAGCGCTTCAAGCTCGCGCCTTTCATCGCGTTAGACGAGCAGTTTTCGAACGTCTCCCCGGAGTACCAGCCGCGCATCGCTAAGCTCCTGAAGACGCTCGCGGGGCTGGGATTCACCATCTTAATCGTCTCCCACCAGCCGACCATCACGCGGGGCGCGGACCACGTGTGCAATGTAACGGTACATTGCCCAGAATGCGATAGCGATTTGACTTCACAATTTAGCGTCGAGGAAGATGACGAGGAAGTAATAACGGTGGTGTGCCCCGTGTGCCGAGTCACGCCAAAGACAGTACTTCCGCGCATGAACAAAGGAAAAAATGAATCGACCGATCTGTGAAGAGCCTCGTCGGGTTGGGAAAAGTAAAACGCTATGATCGACCCACTTCTCAGTCATGTTCAGCTCAAGAGTCTGGAAGAGATCATCGCCGCCGCAAGGGAAATGATCCATCGGCATCGTCGCCGGTTCTTGCAGAGGAACCTGCGCCCTTGCCCGCAGAATTGCAAGGGTGCCGCCATGGTGGGGCACAAGGTCGTGGGCTGCACGAATTGCGGGAGCCCCAACGCCGATAATTGCGCCAAAGAGGATAGGTTCGTTCCTCTGTTCACCAAAGAGGTACTGGCTCAGCAGTTCGCTGACCAGCTTCGCAACCCGGAAGTGCTCCTCCGCGAGTACCGGGACATAACGGTTTTCCTTTGGGTGCTTGGCGCTTTCGACAAACAGAAGAAAATATTGGACGAGACTATCGTCGAAAAGGTGGAACAACGTGAGAAAACCAGGTCTAGTGCCGCTGGTGTTGGGGGTATTGGCGCTGACGGCAGTGATCTTTTACCAGAACCACGTGATCGCACTGCAACGCCATGAAATGGTTATGCAGCTTGAAACCTTGATCGGGGCGCAGAAAGACCTTGTCGCTTACCATCAAGTCTTGTACGAACTCCAGCAGGAGTACTTGACGCAGCAGCAAAGATGTAAGAAATAGTCTGCCGTTTGGCCTCTCCAGCCGCGCATCCGGCGCGGCTTTTGTTTTTCCCAACAAACCTCAGTATTTAGTCGTGTGACTGACGGCGAACTCATTCTCCAATTGCGCAAGGCCATCTTGGACGACCCTGAGAAACCGATCATTGACCAGAAGTTCAACCCGACCGACGAGATTGCCGTCGCGCTTGTTCTTTATGAGGTCGATTTCGCCGTGGACAAGTACATGGAGAAATACCGTTCGTACCGCGAGAAATTCTCGGACCCGTCTGTCTTCGACGATTTCGTCCTCATGTACCAGCAAAAGGCGCGCAAGGATGTGAGGCAGGTCATCTCCGAGGCGCAGCAACTCATCGCCGAGGACATGGAGCAGGAAGAAAACGAAGAGGGATTTGAAGACGGCACAGGCGAAGTATGAAACTATCCCGCAAAGCAGTACGTGCGGCAGCCAAGGCGGCTCTCGCAGAGTTGGCGGAAAAACGCCTCAATCTTTACATGGAAGCCTACGACCAAGAACCCGAGAATTGGGAAGGCGCTACACCAGAGCGGGTTCGCGCTGACGTGCTAGAGGGTACATGGCGTTTCCTGCATCCAGCCCTGACTGATTTTTATGTTAGTCCGATGCGAGATGAATTTATCAAGCAAGGGGCGCACTGGGGTGGCAATGGGAGTTGACACACACAAGGTCGAAGTAGTCCCCGTGGTGCTGGAGAAGCATCCGAACGCTGACAAGCTGTCGGTGGTGCGCGTGTACAATTTCACGTGCGTGGTGAACACCGCCGATTGGCAGGGCGTGGCGCGGGCCGCATATGCGCAGCCGGACTCCGTCATGCCCAACACGCCGGAGTACCGCTTCCTTAAGCTCACCAGCAGCCTGCGCAAAGAACTGGACGAGATAGGCGCAAACGAGACAGCGATCAAGGGCGGCATTTCCTATTGCCGCACCCGCCACAAGGACGGCGAAGCCTGCGAATGCAATGCTCGCTTCCTTGAGGAGCTACAGCAGCGGCGGGCGGGCGTCGAGAAAAAAATCGACGGCAACACCAAGTACCTGCGCATCACAGTCAAGAAGCTGCGCGGCGTGATTTCGATGGGCATGCTGTTGCCTGTCCCTCCCTGCGGGCTCTGCACCACGTACCCCGCCGAATCCTTGCAGGGCAAGTACCACGAACTGGGCGAGCAGGGGCGCGTGCTTTGCACCGACCGTGCCGAAGCCGGTGACGATATTGCAGACCTTATGGGCATCGCGCACTACGAGCCCCCGACGATGGACGAGATCGAGGGCAACCGGAAGCACGCCGGGGACGACGTTGCTCCCGCGCCGCCGATGATTTATGCTCCAAAGTACGACGTGGAGTCCATCTACAAGTACGCTGATGCTTTCGAGCAGGACGAGCCCGTGTACGTGTCGGAGAAGCTGGACGGGCAGAACGCCCGCTATGTTTCGACTCTTGGCGGGCCTTACCGCGTGGAGCGTCCGGGCGGAAGCGCCTATTCGGCAACGGACTACACGTTCCACGCGGGGTCGCGCACGGAGTGGAAGAAGAAAGAGGGCGGCTCCAACTGGTGGAGGGCCATCGAGCAGAACCCGTGGATTGAGGAGTGGATGATCGCCAACCCGGAGCGGGTGCTTTACGGAGAGGTGTTCGGCTGGGTCGCCAACCTCAAGTATGGCGCAAAGCAAGGCCAACTGTTCTTTCGCGCCTTCGACATCATGGACGGCATGGAATATCTCGACGCCGAGCAGTTCATAGCCGAAGTGCCGGAGGAATACCGCGCACCGTCGCTTGGCGTTATGCCCTTCGATTTCGAGAAGTTACAGGCCTTGGCGGACGGGCCGTCCCTGATCAAGGGAGCCAACAACATGAGAGAGGGCATCGTGATCAAGCCCCTCAGGGAGCGCAAGCACTGGAAGCTCGGGCGTGTTATGCTGAAAATGGTGGGATTGAAGTACCTTGAAACGACCAGCCGATAAGCGTACAGCGAAGGAAAATAATGGCAGTTGCAGCTTCAGAAGTTTTGGCGCATGAATATCGCCAATTAAGGGACAAGTCGCTGGAAGAGCCTTTCGAGGGCGTCAGGATCGCCTATGATTTGAACCGCCTCCGCCTGCTCGGCAAGTTCGCGCGCAAGCAGGAAGGCGAGTTCAGCTCCGAGCAGGCTCGTGCCTTCGTCCTGCTGCACGGCGCTGAGCTTGAGGAGAGGCTTCACCAAACCGTGAGAGACTTTTTGAAGGAGAAACTATGAAAGCAACCGAGACCGTAGGCTACAAGCACACCAGCAATTACCTCTACAGGGTTCCGATTCGCGAGTATTACGCGGGCAGGGAGTCATACGCCCTCATCAACCCGAAGCTGGTTTCTTCAATGACGCCAACCGAGGTCAGTGTGGATGATGAAAATAGCACTGATTTTCACGGACAAGCTCCCGCTAGAAAGACCATCAAGGGCACCCGTGTCACCACGTCGGAAGAGGCGTATTTCGTTCCGCTCTCGCCGACCGAGACCGCCGACGCGCTGGACATCGAGCTGGTGGGGATGAAGCAGGAAGCGAATGCCTAGCCTGCGTACCGTGGCGAACGAATACCATGCCCACGCGAATGCCGTGGCCGCGCGGGCGGAGCGCCAAGAGCGCAACTTGACCGCCAACGAGTCCAAGGCGATTGCGCACTACCGCATCAGCGCGGAAAAGGTCGAGGCATTGATTCGCCCTGAGGATGAGACGGACACCCTGTGGATGCTGGAGGGAAACAAAGCAAGATGGGTTGGCAAGATCACGGACCTGAAGGTAACCAGCGCCGACAAGGCGGCAACGCCACAGGAACTTTTGAGGAAAGCAGAATAGCATGAATGAGACTGGAAACATCACTGAAACCATAAACGGCACTGTCAACCTTGAACCAGACGTGACGGCGGCTGATGCAACTGAGCTTGTCGAGGAACTTGCCGACATCGCGACCATCACCGAGATCATGGACAGTCTTATCTTGGCGACATCGGAGATATTTCAGGACTTGATCAACCAGTCGCTAACTGGCAACCCAGTGCTTACGCATGTCGTGCTTGTGGACACGACAGAAGAAGTCGTCCGGGCGCTGTATGACCTGCGTCGGCAATTGATTGACTCGCTGGCAAAGCGCGGCGAAGAGATTCCGCAAAAGGGCGGAAACCTGCGCACGCAGGTCGTTGACGCGGGGGACAACTAATGTTTGGACGCGGTTCATGGGCTGTATTCGGAGTAAGGGCTTCGTCCCGAGAAGCCTTCGAGCGGGCGCTGTCGCCCACCTCCGCCCGAGTGGCGATGGTTAGTCAAGTAGAGGCAAGGAGAGTTGCTCTCGAAAAGCAGGAACTGACAGTCGGCATCAACGGCTTCGCTTACCCGCGCGGCGACGAGAACGCGGAAAATCCAGAGATCGCTGTTGGCACGACGGAAGATTTCCGCCTCGGGCCGCAGCAGTTCGGCATCTGGTTCGTGCTCAACGGACAAGAGGACGTCACCGACCCCAAGTCCAAGCAGGAAGCCATCTCCTACGACACTGCGACCAAGCCGTTCAAGTTCCTGAAGAAGGAGGAGAAACAGCACGTCGAGTCTCTGGTGGAGGCTAGCGCTGTCGCCTCGCGCAAGCAATTCCCCGTGCTTATCGACTTCGTGGGCGAGCGCGTTTACGCGGAGACCATCGACCCGGAAGAGATCGGCTCGTTGCGGAGCCTTTTGTCCGAGTTGGGCGCGGAGGTGTTCAGCCTTTCGTGGCAGTTCGGCAGCCCCAGTTGGCCGTCCAAGTTCCTTGCCAAGGTCTGGGAGGGGAACAAGTACCGGGCTGAAATGTCCTCCCGCGCCGACGATCTACAGCGCTTCCATGCCGACGAGATCGAAAAGCTCGAAGACAAGATGCTGGAGAGCATCGTCAGCGGCTACTTCTCCATGGCTGAGCTTGAGACTGGGCAGTGGGCTGGCCTGGCCACGCCAGCCAAGATTCGCTTGTTCGCCACGTCCGAGCCGTCCTCAGAGGCAGGCGTCAGCACGGCATTCACGCTGATGTCCAAGTTCGAGGAGTCGGCGCAGGTAGCGTCCGCATCCGTCGTGTTCCAGCATCTCGATTCCAAGATCAACAGGAAGACCGACGAAGAGAAGCAGTACCGCACAGACCTGTTCACCATCGACGTCAACGACAAGGCAAATATCTCCGACGCCGGGGCGGCGGCGCTCCGTGGCTTCGATCTTCCGCAATATAAGAAAGACATGAAGCGGCACGCGAAGGATCGGGGCAGCCTTGAGATTAAAGATTTTTGGATGGAGTGGTTAGTTGCCATGAAAGACGCGGTCAACATCTTCATTGATAACGTGACTGAGACACTTCAGATTGACAAGAATTTGGGCATGCTGCCGTACACGCAAGAAGAGGAAACCGGGGCAGCGGAGGTATAATGCACTATTGCCAGCGTGTTATCTTGTCTGACGGGCAGTTCGCAGTAATACAAAAGTTTTCCTTTGATTACAAGTACGGTAAGCTTTGCGGGAAACCCGCGTTTTATAAGCAAGCTGGACCGGACTTGAACCCGGAAATACACGTCGAGCTTTGGCTCTGCGTCGATTGTTTCAACGAGTACGAGGGTGTTCATGGCAAAGGCTCTTGGGAGTGGGACATTGCAGATTACGCAGAGCTGGGGCATTGGGATGACGGGGGTCACTGGCATCGAGACGCTTGAACCGCATCCAAATCTTAGCAGCAAGGAGGTCTAATGCCACTGTCGAAAAAAGCAGCGGAGGGCGCGTGGACTATAGGCCTTTTCATGGGCGTGGCGGCGGCGCTGGTTTCCCACCATTTCTCCCATGACACGGGCTTTGACATAGCCGTCGGGATATTGAGCAG
>Ga0209039_10002704_pt1 | contig 14700 bp, 13 predicted proteins | sample BogFormECP12_OM1_FD_188238 | JGI IMG/M metagenome (GOLD analysis project Ga0209039, IMG submission 188238) | Bog forest soil microbial communities from Calvert Island, British Columbia, Canada - ECP12_OM1 (SPAdes) (version 2) | ecosystem: Environmental > Aquatic > Freshwater > Wetlands > Bog ... | reverse complement strand
TACCGCCTGAGTTAACGGCCCTCACAGGTGCATCAAAGGATTGTTCCCATGACCGCATTCCAAAGCGCCACACTGTTTCATCATCGTGGCCTAATCTAAGAATTAAAGCATAGGCACAGGCTTAATGTCAAGGACTCGCGAACCGGATCAATAATGCTTTTCTGGATTCCCGCTTGCGAGGGAATGACCGACGAGGTCGTGGCTTTATGGAACGGGATAACTTGAGTGACTACAAAAAGCTTAAGCGCTCCGAATAAAAAATGAAGTATAATGGGTGGGCAAAACGCGGCTCAAGGTGTGCATGAAAGTCTAGCCGGAAGAGAAAATTGCTCGGCCTCACGAAGAATGGGGTGCCTTCCTTGATGAGTCACTAGTGAACGTGTCGAGGGGGAAAAGACCAGTGTGCATAATTGCCGGAGCATGGCTTTTGAGGCTGAGGATTGTGCAACATTCTATGGACAGGCGGAGGTACTATGACAGATAAGCGGCAAATTAACGGGAGAGCTATTGTTAACGATCTCCGGTCAGGTATGGCTGACTGGGAATTGCAGGTGAAATACAAACTTTCGTCACAGGCCCTCGAGAATATTTTCAAAAAGCTCGTGGCGGCTGATGCTATCAGCCACGCGGAGCTTTACGAGAGTTCTCCATTCTACAAGGACAGAACTGATGGTATCAAGCCGCGAGCGCACTGCCGTGCCGACCTTCCCCTTTATGTGCCCGTACACGACATGGAGAGTTCAAAGACCGGTGTATTGAGGGACATCTCCGAAAAGGGATTAAGGGTGGCAGGGATCGAGGCATCTGTCGGCCAAGTCAAGACATTACAGGTTCCCGTAAACCTGTTCGTTCGGGCCCCTCCCTTGTTAATAAAAGCCGAGTGCAAGTGGGTTGAGGCAAAGGGGAAGATCACATCTTATTCCGTTGCCGGGTTCGAGGTCGTCGGCCTTTCGGAGGGCGACGGCAAGCTTCTTAGAGAGTTTACCAGGCTGCTATCTCTTAGTTGCAAAACAGGTGACTGGTCGCGCGTGGGCTGAAGCTTCATCGCAATGGCGAGCTTTGTCCCAAGGAATAATTCTGACACTTCTTGCCGCATTATGGTGAGAGATGGAAACATGGGGGGCATCATGAAAAGAATTGTTGCCTTATGCCTGATCGTCCTAGTGAGTTTAAGTGTGTCCGCGGTTCAGGCCGAGATCAAGATAGGAATGTTGGCTCAGCGGGGGCCCGAGACTGCCTTGAAAGAATGGGAAGGCTTGGCAAGCTACTTAAGCGACCAGGTTGGCGATAAGGTCACGATTGTTCCTCTTTCATTCACCGATTTCTTGGATTTCTGCGATCGGGAGCCCACAGCATTCATATTCACGAACCCATGGTTCTACGTCCGAGCCAAAGTTCTCAAGAAGGCCAAGGCTTTGGTCACGGTCAAATACCAGACCTCGGGAGACAAGATGTGCGGGGTGATATTCACCCGGAAGGATAGCGGGATTAACTCTCTGGCTGATATTCGCGGGAAGGTCTTGATGTGTCCGAAGTTGTCATCTCCCGGCGGATGGCTGTTCCAAAAAGGGGAAATAGTGAAGGCCGGGATAACACCAGAGAAGGATTTGGCGAAACTGATCGAGACAGCGCGGGAATCTCACGATGAGGTGGTTTTCGCGGTGTTGGACAAAAAGGTGGATGTGGGAACAGTCCGGAACAACATACTCGAAACAATGCAACGTGAAAGCAAGATAAACATGCAAGATTTCCTCGTGCTGAACGAGATTAAACATCCAGAGGTGTCGGAAGCGTGCAGCACCCCCTTGTATCCGGACTGGCCTGTGGCCGCGCTGGGCAAGACTCCTCCTGTGGTTGCAGATAAAATGAAACAAGCATTGCTTTCTGTCCCTCCCGGACATCCAGCCCTGGAGAAAGCCCGCAGGATCGACCGCTTCGTGGAAGCACTCGACTACGGCCCGATGGAAGAATTGTGCAGGCTTCTCAAGGTAGAGCCGTTCCGGAGAATGCAGTGACATTCTTCCTGCCCACACTAGTTTGGGCTTGTAGGGTAATGACAGACCAGGTCAAGAGGGCCGAACGGGAAACCCTACATAGATGATTCCATTATGAGATCTCAAATTCCCGCGCATTACCAAATGGTCTCTGGATGGCCATCTGGCAATTAATGATTGACAGTTTACATATTTATGTTGTAAACTTTATTATTCACTGAACGTCGATACCTGGGCGTTAACGGCTTAAGGCCAACTCTTCAGCGGCGCGTGTGATCTAAACGCGGACGACTATTATTTTCTAGCAGTTGAGAAGTAAACCGTTCAGCAGGTCCTTTGATCGCGGGGCAACGGGAACAATATCCCGGAGGGAGTTCCTCAACCTGAGCGCGGGCCTGGTATTGAGCGGGAGTCTGTGGCCTTCGGTGGCTGACGAGCTTTCCCTTATCGAGAGGACTCCCGGCGGCTATTTGAAGCCGGAACGTGGCGAGACCCTTCCCTTGGACACTCTGTTGGACGGGTGGGAAAAGAATGTCGGGGACCAGAGACTGGATGCAAAATCGGTCTTCCTGACATTCGACGATGGCCCTCTGTACTGCACGCCGGGTATACTGGATCAGTTGGCTTTGCGTGGACACAAGGCGACCTTTTTCGTCATCGGCCGTAACCTCACCAACCCTGCGTTGCGACAGTTCGCAGTCAAAGCCCTTCGTGAAGGTCATGACATAGCGAACCATTCATACGACCATCCGGATTTCTCTACGATTTCACTGAAAAGGGCCGTGAAGGAGATCACTTCTACTCATGCGCTTGTCGAGGAGTTGGTCAGAGAGGCCGGGGTCGACTCCGCCAGACAGAATCTTTTTTTCAGATTTCCTTACGGTGTAGCGGGTTCCCGATGGAACCATACGGCTTGCCGGGACGTCCTCGCCTACCTGAACTATAAAATTGCGTGGTGGAACTTGGATACCAACGACTGGCGGATGGAAATGGCTTGGTTTCCGCGGCCCGCGTCCAGGGTCATAAAATCTCTCAACATTGCCAGACCTCAGGATGTGGTCCTCATGCACGACCGGATGCAGACAATGAAACATCTGGCCGCAATGCTAGATGTTGTGGAGTCTCGCAGATTGGTTTCAGTACCTCTCTCCAATTACATTTTCGCGGATGAAAACGCTCCGGAAGGAGATCAGGCAGGCCGGACTGCCGGCGCTGCGACCTCTGAAGCAAAGCAAGATTCGGACGATTTAGTCACGGAGCTTTGTAGGAGTCTTTTTCCACAGAAGCAGATTTCCGCGCGGTCGCATAGACCTGTTTCTTTGCCTCCCGCCGGAACACGAAGCACACTCCGCTAGAAATCGTTTGTGTAGCGGCGAGTTTTATGAGAAGCGGCCGGCCCCGAGCAGAACGCGGGGTGTCAGCCCGCATCCAACAGGATGCAAATGCCAATTCTTCGCCTATCTTGGCTGTCCTTTCGCAGAATCGAAGAATCTCAAGAGGTCCGATCCAGGTTTGAGCAGCCATGTGGTGTCAGCCGCGAATACCTTCCTATAAACCTCGAGGTGCCTGACAAAGGAATAGAACTCCTCGTCCTTGCCGTACGCCCCCGCGTAAATCGCGGTGGCCTCAGCGTCTCCCTCTCCGCGTAAAGCCTCGGACTTCCCATAAGCCTCCGCCATGATAATCTCTTTGTCTTTGTTGGCATTCGCCCTGATTTTACGGGCCTGCTCTTCTCCTTCGGCTCTGTAACCCTTGGCGATTCTTTCCCGTTCAGCGATCATCCTGGCAAAGACGCTCTTTTGAACTTCCTCGGGCAAATCCACCCTCTTGATTCGCACATCAACGACGTCGATGCCCCATTCCTTGGCCTTCTGAGCAGTTATTTCAGTGACCTGCTTCATGATGCCTTCGCGCTTCTCGCGTATGAAATCCTTGAAGTTGTGGTTGGCAATTTCCTGGCGAAGCCCGGCAAATATTGTTTCGTTCAAGCGACCAATCGCATCGCGGTCGTTTCGCACGGCATTGTAAAATTGCTTGGGGTCCTTGATCTTCCAGCGCGCCACCGTGTCCACCATCAGGCGTTTCTTGTCCAGAGTTATGTACTCCGCGGGATGAGATTCCGCAGCCAAAATGCGCTTGTTCAATTGGATGAAGTCCTGGATAAACGGGTACTTGAAGTATAGGCCCGGTTCCAGAACGATTCTCTCAATTTTGCCGAATTGAAGTATCAGTCCCTGCTCCCCCTCGGAGACTATGAAAGTCGCCTGGATCAACAGTACAAGAATAACGATTACAACGATACTGAGTCTGACCATAGTTCACTACTGGCCTTTCTTCTCTACAGGCGGATGTGATTCTTGCGTCTTGGGGCCGGCGCCCGCGCCCCTCTCCGGTTGCCCGAGCGGAAGCAATGGCAGCAAGCTGCTGCTCCCGCCTTCCATTATGAACTTCTTGGTGGCCGGCAAAAACTGTTCCACGCTTTCCAGGTAGAGGCGTTCCCGCGTTACCTTCGGCGATTTGGCGTATTCCGCGAATATGTTGCTGAAGCGCTGAGCGTCGCCGCGGGCCCTTATCACTCTTTGAGCCTTATATGCCTCGGCCTCGAGTATTTCCTGCTCGGCTTGTCCCCTTGCTTTGGGGATCACATCCGCCCTGACTCCTTGCGCCTCCTGGATGAGTCGTTCTCGATCTTCCCATGCCCTGACCACATCATGAAAAGCCTCTCGGACCTGGGTGGGGGCATCTACCGCCTGAAGGCCGGCCTGAGTGACCACCAATCCGGTATTGTAATTATTAAGAAGTTTCTGGAGATTCGCCTTAACTTTGTCCTGGACTTCCACCCTCCCCGTGGTCATGGTGTAATCAATATCTTTTTCTCCCACAACTCCGCGCAGAGCCACTTCAGCAGATGCCCTCAACGTATTTACGGGGTCTTCGGCTCCAAAAAGAAACTTCACAGGATCCTGGACCATGTATTGAACGAAGAGTTGCACATCAACTATGTTTTCATCTCCGGTCAGCATCAACGATTCAGCGGGGACAGCGCGTGTAGTACTGCGGCCTCGGTCCGACCTGAACCCAATCTCCGCGCTCCGCACTGTGGCGATATCTACTGTCGTGTGGGCCATAAAGGGCTTGGGCAGCCGATAGCGAAGGCCAGGATCCGTCAGGGACTGAAACTTACCGAACAGGAGCACCACGCCCTTCTGTCCCGGCCCTACAACGTAAATGCCGGATAACAAATAAAGCACTATAAGGATTAAAATAATGACCCACGTTCCACGCCCCTTGAGAAAGCGGTCCAGAAGAGCCTTTATATCCTCGACCCCCCGCTGTAAGTCCCGGACCGGGTTTTGATCCTCCCTAGGTCTGAATTGATCCATCGTGCCTCCGCGTAATCGGGTTGGTTTTCCGTATATCTATTTGGTCTCTACTATATAGTTCAGTGGGGGGGGGAAATCAAACTTTCCTCTGAGGGCACGATTCTTCGCTGTGCCGGTGGCCGCAACAACTATGCGTTACAACAGCCGACAACACGCTGCTTCTCAGGACAAACGTAGATTCCACCGCCACAGCAGCTAAGAAAAAAGCGGCCCTAATTCGACGAGAATCGCCTTTCCGCTCCGCGGTGCTGTATGAAGCAATCCGTTGCGTCTCTCAAATCTGTCTCGTCAATTATCGCCGCTCATCATAGCGTTGTCACGGACTCGCCTTCTCCATAAGTGTTTTCACAACATCAAGGTGGCCTTTGGCAGAAGCGCACCGCAAGGGACTTACACCCTTCTCAGTCCGAGCATTTGAATTGGCTTGATTGTCCATAAGCATTTTCACGACATCAGCGTTACCTTTGCATGCGGCCTTAAGCAATGCTGTCTCACCGGTTCCGTCAGTGGCGTCAATTTTCGCTCCTTTCTTAACAAGGAGTTCTACTACGTTCGAGTGGCCGTGAAAGGAAGAGCACATTAATGGCGTGACGCCTTGCTTCTGCGCCAACTCTGCATCAACCCCTTTTTCCACAAGCAGGTTCACAACATCAGTGTGACCTTTGCATGAGGCTTTAAGCAATGCGGTCTCACCCGTTTCGTCGGTGGCATTGACATTTGCTCCTCGGCCGAGAAGGAGTTCCACAGTCTCCGGGCGACCGTATGCTGAAGCACACATTAAGGCCGTTACACCATTCGGATTCTTCACGTCGACATTCATCCCTTTGTCCAAGAATAATTTGACAATGTCTGCGTGACCCGAACATGAGGCCTCTATATATGCGTCCTCATCAACTGCCATCGCAGGGGCCCCTGAGGCCAGAATCGTAAGTGCCCAAAAAATCGCCCAGGCCCAATGTAATTTTGAAGGCTTCATTTCTCACCTCCGCAAGACATCCAATTACGTCCTTTCGTTGTAATAAGAATAGTACCAATTGCAGCATGTGCAACTCCCACTCTAAATTTGGGCTAAGTGGTCCAATTCGCAATTCGGGTGACGTATTCTTGGAGTGGAGACGATGAAAGAGGATTCCAGACCGCGGTATTGGTGGGACGGGCAAGATGCCTGTCCCACCAAAGCTGCCCGAAATACGCCACCGAACTTAAGAAACCGGGTACTAAGCGGAAACAAAAAACCCCGGCCAACTTGACCGGAGCATGATGGTGTACAACGAATAAACTTATGAACAGGCGGCCTAGAAAATGCGCCGACAGCGTTTTACATCAATTCTCCATCCGAGTTTAATGCAGCGCACGCGCGGCAGGCTCACTTGCCTCAATGCAGGCGGGTCCCCTTTTTCGCTGGGCCGTCACCGGGGATCTCCTCTCCCCTGCGCACCTTTTCGAGGACGCTGTGAAGCATCTGCCGAGCGTTCAGCCTTCTTTCTTCGAGTTCTCCGCGCCACGCATCCACCTTTTCAATGGCCTCCAGCTCCCAGGGGAGCCACTCGGAACTGTCTCGATCTCTTATAGAATTTTCAAGCTCCTCCGGGATTGGGGGCGAACAGCACTCTTCGTAATGATGTTCGATTTTCCTGAGAAAGCGGAAGAGTTGTTTCATCTGTTTCTTCGTCAAATCGCATTCGCGTTCATCCTCCCCGAAGATTTCCTTCCTTACTGAGGTGCTATTTTCCACTTTCAGATCCTGGATAAGCTTCTTCAGATAATGGTAGTTCTGATTGAAGTCGTAGGAATCCAGGAAAGTTCCGGCGGAGGCGCGAGACGCACTCTGATTCATGTGGCACTCCTTTTTCACACAGGAATTTTCTAAATATCAATCGGGGGAATAAACAACCGGCCATTGAACGATGATCAACAGATTGACGCGCCCTCGTTCCGCTTGGCCCGCGGCGCTCCTGAAGGAGTCCCTCTCCTCCGTGGTGGGCTCCTATCATCCCGTTTGCGGCGAGTCAAGAAATTATTGTGTCAATCGCGGAAACATTCGACAATGCGCGGTGGGCTATCTCGCGCTTTAAGAGTGTGAGGCTTTATACATGAGTAATATTCATCGCGTTTATGAGAACGGCGCGAATCAGGCGCGTCTTGGTGGGAATTTGGAAATATGGTTGTTTTAAGGGAAGTGCACGAACGTGAGGCAGCGTTGCTGTCAGGAAACGCCGTGGACCAATTCATCCATTAATCTATTGATATCTTCTTCAGGCAAGACTTTATTCCTCAGAGCGATCTCTCTGACGGTTTCACCTTCCTTAAAGGCTTTCTTTGCAACAGCCGCGGCCCTCCGTTACCTCTCCCGCTGCCGTTATGATCGCCTGTGCGAATCCGGCATCGAGCCGTCCGAGATCCAGATCAGCTTGCGCTGCGCTCTTCTTGATGACGCCGAGTGCCCCAACCAAAGACCCTGGGAAACGCAGGCCGCTGAGAGAGAAGTGCTCCACAGCGCGTTGAGTTTGGGCTCCGTATTAGGCATCTTCAGGGACCATTACTTCCCCCATGCTGTCGATCTCTGTTCGGCATTTCATTCTCTGCCTCTCGGCTGATGAATTGTTACTTTCGGAGGCTGGCCACGTAAATAAACCGGGCGCTCGGACCCGGCCTTTTCTAGAACTCTTGCAGGGATCTATTCTTATTTCTGCGGTATGCGGGTTTCCAGTGCTACTTTCAACTTCTCTTTAAGTTCGCCCAGGTCAGAGCTTTTCACAACATAATAGTCAGCCGCAACAGCTTTCAGGTCCACTTTGAAGCTCGAGTAGGCTGAATTCAGAATCACGGGCAGATCATCGTGTATTCTTCGGATCTGTTGAAGCAGATCCAGGCCGTTATATTCCCGCATCTTTATATCGAGCACGATGCAGTCCGGTTCTTGCGTTTCGACGACCTCCATGAGGTCTTTGCCGTCCGGGAGAGTTATGACCTCGTATCCCTCATCCTGCAATTCCATGGCATAGAGCATTCGGATTCCTTCTTCATCATCAACTATTAGTATTTTTGCCATTTCAGGCTCCTTTGGAGATGTCCGGCAATTCCCGCCACGTCATCCAGTAAACCAGCGTTCCAGCAAATAGGATTTGGTTTTCTCGAATTGGACGCACTGGTCCTCGATAAACTCCTCGACCTGCTGAGTGTTCATGGCCTGGGTTTCCAACACAAATGAGAGTGTTTTCCCATAATATAGAGCAGCCAGCCCAGCAACCAGGTAGTCCCGAGGAACCTCCCGAGTTTTGTAGGCTATGGCGAAATCGTAAAGGACCTTGGCCCACAGCCCAGTCGGGAATTCGAAACATTCAGATGGTAAGCTCGCGACCTCTTCCACCTTGTTAATATTCTGACTATCTAAAACAGCTTTGTAGAGGTCCCAGTGCTGGGAGAGTCCTTCACCGAATTTAGTCGACAGAACGTTTATGTCGGCCTCCACTGGCGGAGGTACCTCAAGTTCGCCCATTCCGAACCCGAAAACGGCTGTGGGCCGGCTCCACTTGACCTCCTTCCAGAAGCTCTCGTAGCGGCACATGAGCTCAAATATAGTGATGACCACATCAGGAAACAAATCATCGACCACAGCCACAAGATCTTTTGGTTTATGAATTTTCGGTCTTCCCATAAACGACTGGATGACGGCCATTCGATTCCTCAAGGCCGTGGTGGTCATCCATATATCGATCCCAAACTCGCCCACAGAGTCATCCCAGGCGTCCTCTTCTGCATAAATGCGAGCGAGTTCCCCTGAAAACCCGTAATCCCCTCCAATAGGCTGACGGACTCGGCGGCCGTATAAGGCGCGAGTAAGTGGGTAGGCGACGTTGTTCGTTATCATGCCGTCGTACTTGTGGCGGACGTATAGCGGGGATACGAAATGATACTCGTCAAAGAGCGGCTCCCCCAGGTTCCGTATCCATAGCGGCGTAATACTCCTAAGATCGGCGTCTACCACTATGACCGCCTTGGCTGACAGCTCCACTGCTTTACCAAATAAATTCCGCAGGTTGTTGCCTTTCCCCTTGGTCCCCTCTTCGGTGGACAGATAGATCTTCGGGGTCTTGGTGGCGGTTTGCATGAAGGCCTGGCGCGTATTGTCGGGGGAATGATTGTCACAATTAATAATCACGGCGGAGCGCTCACCATAGTACTTGGAAAGTCCTTTGTCCGCCTGCTGAGTCGGCACAGATATCGAGGGGGCTTCATTGTACGAGGGTATGCCCACTACAATGTCAGATTGAGTGACACCTCCCGGATTGTCTTCAATAACAATAGCCTTCATATACAATACCCTGATCGGAAACAAAGAGCGGATACAGCAATCCTTATGTTACGGCACATATTATCACAAATAGCCCGCGCGTCAAACCTGACGGCGGATCTTCTCAATGGTTCGGTTCATCGTATAAAGAAATTCTGAATTAGAACGGATCCGCTTTCCGAATTGATCCGGCGTTCCTGTCATGGTATGAGGGATTCGCCCAATGTGACCGCATCCGTGCCCTTTGGGCGAGGGCGATTGTCTAGACCAAGCGGCGCGCACCCCACATCGAGGTCAAAGACATTGAAGAAAGAGACCCTGAAGTCCATTGTGGAGGGGATGATTTTCGCTCATAATGATCCCTTGAGCCTCGACGCAATAGTCCGAGTCATGCACGAAGCCCCTCCCCAAGATATTAAATCGGTTTTAGATGAGCTGGAACATGAGTACAGAAAGAGGTCTCGGGGTTTTATCCTGGAAAAAGTGGCAGGCGGATATCAGTTCCGAACCTTGCAGACCATCCAACCCTGGATAAGCGAGATGAAACAAAGCAGGCCACCTTCCCGGCTCAGCCGAGCTTCATTGGAAACCCTCAGCATTATCGCCTACAATCAGCCCATCGCCAGAAGCCAAATTGAGCAGATTCGGGGAGTGGAAAGCGCAGGTACCCTAAAACATCTGATTGAACGCGAGCTGATTACTGTGGTGGGGCGTAAAGACGTGCCGGGTCGTCCTCTTCTATATGGAACCTCCCGGCGCTTTCTAGAAGTGTTTGGGCTAAATGACCTTGCTTCCCTTCCCCCGCTGCCCGATGTCGAGCCTATAGCTGAAAATTCAGAATAAGTAGCCGCAAGTCTATGCTACCGCATACAGGTGGCCGTCGTCGCTCCCAAAAAAAACCACCTCGCCGTGCACCACCGCCGCGGAATTCACTGCCCCCTCGGTTTTGAACTTCCATCTTTCCACACCTGATTCCACATCAAGCACGTAGAGGCATCGGTCTGCGCTCCCAATGTATAATAGGCGGGAATCCGTCAAAGTGGGAGAAGACGAGATTGGGCCGCCAACTTCCTTTCTCCAGCGTTCCTGCCCAGTCCTGATGTCTACGCCGTAGACCCTCGCCCCCGCATTCCCGAAAAAGATGTTGCCATAACCGACAGCAGCACAGCCCGCCACCTTCGATCCTGACTTGAAATTCCACCGTTCCTGGCCGCTTTCCAAATCTACAGCGTAGAGCGTTCCATCCCAACTCCCGAAGTAGACCATTCCCTCAGCCACGATAGGAGAGGCCGAGACAGGACCGCCGGTTTTAAAAACCCACTGGGCTTTGCCGGAAAGACTATCGACTGCGTAAAGCCTTGCGTCGTAACTTCCGAAACAGATCAGACCGCTCGCCAGCGCCGGCGAGGAAGAGATCAGCCCGCCTGCCTTGAATTTCCATTTTGTCGATTGGGATTTGATTTCGACGGCATAAAGGTTGGCGTCCGAGCCGCCAAAATAGATCATTACGTCCGTAATGGCAGCTGACGACGAGAGCGGTCCACCGGTGCTAAAATTCCAGGTGAGTTTTCCAGTTTCCGGGTCCAAGGCACACAACTGTCCATCAGACGTCCCAAAATAAACCCGACCGCTTGCTACGGCAGGAGAAGAAGACACTGGTCCTTCGGTCTTGTACCTCCACTTCTCCACGCCCGTTTCCATGTCCACGGCATAGAGGCAACCATCCCAACTCCCGAAATAGATCACTTTGGAGGCTATCGCAGGCGAGGAAGAAACCCACCCGCCAGTCCTGAACTTCCATTTCAGTTCTGTCAGCGTTTCGACACCTTTGGAGTGGTAGAAGCCGGTGCGCTGTAAGTCAGCCCGAAAAAGAGTCGGAGCGAGGATTTCCTGCGAGCCGACTGCTGGTTTCTTATCTTCAGGACCGGTTGGTCGACCTACGATCTGGCGATCTGGAGCTGCTACTTCCTCCTCCATCATCTCGGCTTCGATCTTCGCGACTATTGCCCCGCAGTGTGGACATTCGTCCAAATCTGCGGCATCCGTTGTGCCACACTCGGGACACTCGAAAACATGGGCGGGCGCTCCGCCGGCCTGCGACTCAATTCCTGCCACCTCAGATGGGGCGAGCGCCCTCAATTCCACTAGTTTTTTCAACAACAGGGCAAGTTCACCGGCGGAGATATGGTACTTCTCCATCAGCGCAGCCCTGTCCATGCGAGATCTGATGTCTTGGACTATCTCTTTAGCTTTTACAGTTCGCTGTGCCATTTCAGATTCCGCTGGCGTAGCTTTTGAGAACAACGGCGCCCGACGAGAAGATGCAGTGGTTCCTCTTCTTGGGGCACGGCCCTGGGTACCGTGACTGAGTCGAGGGATGTTTGCGGCCCGATCTATTTACCTTCCTATGCTGTAATATGTAAATCCCCGCTCGGTCATCTTTCTGGGATCATAAAGGTTTCTGCCATCAAAGATAACAGGTTCCAACAGTAGTTGCTTGATCTTCTCAAAATCGGGGTAACGAAACTCATTCCACTCGGTGACAATGATCAAAGCATGAGCTTCTTCGAGGCACTCGTAGTTCCCTGGAGCATAGTCTATCGCATCGCCTAGAACCCGCCCACAGTTCTCCATAGCAACTGGATCAAAGACCGTAATACGAGCGCCTTTTTCGAGCAGCATGCGAATCACCTCTAAAGACGGGGCATCTCTGATGTCATCCGTGCGGGGCTTGAAACTCAAACCCCAGAGAGCGAAACGCTTACCTTCCAGAGACTGACCTTGGTAATGAGCTAGAATCCTGTTCACAAAATGAGTCCTCTGCTCTTTGTTCACCTTTTGAACCGCTTCCAAAATCTTCAGCTTGACCCCATATTCCAACCCTGTCCTGGTCAAGGCATCAACGTCCTTGGGAAAGCACGACCCACCGTATCCTATCCCGGCAAAGAGGAATTGAGTGCCGATACGAGGGTCCGAGCCTATACCGCTCCGGACCATTTCGATGTCGGCCCCGACCTTCTCGCACAGCTTGGAAAGCTCGTTCACAAATGAGATCTTGGTGGCCAGCAGGCCGTTGGCTGCATATTTGGTCATTTCCGACGAAAGAGTGTCCATAACCAGAATGGGCTTGCCGGTCCGGACAAAGGGGGCGTACAGCTCTTTGAGGATCTCGCCGACACGGATGTCGTCCACGCCGATCACTATTCTGTCCGGCTTCATGCAATCATCAATTGCGTTGCCCTCCTTAAGAAACTCCGGATTAGAAGCGACGTCAAAGGGGTGAGTCGTTTCTGAGGCGATGATTTCGCGCACTTTGTGCGTCGTGCCCACCGGCACCGTGCTCTTGGTCACAAAGATTTTGTAAGTTTTAATGGCCTGACCGATGGCCCGGGCAACCGTGAAGACCTGGCTGAGATCCGCGTTTCCATCTTGATGAGGCGGGGTCCCAACAGCTATAAAGTTAATAAGGCAACGATCTATGGTCGCTTCCAGATCCGTGGTGAAATGAAGGCGCTTTTCGGCGGTATTCCGAGCTATCATCGGCTGAAGGCCCGGTTCGTAGATCGGGACCATCCCGTCCATGAGGCTTTGGATCTTGGCCTCGTCGATGTCCATTAGCGTGACGTCGTTGCCCATCTCGGCGAAGCAGACCCCTGTTACCAGCCCCACATAGCCGGTCCCTATAACACCTACGTGCATTCTGAACTACCTCGTTAATCGTGAAAATGACAAGCTGAAACAGCCGATGGCCAAGCCCATTATTATTACACAAAACCGGCGCTGTTCTCCAGCCAAAAAGTGGAACCGTCGCAATCGTTCAGTGATGGATGGGGAGAGGTTGTCATTGCTTCGTCGTTTCACTCCTCGCAATGACAGGTGTGACGAAATCCCCCCGCATAGCCGAAGGCTTACGGCACACCGTTTCAGGGCTCTCCGTAGCGCACACGCACGTTTTCGAGTTTTCGGATGCGGTCCCGCAGATCTGCCGCCTTTTCGAATTCAAGGTCACGAGCGGCCTCGAACATCTCTCGTGTGAGGTCCTCAATAGCTTTGGGGACTTGGTCCAGCGGGATGTCCGGAAATTCATCCTCCCGCTCCACTTCCACCGTGACATAGTCCTGTTCGGCCAGAGACGATAGAACGTCCGTAATATTTTTGCGGATCGACTCCGGCGTGATGTTGTTTTCCCGATTGAATTCCACTTGGATGCTTCGTCGCCGATTCGTCTCATCCAGAGCCTTCCGGATAGAGTTCGTAACACGATCCGCGTAAAGAATGACCGTCCCCTCGACGTTGCGAGCTGCTCTCCCCGCCGTCTGGATAAGTGAACGTTCCGAACGAAGGAAACCTTCTTTATCTGCATCCAAGATCGCCACCATCGCTACCTCGGGAATGTCCAACCCCTCCCGAAGTAGATTGATCCCGATTAAGACGTCGAACTCGCCGAGCCTAAGATCCCTGATTATCTCCATTCTCTCTATGGTGCGGATCTCCGAGTGGAGGTATCTTACTTCCACACCGAGACTTCCATAGTACTCCGTCAGATCTTCGGCCATTTTCTTGGTGAGCGTGGTTACCAGCACCCTCTGCCCCTTTTCAACCCGTTTCCGTATTTCTTCGAGCAGGTCGTCCACCTGATCCGACGCAGGCCGAAGTTCGATGACCGGGTCCGTCAAACCGGTCGGCCGAATCACTTGTTGAACTACTCGATCCCGGCCTTTCTCAAGTTCGTATGGGCCGGGGGTGGCAGAGACATATATGGCCTGGGCTACGTGAGACTCGAATTCGTTGAATCTCAACGGCCTATTATCGAGGGCACTCGGCAGACGAAAGCCGTAATCCACCAGCGTCTGCTTTCTGGAACGGTCACCCTTAAACATGCCGCCCGCCTGAGGGATACTCACGTGGGATTCGTCGATGAAAAAGAGTGAATCCCTGGGAAAATACTCGAGTAACGTGGGGGGAGGCTCGCCGGCTTTGCGTCCGGTCAGGTATCTCGAATAGTTTTCGATGCCGTTGCAGTACCCCA
>Ga0209039_10002703_pt1 | contig 14701 bp, 14 predicted proteins | sample BogFormECP12_OM1_FD_188238 | JGI IMG/M metagenome (GOLD analysis project Ga0209039, IMG submission 188238) | Bog forest soil microbial communities from Calvert Island, British Columbia, Canada - ECP12_OM1 (SPAdes) (version 2) | ecosystem: Environmental > Aquatic > Freshwater > Wetlands > Bog ... | reverse complement strand
CCTGCGAACGGCGGGGCGTCCCATCGAGGCCGTGCAGCAGGGCCTCGCGGAAGTGGAGAGTATCTGGGGCAAGCGGCTCAAGGTGTGCGGCGTGGGCACCACCGGGTCGGGGCGCGAGCTGATCGCGGAGTTCGTGGGCGCCGACGCCGTGAACGACGAAATCACCGCGCACAAGACCGGCGCCATCCACATAAGCAACACGCTGGGCGGCGAGCCGGTGGACACCATCTTCGAAATCGGCGGGCAGGATTCCAAGTTCATCTCCATCGAGAACGGTGTGGTGGTGGATTTCGCGATGAACGAGGCCTGCGCCGCCGGCACCGGTTCGTTCCTTGAGGAGCAGGCCGAGAAGCTGGGCATCAGCATCAAAGGCGAGTTCGCGAAACTGGCGCTCGCGTCCGCCAGCCCCACGCGCCTCGGCGAGCGCTGCACGGTCTTCATGGAGCGCGACGTCACCGGCTGGCTGCACAAGGGCGAAACCGTGCCCAACCTGGTGGCGGGGCTGTCGTATTCGATTGCGCTGAACTATTTGAACCGCGTGGTGCGCGGCCGGAAGATCGGCAAGGTGATTTACTTCCAGGGCGGCACGGCGTATAACGACGCCGTCACCGCGGCCTTTGCGAGCCTGCTGGGAAAGAAAATCACGGTGCCCCCGTACAACGGCGTGATGGGGGCCATTGGGATGGCGCTCATCGCGCGGCAGTGGCACCAGGCCACGGGCGCTGCCAGCCGTTTCCGCGGATACGATCTGCACAAGCTGCGCCTGGCCACGCGCGATTTTGTGTGCAAGGCCTGCTCGAACCTCTGCGAGATGAAACAGTTCGACATCGAGGGGCAGAAGAGCTACTGGGGCGATAAGTGCTCGGACAAGTTCCGTAAGCCGTCGCTGACGGGGCGTAAACCGGTGATCGAGGATTTGTTCGCGTATCGCGAGGAGTTGCTGGAAACACCGGTGGCAAGACCACCGGCGCCACAAATACGCGTCGGTCTCCCCCGCGCTATGTCGCTGCTGGATCAGTTGCCGTTCTGGAGGCGGTATTTTGCGGAGCTGGGGATCGAGACCGTGCTCTCGCCGGTGACCGATCCGCGCATCTCGGCGGCGGGCATCGATATGGCGGTGGCGCAGCCGTGCTATCCGGTGCAAGTGGCCCACGGCCACGTGCAGGCGCTGGCGGAGACGGGCGTAGATTACATCCTGATTCCCAACATCGCGGACGCCGAAGGGGGCGAAGACGAATCCTGCCCCTCGCACTACTGCCCGTGGAACCAGACGCTGCCGTGGGTGCTGCGGTCCGCGCCGGCCCTGGCGCCGCACCAGCACAAGTTTCTCATCCCCACCCTGCATTTCCAGCTTGGCCCCACGCAAGTGAAGAAGGCGATGGCCGAGGCCATGCGGCGCATTGGGGTTACCCGCCGCGCCAGCGACCGCGCGGTGGAGGCGGCCTACGCGGCGCAGCGCGAGTTTCAGGAGAAACTGCTGGCGGCCGGGCGGCGGGCGCTCGCCACGCTGGAATCCACCGGCGAGCCGGGGCTGATCGTGGTGGGACGCAGTTACAACATCTACGACCGCGGCGTCAACTGCGATATCCCGCGCAAGCTGCGCCATCGCTACGGCGCCAATGTTATTCCGCTGGACTTTCTGGTGACCGGCCGTGAGCCGATCGCGGACACGCACGCCAACATGTTCTGGGCCTCCGGAAGGAAGATCCTGGACGCGGCGCGCCTGGCGGCCTCCCGTCCCAACCTGCACGTGGTCTATATCACCAACTTCAAGTGCGGGCCCGATTCCTACATCAAGCACTTCGCCCGCGAAGCCGCCGGCGCGCCGCTGCTGGTGCTGCAATTCGACGGGCACGGCAACGACGCCGGCTACATGACGCGCTGCGAAGCGTACCTCGACAGCAAAGGGATTCTGCGATGCTACCAACCGTCGATGGAGCCGCCGCCCCTACAGGCGAGCATCCACTAAGCGGCAAGCGCATTTACATTCCGCCGATGGCTTACGGCAGCGCGCAGGCGTTCGCCTCGGCCTTTCGCGCCATCGGCCTGGAGGCGGAGCCTACTCCGCCCTCCGACAGCCGCACGCGCGAGCTGGGCGCGCGCTACACTTCGGGCGACGAATGCTATCCCGCCAAGGTGACGGTGGGCGATTTCATGAAGGTGCTGGAGCGGCCCACAACCGACCCGATGCGCGTGGCGCTGTTCATGCCCACCGCCCAAGGCCCCTGCCGTTTCGGCCAGTACGCACCCTACTTGCGCCACATTCTGGACGCCAACGGATACCAGTCGGTGGAGATCCTTTCACCCAGCAGTCAGAACGCTTATGGAGGCCTCGGCAGCCTTGCCAAACCATTCGTGCGCACGGGCTGGCGGGCGCTGTTGTGCGCCGACCTGCTGCAGAAGCTGCTGCTCATGTACCGCCCGTATGAGGAGCGGCGCGGCGACACGGAAGCGGTCTACGCGGAATCGCTGGCCGACCTGTGCCGCACACTCGAGGAAACTCCGGTCGACCCAGGGGTGCAACTCCAGGCGCTGCGCGATTCCATGGTTCGAGGCCGCGACCGCTTCCGCAAGCTGGCGGGGCAGCGAAGTGCTCGGCGCCACCCGCTGATTGGAATCGTGGGAGAGATTTTCTGCCGCTTGAACACGTTTTCGAACGAGAACCTGGTGGAGTGTCTGGAAGAATACGGCGCGGAGGCGTGGATCTCAGACCTGGTCGAGTGGATCTGGTACACCAATTCCGAGCACTTCCGGAAGCTGAAGCTGGAGGGACGCATCTGGACGGCGGAAGCGCTCGGCGCATGGGTGCGGAAGCGAGTGCAGAAGCAGGACGAGCACATCCTGATAGCGCCGTTCGAGGAAGATTTCGCGGGCCGCGAGGAACCCGACATCTACGAGATTCTGGAATGCGCGCGCCCCTACCTGCCGCGCGAGGGCGCTTTTGGCGAGATGGTGCTGAACGTCGGCAAGGCGGTCTACCTGGCCAAGAAGGGCGCCGCGGGGATCATCGACATCAGCCCCTTCACCTGCATGAACGGCATCGTGTGCGAGGCCATCTACCCGCGCGTCAGCCGGGACTTGGGCGGGATCCCCATTCGCAACTTCTATTTCGATGGAACGCAGTCGGACCTCGACAGAGACCTGGGAGTGTATATGGAGTTGGCGCGGAGCTACCAGAAGAAGCGGGGATAGGGGTACGGCACCAGGAACGGTGCTGGTTTTGGGACGAGATTTCGCGACGGCGCCGACCGCAACTTCAGGACTGGCAACCACCATCCGGCCGCAATTTTGGGACTGACTTTTGAGACGCTGAGAGCCTTGATTTCAGGCCCCGCCGGGTTTGTCCCGAAACCTACCGGTTGTGAGACGCAGCCCGTTCAGCCCCCGCGACTCCGTCGTGTAGAATATAGTGAGGTTCGAACGCTTCCCGGAAGGGAACAGAGCGAGGGTTGACCATGAAATTGAGAGGTTTGTGGTGTGTTCAGGTAGGAGCGCTCTTGGTCGTGTTATTAGGGTTGTGTAGTTTCCCCGCCGAGCGATTTGTCGACAACAAGAACGGGACAGTCACCGACACCAAGACCGGCTTGATGTGGGCAGTTAGGGACAACGGCGGTGACACCACCTGGGATGGCGCGAAGAGCTACTGCGAGAATTATCGGGGTGGTGGGTACTCCGATTGGCGCATGCCGACGATTGAAGAACTGAAAAGCCTGTACGATGAGGCCCACTCACTCGGCTTGGCGTGCGGTAGCAACCCATCTGCGGAACTTCTGGCACGCGTCGCGCCTACGATCCATTTGAGTTGCAGTAATGTGTGGTCCTCACAACTCGAGCCCCCAAAACAGCCGGGCAAATTGGCGGGCGCCCTGTATTTCGCGTTCGGTGAGGGAAAAGGCATCCCCTTTTACCTGTCTTTCTCGTCCGCAATGCGCGCTCTCCCAGTCCGTGCCGTGAAGAAGTGACCTTGTGGGATTCGCTGCGGCCGTCAAACATCTGGCGACGAAAGCCGCCCCGACCTCCTGATTCTGCAAGGGCTCGCATGCCTCAGTAGCCCGTGGTCTTGAGACCGTCGAAAAGCACTGTCTCAGAACTTACCCCTTTTGAGACGGAAGGGTGCGCCTGCCAGCGTCCGCCTTCAGCCTCCGGCCAAGGTGCGTGGTTCCAACAGCGCTACGCGTTGACGCGCTTTCTGGCATGCGGATGCCAGACCCCGATCAAACGTCACGAGCGTGGCGTCTGTGACTTTGCCGACTGCAAGGAGATAGCAATCGCCAAGCGCTTTCGGCGACGACAGCCGGAAGACCGAACGGGTTGCCGCGCGGAAGGTCCCATCGAGTTCAACCGTCTCCTGCCGGATTCCGACTCGCGAATCCTCAAGCCACCGGTCGTACACCTTCCAAGCTTCGCCGATGGTCCGCACATCCTTGCCCATCACCGCGGATGTCGCCAGCAGTCGCAATAACCCGAGTTGCGTGAGCCGGCAAAAGAAAAAGCGATCATCCTCCTGCTGGGAAAACCAAGCCCAGGCGGCTTCCGAGTGCATGTGGTTGGCCCAACTCAAGGCCAACCACACGTTGAGATCAGGCAAATAGGACGTCGTACGGATTCTCCCTGTCGGGACTACCAGGGGCGGGCTTGCCTTTCTTTCCCACCAGTGGTCCCGTCACGGGCCGCGATGGCCGCGGCCGGAATTTACTCTCGATGGCTCCGGTAATCAGCGAACGAATCGAGGTGCGCTCAGCCGCCGCAAGCTGCCGGAGCGCGGCATGGAGATCGTCTGGAATATCGATCGTGGTTCGGACGCTCATGCCATAATTATGTCACTTTCCGCTCTGCGGCGCTCGGCAATAGGCCCGCGGGGATCATCGACATCAGCCCCTTCACCTGCATGAACGGCATCGTGTGCGAGGCCATCTACCCGCGCGTCAGCCGGGACCCGGGCGGGATTCCCACCCGCAACTTCTACTTCGACGGAACGCAGTCGGACCTCGACCGCGACCTGGGCGTGTATATGGAGATGGCGCGGAGCGATCAGAAGAAGCGGGGGTGATGTGGGGCAGGCCATGGAGGACTCCGAGGCGTGAGCAAAAACGGTGCTGGTTTTGGGACAGGATTTCGCGACTGCGCCGGCCGCAACCCAGGACCGAGACGCTGAGAGCCTTGATTTCAGGCCTCGCCGGGTTTGTCCCGAAACTTACCCCTTTCGGGACGCCACGCTGGTCAAAGCGACGGATGTTCGACAAGGCGCGGGATGTCCATCTTGCCTTGGAGCTTTCGAGCCTGAGCAAGATCATACGCCGACTGCATTCGTAGCCACATATCGGCACTGCCGCCGAAGGCCTTTTCAAAGCGCAACGCCATCTCAGGCGTAACGGCGCTTCTGCCTTGCATCACGTTGTAAAGCTGCTGGCGCGTGATCTTCATGGTTTTCGCTGCCTCGGCCACACTCAGGTTAAGTTCGTCAAGGTTAGCCTTGGCGAGTGTGCCGGGGTGAACGGGGTTTTTCATCGGCATCGCGTCGTCCCTCCTAATGGTAATCTTCCAAATCCACGTCGTAGGCGTCGCCTCCCTCAAAGAGGAAGGTCACCCGCCAGTTGGCCCTTACCGTCACGGCCCACGCGCCTTTACGATTGCCCTTCAATTGGTGCAATCGAAACGTCGGCTGGTTCATATCCTGCACCTCACCGGCCTGATCGAGCGCCGAGAGGATCAATCGCAAACGGTCGACTTGATCGGCTCCAACCCTGCGAGCGTCGTCCTGTTCAAACAGGCTCCGCAGACCCTTGTGTTTGAAGCTCTCGATCATCGTCCAACTGTAAAACGTCAATTGACGTTTGTCAACACAAACGCGCCGGATGAGGGTCGGTTGCTTCGCCGCTTCCGGTGCTGTGTCGAAGCTTACCCTTTCCGAAACACAACGCACCTGTCGTCCCGCTTGGTGATGATTCAATGCCGGATCGGAAGTGGAGCGCGAGAACGATCCTCTCTAATAAGATCTCTTTTTCTCGCGGATCTACAAGATCCTGGCCTCGCGATCGGGACCTTTCGTGGCGCGCATCACGAAAGCCGGGGAGATTGGCGGCGTTTGAGAGGTAAGGGCCGGGCATGCCCGGCCCCCCTACATCTCGGCGTTGCGGGTGCCTTGGCCCCGCCCAATCTCGGCCACCATCATCCCATACAGCACCAGGCCCGCCACCGGCGCGGTGGAGATCCAAAAGTAGTTGGCCATCGGGGTGTTGGGCCAGACGTCGCCATTGGCCGCATACATCGCGCGCAAGACCGTCACCGGGACGGGGTAGATGAAGGCGGCGCACAGCAGCGCCCAGCCCAACTTCTTCCAGGCACGGCGCAAGGCAAGCGCGCCGGCAAATAGCGCCATGCCGGGGAACTGCATGACCTGGTAGTGCGTCCAGGAAACCGGCGCCGCCACCAGCGTCAGCGTGGTGAGGGACGCCATGGCGAGCGGAAGTTGGGTGCGGCTCAGGCGGCCCATGGTCACCACCAGAAGCGCGCCGATGCCCAGCGCGAACGTGGCGATGGTCACGGCGAGTCCGACCCGGCGCGCGGCCGGGGGAAGGTTGATCGCCTGCAAGTTGAACGCGTTGGGCCACGGCAATCCACGGCCGGGCGGGGGTGGGTCCATGATGCGCTGCGCCACCGAGGGCAGCGACCAACTCAGCACCACCGGCGTTCCAGCCAGAAAGGACGCCGGATGCGGCGGCGCCGGCGGACCAGCCAGCGCCCACGAAGCGAACACCCAGGATAGCGCCCCCAGCAAAGAAGATAAAACCGTTGCGCACAGGGCTTTCCAACAGCGCGCCATGGCCAGGCCTATGGCGCACGGCCCGGGCAGAAGCTTCAAGGCAATGCCCAGTCCGAGGCTGGCGCCCTGGCCCCAGTCCGCCGCGGTATAGGCAATGGCCAGCAGGAGCGCCAGTTCTGGACCCAATTGCCCCACCCCCACAGCTTCACCCCCTGTGCGGCCCCCGGCCCACACCAGTGCCACCACACAGGCCGCCAAAAGACCGCGTCCCAAGTATCGGTAGACCAGCCAGGCCGCCCCTAGCAGGCACGCCTGCGAAAACACAAACCAGACCCAGCGCGCCGCGAGATAGCCGAGCGCGCCTAACGGCGCGATCAACAAGGCCAGGAGCGGCGGGTAAATGTAGCTATCCTCCAGAAATGGAGACTCGCCGTGCAGCACGTGCCACGCCGCCGAGTAATAGCCCAGGAAGTCGCTGTCGCTATTGTCCGGAAGCTGCGTCAGGATGGTGTCGTAGGTGTACCAACTGAGGCACAGGAGCAGGAAACACCACGCCAGCCGGGTACGCATAACAGGGCAATACTAGCACGGGGAAGTACAGCGTTGGCAGGCGGGGCACCCTCTGGGTCCGCCTGCCCTACAATTTCTTGAAGAGCTTGTCGAAGGCGTTGCGGGCGTCTTCGGGATTGCGCGGCGCGGGGGGGCCTACTTCGAGAGGCACCGCCGCCGGCACGTTGTTGGTGCCTTCGCGGGCCACCGTCACGCGCGGCATGAACGAATTGCACTCGTTGGCCTTGTCCTTCATGGCGATGCGCACCAGGATGGGCTTGAGGCATTGGAAGCGCGTGGATGGCTCGAAGTGGGAACACTGCTTGCAACAGTGCAGCTCGGCGTTGCATTTGGGGCAGTTGCCTCGGAAGTCGACGTCTGGCGGAAGGGTTGTCGCGCAATTGAAACATCGGGCGGCGGCGACATGCTGGACCAGGCGCGGCAGGCGGGGGCCGGTGACGTCGATGGGCGGACGCGGCCCGAGCGGTTTGGGCCGGTCGGCACCGAAGCCTCTGGTATCGCGGTCCGTATCCATGTACCCTGGTTGTCTGTACTTGCGATCGCTGTCCATGGGGAAGGTTGCTCCGTAACTAGCGGGACAAAAGAACGTTCTTTCGAAAAACCGGCGCTTTATACCGATCAATCTCCACGTGGCCGCGCGGCACTCCCGACGGCGGCAGTTCGCGTGGGTTTACCGGAGGGGTTCTGCGGGAACGCCGGGGCGCCTGACACAAACAGGTCCGCGGCCCCCCAAAGCTTCAAATACATATGTACCACGGATTGAAGTCAAATGCACCCCCTATCTCACTCTATTTGGATAGGGCCGAATCACTTACCCAACGGAACTCCACTTTAGCAGGCTGGTGCAGGGCCTTGTAATCGGATCGTCAAAGTGGTTGGGGCTGACGCGCAGCGCATAGCCCAGGCGCCCGGTCCGTTCGGGAACGATGTCCCGGGCAAATATGGCGACCGAGCCCTGCTGCTCCACCGCGGGCAGCACCAGCACCTCGGTCTCTTCCAGGTAGCCATTGTTATCCACGCGCCCAATCACGGCCTCCACGCGAACGTCGTCGGGTTTCAGGCCCGCCAGGTCGATGGCCGCGCGCACCGGAACGGGTCTGCCGCTGGTCACCGAACCGGCCGGCCCAGGCCCCGCTTCCACGAATTTCACGCGATCCCAGACCTCGTGGATGCGGGCGTTCCAACGCGCTCTTTCGCGCACCAGGCTGTAATCCGTCTTGAGGATGCGCACGTGCGCCGTGTGCGCCGGCTCGTAAAACTGGGTCATGTACTCCCGCACCATGCGGCGGCAATCGAACTGCGGGCTGATGTACATGAGCGATTGCTTCATGCGGCGCATCCACTCGCGCGGCGTCTGCTCGCGGCGCTCGTAGAACATGGGGGCGATCTCGCTTTCCAGCAGGTAGTAGATGGCGCTGGCGTGCAGCGCGTCCTGGTCCTCCGAATACGGCTCCCGCTCGCCGATAGCCCAGCCGCCCGAATTCTCATAGGCTTCGTCGAACCAGCCGTCCAGGATGCTCAAATTGAGAACGCCGTTGATGGCCGCCTTCATTCCGCTGGTGCCGCAGGCCTCTTCGCCGCGCCGCGGGTTGTTGAGCCACAGGTCCACGCCCTGCACCATCTCCCGCGCCACCTTCATGTCGTAGTCTTCCACGAAGACCACGTGTTTCCACAGGTCGGGATCGCGCGAGAGTTGCACCACCTCGCGAATGTAGCTCTTGCCGGGCTGGTCCTTGGGATGGGCCTTGCCGGCGATCACAATCTGCACCGGCTTGTCCCGGTCCAGCAGAATGCGCTTCAGCCGCTCGACGTCGCGGAACAGCAGCGTGGCGCGCTTGTAAGTTGCGAAGCGGCGCGCGAACCCGATGGTGAGCGCGTTGGGATCCAGCACCCCGGCCGCGCGATGCACCTCCGCCGCCGAGGCTTGCCGACGCGCCGCCGAAGCGGCCTGACGCTCCCGAACGAAATTCACCAGGCGGCGCTTGCGGCGGCGATGCGCTTCCAGCAGTTCCTCGTCCGGAATCTCACCCACTTGTTCCCAGATGGTGGGATCGTTGAACCGGTCGCGCCAGTCGGGCTGCAGGTACTGATCGTATAGCGACGCCAGATCGCCATTCAGCCAGCTCGGCAGGTGCGTGCCGTTGGTGATCGAAGTGATCGGCACTTCCCACAGCGGCAGCCGCGGCCAGAGGTCGTGGAACATCTCCTGCGATACCTGCCGGTGCAGGCGGCTCACGCCATTCCGGTACGCCGAAGTGTTCAGCGCCAGAACGGCCATGGAGAACCGCTCGTTGCGGTCGAACACGTTGCGCCGTCCGAGCGCCATCAACTGCTGGAAGTCGATGCCCACCTCGGCGCAATACTGCGAGAAGTAATGGTACATCAGGCCGGGGTCGAACAGATCGATTCCGGCGGGAACCGGCGTGTGAGTGGTGAAGACATTGCTGGCGCGCGCGGCTTCCAGGGCTTCGTCGAAGGTCAGGCCCTGGTCGCGCATCAACACGCGCACCTGCTCCAGCGCGAGAAACGCGGAGTGGCCTTCGTTCATGTGGTACACGGTGGGCTTCAGGCCCATGGCCTTCAGCGCCCGCATGCCGCCGATGCCGAGCACGATTTCCTGGCGGATGCGGGTATCGATATCGCCGCCGTAGAGGGAATCCGCGATCCCGCGATCCTGCGGCAGGACGTTCTCGGGGATGTTGGTATCCAGCAGAAAGAGCGTGATGCGGCCCACATCCAGTCTCCATACCTGGATGTAGACGTCGCCGGTGGGCAGCTTGACCACGACCTTCAGGTCCCCGCCATCGGCATCCTTAACGGTCCTGAGCGGCAAGGTATAGAAGTCGTTCACGGGATAGCGTTCCTGTTGCCATCCATCGGGGTTGAGAAATTGCCGGAAATAGCCTTGCTGGTATAGCAGTCCCAGGCCGATGAGGGGATAATCCTGATCGCTCGAGGACTTCAGATGATCGCCGGAGAGAACTCCGAGACCACCCGAGTAGATGGGCATGCACTCCGTGAGACCGTACTCGGCGGAGAAGTAGGCGATCAGCTTGCCGTCGGCGGGCGGCGGGCCTTTACGCACGCGCGCATCGTAGGTCTCGCACGCCGTGCGGTACAGCACCAGGTAGCGTGGGTCGGCGCCCATCTTGGCCAGCGTGGCCTGGGGGACACGGCCGAGCATCAGGACCGGGTTGTAGCCGCACTCCCGCCAGAGAGCCGGATCGAGGCGGCGGAAAAGCGCGCGCACGATCGGTTCCCAACCCCAGAGAAGGTTATAAGCCAGTTCGGACAGGCGCGGCAGGGATTCGGGCAAGGTGGGGCGGACCAGAAACTCCCGGATTGGCTGAATATGAAAGGGCATACACGCGGAGCTATCTCCAACATAGCAGAGTAGCGCCGGCGATCTTTGTCGCCGGTGGGGTTGGCCGAACTGGAAGAACACCGGCGACAAGGGGGCGCCCTCTGGGCCCGGCGCTACAAAAACTTGCCACGTTTGGAGGCGCGCGTGCGTCAGCTATAGTGGTATAAGTGTCGATGCGTCGTCTTCTGGGAATATTCTTGTGCTCCGTGACCGGCATAGCGTTCGCGGGCGAATATGCCGTGCTCGCCAACGGTTCCCGGCTGCATGTCGACCGGCACGAGACCTCCGGCGCCAAGGTCAGGCTGTACAACGCGGACGGCTATATCGAGATGGATGCGGCGGCCGTATGGGGCTACGAGGCGGAGGAATACGCGCCGCCCGTGCCCGTGCCAGCCACCCCCGCGCCTGTCCCGGTAGCGCAACCGGTGCTTTCCGCGGCGCAACTGGCCGATGCGGCGGCGGATAAATACGGCCTGCCGCGCCGTTTGGTGCGCAGCGTGATTTCGGCCGAGTCGGATTTCCAGCCGCAAGCGGTTTCCCCCAAGGGCGCCATCGGGTTGATGCAACTGATGCCCGCCACAGCCGAAGCGCTGGGCGCCGACCCGCTTGACCCCGCGCAGAATGTGGATGCCGGCACGCGCTACCTGCGGGACCTGCTGGAGAAGTACGATGGCGGCTTGTGGCGTGCCCTGGCGGCATACAACGCCGGCCCGGGCGCGGTCGACAAGTACCAGGGCGTTCCGCCCTACCGCGAGACCATCGACTACGTCGGCAGAATCGACCGGGATTTGAAGAAGGCCGGCGCTACGCAGTAAGACGCAGCCCGTCGATTTTGGCCGCAAGAATAAAATCGCTTTCGGTCAAGCCGTCGATCTTGTGGGTCCAGATCTTGATTTCGACCTTTCCCCACGCCAGGTACAGGTCGGGATGATGCCCCTGCTCTTCGGCGACGGCGCCCACGCGGTTCACAAAGTCCAGTGCCGTCCGGAAATCGGAGAATAGGTACGTCTTCGACAGATGGTGCTCGCTCACCACCTGCCAGCCGGCCACCTGCGCCTGCAGCTTCCGCAACTCCTCGCCTTTGAGCGGCGGAACGCCACCCCGGCATGGCACGCACTGCTTTGCGGCTAAACTCATTTTTTCCTCCTCGCTCAGCGTCCCGACGATCCGAACCCGCCCGTCCCCCGGCGCGAATCGGCCAGATCGCCTTCTTCCCACTCTACCGCTTCGTAGCGCGCCACAATCATCTGTGCGATGCGGTCGCCGGCGTGGACCGTGTACGGCTCGCGCCCCAGGTTCAGCAGAATCACGCGCACCTCGCCGCGATACCCCGGGTCGATGGTGCCCGGCGCATTGGGCATGGCGATGGCATGGTGCAGGGCCAGCCCGCTGCGCGGCCGCACCTGCGCTTCGCAGCCCGCAGGCACTTCGATGACCAGGCCCGTGGGGACCAGCCGCGGGACGCCCGGCTCGAGCGTGACGTCTTCCACCGCGTGCAGGTCCATGCCGGCGTCCTCGAGCGGCCCGTGGGCATAAGAAGGAAGAATGGCGGAGGGGTGGATTCGTTGGATTCCGATGCGCATCTGTTTCCGTTATCATAGCGTCTTGAGCCCCGCAAAACGCGTCATCACCGTGGCGCCCATGCCGCCGGAGAAGAGCGCTTACGCGCTGGCCCGCTACAGCCGCTCGCCCGATTCCATTCGCGATTCCATCGAATGGGTGCGCGGCCACGACTCGCAGAAATTCCTGGAGAGTTTCTATTTCCAGTATGGCCACGCGTCCATCGCCGACCTGGGCCACACCGTGATGTGCTTCGAGGGCATCTCCGAGCTGGCGGCCACGGAAATCGAAGAGGAGCCGCTCTGGGACGGCCAGGCAAAATCGTCGCGCTACCAGGATTTTTCGCGCTCCGGCTTCGTCACGCCGCCGGAGTTTTCAGTCCGCGACGCCGAGGCCTACCGGAAGGCGGGCGAGGCGCTGCTGGCGGCCTACGGCAAAGTGAACGAGTTGGCATTCGCGCGACTTTCGGAGACCTTGCCGCGCCCCGACGACATGAAGCCGGACGCTTATCGGCGCAGTATCGCGGCGCGCGCTTTCGACGTGGCGCGGTATCTGCTCTTCTGGGGCGTGCCCACCAACGTGGGCCAGGTGACCACCATCCGCACGCTGGAAAAGCAGATCCGCCGCTTGCGGGCTTCCGAGTATGCGGAAGTGCGCGAGTTGGGCGGCGAGATGGCGCAGGCCTGCGCGGCGGAACCGGACTGCCGGTGGGACATCGACGCGGCGGCCGAGCCGTTGGCGCCCACCCTGGCGCGCCACGCCGAACCCGACCAGCACGCCGCGGGTTCGCGCGAAGACCTGAAGCGCTGGGCGCAACAGAATCTGCCCCCCACTGCCGGTTCCGCGCCCGAGCGCGTGGACTTGCTGCGCCCCACGGACACGCCCGCCGATATCGCCGCCACGCTGCTCTACCCGGTGACGGATCGCCCCTTCCGCGAGTTGTACGAGATCGCGCGCGGATGGAGCGCCGCCCAGCGCGCCGAGGTAATGGACGTAGCTCTTCGCTCGCGCACCGCGCGCGATGAAATCCTGGCCGGCTTCCGCGGCGGCCTCTATGCCTACGATTTCGTCATCGACATCGGCGCTTATCGCGATCTGCACCGGCACCGCCGCTGCCAGAAGTTTCGCCAAGCCTACTCCGGGAACCTGGGCCACGATACGCCCAAGCTGGTGGCGGAGTGCGGGGCGGCGGAACTCTACGATTCCGCCATGCGCCGCGCGTTCGAGACCATGCGCCGCCTCCCCGCGCCCGCGGGGCACTACCTGCTGCCGTTTGGCGCACGCTCGCGCTTTCTGTTCAAGATGGATTTCGCCGAAGCCGAGTACATCGCGCGGCTGCGCAGCGGCGTCAAGGGCCACTTCAGCTACCGCGAAATCGCATGGGAGATGAAGCGCAAAATGGAGCAGGTGGAACCCGAACTGGGCCGCCTGATGGAAGCCACGCCACCGTGGGTGGAAGACCCGCTGCGGAGATAAAGCTACTTCGCCGCGCGTGCCACGGTGTGTATGCCGATTTCCACCTTATCGCTCACACGCAGGAACAACGTGCTGGGGTTCTTCATGCCCCATTGCACGTAGGGCACAGCGAACGCGATGTCGGCCGCGTACTTCCCGTCGTCGTTTTCCACTACCGCCGGCAGCGTGATTTCGTGCTCGGCGCCGTGTATGGAGAATATGCCGTGCAGTCCGACGTGCGATGTGCCCTGGAGCGTCACCTTGCCCTCCACGCGGTCGGGGCGGAAGACGATTTCGGGATAGCGGGCGCTCTCCAGAACGTTCTTGTGCATGTTGCGGTCGCGCGCGCCGCTGCCGCTCGCGCCGCTCGTGGCATCCACCACCAGCTCGCCCGAGGCCTTGCCGGTGGCGGCGTCGAAGCGCATGTCGCCGCGTTTCAGCAGGAAGGTTCCGTGAACCGTGTGCAGCACATCGGCCAGCGTGAACTCCACCTTGGTTTGCGAGGGATCGATCTGCAGGACCGTGTCCTCGGCGTGAATCGAGGACGCCGCCAGCACGGCGGCGCACGCCAGTTGTACGAGTTTCGTCATAGGGTCAACATGCGCCAGCCGAGGGCCAAGCCATTGCTCAAGGAATCGAACGGTGAAAGCTCGCCTACGTGCATGGCGAGCATGCGTGCGAACAGCCGCGGATGCCCTTCAAACGCGCGCATGGCGCGGCGGCGCAGGCGGCCGCGGCCATCCAGCATCAGCATGAGCGCCGCCATGAACTCCGGGCGCTTGCCGATGCGCCGGTGCTCGGCCTGGTAGAGCGAGAGGTCGCCGGCTTCGAGCGCGCCGGCCACCGCGACGGCCTGCTGGAAGAGCAGGCAGAGGCCTTCGCCGGTGATAGCGTCCACCGAGCCGGAAGCGTCGCCCACCAGCGCCACGCGCCCGCGGCAGACTGATTTGAGGCGGCGCGATGCGGAGACGCCGCCGCGCTCCAGCGTG
>Ga0209039_10002702_pt1 | contig 14705 bp, 14 predicted proteins | sample BogFormECP12_OM1_FD_188238 | JGI IMG/M metagenome (GOLD analysis project Ga0209039, IMG submission 188238) | Bog forest soil microbial communities from Calvert Island, British Columbia, Canada - ECP12_OM1 (SPAdes) (version 2) | ecosystem: Environmental > Aquatic > Freshwater > Wetlands > Bog ... | reverse complement strand
CTGCAACTGCTCGAAGACCTGATCGAGCACGCCGTTCTTGGACCAGCGGTTCATGCGGGTGTAGATGGTATGCCAATTTCCGAAGCGTTTAGGCAGTCCGCGCCACTTGCAGCCGTGCTCGGCGACATAGAGCAGCGCGTTCAACAGTTGCAGGTTCTGCAGCTTCACATTGCCGCGCTGCCGGGGAAGACTGGAGGCAATACGCTGGTACTGCACTTCGGTGATCTCCATGCACCGCAGCATAGCACAGAACTACAAAATAGTGTTAACACGCCCTAGCGCAGGACAGGAAATCCGCTTGGCTGATATTGAGGCGGACGCGGACGTCGGGATGGGCGCATTTGAAACGCTCAGTGGGCACAAAACTGTAGGGACTGGCCCCTCTTCTAGGCGCAGGCTTCCTTGGCTCGGCGGCGACCGTACTGGCGCGACTTCGCTCGAGATACGCGAACAAAGAATTTCTTGGTTCATTCCTGCTCAATTCGAAAACTCCTCAAGCACCTTGGCCGCCTGAAACTTCCGCTTGAAAACCTGCTGCAGTCATTCTGAGACCCCGTAGACCTTTGTTGGGGAGCAACCTGTCGATTCGCTACCTAGGGATTTCCCTAGTTGATAAAAAGATAGCTGGTTGCTATAAGAACCTCATAGCAGAGGTTATAGCAGCGCACGTGTTCGGGAGGTTTAGCGGCGTGCTACCGAGCGGCACTATCCGAAGTTTCAGCAGGGTGGAGAGAATACTGCTGTTCTTCGGGATATTCCTGATTTCCGTCTATGTCGCCAATCGGGTCTACAGCGGCGTTTACTCGCACGCCAGTGTGCAGAGTTTCTGGGCGCATCAAACATCTTCCCCAATACTGGCCGAGGTTCAATCGAAACGGCGTAGCGGTACACCCGACTTCCGTCTTTGGTCAGAGAAGCGTATTAGAGCTTATCAGGCGAGCCTCGCGGCGAATGTAGCTCCGCCGTTGGGAGTTCTCGAGATCTCCGCGCTTCAGCTTCGCGTGCCGATCCTGGAGGGAACGGACGAACTGACGCTGGATCGTGCGGTCGGCCACATTGCTGGCACCGCGTCCTTTGGCGGAGACGGAAACATAGGAATTGCCGGGCACCGGGACGGTTTCTTTCGTGGACTCAAGGATATTCGCGTCGGGCAAACGATTGATGTGTACACGCAGCGCGGCCGTTCACGCTACGTTGTGGATGAGATCCAGATCGTCTCACCAGATGACGTGTCCGTTCTCGCGCCGCGAGCGGAACCTTCCCTCACCTTGGTGACCTGTTATCCGTTTTATTTCGTTGGTAGTGCGCCTTCGCGCTACATCGTGCATGCGACATTGGCCTATGGGGATGAGGCGAAAGCCCCGATAGACGGACGCACTAACTAATTTCAATCCAGAACCAAGAGCAGTTGGGCCAATGATGGCTAATCCCAAAATGAAGGAGAAGAAAATGAAGTCAAGCGGCATTTGGATCAGGAAGAGTTTCGTACTGGCGGTTGGGGCCCTTTGTCTCGCTTTTGCAGTCTCGACCAGCGCACAAGTACAGACCCAAACAAGCACTACAACCGGAAAAACCACACACGAAGTCGAGGTCGCGAACGGTGAGGTCGTTGCCGTCGAAGGCAACAGTCTTTTCGTCAAGATGTCAGACGGTACCCTTCGCGACTATCCCAATGTGCCTGAAAGCGCCAAAGTCACGGTGGATGGACAGCAGCTTGGCCTTCACCAGCTCAAGCCCGGCATGAAACTGCAGCGCACGACCGTCACATCAACCACACCGCAAGTGGTGACAACCGTCGAAACGGTCACCGGGAAAGTCTGGCACGTGACTCCACCGCTCTCCGTCATCCTCACAATGGAAAACGGAGAGAATCAGTCATTCAAAATTCCGGATGGGCAGAAGTTCATGGTTGACGGCAAGGAAACGGATGCCTGGGGCCTGAAGAAGGGGATGAACGTGACTGCGACGAGGATTACGGAGACTCTTGACTTCTGTGTCGCATGTGTCGCAACATACGCGGGTGACCGGAACCATGTCGGCTGATTCGCCTGTGTTGATCGCTAAAGGAGGTGGGAAGGGTGCCGCAGGAACCACCACCACTACTGCCGAAGGAACCAGCACTACTGGCGGAGGAACCGGCAGTAAATTGCCGAAGACGGGGAGTAATTTGCCTCAACAGTTAGTAATAGCCCCAGCTTGTGAGACCGGGCAATTGCACCATTAGGAATGCTTCGACTCTCCTCGTGAGAGATCGAAACATTCACGTTCTATGAACTTTGAGACCCGTACCTGCCCTGCGACAACTAGGGAAATCCCTAGTGGTGCCCGAAACCGCGGTGGAGGACAAGGTCGGCGGGGCGCCCGAGTTCAGTGATATACCCAATCTGGTGGTCAGCCGGAGATGTCGCGCCAAGCAGCAGACGGCGGAAACGATCTTGCTGCCGGCAACCTTTTCGGAAAGCGGCGCCGTTACGCGGAAGAATGTTGACGGGGTACGCCAAATCCTTGCCGGTCCTCTTTCGAGGCTTCCAATCTCTCTTCACCGTCGGCGAACGAACGTGCAATGTTGGTCAGCAATCGCCCGCGCCAGTATTTAAGGGTTGCGCGGCGTTCTTCTGGAACGGCTTGTGTCAGATCAGCAACGAGCGCGTTCATGCGCCGCATGACCTGCACGCTGGTGGCGCCATAAAAGCAGATCTCATTAAAAGCCAGCCGAACGAGATCGTCCCATGTGGGAAACGGAATCACGAGTCGCAATTTGCCGTCGCTGTCGCGATATTTTCCAATTTCCAAGTGGCGTTGGCCCAGGCGCTGCAACAGGTCCTCAATTTGGTCAAGCGCTTGCACCGCCGTTGTCGGATCGTTAAGCGCCGGCGACAAAGACTTGATGGCTATGTCCACAAGAAGCCGGATCGCGTACTTGGGATCTTGTTCGAACGTTCGCTCCGCACCTAGCTCAATGGTGTCTCGCAACTTCCGTTCATCAACCGGCTCACGCGCTCCAAAGACATGCACTACAGGCATCAATTCCATGATCGTATCGCCGACCGCCACGACCATCTCGATGGTTCCGCCGGAGGCTTTAGCCAGGTTCACCAAAGCGGCGACATCGACCGCTTGGACCGAGCGAGGCCGTCCGTGATGGATCAGCGTCTGGGTTCGAGGTAGTGCGCGAAAATCATCCGTTACAAGGGCCGTAACTTTCGATTTCATTGACGGATAAATTGTCGCTATCACCTTGCGTCCTTGACCACCCGTGAAAATCAACATGCGGTTGACCTGGAGCAACGTGATCCGATGAACGAGGGCGATGAACATACCCACGCTCGCCAGCAGGAGACCGACGACCACATAGGCACTGATAAAGGGAACCGTTTCGCCGCCGCTCCGGGCCACCCCTCCAAGCGCTGCGAGCGCATAGAGAAAGGTGGCGGTAAAGACCCCTAACGAGTGTGATATCACCCGATCACGAGCGACCCACAGCACGAGGCGGGGCGAGTAGGCCGTGGCGCTGAACTGCACCATCACGAAGGTCAACGAAAAGACGATAGCGGTCAGGCCAAGCATGCCGGAGGCGATTGAGGAGTAGAGGGCAATCGCGACCGAAACGCTCGCCGGATGCACGAGTCCAGGAAAGATGCGGCTTTCAAAGCGTGGAAATGTCAGCCCCACGGCAAGGGCGGCTACGGCATACAACGCCGGGATTGCCCAGGTACTCAAATGAAGCGTGTATTTTTTGTGGCGCATAGCGGCGCGCTCCTAAACGTTATCCCCATAGTGTTTTGCCGTGCAGCCCACAGCGTCTCACTGATGGCGAACAAAAGCCGGGGCGATTTCCTACACATGAACCTTCGGAAGACTCCTAGCTCCATCGGTAAGCATCAGTGATTCATCCGAAGCGGCTGCAAATACCGGCTCTACACCGACTGACCTCAGGCTATAGAGCGGTCGCGGAATCTCCCTCGATCCAGTTTATCCTTGTTTTTCGCGAATCCTTGGATGCTCGTGACTAAACCTTTCCGCAGCGACCATTACCGGGGAACAAAGGGACTACCGGACCTTCTCTGCGACATCATGTGCCGCCAGTGCCAATGCGCCGGCATGCACGGCCACTGCAATAATGATGCCGGTCAGTGTCAGACCCAGCAGCGCAACAATGATCGCGATTACTCTTGACGCTATTTTGGTGGGCTTGATGTCGCCGTAACCTACCGTCGTTGCGGTGACGAATGACCAATAGAAGCTGTCGAATCGCGGCCAGCCTTCCTTCTTTCCGGCTATTTGCCCCAGAATGGTGATGCCTATCGCCAGACTCAGAAGCATAGGGGAGGTCAGCCAAACACCTAGGCCGAACTCCTTCAGAAATGTGATCGTCAAACCTGTTAGTAGCAACTCATACCTCTCGTTCCCCCCTGATTCAGCAATGGGGCGGACTTGGCCTCATCGACGGTCTCCCGCTGCCAGAGGTAAGTGGTCTCTCAAGGTTAACCGCTCGGCCGATCTTAAGCGACTAGGGATTTCCCTAGTTGTCGAGTGGGAGGGAGGTGGCTAGCCTGTGACCAGAGGCCCTCGTCTGTTCATGCTCCGGCTCTGGGCAGCCCGTGCGCGGGCGCTGTGACTTGATCGAACCGTAAGGGTTGGGCTGGGCTGCAGCATGATAGCTTATTAACCCGACCGGGAAGAACGCTATGGGATCCGATCACACCAAGCCATCCACGATTTCGGCTGACGAGGCATTACAAAGGCTAATCGCCGGAAACGAGCGATTCCGGCAAGGCCAGGCGCATTTCCCGACCGTCTGCAAGGAGACTCTGGCCGATCTCGCCAGAGGTCAGCAGCCTTACGCCACGATTCTCGGTTGCAGCGATTCGCGCGTGCCCCCGGAGCTGATCTTCGACGCGAACTTCGGCGAGCTGTTCATTCTGCGTCTGGCCGGCAATGTGGTTTCGCCGGAAGTAATGGGCAGCTTGCAGTACGCGGGGCAGCATCTGCACACGCCATTGTTCCTGGTGCTGGGTCACGAGGGATGCGGCGCCGTGAAAGCTGCCCTCGAGAGCAAGCTTTACGACGTGCAGCATGGTTCACGGATCCAAATCCTCGTGGACAACATCGTGCCTGGGCTGCGGGACCTCGAGGCAAGTGCAGCAGATGAGGATCGTCTTGCCCAAGCTGTCGAAGCTAACGTTCGGTGGTCGATGCGGCAGTTACAGGACTCTCTGGAAGGGTCTCGCGCCCTCGAAGAAGGCCGCGCCAAGCTGGCGGGAGCTGTCTATGAGATTGCCTCCGGTCGCGTGCGATTTCTGGCCGATTCGGCTACATAGCCGGTAGATATCGATCGTCTCACGAGAAAGCTCCGCGCAGTCCCGAACTACAGCTCATAGTAGCAAGCCACGCCCGAAGGGGAACATTCCAACCTGCAAGTGTCACGCGATGTGCTGGGACGCCAACGCGCCGTCCCGCCCTTCCTGACCAACCAAACGCAGTTACTGGGTTCCGGCAGACATCAGTTCGGAGCTAATGCTCCATTAGCGGCATTGCGTCCGTTCCAGCCTAAGGCGCATAATTGGCGCATAATTTCAATGGTTTCCCAGGCCCGGACGACCTTACACCCAATGCACTGCGTGTGTCCAAGGACGCGCTTCGGTTCGACACTTGGCTTCTACAAGCGATCTATCCGAAGCTCGCTTGTTCTGGCTGCGCTCGTGCTCGTCTATTTCGCCCCCGCTTCCCAGGGTCAGGTCAGAAAAAACGTCCTCATGATCAACATTCTGGGACAGTCCCATCCGGGTCCGGTAATTGTGACCGATCTGATCCTTGCGGCGCTGCACTCAGACCCGCGGTTCCAGGTCGAGTTCTACTGGGAGAACCTGGATGCCGTTTATCACCCCGACGAGTGGCAGGAACAGCTCGATTCCGTCGTCCAGCAGTATCGCCACCGCAAACTGGACCTGATTGTGCTGCTGGGGCCGAACGCGATCCAGATCCTGGCAGAGCCGAGGACGATATTCCCCAATGTCCCGGCGGTCTTCTGTTGCACCGCTCCAGGTCAGATCGACCAGATGAGAGTCGATCATCGATCAACGGGCTCGTGGTTTCAATTGGAGCCCGCGAAGACGGTGGAGGCTGCGCTGGGTCTCCTACCGGAGACCCGCCACCTCTTCGTGGTCGGGGGGCAATCCGATTATGACCGACGTCTCACCGCGCTGGTAAAGACGGACCTCATTTCTTATGCGAACAAGCTCGACGTCACCTACCTGACCGACCTGCCTATGAGCAAGCTGCAGGAACGGGTGAGGCATCTTCCTGACCACTCCATCGTTCTTTACCTTTCCTTCTTCAAAGACGTGGAGGGTCGGGAAGCCCTCAATGTGGCCGAGGCTCTTCCCATGATCGCTGGCGCCGCGAATGCTCCGGTCTTTGGCATATCAGACACGTATCTGGGTCACGGCATTGTCGGCGGATTTGTGGTCAGCTTCGAAGAACAAGGCAAGATCGCGGGCCGCGATGCCCTCGACATCTTAGCGGGAAAGCCGCCGCAGGACATTCCCATCGAGCATGGTCCCAGTGTTTACCTGTTCGACTGGCGCGAGTTACAGCGCTGGAAACTGGATGAAAGCAGGCTCCCTGCCGGAAGCACCGTTCTGTTTCGCCACCCGACTCTATGGGAACAATACAGGCGTACATTGCTCATCGGATTGCTGGTCATTGTGAGTCTGAGCCTGCTGACCATCTATCTCCTGTTCGAGCGGACGCAGCTCCGTGCCGCAAGAAACGAGCAGATGCGCCTTAGCGGCATGTTGATCAATGCTCAAGAGGATGAGCGTGCCCGGCTGGCATCGGAGCTGCACGATGATTTCAGTCAGAGGCTAGCTGTGCTGTCGCTCGGACTGGAAACAGCTGCTGAAATTGTTCCCGAGTCCCCTGAGGAAGCAAATCGGCAACTGCAGGAACTTATGAACTCCGCCAGCGAGATTAGCGCCGATCTTCACACGCTGTCACACCTTCTTCATTCCTCTACGCTCGAGCGGCTTGGGCTTGCTGCGGGAGTGGCGGCATTCTGTAAGGAATTCACCGCTCAACAAGGAACGCAAGTTGCCTTCTCCCACGAGGACCTGCCGCGCTCCGTGTCTCCTGATATTGCGCTGTGCCTGTTTCGCATCGTCCAGGAAGGACTCAGGAATGTCCAGAAACACAGTGGAGCAGCTCATGCGCAGGTGAGAATCGAGACGATTGCTGACACCCTTCATTTATCCATCTCCGATGATGGTGCGGGCTTCGATGTTAAGGACGGCGTGGATCGCCAAGGGCATGGTCTCTGGAGCATGCGGGAGCGGGTGCGTCTGGTAGGTGGACGATTCGAAATTCATTCGGCAACTCAAAAAGGGACCCGGATCGAGGTATGGGCGCCGCTGAAAAAGAAATTTGATGTGGCGCGGAGTGAACCTGCGGCGGAGCCGGCTGGTAGAACTCCGATCGCTTCAGGACAGCGCGCCGATTGACCCGACACGTATCCTAGTATCGACCAGCGACGAGGCTGAAAGTTGGCGAAGGCTGAGAGATGGAAACCAGGCCACAAATCCTGATTGCCGACGATCACATCATCTTTGCCGATGGCCTGCGCCTGCTGTTGGAGAAGCGCTATGCAGTTGTGGGTAGCGTTACCGACGGGCGCGCGCTCGTCACCGAAGCGTGCAGGCTCAAGCCGGACGTGGTCGTTGTAGATGTCGGCATGCCTCTTTTGAACGGACTTGATGCTGCCAAGCGAGTGCGCGAACAACTTCCGAAAGTGAAGCTCGTATTCCTGACCATGCAGGATAACCCTAATCTGGCTGCCGCTGCTCTTGAGTTGGGATCGGCCGGATTTGTTCTCAAGCATTCGGCAGGATCGGAGCTTGTGAAGGCGATAGAACAGGTGCTGCATGGCAAGTGCTATGTCACTTCTAAGCTAAGGCCGGAAGATTGGGTTGTGCAAAAGACCCGGGCGCGCCAGTACTCCAGCCGTTTAACTCCAAGACAGCGTGACATTGTGCAGATGTTTGCCGAAGGGCGTCCGATCAAGGAGATCGCGGGACACCTGAACCTGAGCGAGAAGACGGTCGAGTTCCACAAGCATCACATCATGGAAACATTCAACCTGAAGAGCAATGCAGACTTGGTGCTCTTCGCCTTGAGGCAGGGTCTGATTTCGCTGGATTCTGGACCTGTGCAGACACAAAAGTCTTCCTGAGGCCATTTCTCTCTTCGAACTTCCCGCGCTGCCGGACTAGGGAATTCCCTAGTTGTGAGCCCTAACCGCTGCAACTATGATCGGGCCGTGATCCGGACCGCTTCATAAAGGGCGAAGAGGTTGACCAAACCAACTGCGTTCAGCTGCCGGGTTGCGGGACGTTTGTTTTCTGAGGAGGACTCGGCCGTGAGCGTTGAACAAGCTGCGTACGACGAGGCCCAGGTTAACCGGGCCCTCGAAGCATCCATCCACATTGGCCTGGCTTTTCTGCTGGTCGCTGCCTGTCTGATGATTCTGCTTCCGTTCATCCCCCTGATTGCCTGGGGCATCATCATCGCCGTCGCTGTTTACCCAGGCTTTCGAAAGCTGCAGGGGCTCTTGGGAGGGCGCGGAGGGCTGGCCGCTCTCCTGTACACCCTTATCTTCCTGGCCGTGTTGATTATTCCTGCTGTTTTGCTGGCACAGAGCATGATCGACGGCGTTCAGACCCTGGCCGCCCATCTGAAGGATGAGACGCTGACCATCCCGCCGCCACCCGCCGGCGTTGAAACCTGGCCGATCATCGGCCGTCCCTTGAAGAACGTCTGGGACATGGCATCCACTAACTTAACCGGCGTGGTGACGAAGTTCGCTCCGCAGATCACAGCCGTTATCCCCAAGCTACTTTCTGCCTCCGCAGGAATCGGTGGTGCCGTGCTGCAGTTCATACTCTCCATTCTGGTTTCGGGGCTACTTCTGGCGAACGCCCAAGCCGCCTATGAGGTGACGCGCTCCCTGGCCAACCGCCTTTTTGGCGACAAAGGGCCCGAGTTCCAGGAACTGGTCGGGTCCACCATCCGCAGCGTCACTACCGGTATTCTCGGCGTTGCGCTAATCCAATCGGTGTTCGCGAGTGTTGGGTTTCTGGTGGTGGGACTGCCCGCGGCAGGCGTATGGGCGGTGATTTTTCTTATCGCGGCGGTGCTCCAAGTGGGGGTCCTCATACTCATTCCCGCGGTCATTTATGTCTTTGCGTTCGCAAGTACCACCAAGGCTGTGATTTTCTTGATTTGGTGCATCATCGTCGCCTTGATGGACAACGTACTGAAGCCCATACTGCTGGGACGTGGCGTCGCGGTTCCGATCGCCGTGGTTTTTCTCGGCGCGATTGGTGGATTCGTGGCGATGGGCATTATTGGCCTGTTTGTCGGCGCGATCGTTTTGTCAGTGGGTTATAAATTGTTCCTTGTTTGGCTGAATGGAGCCGCCAACAAACTGTCTGTGGCATAGATTCCTGCCTGCTGCGTCCTCAGACTAGGGATTTCCCCAGTTGTGGACTCTCGAGGCTCCGCCTATGATCAGGCCTTGATCCGGCATCGCTTCAAGAAATGGCGAAGAAGTTAGTCAACCGGTATCCTTCGGATCCCGTAAACCTAGGATTCGCCGATGTTCTCACTTTCCGTAGCGTGTAATGGCTGTATTCATCCAGAGAAGAGGGCCCATGAGCCGTCCACGCATTTTGCTGGCCGATGATCATCAGCTTGTATTAGAGCGAGTGAAGGTGCTTCTGCAGTCGACCTTCGAAGTGGTGGGAGTGGCTCACGACGGGCTCGAAATGGTCGACGAGGCGATACGGCTGAGCCCGGACATCATCGTGGCCGACATATCGATGCCGGAGTTAGACGGAATTCAAGCGGCTCATCGGCTTCGGGAAATGGGGGCTAAGGCCCCGATAGTGTTTCTGACGATCCATGAAAGCCCCGAGTTTGTGGAGGCATGTCTGGCCGAGGGGGCACTTGGATTTGTGCTGAAGACTCAGATGAAGGCTGATCTGATCCCTGCCATTAACGCCGCGTTAGCAGGCCGGAGCTTTGTATCTGCCCTCCGCCGCAGCTAGGGATTTCCCTAGTTGTCGCGCGCTCTATGCCGCAGTACAAAGGCAGTGAACATCGACGGAATCCGGTCTCATTACAGGGAACCAGTAGCGATCTGTCGACCGTGCGACGAGTTGTCTTACGGAACGATCAGAAATGGAGAACAAATTCATGAAACGCAACATTGGCTACGCAATCGCGTTGCTCATACTCGCAACTGGCCTTTCCGCCCCGTTGCCGACTCAGCAGCCCACTCCCGAGAAGTCAGACCTGATCGACTCCTCGGCGATGGATGCCTTGAACCAGATGGGCACCTACCTTCGCTCCCTCAAGGATTTCCAGGTTAAAGCTAACGTCACGTCGGAGGATGTTTCTGGAGGACGGAGAGAAGTTGATGTTCGCTCACACCACGGACATGCTTGCCGTTCGGCCCAATAAGCTTCGCATCGATATCCAGGGAGATCAGAAGTCGCGTCTGGTCCTGTATGACGGGAAGACATTCACGCTCTTCGCCCCTCGTGCGGGTTACTACGCATCTGCGGACGCACCCCCAACTATCGGTCAATTGATCGACATTGCGCGCGACAAGTACGGCATGGAGCTTCCCCTCGTGGATCTCTTCCTGTGGGGCGGGCCGCAGGCCTCCACTAACAAGATCACCGAAGCCACCGATTTTGGCCCTGGCGACGTTGAAGGAACCACCTGCGAGCATTACGCGTTCCGGCAGCCCGGCCTCGACTGGCAGGTCTGGATCCAGTTGGGTGATCATCCTCTGCCCAGAAAACTGGTTTTGACCACCACCACTGATGACGCTCGTCCGCAGCACATTTCGGTACTGACCTGGAACCTCGCGCCGTCCTACAACGATGCGGCCTTCGTCTTCGATCCTCCGACGGATGCCCACAAGATCGTTTTCGCTGAACAGAAAGCAGCCGCCACAGGCAGCAACTAGGAGCTATACATGAAACTCAATACTAGACCCGTTCTATCGTTCTCGCTCGCGCTCCTTTTGGCAGTTCCATCAGTTGCCCAACGCTCTAGCGGCGGTGGTGGCAACCGAAACAACGGATCTGTCCGTTCGACTTCGAGCAGCAGCGTCAACCAGCCGAGTTCCACAAGAAATGCTGCCTCGAACCGCAGCGCCAACAACAACCCCAATGCAAACCGCAACACCAACGTCAACCAGAACGCGAACGTAAACCGCAACACCAACGTCAACCAGAACACGAACGTCAATGTAAACCGAAACGTTAATGTCAGCGGTGGGTACAACAACAACAACTACTACGGCGGCGGAGGTTGCTGCTATCACCCCGTTGCGACTGGCGCGGCGGTTGCAGCGACAGCTGCAGTCACTGCCGCTGTGGTCGGATCGATGGTGAATACGCTTCCGCCCAGCTGCCATCCCGTCGTCGCCAACGGTGTCACATACCAGCAGTGCGGCAGCACCTACTATCAGCCGCAGTTTTCCGGCGGAAACGAGTCCTATGTCGTGGTCAATCAGCCGTAGGTTGCCAGCAGATAGCGACGAACGTGCAGGGAGCCAACGCGCTGCCAGCGAGACTAAATAGTCCGCTGGCTGCGCCGCAGTACAATGGCACTGAACATCGAAGGGATCGTATGCCAGTCGAAGCGCGTCCGCTCCCCAAGGTTTCTGGAAACGCAAGCGGGATGCAAGATCAACGCGTCTGTACGCGCTCAAGCTCTGAGTCGAGCGCAACTAAAAGCAGCAGGAGCAGCCATGGCTAAAAAGTACGGAGACGGTGGCTATGAATTCTAAGCACAGTTCCATAGGGTATATCATCCGCATTCTTCGCGAGCTGATAGCGATTGTTTGCGTTTTTGTACTTCTGCCAGGAAATACGGTGGCGGCAGCCGAGACGCAACAGTCCACAGCTCCAGCAGAACAAACGGCAGCGAAGCTACCGCCTGACCAACTGGACTCGCTGGTGGCGCCGATCGCGCTGTACCCTGATCCGCTACTCAGCCAGACGCTGGTGGCTTCCACGTATCCGCTCGAGGTCATTCAGCTCAAGCAGTGGCTAGATCAGCACAAGGATCTCAAAGACAAGGCACTTGCCGACGCGGTGGCGAAGCAGGACTGGGATCCCAGCATACAGGCGACGGCTGGGCTGCCGGATGTAGTCAAGCTACTGGCGGACAACATCAAGTGGACCACGGACTTGGGAAATGCCTTCCTTGCGCAACAGAACGACGTGATGGACGCAGTGCAGCGCATGAGAAAGAAGGCACAGGACGCCGGCAATCTGAAGTCTTCGGAACAGCAAAAGGTTGAAACCAAGACGGTCGAGAGCAAACAGGTGATCGTGGTTGAGCAGGCCAATCCGCAAGTTGTGTACGTGCCGAGCTACAACCCAACCGTGGTGTACGGAGCGCCCGTTTATGCCTATCCCCCAATCGCCTATCCCCCGCCGGGCTATTACGCGGCGGGCATGGCGATCTCGTTTGGCGTGGGTGTAGCGATGGGAGCGATGTGGAGCGGCGGATGGGGTTACAACAGCGGATGGGGTGGCAACAACAACGTTTACATCAACAACAACAACAACTTCGTCAACAACAGCAACCGGCAGAACATCAACAATGCTAACCGCGGCAACCGCCCATCGAATCAGCCGGCCCGGGGCAACAGCAACTGGCAGCACAATCCGCAGCACCGTGGGGGAGCGCCTTATGGCGACAGAAACACGGCGAATAAGTTTGGTGGCACCACACGTGGCGACTCCATGCAAAACCGGCAGGCCAACGCTCGGCAGAACCAGGCCCGACAGCAGCCTGCGGGAGGACGCGATATGTCGAATCGCGGCACGGGTCCGAGCGCGGGGACTCGGGACACGGCTGCTAACCGCGGAACTGGTCCCAGTGCCGGTACCCGCGACATGTCCAACCGGGGTCCCAGCGCCGGCAGTATGGATCGTGGAGGTGGTGCTGACCGCGTGGGTAATCAGCAAGTCCGGAATACCCCGAGTTCGACGAACAGAAACGCGTTTGGCGGAGCGGGCAGCGGCATGAGCGGAAGCGGAGCTCGGGCCAGCAGCTCGCGAGGTGCGTCCAGCATGGGCGGCTCGCGTGGCGGTGGCGGCGCCCGTGGCGGTGGCGGTGGCGGGAGGAGGAGGTAGGCCATGCGAATCATGACGAGTGAGGAAAATATGAAATCGAAACTGTTTCGCTCTAGCGTAGTGACTGCCTTCGTCCTCCTGCTGTTCGCATGTGCGTTGCCCGTAATCGTAGCGGCGCAGACGAAGCCGCCAACGGCAGCCGGAGCACAGGGACCGAAAGCATTCGACACCGCCCAGCAAGCTACCGAAGCGCTGATCAAGGCGGCGGGAGACTATGACGTGCCGGAGTTGATGGCGATCTTCGGACCCGACGGTGAAGACTTTATCGAGTCAGCGGATCCTGTTCGGGACAAGAACAATGGCGTTGCTTTTGCCAAGGAAGCCGCTGCCAAGAACTCGATAGAAGTCGCAAAGTCCAATCCAAACCGCGCAACCATCACTGTTGGCGATGAGCAGTGGCCGTTTCCGGTTCCCCTGGTCAAGAAAAATGGCAAGTGGTACTTCAACGCCAAGGAAGGGCGACAGGAGATCCTCTACCGGCGCATCGGGGCCAACGAATTGGACGCCATTACGGTGTGTCGTGGCTATGTCGAGGCGCAGAAAGAATATGCATCGGAAATTCACGACGACTCGGGAGTAAATCAGTACGCGCAGAAGATTTTCAGCACTCCGGGCAAGCAGGACGGATTGTATTGGAAGAATCCCGATGGCTCATCGGGAGGACCGATCGGAGATGCGGTTGCCAAGGCACTGGACGAGGGCTACACCAGCGGCAAGTCAGGATTCCATGGGTACTACTTCAAGATACTGAAAGGCCAGGGCCCGGCGGCGCCGATGGGCAAACTGGACTACGTCATCGAGGGGATAATGATCGGCGGATTTGCCCTAGTCGCCGTGCCTGCCGAATACCGCGTGACGGGCGTAAAGACCTTCATCGTGAACAATAACGGAATTGTTTACCAGAAGGACTTGGGCCCTGATTCCCTGAATATTGTTAAGAACATGGAACTCTACAACCCGGATAAAACCTGGCAGCCTACGGATGATGAATGGCCACCCGCGGTTGCGGTGGCTACGCAGTGACTTGAATCGTTGAAAGGCGGCACTTGCTTGCGTTGCCTGATTGGCCCAGTTCGTATGGGAAGGAATGGTTTCATCCTGATGTAATCGCGGGTTTGATTACTGCCGCGCGCTGGTGATTCCGAAAGCGATGGCAGACGCCACCCTTGCCGGCCTGCCGGTTGACGTGGGACTCTGCACATCGTTCGTGCCAATCATCATCACGTAAGGTGGGTGTTTCCTGTTGGAGTGTGGCTGTAACTGTGGCTGTACAGTGCGACATATTTCCAACGTTTTCAGCACTTGCGAGTTGTCCTCTGTGCGCGCAATTGATTTGTAAGTTGTTGGCTAGATGTGACATCCAAGATATTGACCTACTGAGCGTGGATGACTCTTAATCAGTAGGTTGAAGGTTCGATTCCTTCCGCGCTCACCATGTTTTCAATCACTTACGTGATCTCACCTGCCGTTGCACCTGCCGCTAACGCG
>Ga0209039_10002701_pt1 | contig 14706 bp, 15 predicted proteins | sample BogFormECP12_OM1_FD_188238 | JGI IMG/M metagenome (GOLD analysis project Ga0209039, IMG submission 188238) | Bog forest soil microbial communities from Calvert Island, British Columbia, Canada - ECP12_OM1 (SPAdes) (version 2) | ecosystem: Environmental > Aquatic > Freshwater > Wetlands > Bog ... | reverse complement strand
GGTTTGCAGGCCCTCTGGGAGTTGGATCGGGAAGGCGACATCTCCATTTACGCGGAGCAAATTGTCGCCAAGGAACCAACCGGCGCTGTGCGGCTGATCGACAATCCCGACATGTCGAGTCTTCCGATGATTGGCGGCGGCACTGCGTTGGGCGCGCTCGTGGGGCTGCTCGGTGGGGCGGTCGGCGTGCTTGTTGGCGCCGCGGCGGGGGTCGTCATCGGTACCGTCGCCGATGTGGAAGAGTCGGGGGTGACCGACGAATTCGTCAACGATGTCACGACAGCACTGACGCGAGGCAAGGTGGCTTTGGTAGCCGACATTTCCGAAGAGCGGGTGACACCTGTGGACGTGCGGATGGAACAGCTTGGAGGGGTGGTGTTCCGGCGGGCCCGAACTCTGGTGCAGGACACGCAGGACGACCGCGATGCGGCCGCACACCGGGCCGAGATGGAACAGCTCAAGGCGGAACGGGCGCAGGCGAGGGCAGACCGGCTGGCGAAGATCGACGCCAAAATCGACCACCTGCGCGCAAAGCTGGAAAACACCATTGAGCGCAAGCGCCTCAAGATGCAAATGCGCCAGCAACAGCGGGAAGCCAAGATCCAGGCTCTGCAAACCAAGGCGGATCGGTCAGAAGGAGAAATCCGCCGGCGCCAGGAAGCTCGAATCGCCGAGCTCCGGTGCGATTATGCGGAGAGCAAAGCCCTGCGTTAGCATCGGAGGCCAAACGCGTCTTGGCCTCTGGGCAAGAATGGGCATCCTGATGTTGCTGGCCGGCCCGGTGGAAGCGCAACAGCCCGCGTCCGCCGGCGCGCTCCAGGAAGAAACCAGGCAGAGTATGGTAGCCCCATGCCTGGAGCCGCCGCCGCTGGTGAGGTGGAGCGATTATCAAGGGCCGTTCCGGAAGGTAGGGGGAATCTTCGCCCGGAAGTTGGAACGCAAATCGGCGCATCAGCCGCACTACAGACCAGACACGCTGCTTTGCTCGTTTGAAGTGAAAGACGACTTCAAACTGCTGGTCCATGATACGTTCGATCCCGCCTCTTTCTTTTCCGCCGGTTTCAACGCAAATCTGGATCAGGCTGCCGGCCGGGACCCCACCTTCGGACAGGGCGCTACCGGATATGGGAAACGCTTCGGCATTGCCTTCGCAGGGCAGACGACCTGGAGGTTCTTCAAGGAGTTCGCTTACCCAATAGTATTCTCGGAGGATCCTCGTTACTACCGCCTGGGTCACGGAAGCAAGGGGAAACGCCTGTTGCATGCGGCGGCGCATGCCTTCGTCGCGTATCGCGACAGCGGCAAGTACATGTTCAATTTTTCCGAGTGGCTGGGAACAGTTAGTGCCGTCGTTGTCACCAGCGCCTACCATCCCGGTGATGAGCATAGATTCGCCCCAACCATGAGTCAAGTCGGTTTTTCCGTCATTCAAGATGTAGGTTTCGACGTGCTCCGGGAGTTTTGGCCTGAGATCGCCCGCAAGCTCCGGATGCCCTTCCGCGACATGCGGGAGCAGCCGGGAGTAGAAGCCCGCCCACAAGTGGCAGGAAAAGTGCTTTAGACAGGTTAACTGAGAGGAAGTTCCATGCGTCTTCGAAAGCTGTTCCCACTGACTTACTTGACCCTGCCGCTGCTCCTTGCTCAGGCGCCGCCAGACGGCGACGGAGACTGGCCAAGGGAGATCGACGCCGGCAGCATTCACCTGGTCATCTATCAGCCTCAAATCGACAGTTGGAAGGACAACCGGATCGAGGCCCGCTCCGCGGTGATCGTCACGCGCAAAGAGGATCCTGCCGAGATATTTGGCATCGTCTCGATCCGCGCGAGGACGGAGACCGATTGGGAGACCAGGCTGGTGGTTTTTGAGGACATCGCCATCAAGGATGCGAACTTTCCCTCGGCGGGTTCCCTGCAATCGACCCTGCTCAGAGCCGTGCGGGATAATGTCCCAAGCTGGCCGCGAACCGTGTCGCTGGACCGCCTGTTGGCGGACCTCGCGGTTACACAGGCGGAGACGAAAGCCGAGTCGATCCAATTGAAGAACGATCCACCCAGGATCATCCTCAGCCAGGCGCCCGCCGTATTGATCTTGATCGACGGCGAGCCGGTTTACCGCCCTGTCGAGGGCACTCGCTATACACGCGCCGCCAACACCCCGGCGCTGCTGCTATTCGCTTCCTCGGCCGGAACGTTCTATCTGGATGGCGGGAGATGGTGGATGACGGCATCGTCTCTGAAAGGGCCGTGGACGGCTGCGGCGAATCCACCACAAGATCTGGCGGACATCAAGCGGCAATTCACCAAGGATGAGGAACAGGAGCCTGGCGCTCAGCCGGCGGCGCCGGCGGAAAATCCGCCGCAGGTTTACGTCAGCACGGTCCCCGCCGAATTGCTCGTCACGCGGGGCGAACCGGCATACGCTCCCATTCCCAAGACCGGCCTGCTATATGTCACGAATTCGGACAACGACATCTTCATGGACACGAAAGACCAGCAATATTACACATTGCTGGCCGGCCGCTGGTTCCGCGCAAAGTCACTCGAAGGGTCGTGGGAGTGGGTACCCGGAGAGCGGGTGCCGCGAGATTTCAAACAGATTTCCGCGGAGAGCCCGAAAGGCCATGTCCTGGCGTCGATTCCAGGCACTGAGCAGGCTCGAGAGGCTGTGATCGCCAATCAAATTCCGCAGACCGCCACCGTCCGGCGGAGTGAAGCGAAGCTGGAAGTTCACTATGATGGCGCACCACAGTTCCGGCCCATTCAAGGCACTACCATGGAGTACGCCATCAACACCTCGTCCGAAGTGATTCACGCCGAAGGACGCTACTATGCCGTTCAACATGGCATCTGGTTCACCGCGGATTCGCCGTTAGGTCCTTGGGCCGTTGCCGATATGATTCCCGCGGTGATCTACACGATTCCGCCGGATTCTCCTCTTTACCACGTGCGCTACGTACACGTCTACGGGGCCACTCCGGAGTTTGTGTATATGGGCTACACCCCCGGCTACATGGGAGCATTTGTCTCCGGCGGCGTGGTGGTCTTTGGCACAGGATGGTGGTATCCAGGAATCCTCTGCGGAGATTATTGGTGCGGCTGGCCTTGGACCTGGGGTCTCGGATTTCAATTCAGCTACTGGGGCGGCGGATGGTTCTGGCGGCCGGCCGGTCACTACTGGTGGTATCACAGCACGCCCATCACACACCGGGTCTTCTCCGAACATTGGAACCCTCATTGGGGCACCCCCAACCGGCCATGGATTCGCGGCAACGTGAACGCCTACAGTCATTGGGGAGGAAATGCCGTTGCCACGCGGACCTTTGAGCCTCGTGGGCCGGCCTTGCCGCAGGGCCGCGGCGCCCGTCCGGATTTGTACGCCGGCAGGGACGGGCAGCTTTATCAGCATCGCTCGGACGGCTGGTATCAACGGAACAACTCCGGACAGTGGCAAAAAACACCTGCAAATCCCGGACTCGAGCAGCAACGGCAATCGCGTTCGCTCGGCCAATCCCGTCAGAGGGAATTCGAAAACCGGGGTCAGGCGCCCGGCATACCCCGAACGATGGCTCCTCCGCGAATTGCTCCCTCAAGGCCGGCCGCGCCTCGTCGGGGACGCTGAAGCAGTTCGTTTCGACGGGAGCAGTAATAGACAGCGGGTTCACAAACATCCGAAAATAGCTCCAGGAGAACTGATGACACCGATAGGCGCGGCTGATTCAAGTATGAGGGTCAGCGTACGCTTGGTTCTGGGTTTGGCTGCCGCCGTGGCCGCGCTCGCCCTGTTCCTGTGGCTGGCGGACTTTGTCGAGGATAAGGCCGCCGTGCCCTTTGACGCTTCCGTTCGCGGCTGGGTCCACGCCCACTCCAGCCCCACCCTCACCAGCTTCATGCGCCTGATGAGCCTCATCGGCTCGCCCGCCTTCTTGGTCGCCTTCAGCCTCATCGCGTTCCTGATCCTTCTCCGCGTCGCCCACTGGCCTCGCGAAGCCCTGCTCTTCCTCGTCACGATGACGGGCGGGTTTGTGCTCGACCGGGTGCTCAAAGTGGTGTTCCACCGCGCCCGGCCCCCCAGCTATTTCGGCATGCCCGAACCCGCCTCTTACAGCTTCCCGAGCGGCCACGCCCTGTTCTCGGTTTGCCTCTGGGGCTCGCTCGCGCTTTTGGCTGCGCAGCGCGTCCGCGGCGCGGCCGCGCGCGCCGCCATCTTCGCGGGCGCGGTTTTGCTCGCCGGCCTGATCGGCTATTCGCGCATTTACCTGGGCGTGCACTATCCGAGCGACGTCATCGCCGGCTACGCCGCCGCCACCGTCTGGGTCGCCACAGTGGGTTACTCGAATCGGCGGATCGAGCGCCGCAGCGAACGCCGCCAGCCTGCCTCACGGAGGCCGGCGTGACTATCCTGCTGAACCACCGGGCCGGCCGCGCGCAGCGGGCGAAGGTGCGCGAACAACTCGTCCGGTGCTTGCGCGAACGCGGAATCGAGGCGGTCGTCCACGAGGTGCGGGCCGGGGAGGAGATCACCTCGCTGGCCCGCCAGGCCGTTCTCAGCGGCGAGCGCACAGTGGTGGCCGCGGGCGGCGATGGCACGGTCGGTGCGGTCGCCGCGGCGCTGGTCGATACCGAGGCCACAATGGCCGTGCTGCCGGTGGGAACGCTCAACCACTTCGCCAAAGAGCTTGGCATTCCGCTCGAGCTGGAAGCGGCCATCGAGATTTCGCTCACCGGCGCTATCCGCGCCATCGACGTGGGTGAAGTGAACGGCCGGGTCTTCGTCAACAACTCCAGCCTGGGGCTCTATCCGGCGATCGTATTCGCGCGCGAGCGCCGCCGCCGGCGGGGTTGGAGCAAGTGGCTGGCGATGGTCTGGGCCAGCCTGAGCGTTCCTCGACGCTTCCCCTCCCTGAGCGTGTGTCTCGAAGCGGACGGCGGCGGAGCCCGCGTCGTCACGCCCTTTCTCTTCGTCGGCAACAACGAGTACATGGTGGAGGGCTTCCGCTTCGGCCGCCGTCGCTCGCTTGGCGAGGGCCGCATTTGGGTCTTCGTGGCGCCGCCCCCCTCCTCACGCTGGAGGGCGGTCCGCCTCACGCTCCGGGCGCTCTTCAAGCGCGACCGCCGGGACCGCGATTTCAAGGTTTTTCAGACTCGCGAGCTGCGAGTCGAAACCACCCGAGAGCAGGTCCGAGTGGCGCTCGACGGCGAGATCTTCAGGGTCCCGCCGCCCCTGCGGTATCGCAGCCGTCCGCTGGCCCTGCGGGTTCGCGTGCCGGCCGGGAAAGGCTGATGCGCACCATCGTCCACCTCTCGGACCTCCATTTCGGCCGCATCGATCCGCTACTGCCCGAGCCGCTCGTTGAATGCGTCGAAGCGGTCCGGCCCGACCTGGTGGCGGTCTCCGGCGACCTGACGCAGCGTGCCCGCCGCGAGGAGTTCGAGCAGGCCCGCGCCTTTCTCGACGCCCTGCCCTCGCCGCAGATCGTTGTGCCTGGCAACCACGACGTGCCGCTCTACAATGCCTATCTCCGCTTCTTCGGCGGCCTGCGCCGCTTTCGCCGCTACATCAGCGAGGACCTCGAGCCCACTTATGCCGACGAGGAAATGGCCGTCATCGGCCTCAACTCCGCCCGCTCGCTCGCCTTCAAGGGCGGGCGCATCAACCTCAGGCAGGTGGAGCAGGCTCGCGAGTGGCTGTGCTCTTTCCCGCCCCGCGTGGCCAAGATCATCGTCATCCACCACCCGTTCGACCTTCCGCCAGGCCATGGCGGCCGCGTGGTCGGGCGGGCGCAGATGGCGATGCGCCGCCTCGCCGGCTGTGGCGCCGACCTGTTTCTCTCCGGTCACCTCCATCTGGGCTACACGGGCGACACTAGCATCCGATACGAGATCCAGGGCCTCTCGGCGCTCATCGTTCAGGCCGGCACCGCCACCTCGACCCGCGGCCGCGGCGAAGCGAACTCCTTCAACGTGATCCGCGTGGAACCGCCGGAGATCGAGGTCGAGCGGATGAGCTGGGACCCCCTGTGCAGGCGCTTTCTACCGACCTCGCCGGAGCGCTACCGGCGCCCCTGACCCGGGTATTCCACATTTCAACGACGGCAAAGGCCGCTTCGGCCACTAGCCAGACAAGCGTCTCACCGCTGCAGGGCAACAGCCCCAATGGCTCATGGACTGATTTCATTCCAGTGCCGGGCGGTGACGAATTGGACAAAATGCTTCGGGTTGGTGGTCACCACGACAACTTCGGAAGGAGATCCGAATGAAAGAGCTTGCGCAGCAATCAGAACATCGATGTCGAGCGCTTTGGGTTCGGCAATGGAACGGCCCGCTTGCCGGGACTGCGCCCAAAGTTCGGCTGCCAATCGCAAGGCTTCATCAGAGAGCGGAAGGTAGCGCCCTGAAGCGGCATTGACGAAGGCATCAAGCCTGCCGACACTGAAGGTCTTCTTCGCGCGCAGAAGTTCTCGCTTCAGCTCGTAGTAAACAATGGCCGGCACGATGACGCGGGTTCCGCTGAGAAGACAATGAGAGAGCCAGTCAGTGATGGCGATAACCTCAGCACTGCGTTGCGGATGGGTGAGGAGACCAAGTGGGCCGGAATCGAGGAAGAGAAACTGACTCACGGATATCAGTAGAGGAGCGGCTCTCCTGCGAGAGTCCGGTTCTCATTCATCGCCTTCTTGAACTCGGTTAGCTCTTGTTCTGCGGCGCGGATCTCTTCCGGGTTGTCGGTGGCATCTTGAAACCGCCAGCCCTGAAGAAGCTCCAGCGTGGCAGTATCGATAGCACCCTTGGCCGATGGCGGCGCCATGGGCGGTGTTGGGTTCACTGCGCCTGGCAACCTTGTCTGGTACTCCATTGCTTTTCGACCTCCCTGCTTCGATCATACCAACGAAACCGTCCGACGGGAAAAGGAGAACATTCTCATGAAAGGGAACCCGCGGGTAATCGCTGGGCTTCAGGAGTCCGCCAACATCGAAGGCTCTTCTCACAAATTCCATCCCACCAGCGCTCTCGCGTAGGGAGATGTCACTGGGGCCGCCAGAATAAGCCCCCGCAATCCCATGCCCAGGACCGAGAGGTTGGAGTTTGCAGCTTCATGGGGTGACGAAGTGTTGGACACCGAGTCCAGAAGCGGGTTCGCTTTGCGCTCGTCGGCCGACATCCGACACCATCACAGTCTTGAAATGCTCCACTGACCGCAAGTTAGGTTAAATTCGGGTCGGCATCGGGTTTTGGCCCGCGAGTTGCTTCATAACGATACGAAGGAGCATCTCATGATTTCCGAACCCCAGCATCTGACGACCAAAATGACTGCGAATTTCGAGGCCGATAAGAAAGCCTTTCATGACTCGATGGCGAAGGTGCAAAAACAAATCGACGCCACCACCACGGAGGTCAACAAACTCCGCGCCGAGTTGAAAACACAGGCCGACGAAGCCAAGGCCAAAACCATGGCGCGTATCACTGAACTGACCAAGGACCTCGATGCGGCACGCAAAGAGCAACAGGCCAAGATCGAAGAGCGCCTGAAGCAACTCCACACGAGCATCCAGTCCATCGACGCGGAGCTGAAGCACGCTTCTGCGGAGGGGAAGGCGGCGGCGGAGGCAAAGGCCAAAGTTGTCCGCGAAGAGCACGACTCTGCGCGGCGCTCCCTGATCGCGAGTATGGAGGCAGAACTCGTGGAATGGAAGGCCCGTATCAACACCGCCTTTGATGTGGCGACCGAGAAGAAGGCATCTGCGACGGCCGCCATTCAGGCGAAGGTGGCGGACGTGCACGCCAAGCACGAGGCCGCCCAGAAGAAACTGCACGCCCTGAAACAGGCCAACGAAGCCGCCTTCAGCGAGCTGCACCGCGGAGTGCGAGCGGCCATCGCCGACGTCAAGACCGCCCTGCAGCATGCCCGAGCCGACATCGACGCGGCTTCGTAGAAGAGGAACACAACCGTGGAAAAACTGATCGTAATCGTTTTCGACGACCAAACGAAGGCCGATGCGGGCTTCGAAATCCTGCGCCAATTGGACCGCGATGGTGAGATCTCGGTGTACGAGGCGCAAACGATCGCCAAGGAACCAAGCGGCAGCATCCGATACATCGATAACAGCGATAAGCTGGCTTTCCCGGTGATCGGCGGTGCCACCGCGGTGGGCGCCCTCGTTGGACTTCTCGGCGGGCCCGTTGGAGCGCTTATCGGCGGCATGGCAGGCGGACTAATTGGTTCAATCGGCGATCTGGAACATGCCGGCGTGACCGATGAGTTCATCAATGACGTGAACACGGCCATGACAGCCGGCAAGTTCGCCGTGGTTGCCGATATCTCCGAGGACTGGGTGACGCCTCTGGACACGCGAATGGAAGCGATTGGAGGCGTGGTCTTCCGGCGAACCCGCAGTCAGGTCAAGCGCATGCACCACGACCGCGACGCGGCCGCACATCGCACTGAAATGGAGCAACTCAAGGCCGAACGGGCGCAGGCGAGGGCCGACCGCCTGGCTAAGATCGACGCCACGATCGACGCGCTGCGGAAGAAGCTGGAAAACGCCATTGAGCGCGACCACTGCAAGATGCGGTTCCGCCAGAATCAGCGGGACGCCAGGATCCAAGTCCTGAAAGCGAAGGCCGATCAATCACAAGGAGAGATCCGCCGGCGGTTGGAGGCGCGGATCCACGAGGTTCGCCGGGAGTATGAGGAAAGCGCGGATGAGATTGCCGCGGCTTCGTAAAGGAACGCCACCATGGAAAAACTGATCGTAATCGTCTTCGACAACCAGACTAAGGCCTTTGCGGGCCTGGAAGCTCTCCGGGAATTGGACCGCGATGGGGAGATCTCGCTTTTCGCGGCCCAAATTGCCGCCAAAGAACCGGACGGCGGTGTGCGGGTCATCGACAACCCTAATGACGTGGACTTCCCGGTCATCGGCGTCAGTACCCTGTTGGGCACACTCGTGGGAGTCCTCGGCGGACCAATCGGTCTGCTTGGCGGGGCCGCTGCCGGGGCATTAATCGGTTCCATCGTCGAACTGGGACACGCGGGCGTAACTGACGAGTTCATCAACGACATAGCAACAGCGATGACGCCCGGTAAGGTCGCCGTGGTTGCCGACATCGCCGAGGAGTGGGTGACGCCTCTGGACACGCGGATGGAACGGATTGGAGGCGTGGTGCTCCGGCGGGCTCGCACTCTGGTGAAAAACCTGCAGGACGACCGCGATGCGGCCGCCCATCGGGTGGAGATGGAACAGCTCCAGGCCGAACGGGCGCAGGCGAGGGGAGAGCGGCTGGCAAAGATTGACGCTAAGATCGACAACCTGCGCGCGAGGCTGGAAACCGCTCTGGAGCGAAGGCGCTTCAAGATGCAGTTGCGCCAGCAGCAGCGGGAAGCCGAGATCCGGGCCCTACAAGCCAAGGCAGATAAGGCAGAAGGAGAAATCCGCCGGCGCCAGGAGGCTCGAATAGCCGAGCTCCGTCGCGATTATGAAGAGAAGTCGGCTTTGGGTTAACGTTCTTCAAATGAATTCGACGATCGACGGGCGCCGGTAGGCGTCGCGGAAAGGAGACAAAAGAATGGCAGCAAGTTCTGTGACGGTTTCTCAAACGGTGGAAGCTCGAACCCTTCCCAATGGCGCGGTCGTGCTCCTGGGAAGGTTTCTCTTCGCGCTGATCTTCTTGTTGGCCGGTCCCAGCCACTTCTCGCAGCAGACGATCGCCTTTGCCACATCGCAGGGCGTTCCCTTGGCACATTTCGCGGTTCCGGCTTCGGGAATTCTCGCCTTGCTCGGAGGCTTGAGCATTCTTTTGGGCTATCGGGTCAAGTTCGGCGCATGGCTGATCGTGCTGTTCCTGCTTCCGGTGACATTCATGATGCACAAATTCTGGGGCATTAGCGATCCGGTGGCGGCGCAGACGCAGATGGCCATGTTCATGAAGAACATCGCCCTGGTCGGTAGCGCGTTGTTGATTTCGCAGTTTGGCGCGGGACCGTTAAGTCTGGACAGCCGCAGTTCACGTTAAAAGAATGAGGTTCGGATTCGATGACTCCCTCGACACCGGTGACCCCTTCGAATCCGATCCCGCTCGAACCGGCGAGCTGGAGAGATAGTCGCAGGGTTGGCCTGCTGGTCCTCGGCATCGCCATAGCGGCCGTGTTGCCTGCCGCGTACCGGATGGCGCGACCATTCCTGACCGCATTGGTGTTAGCTGCAATTCTGGCCGTGGTTCTCGATCCACTGCAGAAGCGAGCCAGTCGCCTCGTAAAGCGCCCGTCGGTGGCAGCCTTGCTCACGACCCTGGTAGCTGTAGGACCGGTCCTGACGGTCATTCTGCTCGCCGGTATGGCGATGAACCGCGAAATCAAATCCGGTGCGTTTGACGCCATTTTGCGTGCAGCGGAGGGGTTGACCGCGGGCGCCTCGATTGACCGTCACGCCATTCAACAGGCGGTGGCGGACCTCAACCAGGTTGCCGGGGGTCTTTTCACCGGTGCTTTGGCGGTGGTGTTTCTCTACGTGGTGCTGCTATACGGAAAAGGCTGGGTATCGCAGTTGGCAGCGATGCTCCCGCTCGACACCTCCATCACCAATCGAATCCTTGCCACCATTCGCGACGCGATCGTGGCGAACGTGGACGGTATTGTCGCTATGAGCGCCGTCGAGGCTCTTTTGTACGGAATCGTCTTTTGGATCGCAGGCATCGGCTTGCCCGTCATGTGGGGCGCCTTCGCCGGGCTCGCATCCATGATTCCCCTCATAGGCGCCGCAGCCGTCTGGCTGCCGGTTACGGTCACATTGGCGATTCACGGAACCTATGTGAAAGCGGCGCTGGTCGGTATAGTGTGCTTCGGAGTGCAACAGGCGGTGGCGCTGTTGCTGGTTCCGCGAATCGTAGGGACACGGCTTCGCCAGCCCCCACTGCTCATTGCGCTCTCGGTGTTGGGAGGCGCCAGCGCGTTTGGCGCACTGGGCATTTTGCTGGGACCAGTCGTAGTCTCCGTTTTGGCGGCACTTGTGCGCGAGTTTCGGAATCAATTGCGGCCGAACACCGATTGACGTGATGAAGCCGGTTTCACGAAAGAGACAGCAAATGGCCGCAAGCGTGCAGTTGATCAAAGCGCCAGGCGGCGGGTGGGACGCTTCTCAGCTCCCGTCGCCAAAGGAAGTTGGACAAAGATTCCAAATGAACAAGGAGGATTCCAGATGAATACAGCACTAAGCCCTGAGTCGTCCATTGAAACAAGGGCGGTGGCGCCAGTCGAGCGGATCCTGTGCCCGGTCGACTTCTCGGAGATCTCGGGGAAAGCCTATCGCTATGCGCAGTCGATCAGCAGCCACTATCACGCCAAGCTGCTTGTCCAGCACGTCGTCGAGTTGTGGCAGCATCCATCCGCCGACTATTCTATTTCGCCGGATATCCTTGAAGACTTCCGCCGTTCGCTCATATCCAATGCGGAAAAGGAATTGCAGCACTTCGTAAAGACAGCCGGCGGACCCCAGCCCGAGTGCCTCGTGGAGGAGAGCGTGGCGCCCGATGCAATTCTGTTCCTGACCCGGGAGCGCGCCATCAGCTTGATTGTATTGGGAACCCACGGCCGGCGCGGCTTCGATCACCTCATGTTGGGATCGGTTACCGAACGCGTCCTACGGCACGCTTCGTGCCCAGTATTGGTCATCCCGCGAACAGCCCCGGCTCCGGTTGGGCCGAAGGTACAGGATGACCCCGTTTCAGTCCAGCGCATTCTCTGTTGTGTTGATTTCTCCGCGCACTCGCAGTGCGCCTTGAAGCACGCGTTCTCGCTGGCGGACGCCTACGGTGCTGAGGTAACCCTCTTTCACGTACTGGATGGCATCTCCGAGTCGGCGGACGTTGGCAAGGAAACGGCGGCGGCCATGGAGAACCTTCAGAAGCTCCTTCCGGCTGCCCCTGGCAAGGGGAGCAAGACGCACCTTGAAGTGCGCATGGGGAAGGCGTACCCGGAAATCCTCCGGTTCGCCTCGGAGTCTCGGCCGGACGTAATCGTCGCTGGAGTGCGCGGAATCAACGCATTGAATCTGGCGGTGTTCGGTTCTACCCTGTACAGGGTGATCCAACTCAGTTCCGTTCCAGTCCTGGCGGTTCCCATTTAAGGCGCGACGCTGCCCGCTTCCCGTGGAATCAAAAGCGCAGCAGTGCCGCGGCGGAGTCCTTCGCCGGCATTTCAGCGGGGCCGCAATGAAGATCGCTACGCTCTCCCACGTCGATGGTGAGATTGGCGGTGAGTAACCTGCGCTCTCCTCCGCGCCTATGCAGCGGGCAAGGGCCGCTCGTTCGGTATAGCGAGCTTCCGCATCCGGTACATGAGTGTCGACCGCGCGACTCCCAGGCGCGCGGCCGCACCATGCGGCCCGGCGATCACCCAATTGGCCGCCTGAACCGCCTTTAGAATGTGTTCGCGCTCGCATTCCTTCAGCGTGGTCGGTTTGGCGACGCTCCTTCTCTTAAACAGTTCCGGTATCGGCGGATTCAGAACGCGGCCACTGGTCAGGATCACCGAGCGTTCCACAAAGTTCTGCAGTTCCCGAATGTTCCCTGGCCAGTCATGGTCCAGCAGCGCCTCCATGGCTTCCGAGGGAATCTTCTCGATCTGCTTGTTCATCCGCTGCGCATAGGTGCTCACGAAATGCGCCACCAACAAGGGAATATCGTCACGCCTGTCGCGTAGTGGGGGAATGTATATTGGAAAGACATTGAGCCGGTAGAAAAGATCGCTCCGGAACAGTTTTTCGGAAACCAGCCGGTCCAGGTCTTGATTGGTGGCGGCCACCACTCGCACATTGACGGATTGCGTGATTGTGCCGCCAAGTCTTTCGAACTCCTGCTCCTGCAAGACACGCAGCAGCTTCGCCTGCAGCTCGAGCGGCATGTCGCCGATCTCGTCCATAAACAGCGTGCCCCGATCGGCCGCCTCGAAACGGCCGATCTTACGGGTTACCGCGCCCGTGAAGGCGCCTTTCTCGTGTCCGAAGACCTCGCTTTCCAGCAGTTCCCGCGGAATGGCCGCGCAGTTCATCTTCACGAAAGCGCCAGCCCGCCGCCGGCTGTGGGTGTGTATGGCACGTGCGATCAGTTCCTTGCCCGTCCCGGTCTCTCCTTCGATGAGAACTGTGGAGTCCGTCGGGGCTACGGTTTGAAGTTGATCCAGCACTTCCCTCAGCGCCGTGCTGCGTCCGACGATGCCTTCAAAACCGTCTAGTCCTGTGCTGCCGCATTCATCCGCTGCAACCAGCGGCTCGATGGGAGTGGCTGAGCAGTGGTCCCTGAATGGGGCCTTGGACGGCAGTACCGCGAAGCCGTGCGAGGATCGGGGGAAGGAGTTCGCCTCCCGTCCATCCAAAACGATGATGTTGCTGCAACCCATGTTGATACCTCATCTCCTCACTAAAACTCTCATCCTGTCGTTGTGAACCACCATCTTGGAGAGCCTACGTCTCACAACTAATGGACCTCTTAAGGTATGAGGTTACCGGACTTGAAGATTGCAGTCGTGAGATTGGAGTCAGGTTTTGGTGGAAGAAGCGCTCGCGACGGGTTTTGTCGGTGTTCTTCGCCGGCGGGCCGCAAGGGTGGCAGACTGGGTCAAGCAGTTAAAAGATCAAGTTGGATCGTCTGCGGAACCCACTGAATCTATGGGTGATAGCCCCACATTCAGACACTCAGTACAGGACATGGCGACTCACGAATGATGGCGTAGGCGTTGGTGGGTAGGCGTCCTGCAATGCTGTTATGGCTGTTGCGCCCGATCACCAGGAGATCGGCCCGGACTTCCTTGGCTGCCGCGGCTACTGAGCTGACAATCGGACCGATTTCAACGTGAATGTCGCCACGGACCCCGTCAGCCACCAGCAGCCGTGCGAGCTCAGCTTTAGCCTCGTTAATGACGTAGCTTGTCCATTCCGGCGACAAGCCATATTCCTGCAAACGGGGATCGAGCGAGGCAACGACGTGAATCACGCTGAGCGGTGCACCAAACTCCCAGGATAGCCTGCTCGCCCATCTCAAGACGCTGTTGCTTTGCGGTCCGAGATCGACGGCACAGGCAATGCGGCGGGGTTGTGCCGCTATGCCGGACGCCGTGTCCGGCGTATGAACTGCCGTCCAGACCGGGCAGCTTGCATCGTGGAGGACCTTTGCCGTGACCGAACCGATGAGCAGGCGCCGAAACGGACCGTACCCATGAGTGGGCAGCATGATCAAATCGACGTGTTCCGAGCTGGCATACTCCACAATCTTCCTTGCCGGGTCGCCTTCCTGCAGGACGCGCTTCACCCCAAGATGGCGCCATTCACTGGATCGGAATTCCTTCATTTCTTCTTCAGCCTCTTCCCTGGCGAGGCCGTGCAGCGCCCTCATCTGGGCTGAAGTCGGGAGCGGCAGATTGAAACCCGGGGCCAGGACGTGGAGCAGAACGATCTCGGAACTGAAGCGTTCGGCGATTGCCGCAGCGGCGTCTGCGGCCTCCGTCGAGCGCGCCGAGAAGTCTATCGGCAACAGAATCTTCGCTATGTTGAACATGTTGGCATTGTCCTTTCGAGGCCGACCTCCGGGACGCTGTTGAGTGCCTGGATGTCCCGGAATTGCTCCTTGCAATCGTTTGGCCGATTGGGTGGGCCTCAGGTTGCTTATTGGTGAATTACGGAAAAACAGATGCGCCCGCTACGCGAGATCCTTTTGCCG
>Ga0209039_10002700_pt1 | contig 14708 bp, 9 predicted proteins | sample BogFormECP12_OM1_FD_188238 | JGI IMG/M metagenome (GOLD analysis project Ga0209039, IMG submission 188238) | Bog forest soil microbial communities from Calvert Island, British Columbia, Canada - ECP12_OM1 (SPAdes) (version 2) | ecosystem: Environmental > Aquatic > Freshwater > Wetlands > Bog ... | reverse complement strand
CGCACAAAACAATTCTTCTTCATCACTCTCCTCAGCGCAACGATAGGAGGTTGGTTTTATTTTCATCTCTATCTGGATTATGGAACATTCTCTGCATTCGACAAAAGATTCAGCTATCCCCCCTCTCTCCAACAAGCCATTTCTTTCTTCTTCCAAACCGACATACGGAGCAAGGCGTTATACCAAGCGCCAGTGAGACCCGTATTTGATCATCAATCTTTCTTTGCTATCATGTACTCCGAAACATGGGGCGATTATTGGGGATATTTTACCTATACAAAACCGACCTATGCATCAAATGGTGTGGGAAATTACGCCGCAATGGCATCATATCTGGGAAGAGTTAACCTGGTATCCATATTTCCCAGCCTACTACTTTTTACAGGCTTTCTATTCGGCGTTTTTCAGATATTTCAATTTCGTAAATCCTTAACACTGGAAAGAGCATCTTTTGTCTTTATCACTCTGCTGGCGCTGTCAACCATTATAGGCTATGTTTGGTTTGTATACAAATATCTTACGCAAACTGATCTGGTCATCAAGGCTACATACATAATCCAGTTTTTTGTGGCTCTTTTATTTTTGTTCGCCGGTTTCATGGAAGTAATCCGAAAGAGGAGTCAACTCGCTTACAACCTGATTCTTTTCCTTGTGGTTTTGGTTTTCATCCATAACGCCCCAGCCATGATTACTCGTTATAGCAAATTTTTTGGATATTAAGGTGGGTAACGTATTCTATTGAAATTTTGTTAACACAACTCATATGCCAACAAAAAATCGCGGGTGATAAAATCACATTATGCTTCCTGATTTCCGCGTCCATCAACGCGACTACCTTCTCGAAATTGTCCGCCTCCTGACCGAAGAACTCGACCTCGAGAAACTGTTGGCTCGCATTTTGCGCGTCTCGGTCGAAATGTTGGCGGGACAAGCCGGTCTAATCGCTCTCAAGGAATCCGAGGGTTGGAAGGTCGCGGCAGCGCACAGAATCCAACCGGCGTTCCTCAGTTATCTCGAACCGCTCCTCGGAGAAGAAAACGTCCGGGAACTGGATGTAAGCGAACTCAATCGCATGTTAAAGGATTTAACGTATACCGCCAGCCTTGGATTGCTTAACGGCACCGGATTGCCCCTCGCCGCACACGGACAAGTCATCGGCGTGATCTTCATCTTCCGCAACTATCCCGATCTCTTCACGCCCAATGACCGCGTGTTGCTTCAATCCTTCGCGAACCAGGCTGCGATTGCGGTCTTCAATGCCCAACTTTACGGGCAGGTCAGTTACGAGAAACAACGTCTCGATGCGCTTCTCGACTCCGCGGCAGACGGCATCTTGATCCTTCATGCCGACCATACGGTTGAAAGATGCAACCCTGCATTCGAAAAACTTTTTGGTGAAACCCGCGAAAATTTGATGGGCAAACATCATTTTGAAATCATCCAATGGGCCAGCGAACCGCAAGGCACGACACTTGAAGAAGCTGAGCAAGGCGGATGGCCGTTGATGCCGAACGCCACGCTTTATGTGGAAGGCGATCTGAAGCGCCCGCTTCCTCCCCCATTACCGGTGGGCGTGACATATGCCCCGCTTCTTTCTGACGAAGGCAAACTCCGTAACATCATCGTTACGGTTCGCGACATCACACATTTCCGTACTGCCGAAGAAATCAAGTCCACATTCATTTCCATCGTCAGCCATGAACTGCGGACGCCTGTTACTCTCATCAAGGGATATGCATCCACGCTCCGCCGCGACGATGCAAAGTGGGATCGAAAAGTTGTCACCGAAAGTTTGGCTGTCATTGAAGAAGAGGCCGACCGATTATCCAAAATGATCGACGATTTGTTGGACGCATCGCGATTGCAAGCGGGCGGACTCAGCCTTAATCGAGCTGACGTTTCACCCGCCGCTCTCGCCGGACGCGTCGCCGAACGGTTTGCGACTCAATCCAAGAGGCACACCATCACAATAGACTTCCCCGACAAATTCCCCGTTATCCTGGCCGATGAAACGCGCATCGAGCAAGTGATTGCCAATCTGGTTTCTAACGCATTGAAATATGCGCCGAAAGGCGAGATCAAGATCAGCGGCTCAGTGCGGCCTGGGCAGGTGATCGTTTGCGTAAGCGATGAAGGTCCCGGCATTGACGCACAAGACCTGCCTCACATCTTTGACCGCTTCTATCGTTCGACCAATGCCGTCAAGCAAACCAAAGGCGCGGGCTTAGGATTATATTTGGCGCGCGCCATTATCGAAGCGCACGGTGGACGCATCTGGGCCGATCCGAAACCTGATTCAGGTGCACGCATTTGCTTTTCTCTGCCGCGTTAATTTGGAGTGGCGGAGCGACGCCCAGTCCTTGTAACCAATGGTAAAATTGCACGACGTTTTATGAGTGCCAATCTCAATCAATAGAAATCAAATTCTGAAGGGAAATATGGCTGTTTCTTATCCACCCCGCATTAAAGTTGAAAAAAGACAAACATGGAGCGCGGAAAGCGTTTTCAAGAATCACAAAGCTTGGGAAGAAGAGGTCAGAAATATTCTGGCTGAGATAGAACCATTGAAGAAGTTCAGGGGGCGATTGGGCGAAAGTCCGGCTGTTCTGCTTGAAGCGATGGCAACACTCGAAGGACTTCTCGTACGCGCCCAACGCGTCTTTATGTATGCCGGCTTTGCCTCGGCGGTGGATACGACCGACCAAGTTGCGGCAGGCATGCAAAGTCAGGCAGGCAGTATGTTCGGACAGGTGGCATCCGCCGCCGCTTTCGTTCGACCCGAACTGCTTTCCATCGGCAGGGCTAAACTCGAGGAATGGATGAAGCAGGATTCAAAGCTCCCCATCTACGCTCATTTCTTTGACGACCTGTTCCGAAAGCAAGATCATGTTCGTTCCAGCGAAGTGGAAGAACTGCTCGGCATGTTGGCCGATCCGTTCACTGGACCAGCAAGCACCTCGAGTTTGATCACCAACGCAGACTTCCAATTCGCGCCCGCCGTAACCAGCAAAGACAAGAAGCTGGTTGTGACGCAGAGTTCCATTCACGAGATTCTGAATCAGCCGGATCGCAGAGCGCGGCAGACGGCTTGGAATCATTACATGGATCGCCACGTGGAATTCAAGAACACGTTGGCAAGTAATCTCACCACATCCATAAAAGCAAACGTGTTTTATGCGCGCGCCAGAAACCATGAGTCATCACTGGCCGCCTCACTCTTTGAACAAAATGTGCCGGTCGAAGTTTTCCATAATTTGATCAACACGTTCAAGAAACATTTGCCGGTTTGGCATCGCTACTTTGAGATTAAGCGCAAGGCATTAGGGCAACGCGACATTGCGTATTACGACATGTGGGCGCCCCTGACAAAGAAAAGACCTCATGTTTCGTTTGAGCAGGCGGTGGATATGATATGCGAGGGTCTTGCGCCGATGGGCAACGATTATGTGGATGCGCTTCGCAAAGGATGTCTCGAAAAACGCTGGGTCGATTGGGCACCGAACAAAGGCAAACAAAACGGTGCGTTCTCGTACGGAGCGCCCGGTACACATCCGTTCATCATGATGAGCTTTACGGATGAAGTCGGGAGCTTGAGCACGCTAGCGCATGAACTCGGTCATTCGATGCACTCGTATCTGACATGGAAGAATCAGCCGCTGGTCTACGCCGATTATTCGCTCTTCGTTGCGGAGGTTGCCTCGAACTTCCATCAAGCCATGATGCGCGGTCACCTGCTCAAGACCGCGACGGATAAAAATTTCTTAATTGCTTTGATCGAGGAAGCCGTCGGCGGAAATTTCTTCCGCTACTTCTTCCAGATGCCGACGTTGGCACGCTTCGAATTGGAGACGCACGAACGAATCGAAAGAGGCGAATCACTGACCGCCGATTCAATGATCGACCTGATGGCGGATTTGTTCACTGAAGGCTTGGGTCCAAAAGTGAAAGTGGATCGGCCGCGCGTCGGGATGGTTTGGTCCACCTTCGGGCATCTCTTCTCTGATTATTATGTGTACCAATATGCCACCGGCATTTCCGGTGCACATGCGCTTTCCGGACGCATCTTGCGCGGTGAGCCCGGCGCGGTGGATGATTATCTCGGCTTTCTCAAATCCGGCGGTTCAATGTATCCGCTGGATGTTTTAAAGAAAGCGGGCGTTGACCTGGCCACGCCCAAGCCGGTTGAGGAAACATTTGCCGTGATGGAAAGTTATATTGATCGATTGGAAGAACTTGTAAGTTAAATGTTATTGCGAGTCTTTGAGAGGCTGTCTACGCGTACACGAGATTGCTTCGCTTTGTTCGGAATGACATCATTTCATAAATTGGAAATCATTCAATGCCTCAAACACAAATTGCATGTCCGCGTTGTAAACAAATGATCACCGCCAACGTCGAGCAACTCTTCGACATCACCTCCGACCCCGGAGCCAAGCAACGTTTGCTGGGCGGAGTCTCAAACATGGCCCGCTGTCCCTATTGCGGTTATGAGGGCAGACTCGCCACACCGATTGTTTATCACGACGCGGACAAAGAACTTCTGCTCACGTACTTTCCACCAGAACTTGGATTACCAATCAATGAGCAAGAGAGATTGATCGGGCCAATGATCACTCAGATCACAAACCGCCTGCCGTCCGAAAAACGCAAAGCCTATTTATTCAAGCCAATTGCCAACTTAACATTCGAGTCGATGATGGAAACCATTCTCGGCAAGGATGGCATCACGCCGGAGATGATCAAATCCCAGCAGGAGCGATTGACCTTGATTGACCGTCTCTTGCAAGTCACGTCCGCTGATACGCGCAGTGAATTGATCAAGCAAAATGCAAAGTTATTGGATGAACAATTCTTCGCGTTGTTCAGCCGATTGTTGCAAGCCGGAGCCCAAAGCGGACAGGAACAATTAGCCAAACAAATGTCAGACTTGCAAAAACAATTGCTGACGGAAACCGAGTACGGCCGTCAGTTGCAGGAACAGGTCGGTGAAATGGAAGCCGCCGCAAAGTCATTGCAGGAAGCAGGGAAGAATCTAACGCGAGAGAAATTACTCGATCTGATGGTCCAAGCCCCGAGCGATGCGCGTCTCAAAGCATATGTCTCGCTGGCGCGCAACGGCATGGATTACACCTTCTTCCAGAATTTGACGGATATGATTGATAAGGCCTCCGGCGATCAAAAGAAAAAACTGGAGGACTTGCGCGCCAAACTTCTGGATCTGACGAATGAGATTGATAAGCAATTGGAAGCCCGCTACAAGCAGGCGCAGGAGTTGGTTGAAAAGCTTTTGGCACAGGATGATGTGGCAAAAGCCACCAAGGATAATATCCAGTCGTTCACGCAGGATGCCGTGGGGATCGTCCAAACGATGTTGAGACAGGCTTCTGAGAAGAACAATTATGCGCGTATGGGCAAGCTACAAAAAATGATGGAAGTTCTCGAAGAAGCGTCCGCCCCGCCGCCCGAAGTGGCGTTCATCGAGCAATTGCTGGACGCGCCGGATGAAGCTGCCATCGAAAAGATGTTGAGCGATAATGCATCAGTGGTAAATGATGCTTTCATCGAAGCGTTGAACGGATTGGTCGCGCAGATCGACGCGCAAGCCGGCCAAGGCAACGCGGAAGCCAAAGCCGTGGCTGATAAATTGCAAAAGGTTTATAAGACCGCGCTCAAGTTCTCGATGAAGCAAAAGATGAAGTAAAGCAATTTGCCCGCTCTTTGAAAGAGCGGGCAAATTTTATTATCCACCTGCAGGCGCAGGCTGGCGGCGGGCAACGTTCAAAACAAAAAGTCCAAGGCCGGTAAACAAGAATGCAGTCGGAAAAATATAGAAGAGATCCAACTTTACCAGTTGGCTGGCAAGGAGAGGGCCAAAAGAGAATCCAACATTGACCGGCAGATAAGCAAAAGACATCACGCGTCCACGAATATTCGAGGAGGCGGACAAAGACAAAACATTGAACGAGATCGAAAAGACGGCCGCGGCGATCCCGCTGATGATGCAGGCAATGATCGCAAACGGAATCAGGCTGCGGGTCCAAAAAGGAACGAGCCACAGAACCGTCTCGAGTGCCGCACCGATCATCAATATCCGCCAATAGCCAAAACGATCCGCAAATGATCCAAAGATGGGCGCGAGTATCATCGCAAGTAAGCCGCCCGCGCCGAGAATATATCCGATCATCGAAGCGGGATTGTTGCCTTTGTAGAGCGACGTGATAACAACCGGCATATAAGAATAAACAATCATCCAACCGGCGTAGAGCAAAAAGAAGGCAATGAAAAGCGTGCGCAAACGTCCGGCTTGAAAAGACACGCGAATAGAATCTCCGGCCATGTGCCAGATTGAATCCTGACTCTTGCCGCGATAGGAATCAAGATAACCAAAAGAAAGCGCAAGGACAACGGCGATCATCACCACGACGTTGATCCACATCAGCGTGCGAAAGCCATAATGATCGACGATCGGGCCGCCAATCAACGGACCGATAAACGCTCCGACCGGCCCGGCGCTGTTCATGATGGCGAAAGCCAATCCGTGACGATGAGCCGGTGTGCGCTCTGCCAAAGTGGTAAGCATCAGACCGCTGTTGCCCAGCGAGAGACTCATCAGCGAACGCCCAAGCACAAAAATCCAAACGTTGCCCGCGAGCACGGAGATCATGCCTGCAAAAATATAAACAACGAAGGAACGCACCACCATCGGCTGACGCGAATATCGGTCGGCCAGCGCACCCCAAAACGGGAGAAACGGAATCCCGGCCGCACCGACGATAGCCGCGGTGATCCCGACCATCGAAGGGATTTGTGATTGAGCCATGCCAAGATCGCGTAGGAAGATCGGCGTGAAGGCGGTCATTTGCCCCCAGAAAACGGTTTCCAGAAAACTGGCGACGGTGTAAAGTCCAAGCAACCAGGTCCATGAAGCGCGAAAGGATGGTTTCAATTGATTCTCCTCGTCCAATAAATTTCGCCAATGAGACGTGAAATGAAAAGCAAATTCAATCCCCAGCCGGAAAGTTATGTATGCTTCTTTAAAGGCGAGCAGATATGATCTTTAAGGCTTCTTGCCTGAGCACGTCAATCTTTTCGCGTCTTCCATCTTCATCCGCGAATTCCCAAGTGGTCCAGCCATTGCAACGTACCCCTAATAATGAACTACCCACGGCATGGATTGAGCCACGATATTCACCCGACAATATATGACCGTCTGCCAGAACAGTAGCTACATTGCCTTTCTTAGCAAGATAAAGTTTATTGCCAGGCTTTAGCAATCCTAAAGTTATGAGATTCCCAAAAGGTATCTTAAAGCCGCTATTTCGGGGAGTAGTCGATAACACAGTGTCATCAAGAAGCAAGGGAGCCAGATCTTCAATTCGTTTATTGGCCGCACGGATATAGTCTCTATTCTGCTCAATTCCTATCCAATGCCTTTTCAACTGTTTGGCTACAGCGCCTGTGGTGCCAGTACCAAAAAACGGATCTAACACAACGTCTCCCGGATTCGTGCTTGCTTGTAAAACCAAATATAGCAGTGCCTCTGGTTTTTGAGTTGAATGAACTTTATGGCCCTGTACTTTTATGCGCTCAGTTCCGGAACAAATCGGCAATTCCCAGTCACTACGCATTTGGAGATCGTCGTTCAAAGCCTTCATCGTATGGTGATTGAATGTATAACGATTGCCCTTGATTTTCTGCGCCCAAATCAACGTTTCATGCGCATTCGTGAATCGTGTTCCGCGAAAATTTGGCATAGGATTGGTTTTTATCCAAACCACATCGTTAAGAATCCAATAGCCCAAATCCTGCAATATTGTTCCGAGTCTATAAATATTATGATAAGCGCCAATTACCCAAATTGTTCCATCATCTTTCAAGACGCGTCTGCAAGCAGACAGCCAATTGCGCGTGAAAATATCGTAATCCCCAAAACTGCCAAATTTATCCCACGATTCGTCCACCGCATCAACCTTCGTCATATTCGGACGCCATAATTCCTGCGAAAGCTGAAGGTTATATGGGGGGTCAGCAAAGATCACATCTATTGATTTCTTAGGTAGGCTATTCAATTCCTCAACACAATCCCCTTGAATGATTTGATTGAGGGGCAATTCAATTTTCGCCATAAGTTTTACCTTTTTTAACCCAGTAAATTTATACCGGCGGATTATCCAGCCGCACGCCGTGACCGCGCACCGTGTCAATGAATTGATGCTTTGAATCCAACTCTGCAATCCGGTCACGCAACCTGCGGATCAACGCATCGAGTGCCTGATCCGAAACGCCTGCGGCCTGCTCTTCGCCCCACACAGTCTCGACCAAATCAGGGCGAGAGATCACCTGTCCCTGATTTTCATAGAGCAACCATAACAACTTGAATTGTTGCGCAGAGAGTGGTGGAACAAGTTGTTTCTGGTTAACCCACACACTGCGGGATTTGTGTTCCATCATCAAGCGGCCGGGATGACCTGTGCCTTCCGTCAAGGGCATGGTTGCGTCGGAAGTGAAGAACAGGAATTCCTGAACGAAACTGACCTGCAGCTTATCCCCGTCCTGCAACATCATGGGCGAAGTCAATGCGGTTCCATTCAAGTGAGTGCCGTTCTTACTGCCCAGATCCTCGACTATGATCCCCTCATCCGTCGGTGTTAGCCGGGCATGGAAACGTGAGACTTGCCGGTCCGCGATGACCACGTCACAGGTCGACTCACGTCCAAGCACGATGGCACGGCTCAACGGCCAGCGTTGACCTTTGAGTGGCCCCTCCTCTGCCACCAGCATGGGAAATTCTTCTGTGCGTTTCATAGACGCCCTCAACCTATTTCAATTCAAATTTGGAAACAAAGACGTTTATAATATAGCATAAATTTTGTTTCTGTGCATAATCCACGCCGACATAAATTGTACAGATGCAATTGAGGAGGATCGTGCCCCTTTTGTTAAACGACGGAGAGGTGCTGCGCGACCGCTACAAAGTCCGGGAAAGAATCGGACAGGGCGGCGCTGGTTCCATTTATCTGGCCGATGACTTGCGGCTGGAAGGACGCCAGTGCGCGCTTAAGGAAGTCGAGTATGACCGCTCCCTCTCGGAGAATCTTTTGGAAGAAGCCCGCCAGCAGTTTTTGCGCGAGGCCACTATTCTCGCGCGCCTTGATCATCCTAACTTGCCAAAAGTTTCAGATTTCTTTTCCAATGGGCCGCGCGATTATCTTGTCATGGATTACGTTCCCGGCAAAGACCTGCGGACCATGGTTTTGGAGGCGCGCCGTGAAAAAAGATTCCTTCCGGAACAGGAGGTGCTTGGCTGGGCGCATCAACTGGCCAACGCCCTCGATTATCTTCATACTCAACAGCCGGCCATTGTTCACCGCGATATCAAACCGAGCAATCTCAAGATCACGCCTTCTGGGTTACTGAAGCTGGTGGATTTTGGACTCGTCAAGATTATGGCTCCGGAGGAAGTCACCATCACTGTCATTCAGGGACAAGGCACGGCGCTTTACACGCCCATTGAACAATACGGTGCAGACGAAGCACACACTGATGCGCGCGCTGACATTTATGCCTTTGGCGCGACTCTTTATCATCTAGTCACGAACGAACCTCCCATAGACGCGCGTAAACGCTTCCTTCAGCCCTCGAGCCTGAAATCGCCTCGAGAGTTCAATCCATCGCTGAGCGAGCGAACTGAACAAGCCATTTTATGGGCCATGGCCCTCCATCCGGATGACCGACCCAGTTCCGTCAGCGTGTTCAATGAATTTTTATTCGGTTCCGGCAAGATGCCATTACAAATTCCTCCGACCGCAACCGCGTTTGACATTCCTCGACTGAATATCTTTGGCAACTCAGCTGACCTCATCCTGCTTTGGATCACTGTTGGGCTGTTACTCTTAAGTTTGATTGCATCCCTGATCCATTGACCATCGTCGTCTAGTGACTATTTGATTTGTGACCATAGCCAGCCAATCCCCCACCCAAGCAACAATCCACATAATGTAACACCCAAAATGCCGCTCATGCCATTGGAAATGGCAAAGTCCTGGCTTCCGGGCAATCCAAATGCAAAATAGTTATAAGCCAGCAAGCCGCAGGATAACGCACAGAGTCCCCAACGGATTCCCCATTTTCTTGACTCCAACCGATTGCCTGCGAAAAACGCCAACAGAGCACCAATCAATAGCAAAATCATGGTCAAAAGCCAGGCGTTGAAAAGCGGCGCACCCTGACGAGTCACAAATGAACTTTGTTCAGGCTGAGGAGTCGCGGTCATTACCAAAGCTGTTTGAGTCGTCTGCACTGGCACGATCACTGTCACAGCCGCCGCTTGACCCGCGCTGACATCGAGCTGCAATACTTCAGAAAGAGTCGCGGGGGCGCTTGTAGCGCGGATTTCAAGCAGACCAGGTTTATCCAACCCAAACGAGACGCGCGCGATCCCATTGGTCGTGGTCGAGTCCGCTTGTTGAAGGGTACTACCGCCTTCCCCAGTAAGTGTCATGGAAAAATGCACGGCTGTTCCATCAGGAACAGGATTCCCATTATGGTCATTGATCACTCCGGTTCGGATCGCAATGGTATCTCCGATCCTAAAAAGTGGCACGGGAGTCGGGATCGGCGTGGAGACGGGCGTGGAAGCACCGGTCGAAACGGGAATTGCTGGCAGGTCCAGAGTGAGCGAGATGATCTGATTGGGATTGGGCGCGGTGATGGATGTCAAATCATAACCTAATGCAGAAATCGAAACCGGCGAAGCGCCCGCTGGAGTCAACTCTTGAAAAAGCAAGCGTGCGGCCACGTCGATAAAGGGCGGCTGTTTGCTGTATAAGGCATAATACGCCGTGAGATGAGAATTATCGGTAGCATCGAAATAATAAGGCGCACCGAATGAGAAAAGGATAACATGCTTATTACCTAATAGATCCTGGCGTTCAGAGAGGAAGCGGCTGATTATTTGCGGCTGGCCATTGCCTGTATCGGCCAATGAAAGAACGACCCACGCGGCATGACTTAGATCAGTTTCAAGGTTGGGCGGTGGAGTGTTGCTCGTCAAAAGCGTGGAAATGTCATTGAGCGAATACGTGGAGAGGCGCAAAAACGAACCCTGGTTAACGCCTTGCGGACTAAATAGCTGGGCAACAGCGTTTTGAAGCGCGTTCAGATCCAAGTTGGGTTGAGGCGGACAAGTGCTACATTGTTTGACCTGAGCGCTATCGGTGATGAACACGATGCGGTCAAGAGATTGAGGCGGCGACGGAATCAATGTCGTTAAGTCTTGCGGCCCAGGGCTGACCAGCGTAGCTGAGCGACGTGCAACATCGAGTGTAATGGATTGTGATTGACCAATTGTGTCCAAACTAGATTTTGAGACAAGCACGTTGGCAATATCAAAGCTCCCATAAAGGTGGTATTTTTGACTCAGAATGCGGAGTACCGAAGAGTCGACGCGCTGGGCAAAGGTGGGATCTTGACGATATTTCTGTGCGAAGAAGGCAAGGATTTCCAACACAGTGGAATACGAATCCGGCACATCGCTCGAAACGATATTACCAAGATACAGTAGATCGTTCCCGGCCACAAACGCATCGCGCGCCACCGTTGAAGCGGGAAAGTTTGTGGCCGAGGTATAGAACTGTCGCACGGCTTTTGTGCCAAGATCATCGCTGACCATCAAGCCGCCATCATCATGCCAAGAACTAAATGCAGGCAAGCTGAGTATGGTTGCAAGCGCCTGCGGATCAAAGCTTACCGGGCGCGTCGCGGCACTGATGTTTCCTTGAAAACCCTGGTAACGAATATGGGAAACCAGCAACCCATCGGCGGTTGCATCGGAGGAAGATGCATTGCCCGTTACTGCAAAGAACGGACTCAGGTCAATCTGTTTCAACTGATCAAGGGATTTGCTAACAGTGGCAACCTCTTCCGCATCAGAGCGATCCGAACTCCCCTCGCCGGGAAAATGCTTGGCAACCACCAGCATTTTATTCTGACTGCCGGCATGCAAGCCTGCGATATACGCGCTTCCCATTTGGCTGACCCAATACGGGTTCCCGCCAAAAACGCTTGAACCTAAATCGCCACCGGCTGATGGATTGGGCGAATCAACCACATCCAGCGATGGGCCAAAATACATATTGACGCCGAGCGCTGATAACTCTTGTCCCATCACCGAACCAACTTCCTTGGCCAAATTAGGCTGCCAGGTCGCGCCAATGGCCATCTCCGATGGAAGAGGTGTCAATCCGTTTAAAATTTGATCTCCGGGTGAGCCATCGCCATCCTGCCCCATCGCAACAAACAGCGGCACATATGCAGGTTGACTGGTCGATGTGGCAGACGGGGTGCCAAAAAGATTTTGTGCTGTATTCCACTCAACATCTTGCAGGCTTTGGATCAACTGATATGCGGCTGCCACTGTATTTGGCGCGGCAACAAAATTATCATTGCCTGCGGCTAGAACCACGCCGCCAATGTAATGATTGGCAATCAAATCATAAATCTGGGATTGTTGGCTTGTATCTGTGCCAGTGAAAGTGACCAGAAACAATTGACCGACGCGTTCTTCGGGAGTCATCGCATCGAACAATTGACGAACATCAGGCGGCGGTGCAGCGGTCTGCGCACGAACTGAAAACGGCGCACCGACCGAGGTCAGAATCAACGCTGAAAGCGTAACCGCCAATAAAATGCGTCTCAATCTCATCGTTCAATTATTCTATTCATCGGAACGACTCGCTTGCAGAGAATCACAACATTCTTCCCAGCACGCGCAAAGCTACCGGCGGATCATCCGTGAGAATTCCGTCCACCCCCCAGTTAGTCAACCGCACCATATCTTCGGCTTTATTCACCGTCCAAACATGGATACGCCGTCTGAGTCGGTGTACCCGGACGATCTGTTGCTTTGTCACATCCGTAAAATATGGATGCAACGCGGCGTAATCTCCAAAGCTAAATCCAAAGGAACGAGTCCACGCCCCCTTCCATCCGCTGACAACAAGTAAACCGCTGGGAACCTCGGGCAATAATCGCTTTGCTTTTTTGAGGTTGGATGCCAAGAAGGATGAAAGGATTACTCTCTTTTCCAAGCCCTGTTTTTTAACCAACGCACAAACCTCTTCGATCAGTTGATCGCATGTCGCGGCGGAGTTCTTCAACTCGACATTGATAAACATCTTTCTGCCAACTACTTCAAAGACTTCTTCAAGCAATGGAATTTTTTCGCCACGATATTTTTCCGAGAAGAAACTACCCGCATCCAATGAGCGCAATTCCGTCAAAGTTAATTGTGCCACGCGTCCATGACCATTTGTGGTGCGATCCACTGTTGGATCGTGCATTACAACAAGCTTACCGTCAGCGCTGAGTCGAACGTCAAGTTCAACCACATCAGCGCCTTGAGACAAAGCCAGTCGAAAAGACGCGAGCGTATTCTCAGGCGCATAGGTCGATGCGCCGCGGTGAGCAAAAATAATAGGATGAGAAAGATTCTCGAACATGATTAGGATTTTCGTTTTATACCGAAAACATAAAACGAAAGGGTCAGATTTCCACGAAATACGCCTGAGCGGCGCGATCAAGCATCTCGCGCGACATGGTTGGCGGAACTGCCAGGTAGTGCGAAATATCGAGAATTTGATCACACAGATCACGAGGATGAGAAGCGCGCAATTTGCGATTGCGCTTGATGTACCATTCCTGCAAAAGATACGCCAGTCCCTGATCGCTATATTCAATCTTTCTATCACCCGCAACGCGGCGGAAGATCTCGCGATATTCTTCGTATGATGGATCTCCAATCTCGATCTTATGGCGAAGACGTCGCAGAAATGCTTCATCCACCAGGTCTCTCGGGGGAAGGTTGGTCGAGAAAACGATCAGCACATCAAACGGCACCTCAACTTTTCGTCCGGTATGGAGGCGCAAAAAGTCTACACGGTTTTCGAGCGGAACGATCCAGCGATTTAACAGATCGCGCGGGCGCACCTGTTGTCTTCCAAAATCATCAATTAACAATATGCCGCCGTTGGCCTTCACCTGAAATGGCGCTTCATAATATTTATGCGTATCATCAAAGACAAGATCAAGGCCTTCGAGAGTCAACTCGCCACCGACCACAATGAAAGGCCGCCGAATCTTCACCCAGCGCGGGTCGTGTCGTCCGCCGGTGCGAAGATTACCAGTTGTCGACGTTACACCACCTCCATCGGATTCGGCGGCAAGCCTGTGGCTGGTCGCATCATATACTTTGATAACCTGCCCGTCCAGATACAACGCGAAGGGAATGTACATCGTCTGGCTGAGAACGAGATTACCGAAGGCGCGCGCCACGCTGGTCTTGCCATTTCCGGGGGGGCCGTACAGAAATATGGAAGTACCGGAATTGAGCGCAGGCCCCAGCCGCTGAAAAGTAGATTCAGAAATCACGAGTTGCGAAAGGATTTGGCGCATGGTTCGCGAGGTGACTGTCAGACGTCCACTTTTTTGGCGGCGAATCGCTTCGTTATAAACCTCAAATGGTACTGGTGCCTGTCCTGAATATTGGCTGCGCTCCAGCGCTTCACGTGCGCGTTGAACCCCTGCGCCCGTGATTCCATAAGTGTACGCGCCCTCGCCGAGTCCGCCCTGCGATGATTTAACTTCGATGAACTTTTCCTGCTTAAGGGCAGTTAGAAGCTGGTCCGTGACACCGGCCATGGGAAGCGCAA
>Ga0209039_10002699_pt1 | contig 14711 bp, 11 predicted proteins | sample BogFormECP12_OM1_FD_188238 | JGI IMG/M metagenome (GOLD analysis project Ga0209039, IMG submission 188238) | Bog forest soil microbial communities from Calvert Island, British Columbia, Canada - ECP12_OM1 (SPAdes) (version 2) | ecosystem: Environmental > Aquatic > Freshwater > Wetlands > Bog ... | reverse complement strand
GAACGAAACGATCGATCCAAAACGAGCATACCCCAAGCCACAGATGCAGCAACGCTTGCACGGGCTCAGTATCTCAGGATGGAAATCCTGGGTGAATCTCAACCGGTCTAAAGGAGAATACGAAGATGAAACTGCGACTACTTTCCGGCGGAATCGCTCTGGTCTTAGCGCTAGGCGTCCCGACGTTTATCTCGGCAGACACTTTCACTTTCACACCCATTGCCGTGCCTGGTTCGGTCTCCACCGACGCTCAAGGCATCAACAGCGCCGGTCAGATAACCGGCTTCTATGCGGATAGCACTGGAAACGTTCATGGGTTTCTCTACAGCGGTGGAAGTTACACCACGTTTGATTTCCCCGGATCTAATTTGACGGAACCGCTGGGTATCAATTCCTCCGGCCAGATCGTGGGGGCGTACCGTGGTGCGCACGGATTTCTGGACAGCGAAGGAAGTTTCACCTCACTTGACTATCCCGGAGCGGATGGTACACAGGCAGATGGCATCAGCGCTTCCGGCCTGATTGTGGGCACTTACTTCACTGGCGGCTTTAGTGTTCACAACGGCTATGTCGATAATGGAGGGGCTTTCAGCACCTTGAATGTCCCGGGCACCAGCTTCACGGATATCTATGGCATCAACTCATCGGGGAGCGAGATCGTAGGTCTTTGTGAGTTTGGCCATGGATGCGGCGGCGGCTTCATAGGATTCGGATTCTCGGATGTGGGGGGCTCATTCACTGTCTTCAATGTCCCGGGGGCTAATGCGACTGCCGCCACCGGCGTGAACGATGCTGGCCAAATCGTGGGCGAGTATTTTACTGGTGGCGGCTTTGACGGCTTTTTGGACTCGGGGGGAGTGTTTACTACTGTTGACTTTCCAGGTTCGCGCCGTTCCGGGCTCTGGGGAATCAACAACTCTGGCGATATGGTCGGCTTCTATCAGAACGCCGACGGAATCGACCACGGGTTTTTGGCCACGCCAGTGAGCACCCCGGAGCCTCCTAGCGTACTCCTGTTGCTGACTGGGCTTGTAGGGATCGGAGCGCTGAGGAAGTCGATGTCGGGATCCTGAATCTCTGCATCAGCGCCACGCAACAAATCGGCAGGCCTTCGGAGGGCATTTGATACGAAATGCCTTCCATCAACTCACCTTGTCGCCCCGCGCTTTGGCGCGCAGGCGGTCGACGATGCGGTTCGCCGCGTCGCAAAGAATCTGCAAAAAGCTGCTAGGGCCAACGGCGATATTCCGGTCGCCCGCACGAACCGCGCTCTCGCGAGCATATTTCAAATTACAGATTCAAGAAGATTCAAGACTTGAGAATCGGGCTCGTCACGGTAGAGGGAAACCCACTAGCCCGCGCCCGCTAACGCTCCGAGAGCCGTGACGAGTGCATAGTCAATGTAGGTGGCGTCCATGGCCGCTTCCGGGCCGAGTCGCGCTTACGCCGTGGTGGCAACTCGGGCGAGCCGGGAGACGTTCTCACCGAGCGGGGTGAGGCTGGCAGCCTCGTGACCGGGCTCGCCGGAGACGGTGAGATAACCCGAGTTGCCCAAGTCCTTGATCGCCGCGGCAAATTCAGCAAACGGCATTCCGCTCGCGGCTTGCAGGTCGGCCAGCGGCATCTGCCCAACCTCGGCAAGCTTAAAGAGAAGCGAGAGCGGCGTCGGGCCCCCACCGGTAGGCGCCGAAGGCTTGAGCCGCTGTTTTGCCTCAAGATATGCCGTAAAGCTGTCTGGTTTCGCTCGTTCCACTGGCGTCGCCTCCTGCTGCGACATTGTACCATCGGGCCGGGGCTGGAATGCGGGATTTTTTGTGGCATTGACTCAGCTCGACTTGAAGACCGACGAAAATGCCGGGCTAAGGCCAATACCATCGGTTTGAGCGGTATGATAGAATCATTCATAGACTCGTTCGTGAACTCGTTCCCGAGAGGCCCCCTCACCCGGCCCGCCCCGGCTGGAGAAAGCGCCGGTTGCGGCCCACCCTCTCCCCAAGGGGGCGAGGGTAGTGATTCTCAGATTACTGCTCTCCTGGCCTTACTGCTCCCCTCTCCCCAAGGGGCCGAGGGTAGTGATTCTCAGATTACTGCTCTCCTGGCCCTACTGCTCCCCCCTCCCCCAAGGGGGCGAGGGTAGGGATTTCAGATTACTGCTCCCCTCGCCTTACGGCTCCCCTCGCCCCCTTGGGGGAGAGGGGCCGGGGGTGAGGGGTTCGGGAACAGCCAGCGTAGCGCAGGGCCTGCCCTCTGGCCCTGCGGCGTTGCCCCTGTTTGGGCTTCGTCGCCGGAGTCCGAACCGAGTCAAGGACGACAGATTCTGAAGCGCCGCATGGCTTGGAAAGCGAGCCCTGCGCTACCCTGCTCGATACCTAAAAAAGGACTTGATTTTTCTATAATCATATGATAGCCTCGGTCTGTATGATCCAGCCACCGGCCCACGGCCAGGGAGCCACTTACGCGGTACCGCGGCTGAAGTGAAGCAGCCGCCTGAATTCGAAGGCGGGGCCAGGGCCGTGCATGGTTACCGATATGGTACAGTGGAGAAAATTAACGGGGAATTTAATTACCTTTTATGGCCGACCCAAGCCGAGAGTCCGTATTGCAAACAACTGGGTTATTGGAAGGAATGCCCGTTTTCGGACGTTTTTGGGGTACAAAATCGTGCCAAATTTTACCATTTTTTACCAAAAACGTGCACCGAACGGGCTTGAGGGCGGACTTAAGCGGCCTTAAGCGCGGATTTTTCGGGACCGATTTTATTAAAACGTGTCAAGTCGCGCGGCTCGTGTCAAGCCTTGGGCTGCTGCCTCCTGTCGGTCTTGGGAAAGCGAAAAGTTCAAGAAATGAATTTGCCCTTACCGTGCGCCGCCCAAGTTAGATATACTGCAATGAACGAATTTCGTCGGTAATTTTGTTGATGAGGGAAAGAGTCATGAGTGTTAGCCAGTTGGCACGATCGATCAAGGAATCCCCTACCCTGAAACTGAACGAAACCGCGGCGCGGCTGCGGGACAAGGGTGAGCCCGTGATCCACTTGGGTGGTGGCGAGCCGAAAAGCAAGGCGCCCATCGACGCGGTGGTGAATTGCGCCACCCAACTCAACACCGGAGACGTGAAGTATGCTCCCGCCGACGGCCTGCTGAGTCTCAAGAAGGCGATTATCCGCTATATGGAGGACCACTATCACAAGGTTGTGGCGCCGGAAAATGTCGTGGTCTCGAGCGGCGCCAAGCAATCCATCATGGTTCTGCTGTATGCGATTCTGGAACCCAAAGATGAGGTGATCTTTCCCGCGCCTTACTGGGTGAGCTACCCGGAGATGGTGAAGCTGGCGGGCGGAGTGCCGGTGGTGGTCACACCCGAGGACGGCACCTTCCAGCCCACCGTGGCGGAAATTGCCGAAGTAGTGGGCCCTTACACCAAGGCCATCATCCTCAACAGCCCGAACAATCCGTGCGGCGTCATGTACACCCGGGACTTCATCGCCGAGATGGTGGAACTCTGCGAGAAGAAGAACCTCTACCTCATCATGGACGACCTTTACAACCGGCTGGTGTTCGAGGGTAAGATACCGCCCAACAGCTACGACTTCGCGCGGGACCACACCGATCACTCGAAGTTGGTGGTGGTGCAGGGCGTGTCCAAGATGTACGCCATGACTGGCTTTCGCATCGGCTGGGCAGTGGTGAACCGCGAACTTGCCGAGGCCATGACCAACATTCAGTCGCACCAGACGTCGGGACCCGCGACGCCCTCGCAATGGGCAGCCGTGGGAGCGTTGAACGGCGTGCAATCCGGGGTGGAGAGCCTGCGCCTGACCCTGGAAAACAACCGCAACATCATGGTGGAGCGGCTGCGAGCTTTCGACGGCGTCCAGATCACCAAGCCGGACGGCACGTTCTATTGCTTCCCTGATTTCAGCGCTTACGAGAAGAACTCCCAGAAATTGGCTGAGTTTTTGCTGGAGAAGGTCCGCGTGGTGACGGTCCCCGGAAAAGAATTCGGCATGGATGGACACCTGCGCTTGAGCTTCTGCGGCACCATCAAGGACGTGACGGAAGGGATCGAGCGCATTCAGTGGGCACTCGATCCTAACGCCCCCAACGAACTTTACCTAGGCGAGCGGAAGCTGGTGAGAGACTGGCTGTGAAACAACAGTGACGAGTAACGAGTGACGAGTGACGAGTTGAAGAGAAAGCTGTGAAACAACAGTGACGAGTGGCGAGTGACTGCGAGTGACGAGTGGCGAGTGATGAGTTGAAGAGAAAGCGGAAAGCAGAACCAGAACGCCTCCTTCTTCTGATTTCTACTTTCTGATTTCAGCTTTCTTGCTGGTCACTCGTCACTCGTCACTGCTCCTGGAAGGACTGCTATGAACATCTACCTGGACGTCCAATCGCCCGCGGTGAAGGAAGCTGGGGTCGCGGCCAGCGTTTATGGCCTCGAGAACCACGGTCTCTTCAACCTGCGGCGAGTCTACTGGAACCTGCCCACGCCCGCGCTCTATGAAGAGATCGTCCACCGCTCGGAGGGTCGGCTCTCACACCTGGGACCGGTGGTGGTCACTACCGGCAAGCACACCGCGCGCGCGGCGGCGGACAAGTTCATCGTCCGGGAGCAGACCTCGGAGGAGCACGTCTGGTGGGGAGAGTACAACCGTCCCTTTGCCCCGGAGAGCTTCAGCCAGTTGCACTCGCGGCTCCAAGGTTACGTTCAAGGCCGAGACCTTTTCGTGCAGGACAGCTATGCCGGCGCCGACCCCGATCATCGCCTGGCGATCCGTATCATCACCCAGAAGGCGTGGCACAGCCTTTTTGCCCGCAACATGTTCCTGAAGCTCCCCACGCTCGACGCCATGGAACGCCACGTGCCCGATTTCACGGTGATCGCCGTCCCCGGGTTTCTGGCCTCGCCGATGATCGACAGCACTCGCACCGACACCTTCATCATCATCAACTTTCGCGAGAAATTGGCCCTGATCGGCGGCTCGGCCTACGGCGGCGAAATCAAGAAGACTATCTTCACGGTCTTGAACTTCCTGCTGCCTCTCGATGGCGTTCTTCCGATGCACTGCTCCGCCAACGTGGGCCCGGATGGCGACGTGGCGATCTTCTTCGGGCTCTCGGGAACCGGCAAGACGACCCTCTCCGCCGATCCCACCCGGCATCTCATCGGCGACGACGAACACGGCTGGAGCGACAACGGTGTGTTCAACTTCGAGGGCGGGTGCTACGCCAAGGTGATTCGCCTCTCGGCCGACGCGGAGCCGCAGATCTATGAATGCACGCGCCGCTTTGGGACCATTCTGGAGAATGTCACGTTCGATCCCTTCTCCCGCCGCCTCGACCTGAACGATGACTCCGTCACCGAAAACACTCGCGCTGCCTATCCGCTGGAGTACATTGATAACTACCTGCCCCAGAAGATGGCGGGACATCCGCGCAACGTCATTTTCCTCACCTGCGACGCTTCCGGCGTGATGCCGCCGATTGCCCGGCTCACGCCCGAGCAGGCTATTTACCACTTCATCTCCGGGTACACGAGCAAGATCGCGGGGACGGAAATCGGCCTCGGCATCGAGCCGGTGGTGACGTTCAGCGCCTGCTTCGGCGGGCCTTTTATGGTGCACCACCCCTACGATTACGCTCTCCTGCTCAAACAGAAAGTTCTGCGGCACAACGCCACCTGCTGGCTGGTGAACACCGGCTGGACGGGTGGTCCCTTTGGCATCGGAAGGCGTATCAGCATCCAGCACACCCGAAGGCTGCTCAACGCCGCTCTCGGAGGCTCGTTGGCTAGCGTAGAATATCAGCGCGACCCGGTGTTCGGGTTTGATGTGCCGAAGAGCTGTGAAGGCGTACCGAGCCACATTCTCGATCCGGCCAACACCTGGGGAAGCCGCGAAGAGTACTACCAGAAGTATGATGCGTTAGCCGCGCGGTTCATCGAGAACTTCAAGCACATGATGGAAGAATGCCCGGAGCACGTGGTCGAGGCCGGGCCCAAACGGCTGACCGCCATGCCCTCGCATGTGTGACGCTCCAACAAAGAATTGCCGATTGCAGATTGACGATTGGAAGAGAAAGTAGGCAAGCTGCGTGGCCCCTTCAATAGGCCACGCCCAATTGTCAATGAGCATCTCTTTCAATCCTCAATCGGCAATCTGCAATCGTCAATTCCTCTGAGGGGGCAAGAGTGTGGTCACAAGGGTAAAAGAGGCGGGGGGCCCGGCCCTTGTGGGTTCTCCCCGTTTTGAGTTGCCGGGCGCTCGCAGCCGCCTCACTGATGATGTCGGCAGAGCGCGGTCGGAACATGAACAGGAATTGAGCGATTGAGTCATCGAGCCATTGAGTCATTGAGAAGCAGAAAGGACCCCCGTTCGCGACCCAGTTCAATGGCTCAATCATCCGATCACCCGATGGCCCGATGGAACAATGGCCCAATTCCACCGGGATGGATCATCGCCTTGACCACGCCGTCGCGATAGTCCGCCACGAGATCGAACGCCGCCTGGCTTCTCGCGAGGGGGAAGTGGTGGGTCACAAGCTGATCGACACGGGCAGCGCCGCTTACGATCAAGTCGATCGCCGCGGCCGTGCAGGCGTCTTGCCGGCGCACGTTGCGGATGGTGAGTTCCTTGCGTCTCAGGGTGTGGATCGGGAAGCTGACGCGGTCAACCTCCGGAATACCGACGACGAGCAACACTCCTCCCGGCCTGAGAATTTCCACTGCCTGGTCGAGCGTCTCCTGCTGGCCGGCGCATTCAAACACGAAGTCGACACCCAACGGCTCAAGTTCACTGATCGCCGCGACGATGTCAGTCGCGCGCGGACTGCCGGCCCAAGCGGCCCCGCAGCGGCGGGCCACTTCGAGACGCTCGTCGATCAAGTCGGTCACGTAAATCATGCACTCGCCCCCGGCGCGACACGCCAGCAGGACCGAGAGCCCGATGGGGCCGGCGCCAAGAATGGCAAGCTTCGCGCCGGGCGCCACTCCGGCCATGCGTTGAGCGTAAAGACCGATCGAAAACGGCTCAACCATAGCTGCCTCGGCCATGCTCATGGAATCGGGGATCGGATAGCAGCACTCCGCGGGTATCGCTATCACCTCCGCCAACGCCCCCGGCGCCTGCCCCGGAGAGCCGAGGAAGCTCTGGTTTCGGCAAGTGTGCCGCCTGCCGCCGCGACACTGGTCGCACTGACCGCAGGCTATTAAAGGATCGACCGCGACTCGCTGGCCGGGCTTGGCGCCCCTCACCGCGTCTCCCACTGCCACCACGGTACCGGCACATTCGTGCCCGACTCTCTCCGGGTACATCACCGCCTGCGAGCCGATGCGGCCCGCCGTGTAGTAGTGCACATCAGAACCACAGACCCCCACGGCGTCAACCCGCAGGAGCACGTCCCCAGGGCTGGCCAGGACTGGCTCAGGCGACTCCTGGATTTCCAACTGTCGAATACCGGTTAAGAAGGCAGCGAGCATAAGAAACGATGAACGATGAACGATGAATGATGAACAGCGAATGGAGCAATAGCGTAGAACGGCCCGGTGGCGAGTAATAAGCCGCTAAAAGGTCGGCACTCCTCACCCGTCGACGTGAGTTCTTCATTCATCATTCATCGTTCAGCATTCATCGTTCTCTTAGTTGTTGTTCTGTATCCTCTGCAAGATATTCTGGGCGCGGGCCTGGGCGAGATGGAGAAAGCGCGGATTGCGGGCGATCTCTTCGAGAGTGGGGACCAGCAACTCCGGGTCGGCGAGGGCCTGATTATCGAGCTCGATCTGAATCTCGCGCAGTTCTTGCGGCAGGCCGAGGTGGTCGTACTTGATGGCGAACTCCAGACCGGCAATGTGCTGCTCGACCATGGCGATCTTCTCGAAGAGGTCGGAAAGGTCGCGCGCGTCACGATTGATTGTGTAGTTAAACTCCGCCGAATGCTTCTGACCGCCCACCTCGTAGATGAAGGTCTTCTGCCCGAGGTCGGCGACCTTTCGGTGGCTCTCCAGGTCGACGGTGTGGAAGTCGCTCAGGCGATCCGCCAGTTCAAACAGTTGCCGGGTGATGTCCGGCGAAAGTTTGAGCGGTCGAGGTTGGGTCGGGTCGGAGAGCTTGCGGCCCTCGTACTCGCCGGCGCCGTTCTTGTCCACCCGGATCGAGAGATACTCTGGAGTGCTGCCCTTGAACACACGACGGTAGGTTAGCTTGGGGACCGATGGGTCAGCGGCTGGGTCGGCGCCCAGTGAGACGGCGCTCTGACCCGCGGCCCGCGACAATCCCAGCCACAGCCCCAGGACCAGCACCAACTGAATGGCGCAACTGAAGGATGACCTCATCGTCGTCATTCAGGTTTGATGCAAAGAGTGAAGAACAGGAATCACGGGTTAGGGGTCAGCAAATGGCTTGGCACGGCGTGCGGCCCGCTGACCAATATCACTAACCCGGAACACCTACTTGGCGTGTGCGAGCGCGAACGCCTGGATCTCGGCTTCGTCGATGTCGAAGTTGGAGTGCACGTGCTGGACGTCGTCGTGATCCTCCAGTTCCTCGGTTAGCCTGAGCATCTGGGCCGCTTCCTTGCCTGTCAGCTTCACGTAGGTCTGGGGGACCATGGAAATTTCCGCGTGGATTGGAGTAATGCCGGCCGCCTTCAGTTTCTCCACCACCTCGTGGAAGGCGCCGGGTGAAGAGAAAATCTCCCAATTCTCCCCGTCGTCGACCAGATCGTCGGCACCCGCCTCCGTGATGATGTTCAGAAGGGTTTCCTCGTCCGCCTTGCTCTTCTCCACCAAGATGTCACCCTTCTTGCCGAACATCCAGCCGACGCAACCGGTCTCACCGAGGTTGCCGCCCGACTTTGCGAACGTATGCCGGATTTCGGCCAGCGTTCGGTTCTTGTTGTCGGTAGCGACCTCGAGCATGATCGCTACCCCGCCGGGTCCATACCCCTCCCAGACCACTTCTTCGTACACGGAACCAGGAAGCTCGCCCGTCCCCTTCTGGATGGCGCGCTTGATGTTGTCGGCCGGCATGTTCTCCGCTTTGGCAGCCAATACCGCCGTTCGCAGGCGCGGGTTGGAGTCCGCGTCGCCGCCGCTCATGCGCGCCGCCACGGTGATTTCCTTGATCAGTTTGGTAAAGATCTTGCCGCGCTTTGCATCCAGCGCGCCCTTCTTGTGTTTGATAGTTGCCCACTTGGAATGACCAGACATAATGACAACCTCTCGCGAGCATTCGCTGCCTCAGGCACCCTGACCGCAGCGAGTACGATTGAATCGCTAAGCCATGTTACCACAAGAGCGGAGAAAGCTGAACGGCAACTAGAACTGCAATAGTCGCAGCAGTCCAGATCTAGAAGCAGTAGGAGCCGTGGGCCTTTAGTCTTCACCAAGCGCGGCGCCGAACCTAGTGCAGTCTTGCCAGTCACGGTCTCTCCCCGGCCGGCGGACCCAGGTTCGTCACAACAGTTGTCGGTAGACGTCGATCGTCTGATCCACCCATCGCTTCAGGCTAAAGTAGCTCGAGCGCATGACACTCTCCCGCGCCATCGCCTGCCGCCGGTCAGAACTATCATACAGCGCCGTAATCGCAGCGGCTAAGGCGCCTGCATCACCCGGCGGGACAACCAGCCCGTTTCGCCCGTCCTCGACCGCTTCGACATTGCCGCCAACCCCGGTCACGATCACCGGTTTGCCGGCTGCTAAGGCTTCCAGGATGACGAGCGAGAAGGCCTCTCCCCAGGTACACGGTAAAGCGAAGATGTCGCTCTGTCGCAGGATCGAGGCGATCTCCGGAAGGCTCTTCAAGCCGGCAAAGATAAATCGATTGACGATACCTTGGTGTTCGATCTTGGCGCGGTACTCCGCTGCACAGCGACCGTCGCCCACATGAATGAAGGCGACGTCGTGTCCCTGCTTGAGCGTCAGCGAGGCGGCGTCGATCAACACGCCGATGCCTTTTTCCGGGATCAGTTGGGAGATCGACAGCACAATCACCGTTCGCGCCCCAAGGCCGTATGATGCACGGAGGTCGACCGTGACAGAGGTGTCGCGGAACTTCTCCAGGTTGACCCCATTGTGAATCGTCGTGATCTTTTTCCGGTGAACGCCTTCTTGGACGAGGCGCGCCTTCACGTAATTGGAGGGCGCGATGAACCGATCGGCCCCGGAGGAGAAGGCCCGGTTGCGTGCTCGAAGCGCCCACCAATTGAGCATCGTCCGCTCCTTGAGGGTCCCGGAGTAGTGTTCGGAGAAGACGACTCGCACGCCGCGATTGAGTGCAGCCGCTACCACGTCCAGGCTCAGCAGGTTGACGAAGTGCAGGTGCACGACGTCGGGCCGGTGACGTCGTAACAGGGCCCTGAGGGTGCCGGCGCTCTCGAGGCCGAAGGGCGCGAAAGGCTTGGTCTCCAGGGTAGCCCCTGCCTCGAGATACTGGGGACGCAGCGAGTCAGGAGGACGGTCCTTGAAAACAATAACACTCTGCCCTCCCTGTTCGGTGAGCGTTCGCGAGAGCGCGATGGTATACTCTTCGAAGCTCCCCAGCTTCCGCGGTCTCAAGTTGAGCACCGACATTACCTTCAAATGCTCACCCCATCTGTACTCACCGTCGATTCCTGATCGGAAGAGCCCCAGTCGCAGTGCTTGCGCTTCTCAATCGATCGTCAATAGTCAACAATCGGGCAATCCTTAGTCGTCGTCCCGGACCGCGCGCTGTGCTAGAGCTGGCGTAAGACACTGCCGAGCAGGAGACCCTCTTTGAGGCTGGCGGCGATTCCCTGGAAACTCCACCGACCATACCGGCCGGCCGGTTCAATGCCGAATTCTTGGCAAACGGCAGTCGCGCGGGCGACCCAGTCGGAGCCCGGGCGTCGCCACGTATAGGCGACGTCGACCCAGGTGGGATCGGCCGCTTCGACCCTTTCGATCAGCCCGCTCTGCTGAAGTTCCTCGATGATGTCTTTAACGAGAACCTGCGTGGCATCGGCGGACGGCCGCTCGCCGCCCCGGAACGCTGTCTCAATGTAGAGCGATCCACGCCCCGGATCGTTGCGGCTTCCCTCGGGCAGGAACAGGGGGTCGACGTTGGAGTAGTAGCCTACCCGGTGGAACCCGGTGCGACTGTCGGGAATGTAGAGCCAGTGGTATCCGTTTCGAGCCAGCGCAGTATCCGGCAGGGTGGCGCCGAGATTAAGCACCATCACCGACGTGTACGGCTCGGCCGGCCCCACGCGCCCACCCAGCCCCGCCATCTCCACCGTGCGGTTCAGGGGGGCCGTGGCCAAGACGGTCTCGTACGAGTGTGTCCGGCCGTCGCTAAGTTCGATGGACCGGCTCTCGGGGTCGATTCGGGTGACACCTATCCCGTACTGGATGTCGCAACGTTGTGCGAGCCACAGGCTCGCCGCGTCAAGGCCGCGGGCGGGATAGAGAAAGGTCGCGTTGTATCCGGCATCGGTGTTCTCTTGCTCGGCTCCACGGCGCACTGCAGCTTTGTCGATGGGCGACTTGTAGGCGTCCTGGGGAGCGATTTCACGGAAGAGTCCGGCCGTGTAGCGCTCATGGAAAGGGTCGAAGAAGATGCGGCACAGCGTCGGGCCGAACTGCTGTTCCATCCAGCCTGCCATTGTTTCCACAGTCCCATCCCGGCCCGAGTCGAGAATCTCGGCCAATGCCGCTTCACGAAGCTCCTTCGGTAGCGCGAAGAGATTGTCCTGGATCGGGTATGGGACTAGACGGCTCCAGAGATCCCGCGTTACCTCTCGCCCGCCCAGAAAGAGCACGGCAGAACGGCGCCGGTAGCTCCGCAGTTCCGACGCGCCGCCCAGGAGCCGGGTCACCACGGGATCGCCGCCAAAGATCCAGTGGCCGCCGCCCAGCTCGAAGTGGTAGCCATCACGCTCGTAGGAAGCGCAGATGCCGCCGGGATGATCGAGGCGCTCGAGAACACGAAAGCCGCTCGTGATCCCGGCCGCAAGACCGGTCATCCCCCCTCCAACAATCCATCGGTTCATGAGTTTTCCCTTTTCGATATCCAGGGCGCACCGTTAAGAGCCTAGCGAAGCGCCGATACGCCACGGATGGACTGTGGCCGCGTATGAGAGAAGCGTTATCGGGTGTGCCGGCCTCGGAACGCCCCATAGTGGAGCACCCACTAAGGGACGTTCCGCAGGGCAAGGAATGCGCTCGCCAGTTTACCCGATGTTGCTTCCACGGGTGAGAATAAGCGGTTCCGCCAGTTCAGAACGGAAATGATAGTCCGGCCGGCTTATGCTGCCAAGCGGCTTGCTTTCCCGACCGGTTTTAACCCCGCCAGCTTGTAGCCGCTAGCATGCACCCTACCGAGGTTGTCGAAATCTCCATGACCAAACCTCGATAGCGATATGCACCAGCGCACGCCAGAACTTAGCAAGATCCTCCAAGCCGGCTTGGCATAAGCGAATTTGATTGCTGCTTACCACCTAACCAACGGGAACGAAAAGTGCTTCCCGTTCCGACTCCATGAGCCGCCTTTCCAGGCAACATCCGGAATTCCACCAGTGCGGTCGATTCTGCCAAATCTCGCGGATTCGCATCGTCTTGATGTTGCCCACTGGCGGCTGCGCCGTACAGGTGGTGACATCCCCGTTAGATTGAAACTGCAGCGCCGTCAATGCGGAGCAGTGGATCCTGCGCTCGTGCGCCGAATGCGCGGTGGTGGTAAGGCGCATCGCTGCCGGATCGCGAAAATATGGAATCATGACCTCCAGTTGTTGGTAAGTATTGCCGATGGATGCGCCCTGCCGCTTCATTTGAATCAGTTGTTCGACCACCTGCACGGCTTTCTCAGTGTTCCGGGGCCAGTTTTCGGAATGCTCCCACCAGCGGGGATCTTCCGGGGTGTTGTAGTTCTGCTCGATGGGCTGATAGAAGACGTCCATTCCGTCCTGGGTTGCGTAACGCGCCACCTCGCACACACCATCCAGGTTGTGCGACATGATCACATTCTTCAGACGAATGTGGGTCTTGGTCTGGTGTTCCTTGCGAATCCGCTTCACTGTCTCAATCGTCTCGCTCGTTTTTTCCCAGAACTTATCGCGTCCGCGGATCTTATTGTGGAGGTCGCCGATTCCATCCAGTGAAATCGTGATCATCCAGGGCTTGGCCTTGGCGAGACCTTCGATCTTGGACTGGTCGAACCAGTAGCCGTGGGTGAGAACCTCCAGGAACAGCCCGATCGACGACGCGTAAGCAGTCAACTCGGTCGTGTACGGCTTGAGCAAGGCCTCGCCGCCGGTGAAGGTGACGCGTGCCGGCCCGAGCCAGGCTCGTAAGTCCGAAAGTACGGTTTTCCATTGATCAACGCTCGGGGAGTCCTCCTGGCCCCGGTTCTTCCAGATGTCGCAGTGGACGCACTTGGCGTTGCAGCGCTCCGTGAGCAGGAAAAACGGCCACGGAGGCCGGCACCGGGACGCCCAGCGGCCTCCGGCCATGGTTCGCAGGCGGTAGTTATAGGCTTCGAACGCACGCCTACGAATCGTTTCGAGCATATACGCCACCCCTTCCACCATGAATATCGAAGAACTGCCGCGTTGTTCGGCCGCGGTGAAAACCGAAACAAGATCCGGCCCAGCGTCCGTCCCTGCTATGGCGTCTCGAAGGCAACAATGCTAGTTCACTCAGAATCCGGTTGAGTCCCCGCAATAAACACGACCCGAGGTTCCTCCAAGAGCCCAAACTCATTTCCTCCCTTACGCCGCGCACGAAAGGGCACACTTATTAGGAGGCATGGGATGTCGGACCCGCACTGCCGCCCGTGTTGCAGCTCGGCTATCGCCGCGAATGAGCCCCGAAGATACCAAGTTAGTTCATGCCACAACTTGCCGTCAAGTATCACATCTTTTGTTAGCATACGAATTACGGAGAAAACAAACGGTCCAACTTCACACGGAGGCAGCTCCTGCGCGGATTCCTTGCCGGTGCCAGCATAAATCATTCCGCCCGAGGAAGCAAAAGGAACTGGCCCCTGAGCGTGGATCCCCCGCTTCGAGTTTCGAGTCCCCGGCTCCGAGTTTCGAGCGTCGAGTATCGCGCGTATCCACCCTCAAAACTGGGCCTCAAATTCAGCAATCGGCTTTGCCGCAACACCAGTTATCGCAATGAAATTAAATGACATCGCGGCTTCCATTGAAACGGCCGCGTATTCGAATCCGCCAGCCCGACGGCTGCCTGCGTTCCCGAATGTGTAATCGTTCACGGTTTCGCTTCTCTTCTTTCAATCGTCAATCCTTCGCTTCGCTCAGGACCAATCAGCAATTCCCCGCCCCATCCCAGCACCAACCGTTCACGGTTTATCGGACGGCTCGCTTTCTCCTCTTTCAAACGTCAATCGATCCCGCAGCGCGGGATCAATTCCTCGCCCCGTCCCAACGCAAACCGTTCAACTCCTTGTCGGAAAGCTCGCTTCTTCTCTTTCAAACGTCAATCGATCCCGCAGCGCGGGATCAATCGTCAATTCTTTCAGGCCGCCGCCGGGTCCCCCGAACCGCTGGTTGCCTGGCTGGGCTGATCCGGAGTGATCCGAGCCGGAGGTTTGGCCCGAGGTGTGACGGGCATTTTCAACTTCCGCCCCCGCAACTCGATGTTCCGGGTTCTCTGCTCCAGCCACCACTCCAGATCCCCCGCGATTCTCTTGGTGGGTATGTTCATCCGGCCGACGAAAGTATCGGCCATGC